>ERZ1292625.167-Hain-H41-01um-R1-167-length-111855-cov-19_pt1 | contig 111855 bp, 160 predicted proteins | sample MGYA00564400_ERZ1292625 | MGnify/ENA primary metagenome ERZ1292625 (study PRJEB36523, sample SAMEA6512639) | groundwater metagenome | collected 2019-01-08 | study: AquaDiva: Metagenomics assemblies of 32 groundwater samples
TGAGGATAGATCCATCCGCGATCTTACCTGACGTGACTGCGTTGTCTGCGATCTTCGGCTCGGTAACGGCCCCATCCTTAATAGAAACGGTAAGAATACTGTCTGTCGCCATCTTCCCGGATGTGACCGCATTCGCCGCAATTTTGGAGGTTATAATCGCGTTATCTGCGATTTCATACCAGCCCACAGTTCCCGCTAATAAATGATACCCGTGAATCTCGTTATTGGCTATAGCGTTTCCGGTAATAGATTGGGGAGCGATGTGAATTGCCCCGTTTATCGAGCCGGATATAATCGCATACCCGTCTACTGCATTTGTGACGCATGTTGGATACCCGTCGCGGTTAATAATAATAAGCATTTGCGTTCCACCAGAGGACGGAGGGGCGTCACTTGGCGTAAGAAATTCTGTCCCAGGGAACCAATATACGTATCTCGAACTTGTATTTCCAGAAGACACAGTAAAACGTTGTTGCTCGTACGAAAGCTCTCCTGCACTCCAAGAAACAGATCCGTTTACAGGAGAGTTAGCCGTACAAAGTAAGTCAGAGGTAACACCACCGGGCACCGTAACATGATCACCGGGAATAGCCATTGTTTCGTCTCGATACGGGCGATTCACGACATCCACAATCACTGTTTGCCGGTTTGTTAGGCGTTCTAATACAACAATAGCTCCGGGCACAAGGGAAGACTCAGCGATTTCTAAGCTACGACTCACCGGGGTCGGTGGAGACCACATTGAAGAGGGAGCATTAACCATTGGTCCAACAATCGCGGTTTGTTGGGTGTGGTTATAGGAAATCAACGTTGCAGTAAATCGCTTCCGATGATTAGCTGAAAGCTCCGACACAGAACGCATCGTGTCTGCATTAGAAAGGTTCATACAAATGTTCCCGTCTCCTCAGTCTTGGGCGCAGTCGGAAGACCTAGTCCAAGTTGAAGGGTACAAATAGGCTGTTTTCCCGCTTGATAATTAAACCGCATATCTTCTACGCGCCAATCAGAGCGCGATAAACCAGACGCGCCTTCATCATCAAGAGTGATTACATCTCGGATCTCTAAATCCAACATCCACGGTACGGTAATATCTGGCTGTTCACGGAAACGCGCTGCAAGATCAAGTTCCTGACGCGCACGGCGAGCCGCCTTATCTTGGTCGTCAATCTCTGGATCGTCAATGAATTTATATTTCACACGACCGATATCATCAATATTTGCTTGGTCATACACATCCGCGTAAACCAAGTCTCCCTCGACGTGAATCCAGTTCTGATGTTCCCGCCCGGAACGACGATGATCTCGTCCGAAGATGGGCCGTGTTTGTGCCAACACACCGCCGTATGTGGACTCAGCGGTTGTCCCGTTCATCATTCCCACCCGCAACTGTCCGCTCTCATTGAAAAACGCGGAAAGAGATTGAATCGCGAGGAGGGTTTTCAATAAGTCATAGACGTTATCAAGTTGATCTTGAGCGGACACAACAATGTTGTCTACTTGGGTCGCGAGAGCCGCAGTTGTTTCGTCGTCCGTATCATACACCGCTGTTAAAGACTCCCCTGCCACGAGCACAAGTGACAACGCGAAGTCAACGGCCTGCTGGATGGACATGTCCTTAAATTCCAACCACTCAAAAACAGTGAAGTGGCGCTCCATACACAACTTGACGCCGTCCCGCGCCTGGAGGATGACCTCGTTTCGGGGAGGATTTACGACAAAATGCCGCTGCGGTTCATCTACGTAAAAGATACCAAGAGGCTGAAAATCCGCTACTCCCTCGACAAAGTAACCAAACGCAACGGTCAATACATAATCGGGGCGAACAAGCACGTTGTTCGTAATCACGTTATTCGGATTCATAACCGTAAGTTGCACATACCCAGCAGAGAAGTTCGGAGGCATTGTTGCTTCAGCAGAAACGACATATGGTGATAGATCCACTGTCGTATCGGGGTATCCGGGGCGATACATAATTGCACGAAAAAGAGGCACCCGTGTAAAGGCTGTCTGTGCCGCTGAAATCAAGGGAGAAATACTCCGCATTATGGAGCCTCTACTTTCGTGGAAACATATTACGGTCTAGGATGATTCGACTTCTATGAAACTCACCTGTACGTCGTATTCGGGACCGTAATCTTCAACTTGTCCGAAATCATCGCGTGCCCAGTGTTGCCGCATACTATATGTCGGCACAAGCCCATCCTGTGTAAACATAACGTAATACCGTTTATTCGCGATACGATCAGTTAAGATAAGCGGTACTCCGATAAAATCCGTAAATAAATGCAATAGGTTTGTCCACATAATTTCGCCGCGCCCTGGTTGGGGAACCGTGTCGAAATTATCTGAGTTGTAACAATGGATCGTAAACGGCTTCCATACCCCCCGGAGCGCCCCCAAGTCCGTCACGGAACGCCGATTGACAACAATAGAGCCTGAAGCAACCGCTGTATCCTCATATGAAACAGAACGTGGATACTGAGGCGGTTGATATCCAACCGTCTCGAATGGAAACTCGTTTAAAAGAATTTCCCCATCAGAAACCGTGACAACGCCTTGCCATGCCATATGTTATCCTCGATAGCCGCCGCGTGTGAGAACGCGGGTAAGCACTTGTTCAACATGTGCCTCTTCTTGCGCGCGGGTACGTTGTGCAGGTGAGAAGGTCACATTCGCACTAACATTCGTGTTGAAGATATCTCCACGGTGACTGTCAGAGCTACGCGCACCTTGCCCGTCCCCCGCGCCGACTTGCCCTAAGCGTGCGAGATCCGGTGCGACATCAGTGAGCGATCCTCGGCGCATCTTGACGAGACCAGCCCGCGCGAGTTCCCGCGTCGTGTCGGCATCGAGGACAAGCTCTGGTCCCCTACCTCCGAGAAACGCGCGTTCGGGTCCATCGAGTCCGCCTATTCCGCCTTGATCATACCACCCATGCTCGACTTCGTGCATCCATGCTTCTGTAGGCGTACCATATCGACGGGCGATGTAATTCAATCCACCAACAACTTCCGCGTTAGCATTCCCCAAACCAGATGCGCCTCCCGGCATCAACCCCCAGTTCGAATCAATAAGCTGGAAAATACCTGAAGCCGTTGATTCCGGGTTGCGTGCATTTACTGTTCCATTAGATTCAATACCAGCGACAGCCAACGCGTAGAGAAGTTCATCGTTGTTCCATCCGTACTCTCCCATATGCCCCGCAATAAGCGCCTTAATATTTGCAGGGACACGGGCAGCGTAATCCTTCGCTGCCTCAAGAGGATTCGTTATTGATGTGCGGCCCCCCTCAATCCCCATAAAGCGGCCAAGTACCTTCAACGGATCCATCGGCTGACCATTCATCAACGTTTCCCAGTGAAGGTGAGGGCCTGTGGACCGCCCCGTATTATCAGTTGCGGCGATAACTTGACCTTGTCGAACAACTTCACCTACATTCGCGTTCGTAGAAAGTAAATGTCCGAAAATAGAAGATAGGGCTTCGTTGTGGCGCATTGCCATCATAAGGCCATACGATTCACCTGCCGGATAGTTCACGATATTCGTGACAACACCAGACGCGGGGGCACGCAATGGAGTGCCTGTCGGTACATCAATGTCAATACCTGTGTGGTAGCCAGCCGCATATTGTATCGCAGATTCCCCGAAGCGTTGGGTAATCGGTCCCATAACCGGCCAGGACATCGTGCCACCGATTTCACGCAGCGCACGTACCCAGTTCTGGATCTGGAGTAGACCAAGAATCGACTCTTTTTCCGACGCGGCCTTCCGTGCGCTTTCAAGTGCGCCGCCTGCTGGAGGGTTAATTGCGAAGCTCCCGCGTAGACGGTCGCCATCCTCGTCCCACACCGTTCGGGCAATATCAAGATCATCTGTATCACGGAACTCACGCGTGAGACGGGTCGCAAAATCCGTTCCCGCAAGTCTCTTATAGAACATTTGAACATATGCACGAAGTTCATCGACTTTCGGTAAGCGACCAAAGCGCCCCAAGCCGTGCTCCCACGGTTGATTGCCTGGATCGCCGCCTCCATCTGCGTCGTGAGCCAAGTCTGTTTCAGTGAGATCCGGTACTTGGACAGAGCCGTCCTCTCCTGGTCCACCGACTCCAAACTGCCGTCCAACGTGGTGCATAAGGCTCATGGCTTCACGACGATGTTGTTGACCAAGCGGAATAACCGCTTCGTCTTCCCCGGCTTCTGTGATACGAACACGCCCACCAGGAGTAGCCCCGAAGATACCGCCGCGCGCAGCGAAGCTTTCAGATCCGCCGCCCCCGCTTTGGAGGTGCGCTGGAGGGGTGATCGGAGCCATCTCACCTGTAAGGTCAATGAGCGTACCTTCTGCAAGGAGCTTCGAAGCAAGACCGTTGACAAGTGCAACGATAAATCCAATGGTTGCCTTGAAGTTCTTCCAGGTTTCTTCCATACCCGGCTGGAATTGTGCCCACACGTTGTCACCCGCCGCCTTGATCGCGTCGAGCATCGATGCAAGCCATTGCTTGAGGCCGTCGCCTCCCTTTTCGCCACGGAGACGGTCGAACAAATCCCTCAAGCCGGTGTAGAGCTTATTCCAGTTTTCCTCAACTTTCTGGTTCCACGGTTCCCACGACTCCATTTCATGCTTAACGCCATCGTTGGACTCCGCTCCCCACCAGTCCGTGATCATCTTCTTCAGGCGGGGGAACATACCTACGGCTTTGTTCTGTGCCTGCGCTTCTTCAGCAGACATCCCCAGCGCGTCAGCAAACTCGTTCCAGTTCTCAACGGTCTTGCCGCTCCACGGTTTGACTTCTTCGTCAAGGAACTTCTTGAGGTCTTCCCACCACGTACGGATGATGGAAGCCTGCGGCTTGCCGTCGCTTCCCTTCTTCGTGGTAAAGATATCGTCGAATACCTTTTCGATAGCGTTCTTGAGGTCAGCGTTCGATGCTTTCGCTGCGGTCAAGAAGCCTTTGATAATGCTGTCGTAGAGAAGTTTACCGACTTCCTCATATGTAGATTGAAGTGCAACACTCGTCGGTCCTTCCAAAACAGAAAGAGCGTCAGACGCAATCATCGCCGCGAAGATGCCACCCTCTTCCCCTGCTCCTGCCGGGAAACGGGCAGTGATGTCTTCACTGCCCCCGCTTCCAGATCGAGAGTTAAGAGACCGCTCAAGGGCAGCGAGATCCGGTGAAAGATCGCCACTGGTATCCATGTTCATCGGGGAACCAATGTTTCGCATTCGTTCCCGAAGCCGATCAAAAATATTGCCCGGACGTTGAAGGTTACGGGGGTCGAGACCCGTCGCTGTTTGATATCCCTGACCCAGCGGGGAACCGGAAATAGCATTCCCTACGGAATCTCGAAGCGCGTTCGCTTCATATTTAATTGCAAAGATCATACCCTCGATGATCGCCTTACCAATAGCGATACCGATGTTACGCCAAATCTCGTACGCCTCTTTCGAGGTGAATCCCTTCTGGAAGAAGTGAACAACATCACGTCCTAATTGTTCCCAGCGGTTCTCGACTTCGCCAGAGAACATGGCAGGGTCAGCCGTCGCTTCCGGTCCCTCACCCATGACTGACGGCTGTGCAGACGGGCCAGCTCCTCGGAAGATGTCAAGGAGCTTCTTCTGCACTTCTTCCGCTTGACCAGGGAGCTGTTGCAACGCCTTCTTAATGTCGTCGGTCGCGTTAGTCCAAGCGTCACGATGCGCCTGCGCCTCTTGTCGCAAGTCTTGGAGGCGTGTTTGTACGTTACGCAACGTTTGTTCAAGCGGGCGCAATTCGTTTTCGCGGGCATAACGAAGGTCGTCTATTTCATCACGCAGCAGATCAATTTCAGCGCGCTTCGCCTCGATTAGGGGCTTGTATTGCTCCTCAATTCCCTTAATCTCTTCTTGTTTCTTTTCAATATCAAGACGAATATTCTCAGCACGAGTTTCCAACGCCGCAATTCTCGGCTCATAGTCTGTCTGGATCTGACGTAGACGCCCTTCCTGCGTCTTGATTTCATTCTCCATACGCGTAATAAGCGGTAGATATTGATTCGTGATTGTGTTAATTGTGTTCTGTAATTGATTACCATGAGCCTCGGCAGCACGGATCGCTGCCCCCCAAGTACGACGTACCTGACGAGCAAGGATTTCCTGCCCCTTGATGTCCTGTTCCATCGCCTTGATCCGGGTCTGGTAGGACTTCTTGATGGCATCCATCTGCCGCTTAATCTCTTTGGATTGCTTCCGCAATTCCTTGAGCATACTCTGGTGTTGCTTCTTCGACGCTTCCCGCATCTTCTTGGTTTCGTCTTGGAGCTTCTTCGCGTCATCGGTAAGCTGCTGCGATGCCTCCTGAGAAGATTGGATCTCCTCGGCTACGATTTGCTCTTTCTCTTTTGCCGCCTCTTGTTGCGCGCGAAGAAGTTCAGCCTCGGCCCGTGCCTGATCACGGACAAGAGTATTGAGTTCACGTTGGAGCGACGTAATTTCGCTCTTGATTTCCTTCTCCGCATTAAGCGCGTCTGTTTGTGCTGCCTTAATCTGTTGGGCAGCCTCTTCATTCAGTCGAATTTTCTCTTCCAGTTCTGCGCGCAAACCGGCATTACGTTCCTGCTGTTCGTCACGTTCTGTTTGGGTACGAAGTTCCTCTAGGCGGCGCTCTTGCTGAATCTGTTTAATTTGCTCGTCGATCTCTCGTAAACGCATTCGTTTTGCGAATTCAGTACGAGACTCTCCTACACGACGGCGCAGTTCGTTCGAGTCATTGAGCGAGTCTCGCTCAGCTTGGAGCCGCCCCAATTCTGATATACCGAGCATATCTTCAAGTTGAAGCTGATGTTGCTTTTGCTGCGTGATCTTCGTTTGGATTTGTTCTTGCTGTGTAAGAATATCTAATTCGCGACGATACAAATCCGTGGATTCTTCAAGATGACGAAGTTCCTCCGCGTAGTTTCGTGTGAGAGCTTGCTGCGCTACAGAAAGCCGTTGTTGAGCACTCGCGATTTCCTCATTCGTTCGTGCAATCTCTGTAGCGAAGTCACGCTGCTCCTCATTCTCCTCCGTAATTTCACGGAGCTTGTTTAAGATAGTCTCAATTTCTTGAGCAGCCTCAAGTGGCCCAAAAGCAGGAGGAGGAACATTCACACCATAACCCGAAGACCAGTTATCAGACGGACGGGCAGAACCAGATGGGCGGGCAAAAGAATCTTCAGCAGAATCAGCGGCTTCATCCTCTGCATCCCACTGTTCTTGAAGCGCCTCAAGCTCGTCTTGGATCGCTTCGGCGCGTAGTTCAATTGCATCAAGCATTGCTTGGAGAGGAGCGAGCGCGGCTTCTTCTGCGTCGCGGAGTTCTTCAATCGCCTCACGGATCTTATCTACACCAGAGGCAATATCGTCGAGCACCGCTTGTTCTTGTAGTCGAAGGGTTTCAATGAAGTCCTTAACAGAAGCAAGCTCGTCTTGATGCGGCTTCAATGCCGCATCACGCATGTCCTTAATGTTATCGAGGTGTTCGCGGGCAAGCCGAATGACCTCTTCCTGATCTTTCACGAGACCAGAGAGTTCCCGACGAAGAGCCGTAAGTTCACGATTCACCGCAGCAGCGTCCGTCTGGAGTCCTTCAAGCTCAGCACGCGGACCCTTCGTTGCACCCGCCATGTCGCGTTCAAGTTGGTTGATCGTTCGTCCGAGATCGCGTGCCGTGTCTTCCTTCAGGCGGATCAAGTCGTCGTAATAATCCTTAATAGCCTGCATGTTCGCTTGGAGGGCACGTTCCTCATCTTGAAGTGCGCGTTCCTGAGCATGGAGCGCGGTTGTGGCATCGTTCAAGGCAAGACGAAGATCGTCCTGGGCATCCTTCAACTCACCAGATGTCCCAACAGCCTCCGACCCCTCAGTGTTCAGGGCGGTCATTGTCGAAATAGTGCCCTTCAACTTCGTGTTGAAATCAAGACCAAGCGCCCCGAAAATACCCGTCGCGAGACCAGAGATAACCTCACCAAGACGCCGGAACGCGGCCTCGATCTTCGGAAGATTCGTAATTACAAACGATACAAACGAAACAATCGCCGGAAGGAGAGCCGTAATAATTGTTACCTGTACCATTTGGATAGCGCGTTGCCATAAAAGCATCGCGTTACGTGCTGCGACACCCTTCGCCAACATTTGCTCATTCATTACGAGACCGAACTTATCGAGATCGTTCGCGATTTCCTTCAACCGTTCGGAGCCGAGTTTGAGCACCTCGTTAATCGATTTCGCAAAGAACGGGCTAAAAATCTGGTTGGTGGCAGCGAACGCTGCTGTTTTATTCTCAGCCTTATTTACCGCATCGGCTAATTCATAGAAAATTTGCCCAGCGGCCTTGAGTTTGTTGTTCGAATCAACGACTGAAACGCCGAGAAGTTTGAACGCCTCATGGTGCTTACCGGCGTTCGTGATCATGGTGTTGAGACCGGCGTTGAACGCGTACGTCGAGCCACCTGTCGTCTCAAGAATAACTTGAAGGGCAGATGCTTCCTTTGCCGAAAGCTGCGTGACCGTCATCATCTCCGTAAGATGGGTAGAGAGAGTGGCAGTCGTCTGGATAGCCTGCCCGAAGGCGCTGCCGATGCCTTGGACGACGTTACCCAACGACCCAAGGGCCATGCCTACGCCGCTTACCACATATCCCAGGGATTGAAAGACACCAAGAAGAGACTTAACCGGGCCAATAGCTCCCGTTAAGCCCGCAAAACCGCGTGCGCGAAGTTGCGATTGTGCTTGAGATACATCTGCAATCGAGTTACGGAGACGATCATATTCTCTTCGCTCTTCTTGCAACTTGTTAAGATGTTCTTCCTGTTGTCTCAAGACACGGGCACTGGCTTCTCTTCGTTCAGCATCTAAACGTTCTTCTGCATCTCGTAGTTTACGAATTTCATTCGTATTTGAGTCCATAGCAGAAGACATACTATCTTCAAGTTTACTATAAGCCGCGTCCACCCGACGAATCGTATCTAGTCGCTCGTTACCAAGCAGTTTTTCTTGTGCAGCGATATGAGATAAGGTACTTTCAGCACGGGCGCGCGCAGCCCGTACCTTCTCTTCGTTTTCGAGTAAGGCACGGGCACGCTCACGTTCTTCGTTTTCGATCCCCTTCAGAGCAGAATTTTCACGGGCCTCAAGAGCGATTTTCTTATTAAGGTACGCTGTCTCCGCTATGGAAAGTTCGGCTAGTGCGCGTTTCTTCTGTTCGTTAAATTCAAGCTCAGCGCGAGCACGCGCCGCGAGACGCACGGAAAAGTTCTCTGCACGACGCTCATCAGCCTCAGAAATAGTCTCGCGTGCCTTTGAAAGCGCCTCTGTCGTTTCCTTTAGCTCACGTTCTTTCTGGATCACGCGTGCCATGTTACGATCTGCGCCGTCACCAAGAAACTCATATGCTTTTGTCAATTCCTCAAGGGTTGTTTTACCTTTTCGATAGGCGTCTTCAATGATCCGTATCATTGCTAAGTCTTCTTTAGACGCCTTTGATAGACGGGCAGTAACGTCTGCTACTCTATCCTTTGCGGCAGCGAGTTCAATAGAACGTTGTTCAACTAGTGATTCGTAGTGAGCTTCGTCTTTCTTAGCCTTAACAACATCACGGTTAATAACCGCCGCCATCTTTCCATATGCAAGCTCAGCCTCACGCAGCGATTTCGTGTGCTTATCTGTAGCCTGTGTAGAAGTAGTAGCCGAATCTTCGCGAACCTTCGCGAGTTCTTTTTCGCCTTGCTTTTGTTCAGTAACGACTTGCTTCCACTGCGCGTGGTAATCCTTCAGCGCGGCGGTCGATTTCGTGGTCGCTTCGCGATCCGCGTCCGTGCGTTCCTTAAGGGCCGCCTTGTATTCAGCGAGAACGCGTTTGCGCTCTACCACGAGTTCCTTCAAACCGTCGGCCTCTGTCTTGAGAGCCGCCTTAATGGTACGGTCAGCGTCTTGAAGGACTTGCTTCTTCTGTCGTTCTAACTCGACTTGGTCCTTCAACGCCGTTTTTAACGCATCGCTATTTTCTTTTACGGCTTTGGTTATGTCTGCCAGTGCTTTTGTAGATTCGAGACGGTTTCTCGCCCATTCGTCGTTGGTGTTGCGAATAGAAGTGGCGACTTCCGTCATTTGTCGGCGCAGATCAGCAGCCATAAGCTGTGTTTGCTTAATGGCTTTATCGACGCTAATCGACAAATTAGCACGGAAGTCGGCACTATAATCCATAATACTTCCTACATTAATGGTTTACCGAAGTTCTTAATGAAGAGAGGATGGTGACTAATGGCTTCTGGAATATCACTCTTCGGTTTCTTTTGAGTTTGTTCCTTCGCATCACCCCCCTTAAATTTCGTTTTAGCTTTTGTAATAGCTGCACGAGTCGATGAAACGGTATGGGTAAGCGCGTCTGGATGACCAGAGAAGCCGTAGTTCACAGAGGCAGCAAGCATCGGAGATATGGACATCCAGAGCTGCATTTGCCGGAGGAACTCTTCGTTCTGTCGCTCGTAAACTCCCTCAACAATGTGGCGCATCATAGAGGGAGTAAGGCCAATGTCGTAATCGTATATGTGATCTACCGTGTACGACGTATTCATAATAATGTGTCGTACAACAGTATCTTCATCTAAGTCGATGAATTCTCCGTCTCCGTCGTCTCCATCGGCTGCGCTTGATCCATCATCATCCGAGCCATGTCGAGACGTTGCCGCAGCATCCCCAGTCGCACCATCTCCACTACGAAAGGGACCGCGCGCTTCAAGAATTCTAGCTTGTTCACTTCAAGCGCCTTCTCGAACGCGGTCATGATCTGAGGAATCGTTGCTCCCTCGTCCTCGTCTTCAAAAGAGTCTCTGTCTAGAGTAGGGATAACAATGGACATGAGTTCATACGGCTTATCTTCTAACATCCCGAAGAGAGCCGTTGCAGTATCGTTTTCAGTTACGTTAGCGGAGGACATAATTCCGTTCAAATTCGAAAAGAAGTCGAGCCATTGCGTGCGGAATCGCTTGATTCGTCCAATGGGAACTTCTCGAACGCCGTAGACACGGTCGCCAAGCTGAACGGAGTTGGGGACGGGATCGTACACCCGTGAGGCGTCTTCATCGACGACGGTGAGGTTTGGCTTTTTGGTAGCCATTATTTTGTTCCTTCCTCTCGCCTATAGCGAGCCAACCTAATCAGCGGACTGGATAGAGCGGAGACGGCATCCTTACACCGTCTCCACTATTGTTACCCAGTTAATTCGTTACGACAAGCCCCACTCATAAACTACGAACGTGTCGATAGTTTCATCCGTGATCGTTGTATCACGGTAACAATGGAAGCTGGTCGGCAATACCCAATCGTTGTCTTGTGACAAGTTCATGGTGCGGTTGCCTTCACCGAGACGGACGTTGCGGAACGACCACATACGGAAGAGGTCTACGTTTGCCTTGAGAGATGCAGAAACCGTAACAAGCGGTGCGATAACAGAAATCTGACGCGGTGTGATCGACCGAGGGTGTCCGAAACCGAACGACTTGATCGATGGGAGGACTACCGGCTCGCCGGACGCCTGTGCATACAAGAGGGTTTCGCCACCAAATGTTCCTGTAGTACCAGAGACCGCACTAAGCGTATGCCATTCCTGAGTCAAGTTTCCACCGATAGAAATCACGGAACCCGACGCGAGCGTACCAATCGACGTAACAACCACGGCAGATGCACCCGCAGCAGCAGCAGCAGAAAGCGTCGTTGTTTCATACGCTTGCGAAGTCGCAATCTGTCCACCTTCCCAACCGATCCGAAGGTTCGTCGGAGTCGTCTCAAGAAGTTCAGACGTAAGCGTCGCAGTCCAGTGGTTCGGACGGTGGTCATACGGACCAAAGCTCGTGTCCGAGAGCCGATCTACCTTCGTAAATCCACGCTCGACCTTGATACCCGTCTTTGTTGCCCCGAACGCCGTCCAGTTCGTCTTCGGCTGCCATTGGCTTGAACCGGAAAGGTTCACTACGCTCCCGACACCCGTAGGGAAGGTAACTCCATACGCTGCGTAAAACAGAAGCGCGGGACCAACATGGGCATTGACTGTTTCGTTTGTGTTGACATTAAACAAACTAGCCATTATGTTCTCCCCTTTCAGGTGCGGGAGAACAAGAAGAACCCCCCGCACAAGGAACGTGCAAGGGGTTCAGGAGACCCTCGTATACTCAATGCTATTGTAGTATGTAACCCCGCCTTCCGTCAATTTATTGATTCTTGACGTAGCTCCAAGCCGTCAACCACATTTCCGCCACGCGAGCATGGATGTGGGTATTCTCCTCAAACTCAAATTCATCGAACGCGATCCCCGCCCGCTGAATCTCTAGGTGTTTTCCGATTCTCAACCGCACTGGCTCACTATTCATTACTTCTTCAAGATCGCCCAACATCGTTTTTATGTCTGTGTCGGCGGCGAGAATTCTGGCATCTCGATCAGCAGCGTCTACCACGTCGTCTAAATATGCCGTAACCGGGGTCATCAAGACAATAACGAGGGGGACACCCCTTGCAAGCTCCGTACCCATATAACGATAAGGGATAGTCGTGGCCGGGTTGATGTCTACAATAACACATGGTAACGAATTAATAAGCTGATTATCGTATTGAATCCTCTCGGTAAGGTACGTTAACGTTCCTTGGCTAGACGCAAGCGGCAACAACGTTCGTGCTGTCGCAAGATTTTGCAACGCGTTAGCAACAAGTAGGGGAGCCTCAATGTAGTCCCGTCCGAGTATCTGAACCATTGTTACGTCTCACCTTGTCCTAACGGGTTTGCGCGCAACCGCACCGTCTCTTCCCACGACTGTTGGACCATCTCTTTCCAACCTGACTCTTCACCCATTGTATCCCAAACTACTTGTTGTATCTTCATGAAGAGATTTTCATCTTTTCTTCCAGGCGCGGCATCGGGCACTTCATTTACAAACTGCCACGCTTTCTTTCCGCCCCGTGAATAGAGGAACATCAACACTTCCGGGACGCCTCCCCGGTTCACGTACTTGGGAGCGATAGACCGGCGTTGGGTCGCGCCGTAGACAAGGGCATTTGCCCCTGGATGTGTGTTAATCAGCGCACCGATCACCATTTCCTGTTTCTCGCCCACTTCAGCGCGATCTACAAACGTGTCCCAGTTTTCTTTAATACTCCCGCTTCCTTTAATATCGGCTCCTCCTGGGTAATACTTACGCCAAGTCATTGTTTCCTTAGCTCCGTATTTCAAGGGGGCGAGGATGTAGTCGTATCCCGTCGTTTTTCGTCTGCGCTTCCCGGTGCTGGTTTTGCGCGCCTTCCGTCTCCAATAGTACGACGAGCTTTCAAATTCTTCAACAGGAGTCGCGTCTACCGCCGCCCGTTTAATTCTATCGAGGGACGCTTGTACGTGCTGAACGAAGAGGCCAACAAGAGCAGTCGGATACACCTTTTCTAAAATAAATGGCAACACTTCCCATTGACGTTGGTCCAGAGAGTACCCGTCATGGAGCTGTCCAAACGGATCTCCCCCACCCGCGCGAAAATCATAGGAATTCACGTCTACCATTTATATTTCCTCACGCACGTAGATCGTTTGGTGGTCCGTATCGCCCGATCCATGATAATGACGGCGTCCTAAAACGCTCCAGTTCTTACCCGGTCGGATATAATTCACGCCATCCGGTCCTGTCAACCGAGTAATCACGTCTCCCGCTTGGAGCAACTTACCGGGATATTCTGGTCCGGTCAGAATGTGTGTCGTGCCCTCAAAAGCATCACGTAATGTGTGTGCCGTATCGGGATTCGCAACATCACACGGCCAGTTCACCAAAAACGTTTCTGTACGTAGACCGCTCCCACTTAGTTGCATCCGGCTTATGGTAGCACGCCAATTAAAGCCTTCACCTAATCCCGTCCGTGCCATCATTCCCCGCACTGTTTTCATTGTCTTCCTCTACCAACGCCGTTAAAACTGCTGCGCGGAGTTCGCCATCTTCGTCGGTTATTCCCCAAAACAAGAGCCAATCGAACAGGAGCGCAAGGAGTTGTTCTCGTGTCGTAAATATCTGTGTACGGAACGCGGTATAACGTTCAGGATTATCGAATCCCAGTCTCCCCGCGTCAAGTGCGCGAGCCGTAAATTGTCGGAGTAACCCCGCAAGGGTATCAGGTAACGCGGTACGAAACGGTAGGCGATCAACCTCGCTCCATTTTGTGTGATGAGGTAATGTACCATAAGGGCGCAATACCTTCGTAATCACTTGTTCTTGTTGTGAGTCATTCAGCATTACCAGAACCCCGGAGGACGGTAGCGACTGTATTGTGACGGAGGCCGTCCCATATCCAAATTGAGATACACGGTCTTGCCTTCTGCAAGGTATTGCGGGCGCAGCCAGATCAATACTTCTTCAAGATACTTCATCTGCTGTTGAATGATGCGGTCGTAATGAGCGGTTACGCCATTCTTATCAATTGTGCGGCCCTCGATGGTCCACCGATAATATTCAGCAGATTCAGACATAAGTCCACGCATAGCCATAATGTACGCAAGCGTGACCACCGGCTCTTTAATGTTACGCGGAAAAGCCGTTTCATCAAATCCCGTTCCTAGTCTACCTTCAATCGCGTACAGAGAATCAGTGATGATCGCGGTGATGTCTCCCGAAGCGTACGGCGTAAACGTAAACGACGCCGTAACAATCGCAGTTGAAGTCTGCGCCGTGCCGAATGTAACTGCACCGGAAACATAAGATATTCCCGACGGAGCCGTACGTACACCGTCCACAAGAATAATTGGTGGAGGAAGTGTTTCCCAATTCTGTGCAAACGATGTGTACGTTAGGTTCCCGGAAGCCGGTGCGAGCGCCTCATTTTCGATATAGACATGGTTCGCGTTGCCGAGCGCGCGATTGAGCGCATCGGAGAGGGCCGTATCGGTGACAGCAAACGTCGTCGCCATGTTCGCATCCTGTACACGCTCCTTAGCCGAGCGAGATGGGCTTATCTGAAAGCTGTGACAACGCCGCCGTAGCGAGTGTCTTCCCACGGAGCATTGTCACAGGCTTCTGCTGCTCCTCCTCATCCTCGTTTTTATCCTCTACGCGCTCCGGGAGGTCGCGGGCGGGTACGAGGGTTGTTGTTGGAGCAGCCATAATTTAACGCTTTCTATTCGGTAAGCAGGACAGTATGGATCTTTAAGATCCATACTGTCCTAAACCTCATGAAAACCAATCGATGCGGATCAACGCGTTTGCGTTACGGATAAATGGTGCCACGCGCTCGTACACCAACCACTTAGCGCGCAATTCGTAGAATTCTGGCTTAACGGTGAGGCTCTCGCGCTCAACGAAGCGAGCAAGTTCGTACGTATCGAAGATGAAAGCGGTCTTCTGTGGAACGAGGGCAGACCAGATTACCCGGTTCCCCAACATGTTCCGCGTGAAGCCCGTCTCTTGGACTTCACGAGTACCGAAATTGAGGTAGTAGAGGAAGGCTTGCTGCGAGTTCAAACGACCGAGGCCATCAGGGTTAATCAAAATGGTGTCCGGGTCGTAGCTGATCTGGCGAAGAAGGGCTTGTACCTTCATAATGTCCGCGTGAGATGGATCGCCCGTGTTACCACCAGACGGAGCGGTGCGTGTGGACTGGATAACACAGGTGTTGCGGTTAAGTTGCTTACCGATGTTACCCGGACCATCCGAAACCGTTGGGAAAGTAGTCGTACCGTCTACCTGTGCGGCAGCAATAAGATTAAACATACGGAGGAACTCCGTATCCTCACGGACAGCCATTTCCGCGCCCGCATCCGCAAGGATGTCTGCTGCGGCATCGAATTGTGCGTCCAAGAGGTCAGACAATTCAACTTCCGGCTTGACCATAATGTAGTACGGAACGACCGTCAAACGAGGGAAGGAAACGATGCGGGTCGGGGCGGCACCGTACTTCGCTGTAACGACGGCGACCTGACGACGCTTCGTTTGATAAATAGCAGCCGGTCCCTCGATCCGGTCTACCTGGAAGGTCTTACGCGCGAACGACTTTTCAATCATCTGGCGGGCAATCGGAAGAATCGAGGCAGTCGCGAGCTTTTGAGAAAACTCGTGAGGCTGCATCGTGTTCATAGCACCGACCAAGAGATCGAGCTTCTGGCGTCCGCTCAATGGGGCATCGGTTACACCAGGAATTACATTGGAAGGCATGTGAAGGCTCCTTTATCTCGGCGTACCGGGGTTCAGGAGACCCTCACACACCTACGTAACTACGTTAGTGAATTATAGAGCGAGACGGCCAATGAGGTTGACTTCCATAACGATTGGGTTGCCAGCAACGCCGCCATTACTGATCACGCACTGACCAATGGCCGGTGCAGATCCGATCTGCGTCGAACCCACAAGACCACCGTTTTGCGGGTAAATCTTTGCGCCGGTAGCGACGGTGCCTGAAACAGCAGTAACGAAGAAACGTCCAAAGCGATGAATGGTAACAAGATCCCCCGATACCGTAGATCCGCCAACAGTCGCTCCTTGTTGCTGAACTGTGTAGCCAAATTGAATAGAGAGCGAATTATCCGCCACGACATCCTGTTCCAAGAATCCGAGCAGGATGCCCGTAGCAGGCATATCGCCGGAAACGAGAGAACAAATACCTTGAGCGGTTTGCTGCACGAAATAGCCACGCGATGCCACAGAATCACAGACGTAAATCGCCCCTTCCGGGAGAACACCGTAATCTTGCTGTACCGCGAATTGGCCGGTTACACCTTGATTAATAGCAACCGAAGTCATGATTTTCCTCCTGAATTAACGCGCGAATAATGCGCTGAGGTCAATGTCGGGGAGATCCCCCGGTACGTCCTGTGACGCTATTGCTACCTTCGGAGAACGTCCGAGGGTTGCAACCGCGCGTCCACTTGTTCCATCTTGCGGTGGGAGGGTCTGAAGATACCGAGTCGCTACCGCAGCTTGCTTCTCAAGGTCCGCTAACCAAGCGTTGTTACCCTCTTCAGTTGGGAGATACGAACGACGCACGTTGCCGTTCTGCCCAAACGCTCGCGCACCAGACTCGCGGGCATCCTCTTCGAGAGCCGCTTGAGCGGCGTCCGCATCGCCACCCGTAAGTGCCGCTTGTGCCTTCGGTGGGAACGGAGACTTCTTCTTGTTTGGATCGTTCGGATCTTCTTCATTCTCTGGTGGCCGACTCTGATCGTCTTCAGGCTTCGGAGGAGCAGAATCGTCTCCACTGTTATTCTTTGGTTGCATGTTCTCTGGCGGTCCTTGTCCCGGCTGTGGGGCAGGACGAGGTGGCGCTTCAGGGGCAGAAGGTGATTGATGCACTTGCGCCGGTTGGGCATCAGGGCCAGAGTCGTGCAACACGACGGTCATGCCTGCCTTTGTTGGGATCACGCCCGGTGATTCAGCGGTATCTGTATCACGCGGACTCATATCGTTGTCAGGTTGGAGGTCTGCCTTTGTTGGGATCACGCCCGGTGATTCAGCGGTATCCGTGTCACGCGGACTCATGTCATTATCAGGTTGGAGGTCTGCGGAACGAATCGGGGCAGGAGCCATGCCTGCCTTCGTTGGGATCGCTGGAGGGGACTCTTTCGTGTCAGTGTCACGCGGACTCATATCATTATCAGGCTCAAGTCCAGCCGCACCCACGTCTGGTCCCGTGTCGTTTTCCACATCACCGCCCCCGGTCTTACCAGGGACCATAGTCGCAAAAACCATCGCCACTGCTTCAGCCGTCGCCTTCGCCACGACTCTCGCAAGAGTTTCAGGGTCGAGTGTAAAGGTTTGCCCTGCCATCGACGTGCCTCCTGTTGCACGCAAGCGTCGATTTGCGGGACGCAAGCGCATGTATTTTCCACAATCACCGCAGCGAAATCGTACCGTCTTTGGAAGGGTCGGATCGGCGGCAATGGCTACTTCTTTTTCGTCGCTCGCTTCAGCGATCATTTCATATGCTTCGTTACCAATAAACTGATCCACATAACTAATAGCTTGAGCAAGGGAAAGCATGTCCCACGTTTCGCGGTGTTTTCCACTTAAATCTTCCTGAGCTTCCGCAGCGAGCATTCGAACAAGCTCCTTACGCACGGCACGGGCATCACGTACTAATTCAGCGGCGTCTCCGGCAACAGCGAAGCGAGTGTCGTCATGCCAGCAAGACGTAGAAGTATTCATGCACGCGTGACAACCACAACCAACGGGATGTGCTTGCGTTTTGTTGTTGCAGGCTTCACACGTACATCCTTCAGGATGAGGTTGACCATTATGCGGATCACCTGCATACGGAACTACTTGTTCAGTAGATGAAGGAGTATCGTCATCCAAAAGAGGAGACGGCCCCACGGCTGCGGCTAAAACACGTCCACGTTGAATGGCTGCCGCGAGAAATTGTTCGTCCTCTTCTGTCAGAAGGGGTGTCCCTGCTTTACTCATAACGTCACCTACAATGATTTTGCTGCGGCAACTACTAATAAATCACGACGCGACGCGGTAACATGTGAATCGCGTGTGTTGTCAATCCAACTTTTATCATCTGCGGGGACTCTTGTCAACCCCATACCTATAAAACGAATCCCTCGAAGTACCCGCCCTAAGACACTTGGTTGCCCCTGTGCGAAGAGACATTCCATTGAAACCCCTTGCACGATCCCGGAACGGAGTTTCCATCCGATTTCAGGATAGAAGCCCGTGTTTACGAATCCCGCAACACGAATAACTCCCTTGCCCGTGACACGCAGAAAACGTGCATCGTAAATCTGTCCGACCGCTCCGTCTACCGTCATGATGTGATCTCGATCAACAGCCATACCAATAAGCTGCTTCCAAGATTTTTCCATTTCTTCGTAGAGAAAAACATCACCGTTGTTATTCGGCCCTTCATGGACTAAGTCACACGCAAAATAAAGAGCGTCCGCTGGATAAACAATGTTAGACGGTGATGGAATGGAAGGAGCCGATGGATCGAGGGCACCTAACGCCACTTGCTTCGCAGCAAGAGCAATAGGAGCAAAAACAGTCGTCTGAGCCATCGTCTCACCCTCTCAGTGAATAAAAAGAGCCTCTTGGCTATCACCAAGAGGCTCACGGCCTTCGCGTATCTGTACGTATTATACCGTACAACAAAGTTATCTGCTAGGGGGATGGGCCTTTTACCCTAAAATAGGCAAACAGAAGCGTGTTTTCAGGTACACACAGAATAAAACCGCTGATCACGTTCATCATCACGTTTTCGCGACGACACCAAATACCCGACTTCCTCCCTCGGCTGTTCCAGCTTCTAAAGTCCAGTATGGATATGCCCCGACTTGTTCTGGAACAGGATAAGCACGAGACGCGGCAATAGCGACGCTCACACGCGCACCTGCTCCATCATACAAAGGAAGAAACGTTACGTTATCTCGACTGACTTGAAATAACATCCCAGAACTCGTAACTGTCGCGGGAGTTGTAAAACCGAACAATCCATAAACACGGCTATCGACGGACCCGGAGGCGAGGGTTCCTCCTGAAGCGACGCTAAGAGTTCCTGAGTATGTCTGACCTGCGTGATCAATTGTTTGAGCAAGTACCCAGGACGAATTATTCCATATATACGTGGAGCCGGTATCTATCTCAAAAAACTCACCGTGACTCACGTTAAGGGTCGGTTTAACATCCGTTGAAAGACCGTAATATCGATCCGAGCTTCCTACGACAGCCATATCCATCCTCCTCTTCCTCGGCGCGGACGCCGTCGGCGTCTCGACGATTCTTGTGGTGCCACAAGAATCGGCGCAAAATTCACAGGAAACACCTCTTCACTAAAAAACAGGGAGAGTCCTAAGGTAGAGGCAATTCCTCCCACAAACGGAAAAACCTCTCCATTTATGTATTGATCCAACCCTACCTCACGCATTCTACACCACCTGTCTTTATGTTATTGTTACGGTATCGAAATAGGCGCGGCCATAAGGGGTACTGCTTCTCGCGCGAAGTTCAACAATAATAACTCCCGCAGCCGTTGGTGTAAAAGGACCAATTGTTAAAGTCTCCCAAGTATCCACAGCCGCAGACATCGTGACCGTTTGTGACGAGACCCCAATCACTCCGTTCGCAAGCAAAACTGCTTGTGGTTTTGTGGTCGTACCGTGGTTACTGTCGTACCGGGCTTTGATCGTGATCGTAGTGGCTGCGGCATCCACCGGCACCTCAAACCGCTGATCACCATACCCATCAATCCGCCAACCCACGCCACCTGCATCCGTAATCGTTGTTTCTTTAACAGCAGCGTCGTGATATTCAAAAGCACCGGGCGTGACCAGAAGCGCATCGTCGAAGCTGGTGCCACGATACACGTACACAACCGAGGTCGTATCTGGTGTCGTCACAAACGGCGGGCTGACGGTGATCGAGGTGGCAGCGTTGCTCGTCACGATCCGTTTCTGGCCCGCGCCTGTCCCCGAAACGATTTCCATCGTGAACCCGGTCCACTGGTCAGGAGCGGTCGTCGTCCACTGTGCCGAAGAACGCGTAAGTACGGTCGAGGACGTGCTGGATGGTTTGAAGCTCTCACAGGGCACACCACGATAAAGGACGTAGGTACTGGTACCGTCCGGTTGGGTAGCCCACGACGAGAAGAACGTGAGCGTATCCACGGTATTCGACAGGATCACTTTTGCCTGCCCTACGCCCGTCCCCCCAGTAATCCGACAGACTGAACCGATGTGCTGGTCCACGCCCCACGTAGCGCCAGAACGGGTTGCCGTCGCGGTCCCACCTGCGGAGAACGTTCCTGATTCAACGAAGTGATTTCCGCCAGCGGGACGTTGCCGCCCAAGCGCGTCGGTTGTGACCGTCGGTGTTGCCTTACGGTAGAACACCACCGCGCGCACGAAATAGACGTTGGCGTCACGCGTAAGGGTTCCGTGAATGTTCTTCGCGGATAAGGCAACGCCGAATCCCGAACCCGTAATGTCGGCGGCGGTCCAGGTCTGCCCCCACAACGCCTTGTCATTCCCGGTATATTGGGCCGTGTTGGTCGGTGTTGACCATGTGGTGTTCCCAAACGTCACCCATCCCTCAAAGTGTGCGGCGAGGTCGTCCCCCCCAATCACACCGCCCTTAACGGACTTGACGGCATTACACTGAATCGAGCCGGTTGCGGATGCTGAGTACCGCCACTCGAAGCGGATGCCGAGGATCTCGTCCGCCCCCGATGGTCCATTCCACCAGGAAAAGTTCGTGCATTTGAGATATTCGCTCACGCCAACAACGGCGAGAAGGGTACTAGCCGTAGCAGCAGTCGTGTCGTTTATTGCCGCATTAGACGGATTTGTCCAGGCTGTCCCCACAATAGTATTGTCGGATGCGAACGTCCCTGGAATACCGACCGCGACTTCAACATTCAATGAATGAGCGGGGCCTTCAGACCAAGGCGTCGGTCCAGCGAACCCTCGCGTACGCCCGCCGGTAATCCGCTCTGCACCCACAAGACTCGCAAGCCCCGCATAGCGTAATCTCGTACTAAGTCCATACATCACATTACTGACAATTGAGTTGTAGTCATTATGTAAGGCAAAGTTATATGCCTCTATTACGGCAAAATCGGAACGCGCATCCGACCCCACAAGAAAGCCTGACACAAGGTTGTTCACCAGAACGATAGGGTACTGTGCAGATACAGAGGAGGACACTACATCCACCATGTAGTTCGCGTACGACAATAAGGTATTGAAGGCGACGACCGCTCCACCACCACGGAAGCTATCCGCTCCCGAAGTCGTGATTAAGATCGGGGGGCTACCCCATTCTCCATGAAACTCACAGTTCGTGATACGGATGTTTGCGTTGTAGTCCGCCACCGTCGAAGTAGGCAGCGTGACAGTGATGGCCTCCACGCCAGTTGAGACCGCACTGAATACGCAGCGATCAATAGTAAGATTACTCGCCACGTCAGCCGTTGCAGTAAACGCGATCACTGCGTTCGTAGTCTCGTAGACCGGGAGGAAGAACGCACAGTCTCGAAAGATAAGATTTAGAGAGCCTGGGGTTCCCGATGCGTCAACGACCCGTGACCGTTGGGGGACGAAAACAAGATTCTGAAAAGTGAGAAAGTCTCGACCAGCGAGGTCCAACAAGTCAGCCTGTGTTGCGTGTGTCCATTCACCTAACAACATCGTAGACCACACGACGGGGCCAGGATCGCCCGTATACTGTCCAGTTACGTCTCCAACAACAAGCGTCTCTACGGTAGGGGAAGTCATTGCGACAGTAACCGCCTCTCGATATATCCCGCCGCCGATGTACACTGTATCCCCGGAACCGATCCCCGCTGCTCCGAGCGCCTTGCCGAGTGTACGCCAAGCCGCTCCGGCAGAAGTCCCTGCCGATGCGTCATTTCCAGTCTGTCGGACATAGTATGTAGTCACGTCTCCACCTCGTTACACCAGGGTATACAACGCTACCGTGGTAACGTCAGGGACCAGAAAGCGTACAAAAAAGTTGTCAGGACCACGCATATACGCGTACGTTCCAGAAGGAGTCAAATCGGCTGAAGGAATCAATTGTAACGTAAACGTCCCATCCGCCGCAGTAATGGTCTGGCGCGGAGTTGATACGACCGCACTGTGATCTGATAAATAGAGAAGTTCTCCCTCATCGATATCATACCCATATGTCAGTGTCGCTCCCTCCACGGCGTCACCGGACGAATTCACGAATACGCCAGTTACCGCACAGGTTGTGATCGCGCCCCATACCGGCGCGGTGGAACTTGTCGCACCATCGAGATGAACATACGCCGCGTTTGTAACAAAAAGCGAACGTATGCGGCTCCACAAAACACGTACCCGCATTTTAATCCCAATGGGCGTGATTTGAGCGGCAGGGATTACTCGGATTTCAAATGTTCCATCGCTGTTTAACACTGTCGATATAGCAGCGGCGGTAAGTAATGCGCCAGGGAGGGCCACGGATTGAGCGTACATACCATCCGCAAGATGAGGGGCCACCTCCAACACTGCCCGTCTAACTGGACCTCCATCCGGGTATACAACCCGTCCCGTAAGGGTGATCGACATAAATAAGGAAGTCGTGAATGAATTAAAAGTACCACTTAAACCCATTATCCCGCCGAAGGCAATTTTAACTTGTTTTAGAAGTGTCCCCGTTGGAGCTATTGTGCCCGCGACAGAAAGATAATGTGATGCAACAGTCGTGAGCGTCCCAACTGGAGTGAGCGCCCCTGCCACGGCTTTATTCACTTTTTTGACGAGCGTCCCGACGGGGATGATTGCTCCTGCCACGGAAAGATAATGTGACGCGACGGTCGCAAGCGTTCCTGTAGGAGTAATTGCTCCTGACAAAACTTTATTTACACGGTGGAGCAAAGCCCCAACTGGAGTAGTCGCCCCCGACACGATTTTATTCACTTTTTTGACGAGCGTCCCGACAGGAGTAATCGCCCCCGTAGCGGATACAAAGCTCAACCGAAACAGAGAAAGCGTTCCACTTGAGGGAAGTGTCCCACCGAGTCCTCCACCGGATACTACTGCACCGTCTTGAACGGAAGGATATGCTTCTTTCGACCCAAAAACGTCTAGACCAGTGGAGGCGAGTAAACCACGAAAAAAGGGAAACACTTCACCTGATGTAAAAAAGTCTAAGCCATTAGAGGCACTACTCGTCGCCCCCGCTCCTGCTGCAAGATTAACAACTTTACGTAACACACTTATTGGCGTAAGACTTCCCGCGTAACGAACATTGAGAAGATGCACCAGCGTCCCCGCAAGAGGTAAGGTCGATGCTAGGGTCTTTCTAACCTCGTTAATAAGCGATCCGGCAAACGGGATAGCGCCCGTAAAGGCGGCAACACGTAAAGACGTTGGAACAAGGTTTCCTGTTGGGGTAATGCCTCCCGCAAACGAAACGCTCGGTAGTTGAGATAAAGCCCCAACGGGGGTGATATTCCCTTCATCCGTGACGTTTGCCCGAAAGGAGGTTACGCCCGTAGGGCTAACACTACCGACGTATTTGGTTTTTGGCACCCACAATCCCGCACCCGTGGGAGTAATGCCACCCCCTACACTAAGCAATTCGGTGACACCAATCTGTTTTGTAGAAATAAGTGGATGTGAGCTAAACAGACGCATAGGGTTTTCAGAGAAAGCGCGGATTTCCTCTGCGGATAATAAACGGTTCCACATACCCACAAAGCGTAAATCTCCGTTAAAACGCAGGGACGATGCTCCTGTAGAGGCCCCTGCCCGTCCAATGTAAGGAACCACGGACGTATGTGAAACTGCCGTGGCTGACCCTGAACCTGTGCCGTCCGCAATGCCTCCGTTAATATAGATACTCGGAGATGTATTTAACGCAGTCCAAACGGCAAAGACAACGTAAATACGTTCTGAAGTGATCTGAAATGAAGACTCGCGAGAACGGTGATGAGAAGCAGTCGTAAAAGTGCTTCCTACATTTGGTCCGTGATATGCACGAACCGTATTAGTCGAAAGAGTCATACTTAAATTAAAACCCGTGATATTCGATCCACCTGCACCAGTGGAAAACACCGCACCTCCTCCTGTCGTACGAACAGAATAAATGGCCCCAATCGTTACAGGAGCAGCAGAGGGCTGAAGTGCCGCGTATGTGCCTGCGGCGGCGGACAAGTAATTTGCGTTTGCTCCATCCATCCCGTAGCCGCTGTCGCTAAACGTCGGAGGAGTCGCGGTCGGCCCCCAATCAGGAAGCAATTGGTGTCGAACAAGATTCACGGGATGAACAGAGTTTGGCAGCCATAACCCCAATGCACCACGCACAAGAAAATGTGATCCGTTAAGACGGGGGGCACTACCTGATTTTGGTAGCGGGAAGAAACCTCTATCATGTCCAGTCGTAAGCATTTACGCCACCGTACGGTAAAGAGGTTGATATTTCACAAGATTACCTGAAGAGGCGAGCGGGAATCCCGAATAGTTAAGGATAACCAAACCCCACCGTTCCGGCAGCCATCCACCGAATGCTTCCCGAATTGACCATACTTTACTCTTATACGTAGTGTTGATCACTGTCATCGGGATAAAGCCGATGTACGCAAGTTGCCGATCTGTAGCTAAGGTAAACGCTCCTTCACTTCCGTCAACACCTTCGGTATACGTTGTGCCACCATCCACCGAAGCGTACGCCCATACGTGTGCGCCTTTATCATTCGCAGTAGCGCCAGAGTTGTCAGTCACAAGGGTTATTTGAAGGTGAGCATCATCATTTTCGTCAGATACGTTGTCAACCACATCACTATTCCACGCCGCAGTAGCCGAACTCGCAAGAGAATGCAGGTTCGTAACCGTCATGGATACTTCAGCAACGTAATGGGTTTTAATGCTCGCCATAGCAAATCACACCTTTATGAAAAAAGAGGGAAGGGCCGATCAAAAGTTGACCCTTCCCTCTATCTCTTAAAACACCTCGAAAATAATGAAGGTGTTAATGAGACCATTTCCCTGTTCCTTCTCGGTCGTACCGATGGGGACTTCAACAGCGTCATCGTACGCATAGACCCCCGGACTCCCGTTCCCAATGAACTGAGCGCGGAACTTACGAGTTACGTCAGCGGCACTCGGATCAACGGCGAAAGACAGCAAAGACACGAGAGAGTTGAGCGCGGTAGCATACCGATTTGCGCCCAAGAACGTTGCGCTTGCTGGGAGTGAATAAGAATGTACCGTACCGTTTAGATTAATGGAGAACTTTTCTACCTGCATCGTTGCCACGGCTTTTACCTCCTGTGGGCTACAAAAACTGCCTAAAGCCAGCGCCGCCGCGCTTCCCGTTAAGAGAGACAAAACCTGTCGCCTCTGCATGTTACACCTCGTCCGTATTATACCAAGAAGCAGCGGGTATTTGTGCTTCTTCGATACCTTATGATCCAGCAGTGAGTGTTAACTCGTATGTTGATTGTAGTCCGTCACCTGATGATAAGGTAATGGCAGAATAAACCGAGCGGTCCAGCAACGTTCCCGATGATGAGGCTGAGAAGATACCGTGTTCACGCAGGGCAGCACCAGGAGTACCGTCAAGGGTATTCGTGGCAACTGTTTGGAAAATGTTTGCGGATGCGCCTTCAGCAGTCGTCCCCGTCGCACGAACGTTTCCCGTGTACTCTGTTGTAAGTTCTGTGACAAGAGCAGTATCCCCTGATACTTCAGAAGTAGACCCTGTTCCTAACCCGTGATATTTCATGATTTCGAGTTCAACAGAGTTCTGGAACGCGTCAACAATGAAGTTCACGCCAGCGGTCGTAACAACGCGATGAGAAACAATGCCGTGATTCTCAACAGCTCCAGGTTCACCGAACAATGAGCGAGGTCCACGAATTACTTTTAACGCGAGCGAGCTTGTGACAAACGTCGTAGATGTAAGCTCATCAATAAGTTGAGCAACAAGATTTATATCAGGAACATACTTCAACGCTTCTCGCAACATTTGTCCGAGATGCGTTTTCGGGTGGTATGTTTCGAGTTTCGCGCGAAGTTCTTCAGGGACGGTAAATCCCCGATGCTCAAACGTGTAATTACCACCAACACGGATGCGCTCAACAGGATTAATTAAAGTAGGAGCACTCATTATACACCTCCCTTCGTTTGATCGAGGGCGACGACAAATGATCGTGCCGCTGCTTCATACGTCTTTTGCAAGATGGCAGATTCATGTTTCTCAATCAACGCCACGAGCGCGTCAAGAATGTGCCCACCATCATCAGTCACATCCAATGAGGCTGTTACTGTCCGCTCATCTAAAAACTCGGCTTGACCGTAAATGGTTACGTGGACGGTGTCTCCGTCGAGCCGCGCCACCGCCCACGTCCGCTTATGCTGTATTCCCGCCATGATGGTACCCCTTCTATTTGCAGACGAAGGCCGTCATTCGCTGTTCCTTCTGATCCCGTCTCGCCGCCGCGACGAATACGTAAGTGTAACGCACCCGACGGTGCTGTTTCACCGTCTACTCCGACTTTCTGATCAGTCATACAAACTCCCTCACAAGAGATCCGCCAACAGTACCCCGGCTTGTGATGGCACCACAAACCGAGCATTCAAATCATCCGGCCCCCTAATCCATGCTTTTACTGTACCAGAAGGTATAAGGGCATTGGATGGCAGTAGCGGAGAGAGAAAAATTCCTTGACCGTCCGTTATCGTCTCGACTGAATGGGGAACGACTATCCCACCTGAGGCGGTGGACACCAACGCATCATCCCATCCGTAAAGACCCCACGATAAAACCCTTCCGGCCAACAAAGAGCCAGACATATCAGCAATGCGCCCGGAAACAATGCAGGTGTTCGGTACGCCAAACGTTACGGGTTTCGTAGCAGTTGATCCGTTAACCGGATTGTATGCCGCTTCTGACGGAATACGAAAGAGCAAAGAAAATCCATATGGACCCGTCAATACGTATTGTACACCACTCGGCACAGTATTAGCAGACGGAACAAGGGAAACAGAGAACGATCCATCTGCTCCCGTCAACACCGTGATCCCACGCGGATCAATAGCCTCACCGTCGGTGTTCCATAAAGCTGTTTTAGCGGGGGCGACGGGGCGCACGTTCACAGGCGCGTTTACAAGAACCCTTCCTGAAACCTCTACCAATTGTCCATATACCGTACAATACGTGATAGGCATAGTACATCCAGACTATTATCATACCTATTATGTTAAGGCTATTGTGATCTGCGCCGCCCAAACCTGGCCTGCTGGCTTTGTGCCACCTGAATATACGACACGGTTCAACATCGTGCCAGAAGCAGAAGCATTAAAGACCGCAAACTCATTCCAAGCAAAGTTCCCCTCAGATGTAGCATATGTCCCTTGAAATGTTACAGAGTTCCCTGATAGACCAGGAGACCCAGCCGACATCGCCTTACGGAGTTTATTCGTAGCTGCCTGGAGATCAGTCATGCCCGATGTTGAGGCGGTTGTCGAATCCCCGACGCCGACATACGCATTTGCATTCGAGAACGCGGTGGCTGCGCCTCCAGTAGCGAGCAACCACATCGCGGATACGCCACCAGAGGTAAGAAGATTACCTCGATGCTCTAGCACCTCGTATGGCTTTCTCCCGGAAAGGAAGCATTCTTCGTCTTCCCATTTTTGAATCGTTAAAACTGTATCGTGTCCGAGTACATCACTCAGCATCGCGTCACCCCTTAAAGAAGGTTATCAGCTACGTAAATAACGAAAGGATTGTTTCCACGCGGAGCCGTGATATACGTTCCACCGCTACTATAACATCTGAAATAAATATGATACGGGCTGTATTTAGCAAGGAGGTTGCCGGAAACCTGTGCCCACTGTACGAGGCCACCTTGTACATCTAAAATTGTGACTGTCGCACCAGAGGTGAGAGTCGCCGCAAGTTTTCCTCCCCAACCCGACCACACCATTGCCACATAAGAAACATCAGTGAGGTCAAACTCGTCTTCATTCAACGTAAGGGGAAAGATCAATGGATCGGTATCCCCTTCATAGGTATACATATGTACCGGCATAAGGATTTCCCCTTTCTATTGTCTCGGACGATCTCCACGCGTCCAACGGTTCGGGCGAGTACCCCCCACCCAAATCGCATTACGACGGGTAATATGCTTCGATGCCCCGTCCTCGTCATCCCAGTAAAACGTGTCTGTCGGCTGCGCGAGCACAAGGGCTTGAGGAGTGTCTGTTCCGACGCCTACGTCAGTGGGAGGCGCGATGGCAATAGCGATAGCCACAGATTCGGTGCCGTGACCATAATCGTTTTTGCCTCCACCCAACGGCATCCCGTGTCCGGGGGTGACGGTGTATGCGTATACATTATAAAGTTCCATGCGACCTGAGCTAACGGCTCCGTCTGAACGTAGATAGAAATTCCAAGCGTTTCCATCATTATCATTGAGGTAGGAGCTTGCCGCATATGGCATGTTTCCACCGAAAGGATTGCCTTCAATAAGCACCCAATACGTCGGAGTGGAGGCAAATGCTGCATATGAAACAGTAAAGGTCGCTAGATCGCGATAGATAGACGGATCACTCGTTTTATGAACACCTACAGTCAGCAAACCCGTATAACCGTCTACTGTTGTGCGCGCCTTTGCAAACATTTGATACGACTGCGTTGGCGCGGCGGGAATAGCGGGGTTGATAATGGCCGAGGTAATAATGTAACCGCCACTTGACACCGCGTAAACATAATCGGATACGGAATTCGATCCCGAAATCGCAAAAGCGTACGCGTTGTCACGTACACCGCTCGATACGAGACTCCAACCAGTTTGGGTAACGTCATGAAACGGCACAACGGTACCTGTGCCGAAAAACTCTCGACCACTTGGAGAAGTCGGGAAAATGACACCTGTGGACATAACGTACCTACCGTCGCGTTACCCTTCGCCCCACGGCAGAAGGTATTCCATTCAAGTGCCCACAACGAGCACATTTAATTTGCTGGATCTTTTTGAGATCCGTTAATGTTGTTTGTGTCGGATCGTACGCATCAATCACGCGCCCACAGATACGACCGAGATAGGTTCCTTCACAACGCCAATCTTGTAAATCGACCGGGATAATGACAGGAGTCACACTACACCTCCTAACGGCATGTCCACTCGTACGTCTCCAACCACGAGTGACATACTCGTAAAGCGGACAGGCGTTGGAGGAATAGGTGTAACAATAGGTTCATACATAGGGTCCACATAGATCCGAGTGATGTGAGGAGTAAATCCGTGATTTGTCAGAACGGGCACTCCGCAACTCGCAAGTACATCCACAATCATCTGTCGAAACGAAGCCAAGTCAGGAATGTCTAATAATGATATTATCGCATCCTGCCCCGCAGAAACACCATGAAAACGCCCTGAACCGTTAATTGTTCCTTCCAGCGGAAGTTTTGTTTCGGCTACTGCAAGAAGCGCATCGTACAAAAGATTAGGGTCTACACTTTGATCAAAAACCGCAAGGGTGCAATGGAGATCATCAGGTAGCTCGCCACCAGGAACAGCGATAATAGGATGAAGCTCAGGGGGAACAAAAAGAGCCACCATACCTGTCGGTTTCGGAGCAAGAAGCGCAGTAACGGGGCGTATCGCGGTACGTGCTTGAAGATGGAATTCGTAGCCAGCCTTAATCACCGACAAATTCTTCAACCGTCGATGTGCCTCAACCACTTGAACCGCAACCATCCGTTGTTCGCGGGCCGGATCGCGCAAAAGGGCAGATAACGATGCTTGCGCCGCAGACGTTTCCGTGAGTAACTTATCTTGAATACGTTGAAGTCCTTGTTGAAGGCGGCGCACAATGATCTGTTGTTTGAGTTCTTGATCATATGCGGGGGTTCCAGGAACTACAGGAGACATTGATGTAGGATCAGGCATCTGCTGATCAGGTACACCAGCAGGGGCAGACACAGGAGACTGGGATGGAAACTGCTCCAATGGGAAAGCCGTACGGAGAGCAAGTTGCCGACGAGCGACTCGGTCTGCTTCTGCATCGAGGCGGGATTCCTCAGTTATGCTATCGAAACCCATAGTTTCACGAATAGTTTGCAACGACAACACGCCCGGTATCTGTGCGATCTCAGCCATAAAATCTTGCATGGATTGATCATCTTCTAGATGTCCACGCTTCCATGAGATACGTACCCGCATAGGTTGTCCAAGCGCGTCCACATATCCACGCATAATCATAAACGGCCCGAAAATGCGGCGCTCAAGAATCCGTTTGAGGTGTTCTTGCACCGTCTTTAGACGGTGCATCAAGCCATTGTATTGAATCCGTGCGGTACTGTAGTTTGTCCAGTCACCCATGAGGAACGCGGACGGAACACCGAGACCAGCAAGGATACGACGGTTTGCTTCCATCAACTCGTCGGAAATGGTCATCGCGCCCGTACCTTCTGCTCCAACGAATTGATAGTCCCAGTGAAACGGAGCAACAATCGTGTGTCCAGAAGCAGGATCGTAATTCTTAATCGCTTCTTCGGCAGCGGCGCGCATAGATGGAGTCGCGACAGGACCGGAGTTCTCGCCAGCTCGAACAAGTACACCGTACTTCAACAACCGAATCGGCAACGAATATCGTTCACCCCACGCTTGAGCCGCGTTCAAATACGCTTCTTTGACTTGAAGCTCTTTAATAACGCGAAGCGTCTGTGGGAATCCGTATGTCGTATATGCCGACCCCTTGTGCTTCAAGTGGATCATGTGGTTGAGATCAAGGTCATACGCGTCAGCTCCCGCTTGTCGTACTCCCACGATCCTCTCAGTCTCGCCTACGTCGTTACGGATAATCCAAATAGCCGTCGGATTGAGTCCCTGTAACTCTACAATAGTGTTCTCAGTGTATTCCCGTGTGTGATCCCAGGTGTAGTTCGTATTATTAATATCGTCCACACGGTTAATAAACGCGTCGCCATGAATATATGCTTCTTTCTGAAGATCAACCATCTGGTACACAAGGTTAAGATCGTCAGCTAACTGCTCGCATTGCTTTTTAACGTACTCAGACACAATAATACGAACACGGGAGTTACCTTCCGCGTCAATTAACGAATCAGGGCTAATTTCAGAGGCATCAAACCACAACGGGAATACGTCAGACAAGTATTCTACCGTAATTTCGAATCCCCGGTTCAAGGGAAATTCTGAGAGGATGTCAATAGCAGGACCACAAACGCCGTCAGTCAAGTAATATTTCTGACTGATCATCGAACGCGCTATGCGGTTTGTAACCACTTCCAGAATTGGCATCCCCGGTGGTACACGTACCGGCCATTGCCAATTCTGAAATGTCTTCCCTCTCGGCCATTCAGACGGGGGACGACTGTTGTAAAGAGAATATCCTTGACTTGGGTTGCCGGTAAACCGTTGAGTTGATGGAGACAGATTTGGATCGTGAGCAACAGTTAGGTCTTTTGTATCTTGGGGAGCGACTTCTACTTTCCCATGATAAAAACGTCCACCGGGAGCAAAGTCTTGAAAATCAAGATTCAGAGATTCAAGAGATACGCCACCCAACGACCCCCCATCAAACGGTACAGGGCGTACAATCGTAGCCCCACCCGCGTCCGCCATCATCGATACGAGAGGCGACACAGAAGAGGCTGGTACATAATCGATAGGTTGACCACGGTTTTCGGCCTGCGTTAGAGGCTCATCACCGGAAAATTAGTCATATATGTTACCCTAATCCACAGCGTCGCAATAAGTCTACTTGATCACGCCCCGTTTTTGTTGTGAGACGGTCAAGTTCATCGCGCTTAATCGCTTCTGTAAACACAGTACGTAAAATAAAATTAAGTCGCCCCATTTCAAAACGCGCAAGTTCTTCCTGAGGGACGCAGGGGCGTCCGGGATGAGGCCACCACTGGTCAAGGAAAGGAAAGCTCCAAGCCCCGCCATTTAGATCCACCCACACCGCATACGGTTGGCGCAATCCAAATGGGGCAAGGTATCCGCCAAGATATGATCCCGTATCTCGTGGTTCGAGTTTTCGCTGTTTGTTTGACTGTTCTTTTGTGTAGTCTACGTACTCAAGATAATCTCCGTACTTTACCATTACGTATACTCCGTACCACGTCATCAGTGTAAAGGGCCGTATCAATAAGCATACGCCCTATCGTACTAAAAAGATACGACCACATGATCGTCCATAACCAGACCAAAGCAACAACACATGCGCCAAGCAGAAAACAGAACCCGAAAAACAGACCCGCACCAAGCCAGATATATTCAACCACGTCACACCGTTACCAACGGAGAGAATGGCGTCTCGGCAGTTTGTTTGAGACATCCCTCAAACGAATCCGTGAGCTTTTCCCAATCAAATTGTTGTACGTGCCGATAGCCCGCATTTCCTAAGCGCCTCCGCTGTACCTCATCATTATACAACGTTCGCACGGCATCTGTAATCTGGCCGACGGAAGGAAAGGCAAGGTCTACTCCCCGTTGAGTAGCATAAGGATATGCAGGATCGACATATAATGCACCGTCCCCAAGCACCTCAGGGAAGCACGTAAAGGATGGAGCTACCTGAGCAAGCCGCGTAGCCGCCGCTTCCGGCCCGTGGAGGCCGAATCCCTCACCAAGCGCCGTCGAGACACGTACATCGCTAATGTTATAAATAGCGTTGAGGTGGTATTCAGGAACTCCGATCCACGTATCCAAACCGTGTGTGATACGAACGTTTCGCTGGAGGCCATGTCTATCAATCCAATATTCAATGAAACCTCCCTCGTCCTGGGGCTTGCAATGCACCCACAAAAGAATGTCTTTGTGCTCTTGAATAAGAGGAGCCATCGCCTCAAAGAATTGAGGGATGTTTTTACGGGGAGAATTTCGGTCACTCCACAAAACAACAAAGCGATCTGCGACACCCATAATCGCTCGCGCCTCTTGGCGCGACTGAACATCAAGAGAAGATCCGTCGCTCAGCATAACCTTCCCCGGACGGTTAGGTCCGATAGGGTAAAACGCGTTGAAATCAACCCCGTGAGGAATAACCGCTATCTCAGGAAGGGTAGGATCGCGTTGGATTAACTCATTTCGCGCCCAACGTGTAAAAGTTGCGCTTACTGTAGAACGGCGGATCGGGATTAACCAGAAGTCAGGAAGGTTTACCGCGTCTACAGGGAAATAGAGAAACACTGGGGGGCAGGCGGGAAGACGCCATAGGTTTTCAAGGATCGCTTGGGCAATGGGAAGATCATTGTAAAGCACGAATACATCGGGCTGAATTTTCTGGATAAGGGGGCCGAGACGATTAAACCCGTATATATCATTCCTGTCGAAATAATTCGGCATGTACAATTTTATACGGGTTTCGACTTCAGGATCGCCCCGCCAATTGATCGCAAGGGCATGGATCTCGTGTCCTCTCGAAATGAGCCGTTCACCGAACTCTTGGGTTACTCGACCGAATCCGGTGTGAACAGCAGCGTCTCCGTGCCATAATATACGCATTTATACGGTCCCTCTTTATACAGATGATTCTTTCGGTAGAGTCTGCACGCAAATAACGTTTTCCCAGGCAAACACCGCGACTATTTCATCTCTTTCCATAACATAAAGAATACACGGATCTTCCTTAGACAGAAAAGCATCAGTCGCGGTTTTATATGGAAAGCTGAACGTCACTCCAACATGATCTCCGTCTTCATCTTTCATAGCCCCCACAGAAAGGACCACCACAACGCCAAACGACGTATTTCGGATAAGATGTAGTTCAGTATGATTCATCCATGTCCTCCTTCGGAAAACAAGCTCTGTTATTGTGATAAAGAAAACCGTCAGAGGCGCGTTTCAATGTGCCACCGAGTTTTCCACAGCGTTGACACGTAGACACACGTTGGACAGGCTCAGGGAGGATTTTCTGAGCCTGTCCAGGCGGGGTTTGCCAGGGTGAAAGTTTACGGGGGTGATGATCTATGCCTCTTTGTCGCTGTGGCACGGAGGAACATCCTTACGCTTATCATTCCACTTTAGCATAAGGAAATTACCCACAATACGCAAGCCCACAAGCGTAGCACTTCGAACAATTTTCTTCTTGGACCATAAGAACACGGGTATTCTGCTCAAGGCAAGACGGGCACCACTTCTCTTCCTCAACGTCTACGGTTACTGCCTCTTCTGTTACGCTGTTCAAAATCTGCACGGCTCGGCTCCCGTCGCGATAGATCGTAATACCTCTACATCCGTAATCCCACGCCAGTTTATACGCAGCCAATACATCCGTCACTTTCGCCTTATTCGGCAAAATCACGGTTTTCGATATAGAGTTATCGACGTGTTTCTGGAAGGCAGCCTGCATCTTAATGTGCTGCTCTACAGGCACCGTTTTCGCGGTGACGAGATACGGTGGCAAGTTTTCAGGATCGCCCCCTTTGTCCAGGTACTCTTGATATACAGGATGTCGTTCTGTTAACGTCACAGGACCGTCTCCTGTAATCATTGTCCGTGTCCACGCAAGATCGAAGATCGGTTCGATCCCGGACGAACAATCTGCAATGAGGGAAATGCTGCCAGTGGGGGCCACAGTAAGCAGCATCATGTTACGCAATTGCATTCCGTCTTGTTGATGTTTGGAACCTTCCCAACCTGGATATGTTCCTCTCAAGTGAGCCAACCATACAGACTCTTCATATGCAACTTTCTTAATAAAAGCCATCAATTCTTCACAAACATGGATAGCGTAGTCCGACCCGTACGCGATCTTCATATCAACCAACGCGTCAGCCACTCCCATCACTCCTAAGCCGATGCGGCGCACGAGTGTATTTGCAGCCGCTATTTCGGGGAGGGGAAGCTCATTTTGCGTAATCACATCATCAAGAAAACGTACCGCGTTTGCGACACAGTCCTCTAACCTTTCCCAATCGAAGGTATTTCCGGCGGTGAACTTCGCTACATTAATAGAGCCAAGATTACAGGAACCATACGGTTCGAGAGCTTGCTCACCGCAGGGGTTTGTGCTTTCAATAGAAAACAAATGCGGTACAGGATTAGCGGCGTTCGCTCTGTCAATGAACCACAGGCCAGGATCACCTGTCGCCCACGCTGAAGACGCTATTTCGTTCCAAATATCGCGTGCATCGACCCATTCGCGGATTTCGTCACGCCACCGCAAGGGGAACGCATACGCCGCTACAACGTAGCGTTCCTTATCAGTCAACTTTTTACCATTAATACCATAGAACTGCTCCTTATACGGGCTGTTTCCTGCGAGGCACTCCATAAACTCATCCGTTACCGCAACCGAGACGTTGAAATTCAATAAAACATCGCCTTTGTCTTTGCAATGAATAAATTCAAAAATATCAGGATGATCAATTCGCAGAATACCCATATTCGCACCACGTCGGAAAGCCGCACCTTGCGTAATACAATCCGAAACAGCGTCAAGAAGTGTTAATACGGCAATAGGGCCACACGCAGCACCATGCGTCCCGCGTACACGGTCGTTTTTCGGTCGGAGTCGTGAGATCGAAAACCCAATACCTCCTCCAAACCGCTGAATAAAAGCGGAATCAGAGACAGCCTTCATAATTGATTCAATGTTGTCCTCAATGGGAACAACAAAGCACGCACTCAACGTCCCCTTCATTTTTGTGCCAGCATTACGTAACGCAGGCGAGTTCGGTAGGAACTCTTGATGCGCCATCATATCGTGGAAAACGGTCGCCCAGTCTTCTTCGTAGAAAGGGTCATAGTGTTCCTCAGCACGAGCTACATGCCGCGCAACACGCCAAAACATATCATCCGGGTCTTCGATCAGGTCTCCGTTTTGGTCACGGAGAAGGTAGCGCCGCTCAAGGACGGTCAACGCGTTCTGAGAAAAGGGCAATACAGCAGTCATGGTCGCTACTCCTTCGGTAGTGGCCCTCAAGCGGCGCGCGAATGCTAGGAGAATAGAGCGAGGACGCGGACCCTCAGCTTAATGGACAACGCCATGTGACTCTCCTATCGGCTTTCCCCAGGACGTTCCCCATGAAATGTCTACTGGTAATTCCCAATCCGCCATCGACGGAAAAAGAATAGCATATTCCTTCGTTACCCCCTCCATAACACGACGAATCTCTGGAATAGCTTCGTCAATAGCAGGAATGGGAACGTAGAAATAGAGAGCATCATGGAGCGTCAGTACCGGAATCACTCCAATACGACGCAATACATCGTTCCGTAGGACCGCGTTTATAGTTGCGAGGGTAAGTATATCCGACCCAGTCGATTGAATCCAGAAGTTATACGCCTGCCGTTCCATGCGAGCAGCGTGTTGCCTTGCGAGACTTCGTTCTCGCTGGTCGCGTGTGATTGTGGCAACGCGCATCACTTGAGGATACGCCGGGAAATGCCGTCGCCTCCCGAAACGGTTCTGCACAAAACCATTCCGTTCGAGTTCCCGTACAGCCATCCTACGCTTTTTCTCGGTAGCTGGATACCCCTTTTTCATCTTCTGGAGAAAGGCATCTGCACGGTCCCTATCCCATTTCGTAACACGGGTAATAGCCGGGATACCGCCACCGTACCCGACCGTGAAGTTCACCTTCTTCGCTTCTGTACGTTGATTCTTCGTTACGTCTGATTGTGGAATACCGTAAACCAAGGAAGCCGTCAGCTTGTGTTGATCAACCTTCCCTGTTTTGAAAGCATCAAGTAGTACCTGTTCTTGACAGATATATGCTTGAAGGCGCAATTCAAGTTGCGAGTAATCGGATTCCACAAGATAATAACCGGGAGGAGCCACGAAGAGGGTACGAACCGCTAAATCAAGTTCCGCTACGTCTATATCCTCCGCATCTTTCTTCGGGATATTGTGGAGATTCGGTGCTTCAGATGAGAGGCGACCCGTTACGACTTTACCAACGTTAAAGCGCGAGTGAATTCGCCAGTCATTGTCTACCCACCGTAAAAGACCTCCATGTCCGTCTTTCCCAGCGAGATACGTATCCCGCATTCGGATAAGTTTACGCAGATTCATGATCGATGACAACGCGGGATCATCAGGATAAATGACGTGTAATTCGCCTAACGTCTCTGCATCTGTTGAGAAGCCTCCGCTGGCAGTGAGTTTCAGCGGCTCTAAACCCCGTTCGGTAAACAGCAGCCGAGAAAGCTGGAGCGGGGAAGAATAGAGAAAACGTCGGCCCACGTTCTCAAAGAGACGTTCCTCTTCTTCGCATATCCAGGTCGTGTACTGCGTCTGAAGTTGCCACAGTCTCTCTTCCGACACGAGCATCCCGTTCCGCTCCATTGTAAAGAGGGAATCGGAAAGCGGCATCATCATGTTTTCAAGTACCCACCATGCCTGCGCTCCTTCTTGATCTAACCCCTTCATAAGATGAGGGAAGACCCGGAGTGTTACATCAGTGTCGGCAGCCGCGTACGCACGCAGTTCCGCCGGGTCAACAAGCGAGTAGGGGGCATCATCACGCGGGAGCGCATCTTTAAATCCCTCGTAGCGATCTAGGTTTGTGTATTGCGTACGGAGATGCTCAAGATTGTGTGGCTGGTTTTCGTCGATAACCGCGTGGGCCAGGATTGTGTCAAATACAAACTCCCGAACGTCAATCCCCATCTTTGCGAGTACGTGACGGTCAAATTTCCCATTCTGCGCGACCTTCGGGGTATCGCTCGCGAAAAGACGTTGGAGTTCAGGAATAACAACAGACATATATTCTGTTTCTGACCATTCCCACGGGAGGTCATCTGTGTTGTAATACCCTGTCTTTGTATCCCATTTGTCTTTCGGGAGTTGTCCTCGGATAGGCACAACCCAACCTTCGCCCTCAACACAGGAAAATGACAAACACAATGTCTCAAAGAAACGCGGGTCCAAGCCTCCGTCTTTATATGGACCACTCGTTTCCGTATCGAAAGCGAATACGGGTTGAGCTATGAGATAATCCACAAGCTCATGAAGGCCATCTAAGGTACGTATCTCGTTCCACTTCGTTTTCTGATCTGGTGTATGTTCCAGCGTCGAGAGTTCCTCCGCAGCACGACGAAGATCAGAAGCGATGATTGGACGTTGACGCGCATCGTAGAGCGCGTAGGCAGGATGGAACGTCGGAATGACCTTTACGTCACGCGTACCAGAGACGGTGTCAAGAGACGCGGTTAAGACAGAACCTCGATATTTCGTGATCCCTGATAGGCCCATTAAGCTAATCAAGGCAGTCTCCCCCATAACCACGATCACGGTTGGGTCAATACAAGCCAATTCGGCAAGAAGATGGTCAGTACAGGCAACAATAGAGGCTTTCTTCGGTTTATCATTTCTGATAAAGCCATTCACGCTTTTTGTAGGACGACAGCGCACCGCGTTAGTCACAAAGACGTGTTGCCTGCGTATCCCTACCTCCCGCAACAAGTCATTGAGCAAGCGCCCTGCGGCTCCTTGAAACGGGAGGCCCATCACGTCCTCTGCTTCGCCCGGTGCTTCACCCAAGATAACGAGTTTTGCGTCGATTGGCCCCTCTCCTACAACAACCTTTGTTCGGTCATTCGAAAGGGAACAAGCAGTACAGGAACGCATTCCATCTTGGACATCCGTAAGGGAAATAAGTTGCTCCGTCACGCGGGTACTCCCACTAAGCGACGCTTCTTCGCTGCATACCGCCGAACATGCTCACGATGTTGTTCAGGATGAAGGGCGTTCCACGCCCGCGCCCGCGCCGTAAGAAGCGCGGAGTGGCTGATCGCGTACGCTCGTGCATAATCGCGGCACGCAACGCAACGCGCGATCCCCTCAACACGCGGTTGCTTGTGACAACGGAAGCACGTTTTTGCGGCGCAGGAAGCACAGATATGACGTGTCACGTTATCGGGAATAGCTGCACCGCAGGGCTTACATCTTTTGTTCATAGCTTTCGTACTGCTCCTAACCGGGCATCCAAACGGTGCCAATCAGTGATCGGCTCGGCATTATCCAACGCCAAGCAAAACGCGGTCTCTGTCAAGGAAGATGGGTCTTGTCCCGGAGGGAGACGCGTGATACGGACACTGTCAAAGAAAGGGCGGACTTCCCATGCGGTCTTTGTGATCGCGGACCACGCATCGTTGTCCCAGGCAAAGATCAACTCCTTCACGTTCGACCGGATGAGGATGTTTCTCTGCTCTGTAGTAAGCCGCTTCCCAAACGTGGCAACACAACGATCAGGCAAACGCAGAGCATCGAACACCCCTTCTGTCAAGACCAAAGTCGTCGTATAACGAAGGCGATCATAGTTGAAAAGCACGCTTCCCTGGTGGTTTCCGGGAGGCGTCTGGATCTTGGGAACGAGCTTCCCTGTAATATCCCGTGCTATCCAATTTGCGAGACGCCCTTGAAAGAGGACAGGGATAAACACCCGGCCCGCATAGGGTCCAAGCCGAGTGTATCCCATATGGTACTCGCGTATTAGGAGATCCGATACGCCTCGATTACGCAAGTACAGCCAATACGGGCGCTCGAAAGGATTACCGGGATCTCCTAACTGACGAAAATTAGGGGGAAGTGCCACGTCTTGATCGAGAGGAATAAGGTCAACAAGCGAAGTCTCTCGACGTGCCCACCCTCGCCGTTCAGCGTATTGCTGAATATGCTTTTTCGCCGTTGAGTAGTCAACGTTTTCAACTTGCTGCACAAACAGAGGGAAATGACCTTGGAAGGAGTTATTACATAAGAGGCTGAAACAAATAAATCGCTTCGTGCGACGGTTAATGTACAGCTTCCAGGCTTTCCTACACCGAGGGCATATCTCCAGAGAAATTTCATCGCCAGATACACGGAACTTCATTCCGTGCTCATGGAGAAATGCCTCCAAGTTTACCAGGGAAATAGCTTCTTCAAGATCGGGATCACGAGGACGCGGCATAGCTAATTCCTGAAGTAGTCATCGTCGGGTTCAAAAGCGGGATCTATTTCCTGAATCGTTGATGTACGCCAATCAACGTTCACGTACACTTTGCCTCCCGCTTTCCCTGTCCTAGCTTTGATGGGCGACAGGGTCATTTCCCCATTAACCCGCTGTTCTGCGTTTTGCACCATCGTACATATAAAGTCCGCGATCTTCGCTTTGTCATACGACTCACCTACGTCAGAGGCGTCCATCTCATCTTTACTGTGGCCCTGTCGCCCGGACTGGACCGCAGACCATATCGGTATGTTATAGTCTACGCCGACACCTCGCAAGTCCTCGAAAATACGACCCTGCTCAAGATACGTCTTTTCAAGACGCTGGGCCGGACGGAGAATGTCTCCGTAATCCACGACGAGGAAGTCAATCGGCTCGCCCCGTCCGCTATATTCATCCAGCATTTGCCGAATAAACGAAACACTCAAGCCACGCGGAGCAAATTGCTCAACAATAACATCCCCCGCGTACATCTCTCCTTCGCGGGCGAGTTTATTGAGCACTTCCCCCCAGCGATCCCAAACACGATTCGATTCAATATTTGTCACGCCTGCCGCGTATCGGGCCATGACTTGCCGAAGGGGCATTTCTAACGTCAGGTGCAACACCCGCCGCCCTACCAACGCCGCGACTTTCCCCACCCAAATAAGCCCGTGACTTTTTCCATAGTTGGTGGGAGCCATCCACAACATCAACTCACCGGGGCGCGCGCCTCCGTTCAAAACGTTATCAAGCGCGGGAATCGCGGTGGGGGTCACGGTCTTCTCGGTGTCTTCAAGTTCCATTAACCATTTCTCCGCATCTGCAAAAAGACGATACATCTGCCGGTCGTCAGTTTTTCCCACTGAGACGGCGTCCTCCATCAACCGTACGATCCGATCCGCGCGCCCTTTCTTTACGTCATCCAAAACGTATTGCGCCGCGAGGATAATCGCTTCTTTACGAAGGAAGTCACCTGTTTGTTTAAACGTGTAATCTCGGAGATGCTTGTCTTCCGGCCTCGGAATAGTTGGGATAGCCGTCAGCAGACGCTCAATGTTTTCCGCGAGGGGAGCATCAATTTCACCCGTGGTCTGTTGACGGTCCAACTCCATCCGAATAACTGAATGGCCCGGAGCAGCGGTATACGCAGCGTAGTGCTCAAGGGCTACGTCTACAAGCCACTGTTCCTCACGCGACGCAAAGTATTTGCTATCTAAATGAGTGTGATAGACCTGAAGAAAGCGGGGGTCGGTGACGATACCGGCGATCAGGTGGATGCGAAGCAAATCAGATGGGATAGCGAGGGGGAACTCGTTACTCACTCGCTTCCACCTTTCGTCCGTATTCCTTTGCTGCGCGTTGCTGTATCCAGCGCCCATGCGCCTCATACAACATCGGGAGGATCTTGATAAATGTCGGAAGCGTATGTCCGTACAAATGAACAAGAGGGTGGCTACTGTCCACAAACATGATGAAATAGTCCACCGCCGCACGGAGGAGAGCAAGGTCGTGCTTCTTGACGAGGTCTTTCGCCATTGCCACTTCCTTTGGATTCCAAACCCGCGCCATCCCGAATTTCGCCATGTATGCCTGATTCCAGGTATGCAGAACAGCTTGAGCAGCAACCGTGCGCTCGTGCGCCGCTTGTGTGCGAGCGTTTACGCGCGGGCGGGGATGGAGGGGACGATCTGGTTCCCAAGGGATGCGCGCTCGGATACGAGCGGCGAGATCAGTGTCGGGAGAAAGAGGATGAGGTTCAGCGATCACTAGGTACTCCATGCTTGGTCCTGCTGACGCGAGCGTCGTTTGAGCACAAAACGCGCGATGCAGGCTGTCATAATCTGGAGTGTACACCAAGAATCCGAGACGCGCAAGCCGCGCCAGATCGTAAACGAGGAGGGTCGGTACCGCGTTCTCACGCAGCCATAACGGGTAATAGAGATCCCGTAAGACCCACAATAACGGATCTACCTTCCCGGTAATCTGGACAGAACGATTGACCTCCCTGAGCCACGGGCCTACGCGCTGTAAGGCTTCGAGATCGTATTTCGTTACCCGTGAGCGCCGCGTAGCGGCGCGAGGTGTATTTTCCCTCCTGGCAGGAGGCAATGAAGAAAGGACATCGATCTTTGTTTTGAGGAACGGAGAGCGGCGCGCAGCGCCGCGATGTTTTTTCAAACTGGTGTGAAGCGAGAAGAAAGAACGAAGCAACGCACGGCGTTTCCGTTCCTCGTACCTCATATCTCGTGGGTCTGTACAGTTGAGGTCGGTTAGAGGCTGTCTTACGACTACGGTACGAAGTGACGTAGCCTCTTTACGTAGTAAAGAGGGTACGTTACGTAGTAACGTAGTCGTAAGACCTATCGTGGGGCGTAAGGGTTTCACTGTCCATATATCAGGTTCTTTTGTGCTTTCTGATTTTGGATCATCAGGATCAAAAGTAACATGGCCCAAACCATATTGTTCCAGAATCGATCCTCTTGCTTTGCGGGAACGCTCCCGCTCATAGTCACGCGCGGAAAACGTGTGGCAGGGGAGTTTCCCTGGACCAAACGGAGCGGGCGACAAGCCTGTTTTAATTCGTTTACGAGCAAAGTTACTAGGCTTTGTAACGTAAGGATGAGGGTAATCATCCAGTTTCGCATACGGTTCTCCCGGAGTAGGATAAATAAAGACATGGACGACGTTGTACGCGACGGTAACACGTTCCACGAGTCCGAGGTTTTCCAGTTCTTCCCACGCTGCCCGCCATAGTCTATGCGTGTGCAATGTTGTGACGATTTCGTGTCGCATGATGTAAAGGCGGGGATGGCGCAGATCCGAGACAAACGCCCAGCGGCGCATCTCCCGATACAGGCGATACGCCGGGACAGATACATAATCGAGCAAGTCTTCCGTATATGCGGTTTCGAGTTGGAGACCGGGAGTGGTGAAATAAATCCGTTTATCGGATGACCTCGACCGGCCACCGCTCTCGTTGGTAGAGGGAGCGTCGGGCGCGTGCGTGGCGGGCGAGGATGTGTTCTCCTGTATCGAACGTATCAATGACAAGTAACTTGGATTGACCGCCTTGGCGCATTCCTCGCCCGACGCGTTGGATGGTTTTATGATCGGCGCGGCCACCGGCGGCGAGGGTAATGGCAGAGATGATCGGGACATCGACACCCTCATCAAAAATCGAGGTACTCACCATTACATCATACTGCGCTCCTGCAAAGCCACGCAAGAGCCGCCTCCGCATATCAGCAGATGTGTTTCCTTGAGCAAACGCAACATTGATGCCTGCGGCGGCGATCCGTTCCGTAAGATACGCACCGTGGGCAATAGAGCGGACGATCACGAGGGTCTTGCCCCATTCTGAGGCGGCGACGCACGTCGCCTCGATCAGTTTATCGTTGCGCTCCTGGTTGTCAACGATCCCTGCCTGATAGATGTCAGACCACGCATCGGTTTGAGGAAAAACAGGTGTCGAGCATTCCAACATCCAGACATGGGGCTGGACGAGCGTCCCTCCTGCTATCGCTTCCGATCCCCGATACGTAAAGACCACTGGCCCGACCGTCCCTTCGAGGACGAGGTCTTCTCCCGCGCCGGTAAACGGTGTCGCGGAAAAAACGTAGCGATAAAGCGCGGGGATACTTCCAAGCGTTTGTTGCCACGTCTTCGCGGGGACATGATGGCCTTCATCCGAGATCACGACCTGGACCGACTGGAGTTCGTCCCAAAGCCCATCACGATGACGGGCGAGGGTCTGAAAGGTCGCCACCGTTACTTCCGGGGACCATTGGTGATTGCCGTCACCGAGCAGCCCGATTTCCACGTCCGGCAACCATTCACGCAACGTCGTCGCCATCTGATAGAGCAAATCCTTGGTCGGCACGATCACGAGCGTCGGCGCGCCGATCATCGCGGTCAAAGCCGCGATTACGAGAGATTTCCCCGTCCCGGTCCCCATCCAGACGATGCCACTTCCTGCATTAAACGCAGCGTTGACCGCTGTGTCCTGATAGTCGCGTAGTGTGCCGCGTGCATGGTCCCACATGTACGGATAACTGTCTGCCGTTATTTCTGCCCGCTTGATTTCAAATGGATCAACCACAGTTACGGGGATCTTCTGCTCGTGATACACGTCCCGTACCCTGGATATCAACCCCGCAGGAAACTTGCCTTCCTTCGTAAGCAGGCACGTCCGTCCATCCCATATCCCAGCGCGGACACGCGGATCATACTTCGCCCCCTTGACGGGATAGGTTAATGCTTCGGCTGCTGTCCAGCGCAACGCCGGATCATCCACGATCAAGGCAGCAGTCGTCGGAGATTCTTTTTTGAGTATCACATTTGTCATACTCTTATTGTGTCGGACGGGCGTCCGCCTGTCAAGCAAAAAATCGTTTGACATTTCTCGTCGATATGGCATAATAAGGATGGCCCCTCCAGCGCCGGTGCGTGCGGGCACCTGCGTCACTCCCTTCCCTGTGACCTCGGCCCGCGATCCGGCAGTATCCCCCGTGGAGCACACGACCACGGGGGATACGCTTGTTCGGCGTTAACCTGTCCTTAACCTCTGTCTGCTACGATCATCACAATCTTATGTCTCCGCGAGGTACCCGTCCATGATCATCCTAGCCTGCGTGCTCACTGTCTTCAGCACGCTGATCGCCTATACGCTCTACGAAGCCGTCAGTTACGGACTGCACTGGCATCGACAACATCAACCCACCTACGATATACTCAGTGAAGCGGACCAGATCGCTGCCGCAGTCTGGCTCGCTCACGATGAATTGAGAGATGGACTCAAGGTGCGAAGATGACGATCCGCGACAAGCCCTGGGGCTACGAAGAGATCCTGGTGGCGAACGGCCATTACACCCTCAAGTATCTGACCCTTAATCCGTATAGCAGGATCTCCCTCCAATACCACGACGAAAAGCACGAAACCTTAATACTTATCTCAGGAGAAGCACGCCTCACTTTGGGCAACATCGACGAATACCACGATATCGATATGGAATTCGAAGTCCCATATGAAATCCCTCCTGACATAGTACATCGCATTACCAACACTCGTGGATTTCAGGCATGTGTGATGGAGGTCTCGACTCCTGAATGCGGCGTCACGGTGCGCCTGGAAGATGATTACGGCAGATCCGATGAGGTATTCCCGTTATGAAGACCGGCCCGTTCCTTCCCTACCATGTCCGTGAACTGACGCCTTACGGCTGGCGGACCCTTGCCCGGTTCCCGATCTGCTTCTTCGCAGGAGAATATGCCCGGAATCTGGCATACGAAATGGGGTATCAACTTTCAAATAGTCTTGTCTATCATACCTGGGAACGATATTACACCGTCGTTGATCAAACCTACTTCATTCCCCCCGTAGACCCTCAGCACATCCTCAGTATCGATTACATAGACCTTCGTGACGTTGAGATCCCATCCCCGGAAAAATAACAAATTCTCACCCCAGTCCCTAAAAGGTACTCCTCATGGAAAGAACAGGGAGTACCTTTTTTCATGTCCTCTTTCCTGTCGTGCAACTAAGAAAGGTAAATCGATCCTCGCCTTGTCCTACTTCTACGGAAAAGGGATATAACACAACTAAGAAAGGTAAATCGATCATCACGATGTCCTACTTCTACGGAAAAGGGTAGATAGGAGCGGCTGGCTGGGCGGGCGCTAGGGCGGAACCATTGCAAGCCGAGCCGAGGGTTGCTGGCCGGTTGGCGGGCTTGCCCGTGGCCGTGGTGGGGATGGTGGGGGATACCACAGCGGGAGTTGAGTACGGTTATGCGAGTATACGCGGGAGAAAACGAGGAATCTCGCGCGAGTATGAGCGGGCAGATTGCTCGACAGTGGCCGCCGATGCTCGCCAGCAAGCCGCACGCGGATCGTACAAGCCACTTGTAAGCATGCAAGCATGGAGCTAAGATGCTCATGTAACCGGTGTGGACACAGCAGAACGCACTACGGGGGCGACAGTCCCAACGCATAAAGCGGGCTGCTGAATAGTCGGTTACGATCCTTCCCTTCCCTACAAACGGGGAAGCGCACGGGTAACGAGCAATCGCCAACCGTGCGCCATCCGTCCAGACGGTCAATATGGATTGACCGTCTGGACGGGTGACGGGGAGTTACTCGAAACACAGTAGGGGATGGAAGATGCCACGGTTCAAGGTCAGTAAAGTACTCGCCCCTCGTGTCGTGCTGAATACCGATCCGGTACTGTTCAGCGAGGAGGATCTGGACGTAGCGCGTACCGTTATCGGCAGGCGCGCGTCCAGAACCCTCCAGCGCGCAAACGTACGGCACGCGCGGGCAATGGCGCGCCAGCAACGCCCGACTAATCGGGTAGTAGTTAGGCGCGCCAAGCGTTTGAACCTGAAAGCGTTCGATGGGGCGCTGGTGTATGCGCTTACGAGTAAGCGTGTACCCGCTGAGGTACGCGCCTACGCCCGTAAACTGTCTGCTGGTATGCCATTGGTTCAACTGTCCGCGACGTTTGACCGTGCTCGCCACCGTGCCCGCACGATCCAACCGACCGGCAGTATCGATCATTTGGCATATCGGGCTTGGCAGTCGGGCACACCAGCGGCGCAACGATTAGCCGCGCGGGTACTACGTGTGCGGTGCAATACCGCACGGTGTACACAGTGCTACCCGGTCGAACGGGTATCGCCATACATGGCCGCACGTTTGCCCGCTACCGATCCCCGTCGTTTCGGCGCGTATCGGCCAGCCGTACATCGTTGCACGGCGGGCTTGCCTCGCTACCGTAACGAGCCTGAAGTGATCGGCCAGAATATGCCTACCCTATGTATGGCCTGTATGCGCCCTGCACCGACAGCCACGCTACACGGTGGGGTATGCCTCAACTGTTCCGGTAGGCGCGTACCAGCACGCAACCGTCGTGAAGCCGGTTGGCGCGAAACGTACCAACGTTTTCTCGCGCTGCCCGCTGAAATGCGGGCAAGCTGGATACGGGAGATACCCGGTCGGGGCGCGGCTAGTAGCATCTACACCGCACAGAACGCGATCCGTGACCTTATCGATGCTGGTGTAACGCCTGCCGAGATAACGCGGGATTGGTCGCAAACGCCGATCCTCCCGTACCCCGTATCCGATACCCCGACCGTAGCGCCGGATCGCGACGCTGCCATCGCGGAGCTAATCGCGCTGCAATCCGTGAGGCTCAATAGCCTCACCGCTGAGGTCCGTGCGGACCTCTGCCGGATGTCGGGATTCCCGGTCGGTTCTGCTGGTGAAGCGGCAATGCTCGCATCGTTGCGCCTGACACTGCATAGCTACCCGGATCAAGAATTGTTTGCAGCATTGAAGCACGCACGGCGCGTTGGCTAACAATGTTCACCCGCTAGCCTATAGCTATAGGCTAGCGGGTCGGACGTGGTTTGTCAAACGACGAACTAAGCAATCTGAACAGTAGGGAGGGATCAATTGGCTACTCTGAGGAAAGCCGCTTACCAACAATACATTGCGCGTTTGTGCGTGCGATGTAACTACGGAACGGCCATCGGGGGCGATCTGTGCAACGCATGCGAGCAACGCATGATCGGTATCGCTCGCCTCGCGTTGCTGCCGGTCCAGACCGCGCGTAAGAAACTACGTCGCGCGTTGCTGGACCTGAACACAACGCACGTAACCCTCCATTCCGCATCCGGTATCCGGTCGGGATGCTGGAATCTCAAGGCTACCCGGTCGGATGACCGGGTACAGGATCTGAGGAATCGCGTAGATGCGTGCCTAATGGCGATGCCTACCACGGCACGCACACGGGCGCATTACTCCGCATGTTGGGACGCTTGCCAGACTGTAGGGTCATTGTTGCGTGGTATTGCAGCGCACACGGTTACATCAGTGGCCGTAGCGGCTATCGATGCCGTGCAACGGCCTTACGTTGTGCCCGTGGCCGCCCCTGAGGGAACGTTGCTGCCTCAAGATCGTCCGTACCTCACGAAACGAGGGACCGCGCATACAGGCCACACGACGGGAAGCGCAATTGTCATCTGGTGTATCGCGTGCGCCCGTCTGGACCGCGATGAACGTCCAGACGGTTGCGGACAATGCGCGGATTTGATAATTGCGGATGACGCGAAACGCGAGAAACGCCGTATCGCAACGCGAGACGCGCGGAAAGCTCGCAAGGTGACGGTTCTGCCGGGTCGGGTGATAGCCGATTACAACGTACAAGGTCCGGTCGCTGCCGGATGTACGTGCAACGTCGAGGGTATGTACGGCGCGGCTTGCCCGCTGCATCGCCCCTTGTAAGGTACGGGAACATCGCGCCCATGCTCGCACGCATGGGCGCACGGAAGGGAAGGGGACCGCGCGGCCCATAACGCGCGGTCCCCTTCCCTTCCGTGCGGAGCGGGTCCGTACGATCCCCCCTACGGGGGGGATAAACGCCGTAGGGAAGGTGATACGTGACGTACTTGGATGAGGGACCACATTCAGAAGGGATCGCGCTAGGCGAAAAACTCAACGGAATCGCTGAGGCGCTTTTCTCATGGATGGTGATCATTCCCACACTGGCCGCGACTATCGGCCTTGCATGGGTGATCCGATGGGTGGAAGACAATGTCCACCCTATGCTAGAAGAATATCTCTGCGGTCCAGATGAGGTCTGGACGTGGATCGACACCATATGGGTGTCCGTCTTCATCCTCGTCCTCGCCATCGGCGGATGGATGGCATAAGTTACTCTACAAGCTAGGGTCGCTTACTCTGGTAAGCGGTCCTGTCGTGTCGAGTAACGGCGCGAGGGAAGGGTACAAACATGTCTAGATGTGGACATTGCGGTGATTGCCGCTACCTATGTGATTGTCAGGATTGGTTCACGGTCGAACCTATACCCCGTCGGCCACAATTCGACGGGATGATCACCGACAGGATGCGGTAGTTTGTCCTTCGTTGTCTGCCATTGTCATGCGCTAAGCGTTCTCTACCATATGCTTAGCGCATGACGGGGGCCGTCAACAGAACGGTCTCGATAGGGAAGGATGGTAGATATGGTTGAAGTGGTACGCGAGGTCATGTCTATCGATGCGGTCACGAAGGCCGCATTTATTGCGGCCCTTGCAGGTCAAGAGTATGACCACTTGCAAGGCGCGCGGGGCGCGTATATGCAAGTGTCTCACGACCACAAGATCGCGGCCATCTTTCACGAAGATGGGACATCCGCCCTCCTGCGGGGGCACTTCATTATCTCTACCGCGCATGACGGAGATCGCGATCAACCGACGGCCATTATCCTCATGCGGGCGGATAAGCACGTCTGTTCCTCGGATCCGTCCCTACCGTGCCCGTATTGGTGGCATGGCGAATCGATCAACTTGTTCTAGCCAAGATACACGCGCCTAATTCCAATTAGGCGCGTGTGACGTGTCGAGAACATGGTACTTGGCACGATAGGGAAGGACGGAGATCATGCAAGCCAAGAAAAGGGTTACACCCTCTTTCATTGAGGGTGTGGACGCGGGATTGACCGCGTACCTAACCATCGTACGCAACGCATGGCACGGATATGTCGCTGGATGGCGACATATCCGTTACGGGTTCGGGGTACTTGTCGCCGTCGTGATCATAATCGTTGGTATTGTCGGGATCGCGTTCCTGATCGATACCCTCGCACAAACGTTCTAGCCAAGCTACGCGCCCTTAGCTACGGTTATGGGCGCGTGACGTGTCGAGAACGAACTATTCGACGCGGATCGGGAAGGAATAGGAAAGATGTCAGTGAATAGGATGATCTGCGGGCACGGTTACTATGATGAACCATCCCCCGCAGAGTACGCTTCTATTGAGGTGTACGCAACAGTACGCGAGCAAGCCGATGCCGCGTGGGAAGCTGAAGTATCCGCGCATCACGCTTATTGCTGCGAAGCAATGGGCGATGCTGATCCCGGCCCCTGCCGGGAGAATGCGCCGGATTGCCCTTGCGGTCTTTACCAGCGATACCCTTAGTTGACACGCGATGCTCACCTGCTAGGCATAGCCTAGCAGGTTTGGGGCGTGGCTTGTCAAACGGTGATGAGCTTGCAAGGGAAGGGCTACCATGTACACCTTCGGATCACTGGTATCCTCGGTGGCGTGGTCAGATGCAGATTGCGTGCTGCTTGAGCCGATCATCATCGGCTGCATCGCGCAAGGCGGGCTACTCGACATTACATACGCGCCTGCCATCTGATCCTCTATAGGCGACGCACGCTTATGTCGATAGGCGTGCGGAGCGTGTTGAGGATCAACACGACGTAGGGGAAGGATGGTGTCTATGGGATTGTTTACGAAGCATCGATGCCCTGAAGTGTCCCCGATACGGGTGACATATCAGGTCACGATCAACGATCAGGACATGGGCACGTTTTCAACGGAATTGATCGCTCGTGCGGCAGTGATCGCGTGGGTACGCAACCATCAGAACATGGTTGCGGACATCGAGATCCGGGTCGTCGTCAACGGTACGGTGGTCTATACCGAATGGGCAGCGAGCCGCACGCGTCCTCAATCCTGAGGTCGGCATCTTCTAGGCGAAAAACTCAATGGAAAACAAGAGTTGACACGCGATGCTCACCTGCTAGGCATAGCCTAGCAGGTTTGGGGCGTGGCTTGTCAACATGCGACGGGCCAAGTAGGGAAGGAGAGTGTCTATGTCGATAATGAGCTTATCCGACATCAAGGCAAAAATCCGGGACATCCGTATCGTCAAGCCGGTGGTCGCTGACTACCCGGTCGCGGACGAGACCTCGGAGGAACACCCCGGCTGCGACTGCGAAGGGGTGTGCTTCCTCGACAGCTTGCCCGAAGTAACGGCGCAGGCAGAAGATGAGGACAAGGATATTCTGGGGTTCGACCTCGACGACGACGAGGATGACGACGACGATCTGGACGGGCGCGTGCGGGTGATGCTCGGAAAGGTGTTTCCCTTCCGGGCGCATCCGACGCCGCTGTTGGCATTGTCCGCGCGACGTGCCCGCTTGATCGTCGAGAAAACCCTCACCGACCTCGGCATCCCGACTGATGTCATTCCTGACCCGACCTTCCTCCTCGCGATGAACGGGTTGGTCGAGATCGCGCTGACGGACAGCGAGGATCGCTATGCGACGCAATATGCGTTGGCGATCCCACTGACGCGCGGCGCACGCTGGCGGGGCGAATACTTGTACGCCCCCAAGATCGGTATCAAAGTGGGTGGGACCCACATCAGCATCAGCGAGGGGTTGCACAGCGCGGAGGAAGTAATGTCCTTCATGCTCTGCCCCTTCCCCGGCGCGGGCACACTTTTGCCCGAACTCTAGGCGGTCTTTCCTCCTTCACCGCTCCTGTCTGCCTCTCACCCCTCGGTGGGGGGCAGACGGGGATCGTGAAGTCACGATCTCGAAGGGAAGGAGGTACCGATGGACATCATCAACGGGATCGATGAAGATCAAGCCGTGCGTAACGGCGCGGCGCTGCTCGACATGTTGGTAGACTCCCCGGATTGGGGGCCGCTGTTCGCGGGTTGGCGCGGAAATTTGCGCCAACGCGCTGATCAGCTATCCCTCGATACGTACGCCGACAACATCGTCGGTAGTATTACTCGTGACTACGCTCTGTCACGGGTGTTCGCGGGGGCGCGTATAGGGGATGAATACATGACCCTCAGTGCCGTGTTCACCTCTCCCGACTTCATTGGTGAGAAGGGAGCGCGGCATGGGTTCTACACAGTTCCCTACGATGGGCGACAGGCACTTTGCCGCGCGTGGCGACGCTATATAGGAGGTGAGTAATGGAACTCACTCCCGCACAGCGCGTCGCTAACGGTGTGGCGCTCCTCGACGCTCTTGCAGCAACAGGTGAATATCAGATCCATCCCGATTGGCGGAACTTGATGCGCCGCAACATTAGGCGCATCAATCTTGTGAACTATCCTGATGATCCTATCGGGCTGGTTCACAACGGCGGTCAAACGGACGTGGCAACGCTTACCCGTATCGAGATCGAGATATTCGGTGATACGGATGGACCGTCTGCCCAGCGTCACGGCATTTATGACCGTGACGCGGAAACACGGTTGGACCTCGCAACAAGATGGCAACGGCTGGTAGAAGGGAGCTGAATATGCTCTCACCAGATGAACGGGTACAGAACGGGTTGACGCTGCTCGCGCATCTCGCCAGCACAGGCGTCTTACCGAACGATTGGCGGATTACCCTCCAGAGGGAGGCCGTCCACATCGATGTGTCCTCGTACGCACGAGATCCTATAGGGCGGATTCTCGACGACTCAAGAGGACATAGACTATCTGTTGACCTTTTTGGAGGTGGGTTGAGTGAGAAAGCCTACCGGCACGGGTTCTGTGCCAGTAGCGTAGCCCAACGTGACTCACTCAATCGAGCGTGGCGACGGGCACTCCTCCGTTCGGAGTAGACGGCATTCGGGCGAACATCATTCGCCCGTGTGCGTGTGTTCCGAACATGACGGAACTGTAGGGAAGGAGACTCACCATGAGTAGTATTACAGTCAGCCCGGAAGCGGCAGCGGCCATGCAGTCGGCTATCGCCACGCTCGCGGCGGCGGTCAACACGGTGTTCAACGGCGAACCCGCCGCGCCGGTGCAGGCCGCGCGCCCGACCCCTCCCCCGCCTCCGGCGCGCCGGAACGGCACGATGCGGGTCGTCCTGAATGTCCCCGTCCAGAATGTCCCGGCTGAGGCAACGCCCGCACAGGTCGCGGAGCAGTTCGCGTCCTGTCTGTCCACCCTCAGCATCGACGCGCGGAACCGCTTCAACCAGATGGGCCAGCGGTACGGCGTCACCTTCGGCGCGTACTCCCTCGCGGAATGCGTGTTCAACGCCAGTTAGGTAATCCTGAGCATCCACCGGCCAGTTCAACCCAAGTCCCTCTCGGCTACCGATATGTTGGGTAGCCGAGAGGCGCGTGTGTTGAACCACACGAAGGGAAGGAGATACACGATGACGTTAGATGATCGTGGAGGCGCGGTGACGGGTTGCGCTTGCAACCTGTGTGCGGGGCAAAGGAAACCGTTCCCTGTAGTCCCTAGCATAGACTACTACACGGTGATGGACAAGAGCAACACGCAACATTACGGCGGCTTTGATCTAGCGTTCGCTACCAGCGTGCGCCGCCGATGCAATGGCGTTCTACGCCGTCACAGTCTTGTCCCGGCACGCCAAGGAGTTATTATTCCATGACGGGTTTACCGTTTCTCCGTTACTACACTGTGGATAAAGATGGGGCTAGGTACTACCAAGGCCCTGTCTTCTCGGCTGCTCATGTCGCACAACGAATCCACGGTGGCACCATCACTGAACATACGTATACTGTTACCTCATCAAAGGTGATAGTAGATCAATACGGCAACTCGGTATGAGCCGGATCGTGTGGATGCGATAGAGATCGTGTCCACATATCTGTCCCATACTATCTTTCGGGGGCAGGTAGGGAAGGAGAAAGACTATGACAGCACCAGCAGATACGGCTGCACCGGAAGCAACGCCGGTCATGGCGGAAGCCCCGCCTGTCCTCCCTCCGGTCAATTTGCCGTTCATCATTTCCCTCGACCGGATTCGTCGGTGGAAGGCATGTGATGGGGAGTTGAGCGCGTTTCGCTCGATGTTCCCCAACGGCGTCCCGATCACCGTCGAGGCTGGGATACGGGCACAGGAACGCAACCTGCAACTGTGGTGGAGCAGTTGTCTGCTCACAGGGCCACAGAAGCGGGAGTTGCTGCGCTACACGCTGGCCTGTTTCAAGCCAGTGATGGAGTATCTCCACAACTCACTCGCCTGGGGGACATTCACGCGAGAACATACGTATCCCGCGTACGCGACCGCCTTCGATGGGTTGTTGGCCGAGGAGTTCGGTCGGCATACCGATTGGGAGGATCTCTACAACAGGACAGGCCAGATCGCGGGAGCCAACCCCATCAACGGAGAGCGGATGACAGTAACCGTACGGGGCAACGGCGTCAGCGTGCATAACTTCTACGCGACGTATGCACGCAACGTCGCGTACAATCTCTGGCAATCCGATCCCGAACGGCCCGGTGGAGGGGCGAAACTGACGTGGGATACCGTCAACTCCCAAATGTTGTCACTCATGGCGAACGGCAACCTCATGGGAACCCTGCGGACGGAATTCGAAAGTCTCCGTCAGACAGACATTTGGTTGACTTTCCGCGTCGAGATCCTCACCAATGTCCTCCAGCATTTGCAGGACGGGATCGAGGCCCGTGTTATCGCCGGTCACTTGCGCTAATCAGTTCGAATCAAGCGGCATCCGGGCGAGGATACTCGCCCGCGTGCGCGTGTCTCGAACAAGACGAGACGAGAGTAGGGAAGGATGGAAACCATGACTGAGGTAGCACTCAATCTTGGCAAGCTGCTGTTGCAGTCTGCCTACACTACCACTCAGCGCCAGTACCTCACGGGCATCCGCTCTGTACTGGCGGCAAAGCTCCAGATGCGGGACGCCATCCCGGACGAACTGGTGATCTTCGAGAAGTCCACCAGTGCGACCGTCGATCTCGGAGTCCTCCGCCTCACAGTGGGGTTCAACGGTGTCGATCCGTCGCAATGGTCCCTACGGGGGGCACTCAACAAGGAGGGTGCTTGGACTCCCCAGTTCGCGATCACGAGTATTCGTGACCTTGGGGTCCAGATGCTCAACCACGGCGTTACGGTGGACGGCGAAGTAACGCCGGTCGCGTCGCACGACGCGACCGCCGAGACCTGCGCCTGTGCGGCCTGCACCGCTGGGTACGCGGACATCGCTGGAGCGGATGACGAACCAGGGCGACCCGCCCGTCCGCGCGTGGCCGCGAACGGCCAACTCCTCGATGACGCCAACGGGTCCGTGACGGGCTGCCCGTGCGATGACTGCGCCGCACGGCGGGCCGATCCGAACTACGGAGGCTAACTTCCGGTTCGAACCGGATCGCCTCGCCCTCACCGCAAGATGAGGGTTAGGCATCTGTTCCGAACAAAAAATCCAACCACGGAACAGAGTAGGGAAGGAGTCCCACATGACCCATATCACCATCACTCCCGAATCCGCTGAGGCCCTCAAGGCCGCTGTCGCGGCGCTGTCCGCCACGCTGACGAAGGTGCTCAACCCCGTCCGCGTCATGGACATCACCTTCGGGATCAGCATCAAGGCGACCGGCGTCCCGCAGGACGCGACCGAGGAGCAGGTCGAGACCGCCTTCGAGAGCGGCCTCAATACCATCAAGAGCAAGGCGCTGGCCGAGTTCAACGCGCTGGGACGGCGCTACGGCGTCACGTTCTCTGACATCGGCGTCGAGGACGTGGAAGCGTACGAATCCGACTAGTCCTCGGTAGACCAGCATCACCGCTTCAATCCAAGTACCGACCCATCACTGTTTGTGATGGGCCGTGACGTGTGTTGAAGCACACGAAGGGAAGGAGGACGTACATGGTATACCGAGATAACCATTACTTCGTTTACCATCAAACGTTGCGAAACAACACGGAGCCATTGCTTGACGCTTTGGCTGCGCGGGACAATCGTTTCGAGCGATGGTGGGAGCGGCTGGACGCGAATAACACCGCCATCGAGGAGACGGAACGGCACCCGTTCTTTCAACTGATTGGGAATCAAGCCGATGCTCTCAACCTGGGGCGGGTATTGTTCGGACAACGTGATGACCCGCTGGCGATCCGTCGGGCACAACGTCACGGCTTCTGGCGCAACACCTTTGATGCGGACTACACCCCCATCCGTACAGAGGGAGGTCGCACCAACGAAAAAACCTGGCTGAACGGATCTTGGAGAAACTTCATCGAGAGGGTGAGGCGAGAACGTTCCTAACATGTGATTCGATCTGGTAGGGAAGGAGGACAATGTGTACAACGCGCACCGGTATCTCATCTACGAGAACGTGTTTCGGCGTCACACTATCCCACTCATGGATAGTCTTGCCGAGCGCAGATTGGAGTTCCGGGGGTGGTGGGACAAGATCGCCCCTGACGCAGTACGGCTACGTCCTCTCGTAGACGTACCAGGAAATCAATCTCTATCGCACCCGTTCAGTATGCTCCACGATAATCAAGAGCTTGCTGTCGCCCGTTATCGTGACATATTCGGCGGCTTCTGCGGCACGGATGTAGCATGGCCGAAGGCGCATCAGCACGGCTTCGCCATCAATCGATGGTATCAACACACCGTCGATATGGCACCTGTTCCGATAGGTACGCCGGGTGGAGGATACTCGTCTTCAGTGGAGAACGAGTATACGTATCTCGATTCTGCTTGGCTAAACGGTATTATGCGCCTGCGACGTGACCGGCGCTGATTCAAGACAAGCGTCGTACCTGTAAAAGGCTTTTACGAGTACGACTCGTGTTCTGAATTACGTAGGGAAGGGTCATCAGTATGACGACATATAAAGGGAAGGACGGCTGTGACATCTCTCCCACCTGCCTGACGTGTCCTCTACCAGACTGCCGATATGTGCTTGTACGCCAAGGTCGAAAGATCGGTGGCATCATTACGGACATGACCGTCGAGGCTGGAGAGAATCTGGAATTGTGGCCGAAAGAGATTGCCGCATTGAACGAGTATACTGTTTCGCGGGTCTACGCATCTCGTCGGCGGCGAAGAAAGCGAGGAGAAGCGATTCCATCACGACTAAAACCAAAGAAAAACAAAACCACATCTTGACTCCAAATCTGCTGGCCTTACAACGTAAGGCCAGGACATGTGTAGTCAAGTGGCTACATGAAGGGAAGGAGGATGTATGACGATACGAGCAACGGACTATATCATCTACCGACACGTTCTCCGAAGTGTAACCGTACCTTGGTTTGATCGACTCGCGGATACAGATCCTCGCTTCGTTAATTGGTGGAATAAGATACCTGAATCCACCAATCCAATCGATCTCGGTATCTCTCCCTTTGCATACATCGCGGAGACCTATGGAGAGGCACAAAGGTTGACGATGACGTTTTTCGGTACGACGAACCTCCGCGACCCGGAAACGTATCGGAAAGCACACGCACACGGCTTTGCAGCGAATACGTTTCTACGCGGAGGAGATCGTATAGGAACCGCGTTAAGGCAATCAGAGGCCCGCATCTTACGAGAAGAATGGGGCACTCTTTTAGTCGAAATGAAACGCACAAGAGGTTAGTTCGCGCCAAGCTACATAACCTAACAAAACCTGTGAGGTTATGTGGCGTGAGGCGAACTCACGTAGGGAAGGAGACCACGGCTATGTTACTTTACTGCCTTAGTTGCGACGGACTGTATCCGCTGGATGACGTGGATACTTGGATGAATGATATCTGCCTCTGCATGTCCTGTGCGCTCAAGCAAGACAAGCAGGAACGGACCCCGATCCCTCTGGTGTTCCTCAAAGTCTTGACTCCGCTCCTTGCCGAGATCTAGTTCAGGCTGAGTGACGATACATCTGCTGAGACAGATGTATCGTCCCGCGTTCTGAACAAACGTGTAAGGGAAGGAGGATACTATGACTCCATTAGAGGCACGGGAAGCCGTGGGCCGTGGTGTACGAATGCTGGATGCCTTCGCAAATCAAGGCATCCATCACATTCCGATGACGTGGCGCTTTTTTCTCACGAGAGACGTGTCTGTTTCTCACGGACAACGTCACCCGCTTGCCCGAATCTGGCAACGGTCAATGAATTTACCTCTATTGTCTCTCACCACCACCCGTGAAGGAGTGGAGGCGTGTCTGGCTATTGGTGGGTTTTTCCACTACCGTCCATACTGCGACACTCCCTTAGGAGACGACTGGACTCCTGAATACGGGTTGAAGTTCGTTCGACATGGTTTCGCTGGAATGGACCGTGATATAGAAAGCTGGAACGCACTATCTCGTGTCTGGCTGGAGATAATCGAGCAGGACGGGTTCCTCATAGACAGGATGGGTTGATTCCAGATGTCCGCCCTCTCTATCTGAGAGGTCGGATACGTGTAATCAACCATAAGGGAAGGAGAAAACATCATGGCGACGATGGAACAAATCCAAGCGTACATCCCGCGTGTGCGGAATGGCGTTGCTTTGATCGAGGCCCAACGCCGCGACCCTCGGCAACGGATGATCCCGGCTATGTGGTTGCGTAATGTCCGTGTCACGGATTTGCGCTTCGACAGCTATTCAACAACCCGGCATATCATCCCCATGATTACGGGGAATGAAAGTAGCCTTACCCGTTGGCGCAACAAATTCGGCATGACTCCACATCGACCTGAAGATCGGCGGCGAGCACTTCGCCACGGCTTCGATGTAGAAGGTTGGCGTCAAAGTACGGGTTCGTGGACCAGTTTGACGGAAGCATGGCGAATCGTCATTGCAGAACTCAAGGGTGAACAATACATTCCTCAGACGTATTAGTTCACGATGAGTCCTATCCCTCGATAGGCGTCGAGGGATGGCGCATGTCGTGAACTCATGACATGTAGGGAAGGAGGAAAACATGATAGACAATTATCAATTGGGGAGGTATCCGACCTACGTGGATCGTGGATTCACTATCTTCAAGAACCTTGGCGACATGGGGATGTTGGGAGTCAACCCGAATTGGTGGAGGACGATTGATTTGTCCGAGATCAACTTTCAGTTTTTGTCTTCCTCGATCCCTAATCTCCTCATCCCGTCTGCTGGACGATCAGTGGACAACGATGGATGGGCGCTGATTGGACTGCGCCGTCCCATCGACATGTATGCGGACGACCGACAACATTGGGAGAAGTGTCTTGCACACGGCCTCTGGATCTACGGTCTTCGCAACGATCAGAATCGACTCGAACAATGGCAGACGTTGAGTGACTTCTGGCGTGCGCGGATTCAACAAGAACGTGAAGCCAATTGACTCCAAGCCCTCGTGCCCCTCGCGAGAGAGACACGGGTACGTGTAGTCAACACACGTAAGGGAAGGAGAAACGTATGCTTACGTACGAAGAAATGGTCCGAAACGGCCTTGCCTTACTTCAATCCCTCGCGGATAGAGAAATCATCTCTTGGGACTGGCGTGAGCGATTGCGAAATGCGGGTGATACGCTAAACGTAAATTATGATGATAATCACCCGTACACGTTGGCGTTTGGGGGTCGAGGAGGCGTATTGAACGACCATCTTACTATTCAACTCTGTCTCAACATTGGTGTGTGGTTCGCCTTCCGACCTCCTCCTGTCCTTGAAAATCAATGGTCTCCCCTGCACGGGGAGCGAGGGATAAGGCACGGGTTCTGCCCTCCTAACGGAGACCCGGAAAGATGGAACACCCTTACTCGAACCTGGCATCGTGTTCTTCGGGAAATGAATTGACTCCGAGCATCTACATATATCAGGGATGATGTGTGTAGATACGTGTAGTCAATACACGTAAGGGAAGGAGTCTGCCATGTATGAGAAAATGCAACGCGCAGTCACGGTTGCGAAGTTGGGGGTGTATCGAGACTCGATCACCATACCGACGAAGACGCGGGCCATCTATGGGGCGCTCCGTCTGCTGGACGGAGTTGTTACCTTGGTTGGTGCGCCGTTCGGTTTTGTCGGCTGTGCATCCGCCCATTGGGGGATCATGACGGAGTTCAAGGCTCGTCATATTGTCTTGACGCAGGGCGATGGGCGATACGTGATCCGTCTCTAGCGATTTCTCCTTGTGCATCATCCGACAAAGCCCTTTGTCGGATGACGTATGGAGAGAATCTCCATAAAGCAGGGTTATCCTGTAGGGAAGGAGAACCGTATGGGAAATGACGAACCGTTTCCATCCTCGTACGACGCATCACTTCTCAGTGGAGAAGATGATGAGGAAGACATCATAGATCAGGATGCTGACTATGGTGACGACGCCTACGAGGATGACGACGAAGAAGATGATGACTACGAGGATGAGGAAGACTTATCTATTCAAGGTCACATAGATCGCGGTGACGAGTTCGGTAGAGATGTTGTCCTCGATAACATTGAGCCTACATGGGAACTACGGGGAACGTCGAACTCGGTTGATGAGCGAGTTGTTGTACACACGTCGATACTCACGCGTGAGCGAAGCCGCTGGGACAGCAACCTGGGTCGCTGGGCTAACGACCGCGTCAGCCTCACCGTGAACTGTGAGCACACCTTAGGGCATCAATGTGATCGCGGGTGTGCGATGGACACAGCGTTGTCCATGATAAACAGCTATCAGCTCACGTACGATGACTTCCCGCTAGACGAGGTCGAGGACCATTGGGATACTTACTTCTACTCGCGGGAGCAATTCTTTGATGCGCGGCGTCTATTTGGAGAGGCACATCGATTCTTCTCTGTAGACGGTGTTAGCTTCAGAGAGTTTCTTTCACTTCTGGATGTATAAACGTGCTGTTCAGGCCGGGACAGTGGAGGGGCGATCTTTTTAGATCGCCCCTCCACGTTTGTCCTGAACAAAAAGGGAAGGAGGTAGATCATGCCTGATTATACTAACGAGCAGTGGGAGTTTTACGCTCCGAATATCAGACGCGGAATTGTACTGCTCGACGCATACGCGTTACATTCCCCTGAAATAGTCGCCGCGAGGTGGTGGACACAAATCAACATCGACGATCTCAGAATGGACTTCATTCCTGACGGGCTACCGGCGCAAGCATTTCAGTCTGCCGTGCCCCGTTTACGCGATTCCATGCCTCTGCTCGGCCTCAACGAATGGGCAAGAAGTCCATCGGACCCGTTGATCCGACACGGGTTTTGGGTGCGGGTACATACGGATCGGTCTCAATACGAAGAGTGGGGTGTTCTCTCCGCGTTGTGGAAGGAACATCTCCGGGGTCTGAGAACGACACGTTGATTGTCAACGTTTACACCTATCTCAGATAGGTGTAAACGTGGGTTATCAACTTTAGGGGAAGGAGGAACAAATGGCTGAAACTCCGTATGACGTTGTTCATTCCTGGCTAGGAGGGCAGCGTCGAACGCGTGGACACTTCCATACAGACGGACGGGAGATACGGTCGTACAATATGCTGCTCGCCTGCCGTGATACGGTCGGCAACATCCGGTTGTACTATCACCCCCGTTCGCGTGGGGGAGGTTCCATATCCGTGACGACCTCGCGCCACATGCGCGCGTTAGAAACCGTGCTGGGTGAAAGACTCGACATGGTCTCAACAAATGGAGTATGGCTCAACGAAGCGATGCTCTTGACGGAGCCTCCTTCGTTTCTAGGTTAGCTACTTAGGGAAGGAGGAACATATGCCGTTTCAAAAGAACGATGCGGTAGAACTCGTGGTTACGGGGCGCGTGATATGGGTCGGTCGTAATAAGACGACTGGTATTTATCGCTATGGAGTCGCCATCGACAGTGATGCCGAGAAAGACCCTGCTTTGTTTTTCAATGAGGGTACCGTAACGATGGCTCCTCATGTTCGTCGTCCTAAATTCTCTGACGAATATGAAGTGATCGAAGAAGGCGAAACAGGCGAGGACTGCGAGCCGGTCGCCGTTACAGCTTCGGTCACGCCAGAGCGAATCGCCTCTACAAAGGCTGCTGTTCAAGCGGAGGAAGCTCGCCTACGTGAGCGCCGAACCTCTCCACCTTCGCCGCAGGGACCACGGACACTTGCTCAAGCGGCAAGTGGCACGCTCCCTAGCCGAACAGAAATGGCCGCAGAGTTAGACGATTTGCTGTAAGGAGAGAGACATGGAAATCATCTACCGTATTCCCTTCGGTACGTTCTTCGAAGGGCATGATACAGACGGAGCGGATCTCGACGCGAGCTTCGATACGTTCTGTGACAGACTCACGGAATGGATCAACGAAGAGTTTCCTGATGCAGATGTATACGTGGAAGCGCATGATCCGGGTCAGCTTCAACCCTATCTACGGGTTATGCCTGAAGAGAAGCATGAGGCTGTTGAATACCTGATTGGGGTACTCGGATACGAAATTTGGCAAGCGGGTAGCTTCTGGTGCCCCACGGAAAATTGAATAACTTGACATTGGCAGGAATAGTGAGATACTTAGAGTATCTATTGTTCAGGTCGATGGGCTGCCGACGACCTCGGTCGCCGGTGGCACGACGCTCTGAACCTTTTTGAGCGAATAGTAGGGAAGGAGAATGATGATGGTATCAACAGACACATTGTACGGTGCGGAATTGTTCATCAATAAGACTGCCCGTACACGCGAAGAAATCAAGGAAGTCGCGGACTTCCTCAAGCTCCAGATGGAACACCAGAAGGACTTTGTTGTCCCAGCGGATAAGTTCCACCTTGTCCCCACTGATAACGGGGTCAAGGCGGCTATCGACATAGGTGGTGCCTATGGCACACCTCTGTACGATATTCGCCCGCTCGCCCACAACCAGATCGGCGTCCTCGCCGGTGTCCCTGGTGCGTATTATGATCGTTGTCTGACGGCATCCCCGCCGCTTCTTTGTGACAACGTCAATCGGTGGTTCCCGGCTTCAGGCCGAACCCATCTCGTTCGTGTGATGGGTGATCATGTTCGCGCGGTGATGAGTGATCGTTACCTTCCGCTCGACAACTTCGACCTGTTTTATTCATGCCTCAAGGTCCGTAAGGAAATTGAGGGACTGAATATCATCCGGGTCCAGATGTCGGAGTCACGTTTCTTCCTAGCGTTCGTCAATGAACAATGGGCAGAGGATGTGTACCAGGACGTGACGGTCAACGGCACCTATACCCGGCTTCAGTTGGGCAAGGTCGCCCCACTCGTTACCGTGGTCAATTCCGAAACAGGCAAGGCTGGCCTGTCGGTGGCTATCGGCACATTCGAGATGATCTGTCTGAACGAGAACGTTTGGATGAATCAACTCGCGCGTCGCCACATTGGCCGTTCACAGGAAGTGGGCTTTGTCTCCCCGGAGACACGCAAGCTCGAAGCTGAATTGATTTGGGCGACTGTCCGCGACGCAATCCGGGCGGCGTTCGATCAGGACAAGTTCACGGCGATGGTGGAACAGATGCGAGTAGGCGCAAGCCTGATTGTCGAGGAACCCACCAAAGCAGTCGAGGTAGTCGCGAAACAGTTTATGCTCTCTCAGCAAGAGCAGGATGATCTGTTGAACGAGTTTACCTCACCGACGGTCAATGTCCCGCATGGCCCCTCTATTCTAGCGTTGGGGCAGGCGTTTAGTTATCTCGCCACACAAAACGAGGACGCGGATCGCGCCTTCGACTTGCAGCAAGCGGCGGGATGGGTGATCGAGAAGGGACGGGAACTTGTTCCTGTACGCGTACGATCATGATCCGCAAGATAGGCAGTTGTCTGTTCTGTAATAACCCGGACGATGTGTGTTATACACATTGTTCGAATTCCACAGACGGGAAACATGAGATTGACCCTGACAGCCTCGTGCTGACTCGAAACTCATGGGGGGATTTCTCCTTGGACGGTTTCTGTCACGCTTGCGGGCAGGCAGGAGGTATTCCATTTAGCCCTGATGATATTCAGTGGAACTAAGTTCAACTTGGACCGAGAGGTCACGACACTTGTCGTGGCTCCTCGTCTGTGCTGAACGCGCAGTAAGGGAAGGAGAAAACGCTGATGAAGCAACAGATGCACCTCACAGCCACGGTTGATGTGTGGACCGATGAGGGGACGTTATACGATGCGGTTGACGTGCGATTTGTGCAAGGATTCCTGCGTACCGAGATCGCGAAAGCATTTCCTGGCCCACAAATTGTGGGGGGGATAACCATAGGTATCTCCTCAACGACTGTCTCGGTCGAAGCAGCATAACCCACAACCTCAACACAAGGGAAGGAGAACACGACGATGACTCTTAGTGATGTTGAAAGGCTTCGGGCGAGGCAGTTGATTTATGACTGGCAAATGGCTTCCCCTGAACAAGTGCGGCTATACGCGGCGCGCGCTTGGAACGGCGCACTGTTTCTTTCAAGTATGCGGGATCTACATCCCACTCTTGGCATCGGCGCGGGTTGGTGGCAACGAGTGGACTACGGTCTATTCAATATGAACCACCGTGGTATGGAGATCCTCAACCACGTCACTGCGGTTTGTACGGGCGGAAATTATTCCGATCTTCGCCGCACGCTCGGTTACGTAGGGAACATCAGGGCTGGTCACACTTGGGAGGAGATCCTCGCGCGACATGGTTTCCAAGTCGATCCAAGGGATGCAGGGATTCAAGCCGCTTACGATAACCTGACCTATGGTTGGCAAGCGGTACTGTTTCAGTTGCGGACCAACCGTATCAGTACCATTGAAGATATGCGAAGGGTGAAGACCGCGCATTTAGATACCCTGTTTGCGTAGAGAAAAGGACGACTTATGAATCCCAAGTTCTGGAAAAGACCCTGGTCGGATCTTCCAAAGGAAAATCTTCATCTACTTGATCTCCGTGTAAGACATGGAATCGACCTTCTCGATGAAGTATATCCAAGGTGGAGAGAAAAAGTCTCCAAGCAGTTTCTTTCCATGCAAAGCGATACGATGTGCGTACTCGGACAAGTGTACGGAAGTTACGGGACAGGTCTGTATAACCTCGACCTTTGCGCGTTTGACGTTCCAATGAACCCCTTCTCCGCTGACTCGTACGGGTTTCATGTACCGAGTTTTTGGTGTACATGCACATCAACGACACCATCCGCCTCTTGCGTGCTAGAGCGGTATTACGCATACCTCGACCACGCATGGCAAAAATTCATATAACGCCCTGAAAGGGGGGTGAAGATCATGACATACGTTGTGCCGATTGAGTTCTGCGTGAATGCGGATTCGCAAGAGGACGCTTGGCTGGCCGTGTCAAAGGCGTTCAATGAGGTACTCTCAGGAATGCGAGAAAGAGGGGAGGTGATCCCCGATGCTCTATTCGACTTCAGTACAGGGGAGCCAATTTACATTGGCGACGGTGAAGACGAACCCGAAGAGGAACGGCCTCCAGATTCACCGAAACCTGTGGGATTCACTTGCTGAGGCAATAGCCGCCGGTGCGGAATTTCCGTACTGCGGTACTTGTTCAGCAGGGATCAAAGTCCACGCGTACAAGGGGATATACGCAACGCTTTGCCTTGCGCGCCCTCTTGCCCACCATAGCATACGAAGGGAAGACACCGATGAATGACCGCATCCCGACCGGATGGAGGTCAGCGTACTGGACACAGTATACTGACGGTACATACGGGCGTATTGATTTCACGCATGACCTACGTTCCACGCCTGAAGAGGCACATGCTGATGTTCAAGAAGCGTTGGGTATGTGCAGCGATAATCCTCGTCACATTCACAGCGTTGTATTGTACTTTTGATTAGCAAGTTCGCGTCTGTCGGTCTGTGGATAATCCAGTATTGTCCACAGACCGATGCAGCGAACGGGAAGGATAGATGATGGCGACTACCAAACCTCCTCAGGTACGGCTAACGCTGTCACTTGACCATTATCGAATACTGGAAGGGATTATGATGGACTGGATCAAGGAATCCACGAAGCAACAGGAAGCGCGTCTCGCGGCCTGTTGTAGTATATTCGGCGCTTCTTTCGAGACGCGCTTCCGAGAAAGAGAGAAGCATGTTGCTAGATCGTGACGTAAAGGAAATCGTGGCGGCAATCCCGTTTTATGACAGGATCAAGATTCGCCCTCTCCCGACGGAATCGTATTACTTGAACAACGATGGGTCACGGTGGACGTACGATCCTCCGTGTCAAGTCATTGTCGTCAAGCCGGACGGGACAGTGAGTGTTCGAAATGTAGCCGCGTACGAAGCATTCGGGAATTTCGCAACGGCGGTAGTGCGTTACAAGCATCCCCAACAGGGGAAAGAGAGAACATACAAGTGTCTGCCTCAAGATAGAGATCCTATATCTCTGTTGCCGATTGTGCAGATTACGGATTGGGACGATTATGTCAAGGACAAGCGGGGCCACAGTTAGTCTCACGATGGGGGTACAAGACCTAATGATCATAGAGAAGATTCTTGATCGTTGGGCAGAGCGAGGAAATGGCGTGGCCGAACAGTACGAACGTTTTCGTATACGGACAATCATCCTCACAGGTGAAGATCCGATGGGACGGAAGAGATGATCCCGTTAGATAGTGTCCACACGGAATTACCGTGGACACGATCTTTCGAGATTGAATTGGACCAACAAGGAAACTTTTGGGTTTTCCATCATCTCGGTTTAGAGTCCACGGGGGTTATTCGGCGCACCGTACGGTACGGGCCATATAATAATCTTGAACAAATGGACGACCGCTTGGAAAAGCTCGCGCTCCAACCGGAGCGGAACGAGTGGGTCGCTCGTATGAGGAGAAACCGCCGTGAAGTTTCGTATCACTAAACTTTCTACCCCCTTTGGGTCGATCATGGCGGCATCATCAGACGATGACGCCGCCGCCCCTGACGACGATGAATTTAGCATTGATCAAGAGCTAGATGTGTATGATCCAGAAGTAGACGATGATAGCGATGATTGGATACATGAATTTGACAATGAATACATTGATAACCCAGGAGAAGATGTTGAAGACGACAGCGACGCAGGCGCAGGCGAAGAATCCCCCGACCGTGATCCTGACATTACGTGGAGTCGTGATTGGCGAGACTACCTCACGGCTGACAATGATGGGTTGGGAGTAACGACCCAAGCTGAGAAGTCGTGGTCCCCCGTCTTTGATGAGGACGAGGAAGACAGTGAGGAGGATGAAGACGAGATGGAAGACACTGAGGAGATTGAAGAAAACGAGGAGGAGGACTAATCGTGGATTATCAGCTACATGGTTTCATTGTCGTAACCAGACGGGGAGAAGAAAAAGGTGTGCGCGCACGCACACGGATAGAAGCTCGCGATATTTGGGACGCGGGCGTCGCGAATTACGCGCGGCTTCGAGGAAAGCTCGACGCATTACAGTACGCACGAGAAGTGAAGGATGACCCTTTGTGTGCGCTTTGTGATGGGGTAACAGAAAAGCCTCTTGTCAATCTCTGGCGGGAGGACTAAGGTGAGAGTAACCACGTAGGAGGTAGATAGTATGTATGTTCTGATCGAGGCTCCTTTGGACGAGGAGCAGACCGTCCACGTTCCTGTGTATGCGGTGGTGGGAGTCCCGGACGATGTCGCCATCGCTACAATCGTGGAGATGTACCAACAGGTGTACGGGGACGTAACGTGCCGGGGGAAGGCAGTTTCACGTAAGGTATTGGAGCACGCAAGCCTAACGCGGGTGGCTGCCGCGACGTGGGCGCAGTTCGAGCAACTTTGTCGTTTTCCTACGTCCCTCGATGCACAAGGGACTGGTCTCAGTCAAGTGATGTTGCGGATGCCGGTGGTGCTACACAATGCGTTGGTGACAACGGCACGCATGAACCGCACGTCTCTCAATAAGTATTGTAACAAGGTGTTGCAAGCGCATCTCACTAATCTGTCACAAACGGAGGAGTCGGCAGCGTGAAGCTATCTAGTGTGATCGTAAAGGTACCTGACGGGCAGCATCGTTGTAATCGGTGCAACGAAGTCAAGGATCAGGAGAAAGATTTTTACAGTGTAAAGTGGGGGATGTGTAAGGAGTGTGCGCGAGACGCGTATTACGTGCAGCGTGCAGACACACTCACTACTCGTGCTGCAAGTAATCCCGACGGTCCCGTCACTCTCGCGTACGCCGCTCTTGCGGAAACGCGTGGGACTTCCGTACCGGATCTGCTCAAAGCGGTTGGGGACAACCTCCAGCAAGCCGGGAGACAGATCAGTATCTTAGCAGACACAAGCCCTGACGAAGCGGAGATCGCTACCCGCGTACTCCTTGAAACTCTAGCGGTATCACTACGTCGCCTCGACGTAGTCACGGCGATGGTGATGCCTCGATAGGAGGTTATCATGTTTAGATGGACAGCCCACGGGACTTCATTCTTGGAGTCCCTGTGGCTGATATTCTGGTCACTTGTAGCATTTAGTTGTTACATGCTGGCCGTTGTGTTTCGGCTGATATTTCTTATCGTGCTGCCCCTGCTGTTGGTAGGTCTCATGGTATTCTTCAGCGGGATGGCGCGGATTCTTGATATTCTCGGACGGAGGATCGGTGGTCCCCCGATTCCGATAGCGAGGTGGGGTCGATGGAGATAGTTCTACACGATGTAGGCGTGGGTATTCTGACGTTGCTTATGCTCTTCATGTGCCTTAGCGTCGGTGCTATCCTTATAACGGGTTCAGATCAAGAAGTACCTGCTCCTCAAGCTGTTTGGACCGCAGTTGTAGCATTCGTCATCCCTATAGGATGGTTCCTACTGTACCAATAAGGAGGTGCGCCATCGAGACGTTGTTTGTCATAGGCATCGCTCTTGTAGGGGCGATTATCGGGTTCTATGTTCATGTCGTTGTTGAACAGGTGCGCGTCCTTCTCATGGAGGCCGAGGAGAATGTGCCTGACTCTGATTCTACCGAGTGTCCAAATTACTCTTGCCCGGAAGAAACACCGCCTGAATGACAAGTTGACCCGCAGCCTCATCTCCCGGCGCTTGTTCTACCGCCGCAATCACGCCCACCAACCAGCGATACAGATCCGTCAACGGATACTGTACTTGTTCATACGCCACGTCATCGGCGTCCCCCACGCCGATGACAAGGTCATCTTCATGTCGGAGCTTGCCCATGTACATAAGTTCAGTTTGGATAGCGGACCCGTCAAGATCCACCGCCCCCCCGAAAGGAGCCGCGCTGCTTCCCCCCATCTTTTCAAGGACCGCTGTCTCACTCTGCACAAGCTGTGCGATTTCAGAAAGGGACCGTCGCATGATTTATCCTCCTACCTGTACTACGCCCCGCACTCCGTCTGATACCGAAACGACGCGATCCGGCATTTCCCCAACTTTAGGGTCGTCGTATCCCGTGCTTTCTTCTAGCGTCATAACGACGGAAAGATTGACGGTGGCGGGGCTGCCGACATATCGCCCGATGAGTATCGCTATCCGGTTGATGACGAGGTCAAGGATGTTTGACGCTCCCAAGAGAAAGGCACTGTTATAGGGATCGTAGTTTACCTCGCCGCGCAGTGTGTCGGTCTGGTAATACTCACCATTCATAGTCATATCAACCTCTGGATGCTTCGGCATCAACTCCATGATTGTACCGCCGAGTGTGCCCACCAGAGACGGGTTGAAACCTTCTTCATAAGGGTCCAAATAAATGTCTACGCGAAACGCCTGCTCATCGAGCGACGTAACCCCGTCGCACAATTCCTTCAACGCGTCCTCCAGAGGACGGTTGATTTCCAACCCGCCGATTACCCAATTGCCGTCCGTATAACCCTCTTCGATGGGGCCAGAGAATGTTACATCACGTTGCATGGCCTTACTCCTCTCGTACACGTCGGCGCATCTCCGCGTCGAGCGTGCGCGCCATTAGTTCTAATGAAAGTTCTTGTCGCCATTGGCGCTCGGTCAATGGATGGCTCGCGCTTCCCCCTACGGTGATGCACGCGCTGAAATAACACGTATGACAATAGGCTTCGTCCTCCCGGTCGTTAGGCAAAAACGCTAGGCAAATAACACAACGGATATGCACGGTTGAAATCATGAGGTGAGCCGTCTCCTTACAATTCCTGTTGTTGCTCCTACTCCGATGTGTCCTCCCGTTGATCCGTATACTGATTCAAGGACCATTCTTCCTGTGCGTCCGAGGGACGCACCAGAAGCGTACCACGCGGCTGCGGCAACCGCGTCGGCTAGGTCTTTTCCACTGCGTTTCTCATCGTGCGTAATTCGTGACCCCTTTTGAATGAGGTAGCGAAGCTGAGGACGGAGGATGTCCCAGGTCTTCCCCGGCCATGTGATGATATTAGAATATACCATTGTCCGTAACGCACGATACATGTCAAGCTGCTGGTTTGCAGAGAAAGACATTTGCCGTGCGTTGATCCCTATCTCGATCAATTCCTGAACAACCTGTTGAGACTGGAACTTGTCGAAGCTCACTTGGATGACGTTGAAGCGGTGACAGAGATCAACAAGGATGTCGCGTACGTTAATGTAATCGACGGGACGGTTGTGATCAGGTCGCCACTCCATTAGGAGATCGACGACGACGCGATTCAGCTCAACGTCTCGTGAAACATCGCGGTCTACAACAGATACCGTTTCTATCTCTGGCAGGGAATGGGCGAGACATACCGCGAACGAGTCTTTCGTTTCGCCCGCGTCACCGTGGATGTAATAGGTATACGCTTCACCGTCGCGTGTCCAACGGAGCGGACGAAGTGCGGTGAAACGGCGTTCCTCAATCGGATTAAAGTCGCTCCCCTTTAATTGTCGTAGTAGGTCTAACGTCGTACCGTTAGGTACCGTATTTACTTCACGTACCGTAGTCGTTTCTGTGAAGATCAAGACGGGTTGAAGGTCATGGTTGACGCACTTATCGAGCAAATCCGGGAACTCAAAGAATGCCCCCTCCACGGGTGGAGGTTGACACATATAGGTCATGGCTGCTTCTTGAGGGTTATCACGGAACGGCGCTTCGAACGGAGCGGGTACGTAATACTTCCCGTGTACTGTTACCCAATCAAACTCTTTGTAAAGGGGGTGTGTAGAATCATAGTGGGGATGGACTTCCCACGTTGCTGCAACATCAACGTACGCGAACGGATGCCCGTCCTCCCGTGCTTGTTCTGCTTTCCGCAGGTATTCAATCATGAATCCTACTTCAGAACGGGGATACGAGATGATGAGACCGAGCCAGCGCAGGTGAGGGAAACGAGAGATCGCGGACGACTGCAAAACCCCGTGGATTTCCTCGGCGTTCTGGTTTCCTTCCGTAGTTTGAAACGCGTCGGCTTCATCCATCACGTAGGCAAGGATGTTGTAGCCTTCCCATTTCTGTGCGCGGGAGTGAAGCGAGTGGAGGTTAATGTTTACGGAGCTGAAGCTAATCTTGTTACGAGTAAATTTCGGATCGAATTTCGTAAAGCAAGGTGAATTAATACGTGCCTTGAGCTTCGAGAAAAAAACATCGGACGCTTGTTGTTCACGCGTCGCCACGTTGACGATGTCAATGTTCTCACCAGGAGCGAGGCCGAGATATTTCTGTGGGTTGGCGAGACATAAGGTAACGTATGCTATATATGATATAACAGTCGATGCTATATAATCCTTGCCTCCGCCCTTGCCCCAGCAAAGGATAATCTCGTTTAACAATTGTTTGTAGCCCGACCGTACTTCATCTGTACCCGTGAAGAAATGAATACCATCGAAAGCGAAACCTTCTTCAAGCACACGCATTTGGCGCACACTGAGAGGTGGGAGACCGAGGTATTCAGGAGACGTAACGAATACCCGAAAGGATGGGGGGTTATGTTTCCATACCTTCCCATCTTCCGGTGTCTCTTCCTTCGGTGATAAACCCGCCAAGAAATCCACGAATGGATTTTGCTTTGTCTTATCATTAGGTTGGATAAGAGAGCGGGTTTCCTTTTTCTTACGTGGCATGAGTCGCCTCTATCATCGTCGTGGCGTATGTAAAGGCGTGTGCCACGAGCGAGCCGTCAAAATGTTCTGATTGATTGAGTTCATCAATGATTTCTAACACCCATGATTCAGCGTCATTCGGATATAACTGAAGCACGTCATACAGGAATGGAACGAGAGGGTGCCGATCTATGTATACCTGATCATACTCGTCATCTCTGAGTATGTCAATGATGGCCCGCCGAAAGCGGTTGCGCGTTAACTTATAGGGGTTGGGTAACTGTTTCATCTTCTTCATCCGTAGTGATATGTGCCTTCATTGCAGCAATGAAGTCAGGGTCTTCCATGAGCGCACCTTGTATCTTGAGTTTCGTGTCTTCATCACAAACATCGTTAATGATTCGTATAACGGACTGAAGACCGAGGTGGTACTTCTCTTCTGCTGTCACCATCCGCAGCGCGTGGTTCTGGTCTCCCTCGACCATACTCAACATAAGGTCTGCTGCCTTGAGGGAATCCCTCACAGTGACTTTCTTCAAGTCAATCAATCGCCACGCTTCCTTTACGACGGCATTGAGAACGTTGTAAAGGTTCTGATAGTCCTTCTCCACTTGATCTAAGACAATCGCACCAGGAATAGCAGTGACATCGGCAAAGGTGGTTTGACTGTGATGATCGAAGTAGTTCCGAAGCTGTGTGCGGGAGACATGGAGGTCCATTTCCTCTTCCATGATCCGGCGTACGCGTTCGAGGGGGAGGCGCTCGATGAACAACATGGCATTGATCTTGCCCCGGTGAGGGCTGTTCAAGATACGCAAACCAGGGACCGGCCCTGACTTACCCCGCGTAAACGCGCGTCCAACCTGCATGACCCCTGAAGGGGGAGGCAATGTATCAGGTTGGAGATGGTCGGCAAATTGCTCGCCCTGTGTAAGAATGTCTCGTGTCACAGTAAAAACCTCAATGTATCCTTCATCTATAGTAAGACATGGAAGTGTCCGTTGTCTAGTTGTGATGGTTGACGTTTCTGTCTGTCTCCGTAATAATACAGTAAATGGAGTAGATTATGAACGATCATCCTCGAAAACCTGGACGCAAGCCCTTCACTGTAGAAGAACGGCGCGCCCTCTCTCTCGCAATGAAAACAAGTGAGAAGGTACGCGCCGCGTGTGCGCGGCGGCGCGGAATCGCACGCCCCGCTTTGTCGGACGATACCCGCGCGAAGATGTCCGCGACACGTAAAGCGGCCCCTGGCACGCTTGCATGGCAATTGGCGTACGACTATTATCTCATCAGACTCGCTCATGAGCGCCGCCTCGCAGCGATGGTAAAGGAAACCGCAGAGCCATGAACTGCCCGAAATGCTCGAATAAGCTCCGTTACGTCCCCGACCCTCTCGTACCTGGGAACCATGTTTTGTACTGCTTTGTTTGTGCGTGGGAACGCGATGCAGTGCGAAGAGGAGATGATGTATATCTCGTTGTCCCGCCGCACGGTCAACGTGAGGACGCGACCTATCAACTCGTCGGGACACTTGCACCTCGAAAAGAGGCTTGACAAGTGCAGATCCACGTCGTACGATGTAAGCATCGACATATGACAACATGACACAAGGACAGCCGACATGACAAACCCTCTTGACGACGCACCGCGTCGTGACTCGTCCGATCTCGATGACGAGTTTCCCCCTCCGTTCCTCCCCCCTGGCGGCTTCGCAGAATTCGTTTCTCACCGGATTATTGAGGAAGTTTCAGGTATTGAACTTCCTGATGAGATCCGCGCTGAGCTTGCGATTAACCCATCGAACCTCGATGGGGAGATGCTGCGTCAAACAGACTCGTTTGCACGTTGGGCGGTACGTGCGGCTGAGGCGAGCGCCTTAGCTGAGAAAGCACGTTATGCTCTTGACCACGCCACTGCTCAAATCGATGCGTCGCTTCGACGGATCGCGATTGATGCTGGCCGACGCACAACGGAAGACATGTTAAAGGCGCAGATCCGAATTCATCCGCACGTCATGGCTGCCCAACAGACATATATCGATGCGAAAGCCGAAGCCGCGATTCTTGCAAAACTAGAACTTGCGATGAAGATGCGGGCAGACATGCTCATTAATTTGAGCGCCACCTTACGGCGTGAACTTGCTTCCGTACGTTAAGACAGAAGGATGGATGACATGGCAACGAAGACAACTCGTGAACCTGTAAACACTGAACCCGTCATGACGCATGACGAGTGGGCGATTGATGCGAAGAAGATTGTCGAGGAGACCTCTCCTGGTCCTTCCTACTGGCGACCCAAGGAAGGTGACAACCTGATCCGCATTTTGCCGCTCCGAGGGCAGAACACGTTCTTCATTCAAGGAGCACAACACTGGGTCCAGACAGCGGACAAGAAGATCCCTGTATTCTGCCCGCTCGCGGGTAGCGCGGGCCGTTGCTTTTTCTGCGAACAGGTTATGACCCTACGAAAGTCAGGACACACAGAGGATGAGGCGGACGCTGCTGAACTTAAGCCCCGCTCCCAGTATTTCGTAGCGATGGTGGATCTCAAGGAAGTGGACAAGGGTGTCCAGGTGTTCAGTTTTGGGACGATGATTATGCGTCAGTTGACGACGATCATTACGCTCCCGGACTACGGCAATATCTTCCACCCTCGCACGGGTCGTGACATTAGTATTAAGAAGACGAACAAGGGCGGCGGGCCGAAGAATGTTGAGTACGTGGTGGTCGCAGGTGGGCGTGAGAAGCCTATCACCAACATGGCGTGGCTCGATGAAGTGTCACCGCTTTTGTCGAAGGTAATCGAGTATAAGTCGTACACCGAACAGCAAGCACTTGTCACGTTCCAGCCGTCCACAAATACCGATGAGGATGATGAGGATTCGGTACGTCCTGTGGCGAGTGGACGCCTTACTGCTGGTACCGTGGAATGCGACGACTGCGGAGCCGTCATTCGTGCATCGGCCCTTACCTGCCCTGAGTGCGGAATAAATCGGCAGGATGAAGATGCTGCACCGCCGGTCGCCTCTCCGATGCGCGCGTCGCTTTCTGCGCGGCTCTCTGGTCTACGCGCGTAATGTGCTTCATACGCTGCAAAATCCGCCAGATATATGTCAGTATTCTCATCATTGAGACGCTGTTTCAAACATGGCGGATTCTGCGGCGGTATCGGGGCAGACCCACGGATAGGTCTAAGCGATCTAGTATCTATCTTTTACGAAAGATGTGACTACACGCGCGATACCTATTAGACCTATCCGTGGGTCTGCCCCGATACCTTATTTAATTCGGAGTGAGCTATGCCAATCGTAGTTGTACAGAAGTGGGAAGAATCAGAACGGGGATGGGGCACACGCCCGGATGGGTACTCAATCCATAGACATGAATATAACCGGCAATCGTACATCTCCGATTACTGGAATAAGATGCCGCGAGATGAAGTCCCTGACGAATACGAGCGCCCTTGTGGAACCCCGTATGAGGCAGAAGTATCTGACACGGAATATGAAGAAGTCTGCGCTAGTAAATTCGGAGTACGCCGATACAACAATAACTATCCCGGTAGCGGGGGCATCGACGGATGGTTGCCCTCAGATAGAGTGGAGCGAGGAGCGTGAAAATGGCTACAGCGACGCGCCCATCTATTGCTGATTCGGTACTTAAGAAGGCACTCCTCAAGGAATACGGGGAGTCGATCTTCCACCACAGTTTCAAACCCACAGGATATATTCCTACAGGCATACCGACTCTTGATTATGCGTTGGGGCGTCCAGGGTATGCTTGTGGACGCGTTACCGTAATACGAGGAGACCCATCAACGGGAAAGAGTAGCCTGCTCCATAAAGCTATCGCGGAAACACAACGTCTTGGTGGAACGGCGGTACTTCTCGAAACAGAGGACGCGATTGACTTAGATCGGATGGCGCAGTTAGGAGTAGACATAGATAAACTCAGCCCCCTGATTTTCCAACCCGATACCGTTGAGACGACCCTCAATCTCATGTCAAAAGTGATTGAGGTTGTCCGACAAGAAGCCCCCGATGATCTTGTGTTGATTGGGTGGGATTCAGTAGCAGCTACCCCCACCCAACGAGAGATAGACGGAGAAGTGGGAGACGCATCATACGGCGCGCACTCTCGCCTCATTTCTCAAGCAATGCGGATGCTTACCCGGAAGATTAGTTCCCATCGCATCTGCGTCATTATTGTCAACCAATCGAAGACGAAGGCCACAACGATGCCTTTCCAAGATCCAACGACGATGATCGCAGATCGTCCGTTGTTCTTTCACGCCACCGCATTGCTTGATGTAAAGCGGACAGGCAAAGAGAAAGCAAAGGGGGAAGACCCAACAGGCATCAACATGGGGATTACTGTCAATAAGAACAAGTTAGCCGCACCGTACCGTGTAGCTGACGTGGACCTTTCGTTTACCCAAGGCTTCGACATTCCGGGGTCCTGGCTTGAGTTAGGAGAGAAGGTCGGTGTTCTCAAGAAGAACGGCGCGTGGTATACCTGGAACGATCAGAAGTTTCAGGCGCGCGATTGGCCGAACATTCTCATGTCTACGGATGTAGTAGACAAGATACGGGAAGTCGCTTTTCCTCCCTTCGAGGACACGGAGACACATCCCGTTGTGCTGGAGAGTGTGTAGATGAGCGGCTACTTTATGTTTCTCGGTACCGAAGAACTTCCAGGGTTCTTCGGTACCTCCAATCCTTCAGATGCGGAGAAAATGTGTCGTACGGCAGTCTTTCCGATTGAGCTGCGCTGTCCGCCGAGTCATAAAGACTGCGCGAAGCCTCTTGGATACGTCCAGCATGTACAGAAAATAGTGACGGAATTGGGAGGTCATTTTTACGAATCGTTGGAACTGTATTTCACAATTCCGACACAGAACGTGGAGTGGACGGCCATCAGGTTTGGCCCCGTCTTTGATGGGGAAAGCGGGTTGCTGACCCATTTCATTGTGGTATCCCATTGACTCGTGCGGAACGAGGAGCCTACAATAGTACACATGAAGGATAAAATAACGGCAGTAGATACCTTATCGCCTCTCGCTACGGTTGTGGGGGAACTCTATAAGATGTCCTCTGACGATGCCGCTATCGGCATCGTCAGCGGCTTGTTATGGGCGCGTCGGTTTCCTGAACACGCTGAGGTTTGTATTGACGCGATCCTTGACGCTACGAAGCGGGACGGTAACTACGCGTCAACAATGGGTATTCAGGCGTTAGAACAGGTCGTGACTAATTTGGTCCGCATGTTTCCTATTGGAGTAACAATTACTCCTGAGGAACGCGTTTTCCATTGGAATCGTCTCACCGCCTATCTACAGGGACTTACACAACATGACGCGCCATGCGAATGACTTCTACAAGACACCCGCTTCTCTCGTCAAGGCACTCGCCATCCATCTACCTCCCTACTTAGGACACGTCCTTGATCCTGCATGTGGAGACGGAGTGTTCGATCAACAATTACGCAGACGAGACAACGTGCGTACGTGGGTAAACCTGGATATCTGTCCCCAAGAGAACGTCTCGATGTTTACTGTTGGGGATTTCCTTACTGTTACTTTCGCGACTAGAATGTTCGACACTATAATAACGAATCCGCCTTTCTCACTTATGACACAGTTCATCAAGAAGGGGCTGTCACTCGAACCCCGTCGCTTGATTTACCTTGCTCGGTTGTCTATCCTAGGGTCACAAGAACGTTATAGGGAACTCTGGACACAGGTACCTGCGCCGTCTAGCCTTATTGTTATGCCGAAGCGCCCCTCCTTTACGGGAGGAGGTAGCGATAACAGTGAATACGCGTGGTTCTGTTGGGGAGAGATGCCTCAACTTGGTTTAAGTTGGATGGACCCAACAACATATTAAGGTAGAGCTGTATGCGGTTACATGCTTGGTTTGACGCAGCGGTACGCCCTCCCCCGGACAGTCGTGCAGGCGTCGGGTACGTGATCAAAACACCGCGCGGAGAGATCGTCCTCGCTACGTCACTTTATATTGGACCCCATACCGTGAATGAAGCAGAATATACTGCCGCGATTAAGGCGGTGACTGCTGCTATTGAGTTAGGAGTAACGGATCTTACGTTAACGGGGGACTCTGATCTTGTTGTTCGGCAAACGCGCGGTGAGTACGCGGTCCACGCGGAAAACCTCAAGCCTTTTCGCCAGCAACTCGTGACCCTCCTAAGTACCATTGACCAGTGGCGGATATTGCATGTACCCCGTGCGCTAAATAAGGAAGCAGATGCTCTCTCCCGTCAGGAACTTGTTAAGCGTCTTCAGGCGGTGACATCGTGACGAGGGTATGGGGTATTGATGTCTCGACCTATTCCTACGCGATCACCGTGATTGAGGGGGACGACGCTCCCCGGCTCCGCTCTTGGACAGTGCTGTCAGCCGGTACGCGCGATGCCGCTGACGTACGCTTGACAACTCTTCTTGATGAACTTATGCGGTATCTACGAGACACACGCGAGGAAGGATATCTCCCTCAAGTGATCGGCGTGGAGGCGGGAGTACAAGCAAGGAACAACCCGTTTACCCAATGGCAAATCAGTTGCGCTATTGCGTATGTCCGTGCAGCGGCACACATACATGGTATACCATCCGTCCTTGTCCACAACCAGAAATGGAAGAAGCATATCGTCCCCGCCACCGCAGAATGGACGAAGAAGGGACGCGTTGCACAGAAGGCGCTCGTCGCGGAGGTAATCCGTCATACGTTCTCGTCTCTGGATCGGGACAGCATAACACAAGATACGCTTGATGCGACAGGAATTGCTCTTTATACATGGCATCAGCAGAAGTTTCCTGAGCCACCTCCGGTAAAACGGAAACGTAAACCGAGAAAGCCGAAGACCGATGGGACAGAAAGCTGATCCAGTTTATGTATGCCCAAAATGTACGGAAGAATATGAACTCGTGTCTGATGCGTTGTCGTGTTGGTACGGGCATGTTCCTCTCCTCTTCCGTACAGTAACACGGGTAGACATAGCCGCAGCCTTAGGGTGTACGCCTGCTCGGATCAGTCAACTCGTCTCCGTAATTACGAGCGATAAAAGAAAACCATACACACGAGGTACATAATGCCACTCGCTGAAATCTCATCTTTAGTTACGCGCCGTAACGAATTGTATGCCCGTGTCCCGAATATCGGGAATATCTTGGAACTCGGTGTCCCTGGACAGGCAGAAGAAAGTGCGTGGTGGTCTCCTCCACGCGGAGTCAGGTCCACCACGTTTAGGCTTGTCACAACGCAGGAAGAGGGTGAACAGATTGGGAAGGAACCATCAGCATACTACGATTCTATTATCTTCTATCCTGGGATATGGGAACCGCTGCGGATGTTGGAGATCGTTCAACCTCTCTTACGTTCACGAGGAGTAATCGCAGCAGCAGTCGAAGACATTGATGCGGTGAAGCTCCTCGTCACGATTCGGGATCTCGGCTATGAAGCCCTTCAAGCAATGAACTGGGGAGTCGGCGTCGGGGCGTACGGATTCGGGAGGAAGCAATGACGATCAAAGTAGAGATCATCTGTGACTCGATAGGGTATACAGAGAAACGCTTAACCACGTTTCTGCTTACGTATCCGAGGTTTATCCATAGTGAAATAATGACGCACCGTGTATTCTCGCGCAACGCGTCATCGTCTCGCGCGATCCCCGCTGAAAGAATGATACGTACGGTCCTTGATAACCCCGCGATGCCGGTCGTATGGACTACAACGAACGCCGGTATGCAGGGTGGCCCTCCCTTGATGGGAGAAGAGAGAACGTGGGCACAACAAGTCTGGAACGACGCTCTTGGGGACGCGGTTAAACGAGCACGCGAGTTACTGGATGCGGGTATTCACAAATCTATTGCGAATCGGTTGCTCGAACCGTTTGCTCACATGACCACTCTTGTTACCGCAACCGAGTGGGATAACTTCTTCGCCCTACGGATCAACACGCAAGCGCAACCCGAATTCCACGCGCTTGCGTGGGATATGGGAGCCGCGTATCTTCAGAACCGCCCCACGTTTATCGACCGAAAAGAATGGCATATTCCCTTCATTAAAGAAGAGGAACGTGACCTGCCTATCGAGACACGATTAAAGATCGGTACCGCGCGTTGCGCGCGTACGTCTTACATTAACTTCTACGGACAAAACAACGTCGCGGCGGACGAAGTGCTCCATGACCGATTAAAAGAGAATGGACACTGGTCCCCCTTTGAACATCTTGCACGACCGGGAGAGAAAGAGAGTAACTTACGGGGGTGGATACAGTATCGCAAGTCATTTTATGGAGAGAACATAGCGAATATCGATCTACGCGCGCTTCTTGCGGCCCAGCCACGTCCAGGCGATGCCTAGGCGCAATGAAATTGTAATGCTGAGAGTGCTTGACATTACCGCGTAAACCGAGGACACTGAGAAAGTCAAAGAGGACCGGGCCGACACACGCTAGGTTAACGCATCTCACCTTTAATGAGTTCCGCAACCCGCCTACGTGATCATCTTGTCCGGTTCTCTCGACCATAGCGGATTGGAGCAGAGGAAGCTCGGTTGCCCCATAAGCAACAGGCCGATGGTTCGAATCCATCATCCGCTACCGGCATGGGCCGCTCGATAGTACGTTACCGCTAATTGGGTGAACCGCGTATTATCATCACCTTGTCCGTGCCCAACACGGGGATTAGCTCAAACTTAGAAGAGTACCGGGGATGAAAACCCGGAGATGGGGTGATGCGACCGCCCCCATCCCCACCGAGCAACGGGCCGCTGGAAGACGGTTAGCGATATACCATAAGAGACCCTTGTGGCCGTAGACACGCGTCTACGGATCGTTTTCCAATTATTGTCCGTTCCTCTTGTTTTATGCAGGATGGTCATACGAGAAGTGACGCCGACCTGATGTGTCGGAAGCGGGAGAGGCGGTAGCTCCCTCCTGTACCAAAAAGTAAATCTCCACTAGGAGGTTTACTTTTTCAATGCCCTTGGGGGATAGTGTAACGGCAGCACACTTCCAGAAACCCATTATCGCCTACCTTGCCCGCTTGCGGGCCGATCTGATAATGGTTCTCGCTCGCCTACTTAGCGAGAGGTCCAGGTTCGAATCCTGGTCCCCCAACCGTTTGATACGGGCCGACTGAAACTGCGTTAACGAGAGTTCGATTCTTTCTTTAGCTTCGTGCTAAATTGGCTAGTGGTAGGCCACCCAGTTTCACCGCTGGACACGCAGTATCGTTAACCTTGTCCGTATCTCCCCACCGAGGATAGCCCAACTCGGCAGAGGCGCAGACCTGAACCGTCTGTCCAGTGAGGGTTCGAATCCCTCCCTCGGTACCAGTAACTTATCCGCTACAGTGGGTCGAAAAGGAGAAGGCATATGAGCCTCACAAAGACACTTACAGTAAACGCTTCGCGTACCTGGAAGTCCGTGCGCGTTTCTCGCATACGGTTGACGCCACAAACGCAGCCGTCCGTCGGACGCGATCAAGTAAAGAACGATGCTGGTGGCTACAGCTTCCAGGTGGACAAGTGGACGATGTTGGATCGGTTCCTTATCTTAGGGACCGAGAACGGCACGTATTACGCGAATAATGTAGACCTCACGAAGCAAGCCTTTACAAACGTCCTGGCTTGCATTGGTGAAGATGGGAAGCGTGTTGTCGCCCGCACTCTGGAGATTTCCCGTGGTGGGCGTGCGCCGAAGAATGACTACGCGTTGTTCGTCTTGGCGCTTGTGTTCACAACCGGGGACATGAACGCTCGTCAGGCGGCTAAGGTCGCGTTGCCGGGAGTCGCTCGTACCCTCGCACATCTTTATCAATTCGTGACCTTCGTAACGTCATACCGTGGATGGGGACGCGCATTGCGGAGCGCGCTGGATACATGGTTCTACAGCTTTGGGCACACTGAACTTGCGTACCAATTCGTGAAGTACCGGCAGCGTGAAGGCTGGACGGTGCGTGATTTGCTGCGTTTGTCACATTCCAAAGCACAGGTTCCAGGTATTCGAGGGAACCTGTTCCATTGGGCAACAAAGGGCTGGGAAGACGTAGGCGCATTGCCTCACGCGACGCCTGCCCTTCAGCAGATATGGGCTTACGAACGCCTCAAGCGCGAAACCGATCCAACGGCGCAGGTTAACCTCATTACAAGTTACCGTCTCCCGCGTGAAGCGGTACCAACAAAGCTGTTGCAGGAAACCCGTATCTGGCAGGCGCTCCTTGCGGACATGCCGTTGACCGCTCGTATTCGTAGCCTAGCGACCCTTACAGCGCGTGGTGTCCTGACTCCAACGAGTCTTGAAACACGCGAGACGGTGGCGGCTTTGCTTGACACTGAGAAGTTGCGGCGAGCACGGGTCCACCCGTTGTCGATTCTGTTCGCACTACGTACATACGAAACCGGACAAGGAGTGCTTGGTTCGCTCAAGTGGACCCCGGTACCGCAGATCATCACGTCGCTGAATGATGCCTTTCACAGTGCGTTTACCACGGTAGAAGGCACAGGAAAGCGTATCCTTGTTGCGGTCGATGTGTCCGGCTCGATGCAAACTGCTCGGACAGTGGGGCCAACTCCGTTGTCTGCTTGTGAAGCAGCGGGCGCACTTGCGCTTACGTTCCTTCACAGTGAACCACAGGCTCAAATCGTGGCATTTGATACCGCAGTGAAGACACTGCCGCTCCACACCCGAATGTCTCTACGGGAAGCGACGCTGCTCGTGAAGACACTATCACACGGGGGAACGGATTGCTCAGCGCCGATTCAATGGGCGCTGAACTCGAAGCTCGACTTTGACGCGATCATCATTCTTACGGACTCGCAGACGTGGTACGGAGACGGGCACCCTGTCGAATGGTTGGAGCGATATGAGAAGGCCGTCGGTCATCCTGTAAAGCTCGCTTCAGTAGCGATGGCGACGAACCAATTCAGTATCGTGGGTAAGGACAGCGCAAACTACCTCACAGCGGTAGGATTCGACGCTCAGATCCCGACCATCTTGAACGGATTCATTGCGGGCGAGTTTTAACGGGTGAGCCGATGAAACGAAGGAAAGGTAGAAGGGATTTGCAAACCAAGTCCTTTCTACCTTTTTCTCTTTGGAGAGGAACACGATGGCTGTTAATTCAGAGATAAAGATCGCCACCCGCTTCACCGGGCTTTGCCGAAAATGCAACGCCCCGATCATTTCAGGACAGAAGTATACAGGTAGAGGAAGCCTAAGCCGTGTCCATGAACCCTGCCCGAAAAACAAAGGAAGTGTATAATGCCTGTCTGGACCGCTGAGCAAGAGCAACGGGCACGCGAGATGCTGGTCCTAGCCGAAGAGGCGATGGCCTACATCACTGAGGACGGATATGATTTTGATGTAGGCTCATACGAAGATCGCCGTACCGTGGCCGCGAACATCATTCGCCAGCAATACCTTCCAGGCATGGCTGGCGCGCTTGCCACCCTCGACGCCGAGCGAGAACGCATCGCGCAAGCAGCGGCCCTTCTTCAATGGGCATATCTCGAATTATCAGAGCACGAGAACGCGCGGGGACTGCCTGGTGAATGGAACACAGATGAGGATTGCTTTGAGTGTCTCACAATAGACATCCGCCGGTTACTGGAGGAGATTACTCCTGCTTGACAACGTCTCTCTGTATCCTCTATACTCATAGCGCATAACATAAAGGAATGTACTCCATGAAAAAGATCTGGCCCATCTTCGCAGGTGCCGCATTATCTCTCGCCGCGTTTATTGGAACGTGCGAGCGAGACGAGGTTGCCTTTAGTCAGGTGCCCCCGACGTGTGAGGCGTCAGGTCGCCATTGTGATGTTCCTCCTGTAATCGTCCTGACGCCCTCGCCTCGCGAAACCGTCACCGTTGTCCCGACTGAGCCACCGGCCACCGCGACTCCCCGTATCGTCGAACCACCGCCCACTGCCTCCCCCGTCGTCGTACCAACGTGCGACGCGGTACACGGACGGCGCTGCTAATAGACTGATTGATGGTAGCGGGAGAGAAATTGGGCGGAATGGTGGCAGACCTTCCGCCCAATTTCTTTTTTCAAAACACTTGACATGGGGGCACATAGCGAGTAATCTAACAGTAGAGGTCGGTCACATGAGCGTAGCTCAGTTGGTCAGAGCAGCGGCCTCCAAACCCGCTGGTCGGGGGTTCGAATCCCTCCGCTCATGCCAGGAACGAAAATGAGTAAGACACATACACTAGTTCAACGTTGTAGTAACTGTTATACCGTGAGCCAGATGTGTGTCTTAGAGTGGGGTACCCGGTGTCGGACATGCGGGATGCAGTACCCTTATCCTCAATCACTTCGTCCGCGCTCCACGCCTCCTTGTGGGTGTAGAGGTACCTTAAAAACCGCATAAGAAATGGGGGCCTAGCTTAACGGGAGAGCGACATTCCTGCAAAATGTTAGATTTCGGTTCGAATCCGAAGGCTTCCACCTATTCAAACACCGAAAGGTCATAGTTTATGACATCGAAGCTACCGGAGATTACCGTCAAGGTAACAGTGGATGCTGCTCTTGAGTACGCTGAGAAAGAGAAGGAACGTCTCGAACAGGAAATTACGCGGATAACGGCGTTGATGCCGGAAGAGGCTGTCTCATCGTACGGGTACTCGCACTTGGAGGAAGAGGTATATGACTACGAAACTACTCTAAGTAAAGTAGCACAGGCGGTCATCGTCCTGCGGTATAAAAAAGCGTCCTTCCCTGTCCTTAACATATCTCTTGGTTCATATCCGTGGGACTACGTGGAACTTACAGGAGCAGACCTTCAATTGCTGGGATTTCCTGAAATCCCTCCAACACCACCAGCACAGGAGTAACTCATGAGTCCTCGAAGCGAACGACGTTTGTGGCGTATGGAGTATAGCATCCAAGAACTTCTACAGTCGGCGTCAATGCGGTTTAATGACTTGAGAAACCGTCTTAATGCAGCCATCGTACTCGAAGCCACGTTAACGGAAGAGGTAAAAGATAAGCGGCTGTCGGAAGATTGGAGCCAGCCCATCCCCCAAACATCTGTCGGTATTCGACAGGCCATGACCGAACTCTACACTTATGTCTGTTTCCTCGGACATTTGCAACGCCAGGAACCGTATCAGATTACCGTCGAGGTATCCGCAGACGATTTGATGTTCTTCGGAGTCAGCCCTGCGTTAGATTTGATGTAAGGTAAATTCGCTGCGGTAGCTCATCTGGTAGAGCGTCTGTCTGAAGAACAGAAGGTAGCCGGTTCAATTCCGGCCCGCAGCACCGTATCATAGGAGGTACGTGTGTTTACACAAAAGGGATCGCCTGAGTGGTTGGTTTATCCACGCATTACAGATATTCTTGAGTGCGCGTTGAGGGCTGTAGATAAATGGAAAACACTCCTCGAAGGGGTACCGCCACCGTCAAGTGGCCCGCCTGAAGACAGGGAAGCATCCCGTGCATGGTATCGGGTCCAAAGTAAACGTACGGGATACATTATCCACATTCAGGGTCTTTATCGCATGATTGGGATCTTGACGATGATGCAACGTAACGGAGAACTCCGGGTACCTATGTCGATGTATGACCTTGAACAAGCAGGTATGATTGATATGCCGGAGTATGAATTAATGGAATACGAAGGGTACTAAATAATGTATTATGCACGAAGAGTACCTTCGTGCAGTACGGGGTGTAACCGGGTGTAGGGAAGCGGACAAACCCACGACGTTTGGGGCGTCGAGATCGCAGGTTCGAATCCTGCTACCCGGACCATTGAACATCGGCTACACTGGATGAAAAGACAGGCTGTAGGTGTTCAACATGACAAAATATGATGTCCCCCAAATACGTAGAGGTCTGGAAGAGGGGCTTAGCTATCGAGAGATTCAGCAGCAAACAGGCGCGCCAAAAAGTACCATCTCCTTTCACGCTGAAAAAAGGGGGTTGAGTCATTCGCCTCAGGTATATGACTGGGAAGCGATTCAACAGTATCACGATCAAGGACACGGGGCACGCGCCTGTGCGCGTAAATATGGTTTCTCTACGACTGCATGGACTTACGCAGTGAAACACGGAAAGATTCAATATCGGGATTGGCGAATTCCTTTAGAGTCTTTATTAGTGTCAGACCGCGCTGTGAGCACCGGACACCTGAAGGGGCGACTGCGAAAGGCTGGACTGTTGTCAAAAATATGCGAGGAGTGTGGAATTGCGTCTTGGAATGGAAAACCTCTCTCCCTCCAGCTCGACCACATTAACGGTAACAATAAGGATAACCGACTGGAGAATATACGGATGCTGTGTCCAAACTGTCACTCCTTAACCCCCACTTACTGTCGTAGCCGTGCCAGTAAAAAACGCCTCATGTACGGTCTGTAGGAAAATTTGGTAATCCGCCTGTTTCGGGTACAGGAGAATCGCGGTTCAAATCCGCGCAGACCGACCCACTTCGAAACCAGGAAAGAACACATGACGAAAGATAAGCGTGGGTTCGCGAGTATGGACCCTAACAAGCGACAAGAGATTGCCCGTCTCGGTGGGCGTGCTGCCCACGCGAAGGGAACGGCGCATGAATTTACCCCGGAGGAAGGACAAGCTGCGGGGCGTAAAGGCGGACTTGCTGTAAGCAAGGACCGGGAACACATGGCCGAGATCGGAAGGAAGGGCGGACAGGTACCCAAGTATACAGGTAAGTAGATGCATTGCCGTCGTAGCCCAACTGGCAGTAGGCGTTCGCCTTAAGAGCGAATCAGTGCGGGTTCGACTCCCGCCGACGGCACCGGGACAGTAGCTCAGTGGCCGAGAGCGTCGAGCTTATATCTCGAAAGTCGAAGGTTCGATTCCTTCCTGTCCTACCCGACCGTAATTCAGTGGAAGAATGACTGTCTGATACGCAGTTCGTGAGAGGTTCGATTCCTCTCGGTCGGACCCCGCAACCGTAGTTCAGCGGCCAGAGCATTTCCGTGACATGGAAAAAGTCGGTGGTTCAAATCCACCCGGTTGCACCACGAAAACCAACCAGGAGAAAACAATGTCTCGTTTTAGTCTGCGCGTGACCTTTCCAGACGGTTCACCTCTTACTGTTGAACAGATCGCGGCGGCACTTCTTCCGTTGCTGGATAAAACGAACCGTGACCACAATAACTACGTTACAGTCACGGAGCTGGATTTGGCAAGCGGAACCTACGCCCGTTGGTCAACACAACCACAGATGTTGTTCTGTAACAACAGTGCTTTTAAAGTAAATGTGACGGCAGAAGACGTGGCGCAAACCAATTCTGTATCCATACCAGTCGCGCCTCTGGTGGGGTAGCTTCGTTTATACCGAAAAGGCACGGAGCCGTAGCATAACGGTAGTGTCCCTGCGTTACATACAGGGGGTTGAAGTTCGATTCTTCACGGCTCTACCATCTCAAAGTATAAAAAAGGGAGTTTCTGTGGTTGATTCTGAAATCAAAACCGTACGGCCCGCTTGGTTCCTCCGCGCTCAAAGCCTTAATCTCGGCGCGCCGGGGGAAGTGTACAGCCCCGAACGTTTGTACTTCTTTATCCTAGCCCTCGCCGGTGAGGCAGGTGAACTCGCCAACGTCGCGAAAAAAATGTGGCGAGGTGATTCTACCCATCCACCAGAGCATTTTCAAGCAGAGCTACGGAAGGAACTCGCGGACGTACGTATCTACTGTGAATACGTCGCGCGAGAACTCCAAGAGAACCTCGATTTTCTTTGTGAGGCGAAAGTCGATGAACTCACGGAACGGGTAGCGAAACGTCAACGGAAGACACATACCCCTACGTAAAGAGATGCCGTCGTAACTCAGAGGATAGAGTGCTTGGCTTCGATCCAAGTGGACGGGGGTTCGAATCCCTCCGGCGGTGCCACGGGGCACTAGCTCAATTGGATAGAGCACCACCCTGCGAAGGTGGAGGTTTTGCGAGTTCGAGTCTCGCGTGTCCCGCCCCAACCTCTCTAGGAGAAAAATCATGTGTATGCCTGATGCAGATAGTCCCGAAATGAAAGAGATAGAACGTCTTTTGAAGGCGCTTCAAGACGATCTGCTCGTTGCACGTAATACGCTGTTCAGTTGGCTACGTGTTGCGCGTATGGTGTTAGGAACGGATACTGGCTATTTACCAGCCATTAACCCTGATTGCAACGCCTATGTGAGCTTAGTAGGCATGGAACAAACTACACGGGACTGGCTTGTTCCACCCATTCAGAAAGAACGGGAACGTTTACGAGGGAAGGTGTGGCAGCGCGAGTTCATTGATAAAGGCAGCATATAAGCGTGTTTCCCTTCATAGCTCAATTGGATAGAGCGCAGCTTTCCGAGGGCTGAGGTTTACGGTTCAAGTCCGTATGGGGGGACCAGACGTATACCCGTGGACGTTTGACTTACGAAAGCTGACCGTAAGGAGTCCAGGGGAACGGGTATACGTCTCCCGTGGTGGTGGTAGTGTAGCGGCTCTGCACGAGATGTTGTGACCATCTTAGTGCCGGTTCGACCCCGGCCCATCACACCCTGGAGGTTGTACATGCAAGCCTTCAATGTCTTTATGATCGATCCTCCGTGGCCGAAGAAGAAGGGCGGGTTACGTAAAGTAGCCCCCAATCAAGGCAGGGATCTTGATTACGCGACACTCTCCGTAGCAGAGATATTTGCTCTCTTAGACCGAGAGGTATTTTCACAAGCACAAGAACAACATACGGTTTTCTTGTGGAATGTGGATGAATTTCTTCACGCAGGCGAGCAAGAAATGGAGAGACGTGGATATCGTCGCCATGCTCGATTCATATGGGATAAGATGAACGGGGTCGCACCAGGGTTTTCCATTCGTTACAGTCACGAGTACCTGACCTGGTTTTACAAACCGAAGTTCGTAAAAGTGGATGAAGCTGCTCAAGGGAAGTTCATGACGGTTTTCCGGGAGAAGGCTCGCCAACATTCTCGCAAACCGGAGGTCGCGTATTTCATTATCGAACAGCTCTACCCACAAGCCACTCGCCTTGACGTGTTCAGCCGTCAACAGCGGGATGGTTGGACAGCTTGGGGAGATCAAGTGGATTATTTTCCCATCACGCCGACGTAGCCCAACGGTAGTAGGCATATGCCTTAGGAGCATATCAGTGAGAGTTCGAGTCTCTCCGTCGGCACCAAAGCACTAAATACTCCAGGCAAGTGAGATCGGTATTAAACACGTAACTCAAGATGTGTTCAAAGACTAAAGTATGGAGATAGTCGGACGTGCCGGTAACGCGGGGGATGCCAAAGAGGGCACGGTACTCACTCCCGGACTATCACCCCTCCACGTATACTCGAAATGGCACAGAGGCAACCTTGAGAGGGTTGTGTGGCGAAAGCCCGATGTAGGTTCGAATCCTACTACGTGGACCATTCATACAGGAGGAAAGGCACATGGATGCACGTTGGATTATCATAGGTCTCCTTATCTTCTTGATTGTTCTACAGACGGGTATCTGTACCGTACAGGTACATTAGGAGGGCGCGCGTGGAAATGAAAGTCGTCTATCATCAGTCAGATATTAACTTAGAAGACTGGATGATTGAGCACGTTCTACGTGTCGTGGAGGCCCAGCTTCGTATCGCGAAAGCGTTTAATCAGAAAGTTGCTTTAACGATGTGGGCTGAAGATAAATACACGAAGCAATAACAGCGAGAAGGGTTCGGAATACTTAGAGGGTTGGTCACTGGAATGACACGCGACTTCGAAAGTCGTCACGGTGAAAGCCGTAAGGAGTTCGAATCTCCTACCCTCTGCCTCACCCTTCGCCTAAGGAGATACGGTCTATGAGCTATCCATCTGATCATACAAACCGTGAATATAACGAATTAGCGGAAGGTCTACGGCAAGTCCACATTGCGGGTAATCGGGTACTCGGTACCGCAAAGCACATTCCCCCACCTGTGGGATATACCGGACAAGTGGTTATAGATCGGGGATACTGGATATCAAGTGCGGCATACGACGCCCTCTACGACGCCCTAGAAGCGTCCAATAAATTCGTGCCTGACAAGGGTATTACCTAATTATATGAAGGGGCAGCCATCGGTGAAGCACCCTCGTTGGAAGCGAGCCGACTGTAAAAGGTCTGCGTGTTCGAATCACGCCCCCTTCGCCCAATGCATGAACTTATAGGAGGTGTACACATGCGAAAGAAAACCGAGCTGCAACATTAGGTACGATATGTACTTAGGAGTGTTGTATGTCTCGTTCACGTTTTAAGTATCCCGCAGGATCAGGACGCTCTGAAAAATGGGGTAAGGCCCACTGTAACCGCGCATGGCGAGCACGCCTACGGCGTCTCCTCGCGAACGGGGAGTATGATGCAGCACAGGTAGATGATTGGTTTATTCACTTATCTACGTTTCGTGATCGCTATGGGTGGTGGGGAGATCGGGTGTATCACGGTGACGCGTTTGCGACGCCGTGGCAGTTGCTCCGCACGGCCAGAAAATATAAAGTGAAACGCGTACCTCAACGCCTGTTTTCGGTATATCAATGGACGCGAGGTGGTTTACGGCATCCCGAAAAATACGACAAGATGCTTCGAAAATGAGGAGCGGAGAGGGTTCGGCATTGGAATGCCAAGCGGCTTTGAAACCCGTGCAGGGTAACACCTGAAGGAGTTCGAATCTCCTACCCTCTGCCAATGCGCCGGAGCCAGATGGAGAGGCGGCGTTCTGCAAAAACGCATAAAGGAGTTCGATTCTCCACGGCGCATCCACACGACGGGGCGGTCATTGGTGTAACAACTCCCCTGCTAAGGGAGCGGCCTGCAAGGGTCTGCGAGTTCGAATCTCGCCTCCGTCGCCACGAAGGAGGAAGGTGTGCTTACAGGATGGGCGAAAGCAGGGACCGCTATGTGGCATCTGATCAAAACGCGGCGCGTCTTCGTGTGTGGCATACCATATACTACTATTGATCACGCGGGGTACGACGAAGCACCCTTCAAAGAGCTAACGTCTCTCTTTGAAGGAAAGTGTCCTGTATGTCAATCGCTAGAGACGCACAAAACAACGGGGGATTAGCCCAACTGGCAGCAGGCGTACGCCTCAAGAGCGTATTAGTGTGGGTTCGAATCCCACATCCCCCACCTATTACAGTACGCATATAGGGGGTGTCGTTATGCGCGACGAGGAGAAGATCGATCCCTTCTTATCCGCGCTCCGTGATTTCTGGTTAAAGAACCCGGATTGGAGATTCGGGCAATTGGTAGTCAACGTACTGCGACACGGTACGGACAGCCGTGGTAAGACCCCAATCAACGATCCGTTCTACGTTGAGGACGAACGGTTCCTTGAGCGATTACGGACGCTTGATGAACAAATGTGTTACCCGTGTTGAGGAGTGCCGAATGGAAACAATCGTACCAGGAATCGCGTTTATACTGTGCGTCGTCCTGTTTCTTTATATCGGGAGACCTCGTCGTTCTTGACCTATTAGGGGAGTCTGGCCGTCCCTGCTAGCCTGTCACGCTGGAGATCACGGGTTCGAATCCCGTATAGGTCGCCTTTATAAACTAAAGCCCCTTCCGGCATCGTATAGTGGTTATTACGCAGCCTTTGTAACGCTGTCACGGGCGTCCGATTCGTCCTGCCGGAGCCGTCGTATTTTGTAAGAATGCCCCGTCATTTAGCCGGTGTACGGTGAAAGCCCGTAATATACGACGTGGTGGAGTAGGTAGTGGTTTCGCCACCGCTGCCCCCGGTCAGGGGGCGACATCAACCGAGATAGACCCCCTGGCCGTCACCATCTTTCTCGTGTAGCATAAAGGTAATGCACTCGCTTGGTATGCGAGCGATTCCGAGTTCGAGTCTCGGTGCGAGAACCAGTGAAAGGAAATGGCGTGAAAGTTATTATCGACAGTCAGGAAAACGCGAGAGACTATCTCGTTATTGAGCCGTGCTCGACGGAACTTATCCGTATCGGGATTTCCATAGAGACAGGCGGGGAGCCACAAACAGTATCTATCCTAGTCAAGCACGCAGAACTCAAGCGCGTATTCTACGCCCCCCTAACTCATTAAAGGACGACCTATACGTGGATGATATTATGACTCCAATGAAAGTCTTTAATAAGGCACTTAAGGACGACGTAACCCCTGACGAGGTAATCGCGGAGCTTTTCACGGGCTTTTTTACTCGCGGCGTATCTTAATAGTACCGATCCTGATCTGTTTCAGGAATTCGGACGAATGCTCGTCTTCGAAATAACCGTTGCTGAGGGTGACGGGGTAAAGACAACGCTTACTCAGATGGGGCCGATTATCGCCGCACGTTTGGGTATCGGGTGGCGAGAGTACCGAGAAGATATGATCCGTCTCCAAGCAAAAAACCTTGTGTGGGCAAAAGAGCTTATAAAACATGACACACGTAATGGGGAATAGAAAGGGCTGGGATGCTCAAACACGCCAAGCCCTTTTAGATAAAGTCAACCCCGTCATATTTACTTATGAACGCGGGTGGAGTGTTAAGGCCGACGGTATACGGACATTAATTGAGGCGTTCGAGGAAGCGGTCAAGATTCTTGATGCTGCGATGCCCTTAACTTCTGTTGTTGAAGTAGTCCAACCGGACCCGAATGACAAGGTCACTCTGCACTACTGGCGATACGGCGCAATAGCAACTGAGGAGTTTGACTCTCTGGAAGAGGCCCTCAGGAGTTGTGCATATCACTGCTCTGCTGGGGAACACATCCCGTCACACATCATAACCGCAGCGGGGGCAGTGATGACGCGTGAGCAGATATACGAATGGCAGAAAATACACAAGGGAGACACACGATGTCCTATTGGCCCACGGGAGTAACGCTCCTCACGTCTGATTCGTGGGGAAAGGTTTCCAACGCGCCCTTTCATCATATATGGATCGAGGATCAATCCGGGTCAATGGGTTGGGCTGTCCACCAAGTTGCGGAAGACATGGTGGCTCATCTCGCTGAAGTCCCGAACGGTGATTTACTCACCGTAGGTTATTTTTCTAGCCCCGGTGACTTCCGTTGGTGGTTGATCGCAACAGAGGTCAATGCCGCCAGCCGTCCCCGCATTGCCAAGACCCTGATCGACAACGCTCACGCCCGTTCCATGACCTGCTTCAGTGAGATCCTCAGTGACCTCCCGAACGTGATTAAAGGAAGCGCCGCCCTCGCGGAAGGCGTGAACCTTGTCTTCCTCACTGATGGGCACCCTACCGTCGCGAACGCAGCGAAGGAACGAACTGCAATTATGGCCGCGATTGACGCGGTACGTGATCAACTCGCAAACGTGATCCTTGTGGGATACGGGAACTACTACAACCGGGCGCTGATGGTGGAGATGGCAAAACGCTTCGGCGGCGCACTCCAACACGCATCAGATATTCGCGAGTTCAAGCGAGACCTAAAAACCGTCACGATCCGTCGGAACGCAGGAAAGGTAAGCGTATCGGTACCGAAAGGTACCACGATGGCGTTTACGATTACTCCCAACGGTGACGTGATCTTGCATGACGTAGTCGATGACAAGGTCGCTCTACCAAAAGGCGTCGTCGGGTACGCGTACGGCGCGAAGAGGACTGAGACGCTTACGCTTGACCAAGACAACGAAGAGGCGACCGCCGCTGTGGCATATGGCGCGGCCCTTGCCTTCTTTCAGTCGGGTGATGTCAGCAAGGCGCTCACGGTCCTATCAGAATATGGTGACGTGTTCCTCGTCAACAAAGTGGCGAACGCCCTCACGAACGACGAGATAGGCGCGGCACAGAAGGCGCTGCAATCCGCCTTAATCAGTCCATCAGCGCGATTTCTCGGAGGAAAACAAGTTGGCTGTCTTCCGAAGGATGATGCGTTTGACCTCCTTGATCTCCTCGCGCTCTTGCAAGCCGACAGGACCGCCCGATTCTATCCGTTCCATTCAGCTTGGAAGTACAAGCGCATCGGGCGTGCCAGCAAGACCGTTGATGGGTACCCGACCTTTATTCCGGTGATAAACATCGGTGTCGAGATCGCGTCCCTAACGTGGCATAGTGAAGAACTCAACCTCTCTGTTCTCGCCCGTATTCCCGGAGCGGTCAAGTTTACCGATCCTGATGCCGCCGCTCGTTTAGGATTCGCGGCCATGTACCCGACACAGGTGTTCCGCAATTACGCGCTCGTCAGCAATTGCTACCCGAACGTCGATAACCTGCCGGTCAGCGTTTCACGGGAGACGTATGATCGCCTTGTAGAAGTTGGACTCATTTCTAATGTCCAAAATACCCAGCCTTATCAAGAAGACGCCGTGTACGTCCTTCCAATCTCTTCTCTTCCTGTTTGTAATCGCGCGAAGTCCAATCATGGATATTTCGCTACTGAACTGGCTCAACAGGTAATCACGTCAGAACAGATGGCGGGGCGGCTTAAGGCGCTGTGCGAAGTGTACAATGAACTCGCACCCCCTCCAGCCTTGGATACCGTCTTGACGGGCGAACAGCAAGCCTTTCTCGAAGGACAAGGAATCAAGAACGGGACATTCAGCCCCCCGTCTGAAACAGCAGCGACCACGGATGTCTTGCATGTCCGTACGTTTACCGCTAAAGTAAAGGGGATGAGTACCCCCCCGAAGCTGGCAGATGTTCGTCAACGTGTTGCGGATATTAAGCCCCTTACACCAGTCATGGTCCCCGCTGCCTATGTGTTGACGCAGGTGGAAGGGCTTCCTGCGGACCAACGTCTTGCATGGCTCACGCGAGCAATCGAAGATACGCGCTCGCTACGTGGGAAGCTGGAAGAAAAGATCGCGCAAACCCGTTTCTCGATGGCTCTCGGTAACAAGTGGTTCACGGAGTTACCGTCTCGGACAGATGCCTTTGTTGAGATAGACGGTCACACCGTCACCTTCGCCTTCAAAGAGAAGGAAAAGAAAATCTAATGTCATCACGTCCCTCATCCAGCGTCGTCTGTCCAAGGGGAGGCGAACATCACTGGCATAACGAGGATATAATGGAGCGTCTCCCTTGTGGAGAAACGCGTGTACTCAAACGACAGCGGAGTTGTTGTAAGTGCAATAGTATCTTGCCAACAATTCCGAAGTACACACTATAACCACCGAGTCAGGGAGGCGTGAAAAACTCCCTGACTTCCTTTCCCGGTTAGTTCAGCAGGTAAAACAGCGCATTCGTAACGCGCCATCGTCGGTTCAAATCCGGCACCGGGAGCCGTCCAAAAGCGCCGAGCCTCCGTAGTATAGCGGCAGTACAGTAGACTTTTAATCTTCTAGTGCGGGTTCGACTCCTGCCGGGGGTACCAATAAACAACAGCAAGAGGGGAAACATGCGAGCGAAGTTTTTCAGTCTCGACACGGATCTCTATATCTATAATATGCACAGCGATGTTCCCCTCGACCGGGCGCGAGAAGTGGCAAACGATCTCCACGAAGCAATGTACACGTATCTTACGACAACGGTGTTGCAGGCAATGGCGCGCCTTTTTGAGCTGGGGGTGGATGACTTTAAACTCAACATGACTATCACGCCTCCTGGATACAGCGAGACCCGTAAAGAAAAGGTCAATATAGAGATAAACAAACCCATCAACTTGCCTTAGTAGCCAGTAGGAGAAGAACGTAGTGTCAAGTAATACCTCATTTCGGAAGAAGCCCATCATCGTCAACGCCGAACAGTATCTTCCCCGTGAAGATCAGATTCCTGAAGGGGTCGTGATCACACGAGGAGGGGAGGCACGTATCGCCACACCAGCCGGTGCCGTTATTGTGTTTGACGGGGACTGGATCATTACTGGTGTAGAGGGAGAACGGTATCCTTGCTCCCCGTCTATCTTTGCTCAAACATATGAGGCGGTGAATTCGCCCACAGAGGGCAGAGATTATTTTGTCTACATCATCGACTCTTCGATGTCGATGCACCGTAAAGCAGAGGAGACACGGGAAATTTTCAACACGTTCTTGCGAGAACAACAAGGCAAGCCCGCTATCCGTGACACCGCATTTCGGGCGTACCGGCAATCCGTTTTGACGTTGGTGACGTTCAATACCACAGTGGACACCCATTACGTTGCTCAGCCTATTGATGCGGTACCCCTGCTCAACGGGAGCAGCTATCGTTGTAGAGGGATGACGGCTCTGAATGATGCGGTCGCACGCACACTAAACACCGTGAGGAGGCGGGTGACGGATCAGGATTCGGTACTTGCGGTGATCTTGACAGACGGCGAAGAGAACAGTTCAACGGAATATAACACCGCTGAGGTGAAGCGGTTGGTAGAGTCTCTCCAAGCGCGCCCAAATTGGACCATCCTCTTTGCGGGGGTAGGCTTAGAAGCATGGGATCAGGCAGCGGCGCTTGGCGTAAGCCGAGGTAACACCATTACATACGCGGACTCGCGGGTCGGTACACGAGCAGTAGGTCAATCGCTTTCTGATGCCGCCTCTTTTTACGCCACCAATAATGCGGCACAAATGGATGGCGCGGGCAAAAATCAAAGCAGATCCTTTGCTCTTTTTGAGGAGGCAGGGATCAAAACTGACCTCGTCGTCGGTCAAGATACCTCGGACGATGAGGACGTGTAGTGGAGACCCCTGAAGCCTACCTCGCCGCCTTCCATGCGGCACTATCGAAGCGGGGATACCACATCCCCGCTTCGCCCCAAACACCTGTACCTCGCTGTCAACGAGCGGTATTCCGAGGTGGGACATGGGGAGCGTGTGATAAGACACCCGTCACGCGCGTCTCGCATAAATTCCGATGCAAGGAGCATCTACCTACATGAAACTCTTTTTCGGCCTTACCTTCTTTCTTTTTGCAATCCTCATGACGGGAGGATGCGTCGTTACTAAACTCACTGCCTCACGCGCTATTGATCGCCGTTTGGATCGTGCCGAGATTAGCGCCGATGCTCAGATCATGGCGGTGCAACTGACCGTCGTGTTACGCGCGATGGAAGAATGGGGAATCACATCCGGCCACACGATTCCGTATTGGCCGACAGACAAGAACAATGTCGCCCTTGATTATGAAGCGATTCAGAATCTTCGGAATCGAGCTGTTGAAGTAGCGAAAGATGACCGGACAAGCGCGGCCTACGCTACGAATCTGGCGGATATGCGCCAGACCGTACAACGTATTAACGTCGATGCCGGTACTTACGTCCAGTTCCATACCGGATGGCTCTATGTTGCCCTCCTCTGTTATCTCGTCTGCGTTGTGCTTGGCGGGTGGAAGGTCGTGTACTGGTTGAAAGAATAAAAAGCGAGCGCATCCTTGACAAGATGCGGGGGATATGACACACTGTTGAGGAGGCAGTTTCCTAACTGAATAGTATCCCGGTTATGCTCCAATGGAGGAGCACCTGACTGTAGATCAGGCGCGTTAATTCGTATGGGGAGTTCGATTCTCTCAACCGGGACCAGCCCTTTATTATTCGGGGTTGTAGTCCGCTCGTTGGCCGGACGAATAACAGTAGCCAACCGCCTTCCAGCGTAGGGTATTGTGTAATACTAATCTTGGTGTTCGGTTGACGACCACGGGCATAAACACCGTGAAGACAATCACGGTTCCCAGGTTGTGTATTGTCGAGGGTGCCGCTGCGAACCATGTACGGTTGCTCAACGGTTGTATATGAGAGAGTATCGGCGCAAGAAACGAGAAGCAACAAAACTTTCTAGTGTAGCTCAACGGTAGAGCGACTGCCCGTTAAGCAGCAAGGTGCAGGTTCGAATCCTGCCGCTAGAGCCTAAAACCAAGGGGTTCGCTAAGGCATTTTATGAGGCTAATAGATAAGGAGGGACGTTATGTTCGGGTGGACACCGGGGGAAGTCGGGTTGATTGTTGGTGGGATCGCAATGGCAGTCATCGCCCTTTGCATAGTAAAGGACACGTTCTTTCCTGACTTTTAATATGCGGTAGTCTTTATTCCGGGATCGTCTAAAGGTCGGACGCGAGATTTTGGTCCTCGCTATGGAGGTTCGATTCCTTCTCCCGGAGCCAGTATGCGGGTGTGGTGTAATGGTATTATCGTGTCAACGTGGCAGAGAGGACATGCACTTGCTTGCCAAGTAAGACGACACGGGTTCGAGTCCCGTCGTTGACTCCCTAAAATGGAGAGGATTTGTATCATGCAGAGTCATGAACATCTTCTTGTGGTTAAGAAGAGGTTGGAACAAGGAGATCCTTATACAGAAATAGAGCGGATTACGGGGTTACGCAAATCTGCGATTTCTTATTACGCTCATAAATTTGGTATACCTAGAGGATCAGCGCGTAGAATAGATTGGAAAGCGGTGCAGGTTTTTTATGACAAAAGGAAATCCGTAAGACAATGTTTGTCTGAATTTAGCATGTCTTCTTGCTCTTGGTACGCCGCCGTAAAACAAGGTAAAATCGTGACTCGTCACGCGGAATTCTCGTATATAGAACTTTGGAAGCAGGGCAAAGAAACCGGAAACCGCAACGTAGTTGAGATTAGCCTTTCCATGCGTGTTCGAAAATACATTTTCGAGAAGTATGGTTATAGATGTGCTCGCTGCGGGTGGAACGAACAGAACCCATTCACAAAACGCGTACCGTTAACAGTTGATCATATTAACGGCGACGCATACGATAGCAGAGAGGATAACCTAATTCTGCTTTGTCCAAACTGTCATTCTCTTACCTCAACATACGGAGGGAGTAATAGAGGTAGAGGTAGATTAGCGCGAAAGCGGGCGTTAATGTCGTGAACCGCGAGTTCGATTCTCCTCACCCGCACCATTAGGATAAGGACATGGCACGACGCAAGGCGTCAGACGAGTTTTACGTCCGCGTCAACAAGTATGATCAGGACGGCAACGTGATCGAACGCTACGTTCTAGCGGAAGGCTTTACTGAAGAACTAGATGCTGTTGAGGTGGCAAACCACTTTAACGAAAGCACCCAAGGACAGTTTCCACAAGAACGTGCATGGGTATTATTCGGCACCTCACATTCCGAGGTCGTATAATGGTAGTACGCGAGATTCTGGTCCTCGCTATGGTAGGTTCAAATCCTCCCCTCGGAGCCAAGCCTCAGTGACGTAGCGGTAACGTGTTTGCTTCCCAAGTAAAAATCACGGGTTCGATTCCCGTCTGAGGCTCCCTGCCCCTGTACCGAGGCGGTGTTCTAAGCCGTTAGCTCGTAACGGATGATGCAGGTTCGAATCCTGTCAGGGGTGCCAAGCGGTAGAGATGTTACGGCAGCATGTGACTCTTCCAAAGTCGATGAGTGGAGTTCGACTCTCCCCTACCGCACCACACGAAGTAACCACGACGCCCATCTCGGTACGGTAGGAGTATAGGGACTCTGGCACGGCTGCCGCCGGGGAAGCCAGTCTGTTCGGCAGAACGAACTATACACTCATGGAAGGAAACCGTACTACTTCGTGTATCCGCCGCTCTAGCTCAATTGGTAGAGAGTACGCCTCTTAAGCGTGAAGATTTCAGTTCAAATCTGAAGGGCGGCACCGCAGAAACTATAAAAAGGAGGCCCCGTCATGTTGTACTGGTCACGACCTGTTGACGAAAAACTTCATGCTGTACCCGCGCGAGACGACGGGCGGTTAGCCCCCGTCGCTCTTTGTGGGAAGGCGATGCCCGTGGACGCCGCATACATGAACGGCCCCCTACGCTTGGACATGCGCCACGTCGCGTGTCAGGCGTGTTTTGAGGGGTTGGTGAATATGTATCCTATGGTGGTGACGCGATATATTGACCGTCACGCTGACGAGGGGCTACCAGAATACCCCGTCACAAGGGAGGAGAGCGACGATGATGCCATTGCAGACTTTACCTTCTCCCCGTTCGCGCCAGCCACCGAAGTTACCTCCGACGACGACCGGGACGATTAATCCGCAAGATAACGACGCAGTCGTGTATGTGTGGTATCGTCATCCTGTTCCTCGCAGGACAGCGCAACCCATGATGGTCGGCAAGGTGTTTACTCTTGACGGTGAGAGGATATTCCAACACAGCGCCCGCCATGACAGTTGGCACCAGAAGACAGCCAGCCCCGGTGGTCTCGACGCTATTCTCGTTGAGTGGCTCGTGGCACAAGGCATTAATAGTGTCCATCACCTTGACACCGATACTGGCAAGGTCTACACGACTACTGTGGGAAGGTTCGTCACATCGAAAAACCGTACGGTGTCTGGAGGTAGGGACCGGATTTTCGTAATGGGTCCGTATTGGAAACCGCACCGTGGTCTCTGGTACGTCATCCCCCATATCCCGGAGAGTAAACGTGTTGTATTAGGTACGAAGGAATGGGCAATAAAACTCTGGCGGGGAGCATAACCTCGCCACATGGCCGCGTCGTCTAGGGGTCAGGATGGCACTCTTTCAAAGTGCAGATCGGAGTTCAACTCTCCGCGTGGCTACCAGCATCGAGACGATGCTGCCCTCCTCCTTCCCTGGACACAAGGAGTGTCTGTCACCACTCCTTGTGTCCGCCCTGGTGTCGTCTAATGGATAGGACGGCTGTCTCTCACGCAGCAAACGAGAGTTCAATTCTCTCCATCAGGACCGGCCCTACGTCACAAAAATTCCCCACACCGTACCAATGGGTGTGGGGAATTTTTGTTGGTACCTCAGCCGGATTCTTTTAGTTTACAGGATGGATAGGGAAAGAACAAGAGACGGGAAACACTTCATCGTATGGCGTTGTTACTGTCATTCCTACGTGCCCTGCCTCCTCTGGTACGACTGGAACTGTTACAAGGGGAGTAGACTGCCAAGTGTTTCCGTCTGCTTGTACAGACCAGAAATCAATCGTTACGTACCAAGGCTTGCCCGGTGTCGGTTCCGGCTCAACCGGAGGTGTTTCTTCGTGTGGCTCGGCGGTGAGTTCACGGTACTCGTAGATGCCTTTACGAAAGGCATCGAGCGTGAACGCCACGTCTCCGTATCCCATGTGCGGAGACGCAAGCGACATCCGCTGTGCTTGCCAATCCAACCAGTCACCCCAGGAGTTTCGTACGAGGACAAGTTGGTTTTCTACGTCATATCCCCACACGTACATTGCATGGTAGAAATCATTAACCGTACCTTTCCCTGTGACGACGCCGTTCTGACTTCCGGCTTTGTAGAACTCTTCACTCGAAAGCTCTGTGCCAATAATGACGGGGTTTCCTGCTTGAAGTGCCGCTACGACTCCCTGGAGCGGGTCACGGCTGGTCACGAGCTTGTGTTCAAGGATCGTGTCGTGCAAGTAGTATCCATCCTGTACAGGAGTATACACTGCTGGGTACGGAACATCTTCTTCACTCGGCAACCCCAGGATGGCGACATCACAAGCCGCGTCTATCGGGATACCACCTCCTTCTGGCCCCATGTTATACATATCACACACCTTGCGCCAAACCCAGTAACGTGACATGTCGGGGGTATTTGGATGGAGAATCATCATTGCGCGGGCGACTGCATTGCCTACACATGCTCCCCATCCCTCTTGATCCACGACGGGAGGTGCGGCAAGGAGCGTGGTACGCGTAAGATCAGCAGTCGCGGCAAACGTCGGTGATTGTCCATAGAGCTTAGCCCCCCGCGCAAGACGAGGGGCTGGTGTCGGTACATAACCAGTCGGGTATTCCTTCATCAGAGGTCTCCTATTCTTCGAACATTTGCAAGACACGGGTGAGATCGCTAAGTGACGCTTGGAGACTTTCCGGGTCAGTAGAATCGATAAACATCATGTATGGGAAATTTGTGTCCGTCAAGGCGGTCTCTGAAGCGTGTTGGAACCGCTCAAGCGACGTGTCAGGGAACCGCTCTTGAATACGCTTCAGCCGGACAGATTCTTCACACCACACCCGACAGACTCTTCCCCCTACATCGACAATAGCTTGCGCTTCATCCGGGTAACGCACGTCCGTAATAATTACTGTATACCCTTGTGCAGTATCGCGTAAAGCCCGCGTCAGGGCATAGTCCCTCCAAATGGATTCCTTGTACGCTCGCCCCGCGCTTCCGAACAGTTGTAGAAGTCCGCGTACCCGATCATCCTTCATGTCGGTGTCAACGTTCTCTCCCGTCAAATGGAGGATCATTGCCTTCGCTTCGAGCTTGAGCTTGTCCGCAAAAGCGTAGCGTAACCCCCCATAGCGCATACGAAACTCATTACAGGCGGTGTCCTTTCCTGCACACAACAAGCCAGAGAACCCGATCAGTCTGTTAGCCACGATCCAACTCCTTATATCCAAATGCCTTTGTCCGCTCTTTATACAAGGCGGACCACGCGCGTTTTGATTCGTATTCCTGTGGAACGGTGCTCACCACTACAACGTGTTCCTCGTTGACTGGACATACGAAGAAGACGCGCCACCACAAAGGCGCGTCTTCTTGTGTGTGAACCCACGTCGGACCGGCACCGCATTCGTGACAATCTTGGTGCGTCGCCATTTGCTCTGGAGATATTTGCCTGTACTTATTCATCGGGGTAGATGCGTGCCTCCCCTATTTGATCTCTCTGAAGTTGCACAAGCGCATCCAGCGAGTCTTCTCTTTCGTGCCCTTCGCCACCGATGCAGGGGGGATACCGTAAGGTCGCGGCACAACGAAAACAAAAGATAAGCCCAAACGCGGGACAGAGACCCCACACAACAAACATCGGTTCTCCGAGGGTTGGAGAAATGAATTTCGCGGGGTCTTGACCAAACACATAATCACAACCGTCACATGTCGTGATTGCGCGGGTCGTGAGGATCTCAAGACGCAGACCGAGAACTACATCTGTTTTTAGTTCCTCACTCCAATGCAACCGATTAAACGGATAAGATTTATCTTCTTCATCCCGGCGTTTTACGTTAAGGGTTCCTTGTAGATCAATCTTCATGCGGCTATACCCTCCAGAGACACAAAAGAGGCTCGACATGCTGCGTAGACACGGTTATCAGGGCGATACAAACTGTCGGTGACGATCCTCGCAATCCCCGCCGTGATGAGCAGCTTCGTACACAACCAGCACGGAAAAGACGTAATGTACGCTGTCCCCCGGCGTAAAGGCACGCCCTTTTTTGCGGCGCGGACGACGGCGTTCATTTCAGCGTGCATCGTTCTAACACAATGCCCGTCCAGCATGTCGCACCCCGCGTCGTCACAGTGAGGCATCCCAGGAAGACTTCCATTGTAGCCGGTTGAGACAATATCTCCATCTACGACAATGACACACCCACAGTGCAAGCGCGGACAGGTCGCCCGCAACTTCGCAACGTGAGCTATCTTCATGAAGTATTGATCAGGCGTCAGACGCGCCAGTGAAGACGGGACAAACCCTTTAGTTATTTTATCCTCACTGATTGTGCCGTCCGTGACCTTCTCTGCTGTTACATCAAGGATGGGCCATGCTTGATTGCGTAGATGCATGGAGAGGCGCTCTTTTTCCTCTTCCCACGAAAACGGAGGATCGCCTATCGTTGCCATTACCAAAAATCTCCTTGACGTGCGGGCTTCGGCCACGTATTCAACGTGTATGCCTTCGGATCGTTAAAAGGTACGGGAAAGTAATTCCGCCGAATCGCATCATCATCATTTAAAGGATAATCGACCCCCCACTTCTTACTGAAATAATAGTGGTTCTGGCCGAATGTGCGATGATTTCCTTGTGCAGAGAGAGGATCTCGCGCGATGGTTTGCGACCCAAGATGGTAATACCCAGCCGCATTTACTTGTACGCCCCGCTTCCCCGACAGCACCATTCGCGCGTACATGTCGTTATCTTCGTAATACGCGGGCGTGAAGTTTTCATCGAACGCTCCCATCACCTCAGGGAAATTAGGATGGATCATAAAACAGGAGAAGTCCACCCCAGGTACGATGATGTTGGGGTTCGGGTTAGGCTCATCCCGTGTGTTTTTCCCTGACCACATGGCGATCCGTGATGAGGCTGATCGCCCGTATGCAGACAGCAAATCTATCGTATCGTGTTCGAGGAGCAAGTCGTTATTGATCACGAGAATAAATTCTAACGGATCATCTCCTGACACGCTTTGCCGAATAAGATTAATCCCGTAGTTCCACGTAGCAGCAACACACCGTTCCTCCCCGTGAAGAACCGAGAATTCAATATTCTTGTTTAGTGTCCGCTCGTTAATACCTACCACGAATTCGGGGATGGAAACAGGGTCGAGCCGGTTCACCATCACCGCGAGGACCAAGCGAGAACGGGAAGAGAGGGTCTCCACCGTGCGATACGTCATGTCCACAAGCTCCCGGTTGCGGGCGTGGACCGGCATTACAATTCCTATCGTCATCGAAGAACGTCCTTTGAACACACGTATGTCGAGCCTGCCTGTGCTTGAACACGCGGCTTGCAATAAACCGTTGGATCACTACGCACAATCGCGGCGAAGCTCACTAATACCACGAGTTGTAGGATCAACGCGACGAGGATACCGACCAGTAAAAACCTATCTGTCATGCGCCACCTAGCACAGCATAGTCCCGCAAGCGAGGTAGACGATGTACAGCAGGGGGCGTATTTTCATAGGACGCGATGTTGTATTCGTGGAGGTCGTCGATCACGTTGCGAAGCGCGCGTTTTGTGTTGTCTAGCAAGTAAAACACAGGGATGCCTCGTTGTTCCGCACGTTCCACTTCCCGATCTGCCCCCGTTGATTCGCCAGGAAGCCGAAGCAGGCTGTCACATTTATCCAGCCACGCGAGATCCCAGCACATCCAGTCTTCATAATCCCCTGGATGGATCATGTGCCAGAGTGCGGTCAAGTGAGGCACAAAGGGAGTAAATCCCTCTTTGAGAAGAGTGTCCCCGATACTAATGCCGTTACGTATATTGAGGAACTGGTCTCCCTTTGTTATCGGACCAGCTACATAGATATACTGAATCACGATGTCTCCTACCACGACGCGGTAATGTCGTGTACCTGAAAGAGCTTTTCCAACTCTTGTCTGTTCGCGTGGTCGTCGCAAAGAACGAAGGAATACGTGTGCCGGATCGTTACCCACCGCTGCGTCCATACACCACAAACAATGCACTGGAGTTGTGCTCCTTGGACTTGCTCATTGTAATGGGTAAAGTTATCCAGCAGATATTCTTTGTAATGGGTATAGGCTCCCTCTTTTGTATCGTGCCCAGGGCAATTAATACAATAGCCCACCGGCCATATAATACCGTCGTTCATACAGGTATAGTGCCAGAGACCGGAGGGTTGTTTACTGGAGTTAAGCCGTTCGCGTGGTTGGTAGTAGTTCACAGCTAGTTCCAAGGGGCCTTGAGCTTGCGTAGTTCCAGGTGGAGAAAATTACCTTGTTCTTGAATCATGCGGTCCACGTACGTTTCTGGTGTGTCTCGCATCTCTCGGACGGTAGGATGTACGTCGTCTTCAATGACGCCTGCACTCATATCCCGCCCCATAGCTTCTGCAAGCTGCATGAGCGTAGTACGTGCAACGTCTGGAGCAGCAAGACCGATCAGAATACCCATCTTGAGGACGCCCTCAATGGCCTCCATCACCCCCGGCTGTTGTTGTGCCACCTGCGCCGCGATATGGCCGACGAGCACCGCCTCCGGTTGGAACGTAGGGTCAAACACGTTACTCTCCTTTGCGCCCAAAGGCGCGTATATCACAACCATACACGTTTATATCGACCTTTGCAAATACTGACATCCATGCGCCAAGGGTGGCCTCATCTACGTTTGCATAGTATTCCCGTCCTTGAGTCTCGACTGTATTCATGTCACTTGACCACTCGTTACCAGAGAGGGGACGACCGTCTATCCCGGAGTGCGGTGCGCGACAGGTCCAAGCGGTTGTACAGATGAAGTAACCCCCTGGCTTCAGGAGGCGCTCCGCGTTCCAGCAAATGCCTTCTCCGTATGGTGTATGTTCAAACGTTTCCGTACAAAGGATCAAATCAAAGCGGTCATCCAGGTCTACTTGAGCAGCATTCGCCACAATATCGACATTTGGGCCGGGGCGGATATCGACGACGGTATACCGTTCTATATTCGGAAACAAGTGCCTGAGTGTCCCGTTTACATCGCGGCCACCAAGGTCGAGCACTGTTTTAGGAGATTCTGCTATCTGGTCAAGGCAGGTCTGGACCCATAGGGGTACGTCGTTGTGCATGATCTTTCGATTCCTTTGGTACATGTTTTATTTCGTAAAAAGAGATTGTGCTATCCTTTTTTTCAGACTCCCACATAAGCCACGTACGGAAAGCCCGGTAATCAGCGACATGTTTCCGCGCCCGCCCCGCATAGTCCATCCATATAATAAATGACAGGATAGACAAGACGAGAAGACCGGGAAGGTTGTTTCGCCACCCCACAATGACCCCAATCAACAAGAAGGTAGACACCAATAATTCCACCCACCACGAGACACCCGTGACAGGGCGATGATAGATCACGATGTCTGGACGGCGGGTGGAATCAGGCATTAACGTGCTCCATAATTCGGTACAATGAACCCCGCTAAAGGATTCTGTTCCTGCGCGAGGCGACGCGCAGATGTTTCAGCCAGAAGCATTTCCATACCTTGTCTTGCGGCAAGACGCGTACGCTCTTGATCAAGAGCACTATTCGCGATAGCCGTGAGCATGGCAAGCGTTTCAATTGAAATCGCTTCGCCTGGTTGGAGGTCTATTGACGGAATAAAATCTCCAGCATCCGTCACCTCTAATTTTACCGTAAGTACGTATGTTTTCACGCCACGCGTCCCTTCGTCTTTAACATTGCAATGTTTTCGTATTGCGGGAGATAGAGGTCTTCACCGAGGTCGTATTTTGTCTTTACCCATCTTCCAATCTTCCCAATATGGTGTTGCAAAGCATCTCGCCGCCATACGGCACATGCGTCTCTCAACGCGCCTCCCGATACTGCATAGTCTCGAACACGCCCAGGAGGAATTCCGTAAACTACCTCTGAGGCAATCCCTGTTTCCCGAACAAGGGTATGAACGACAGTATTCGCGAGTCCCTTAATATCTACGTTTGTGCCTACAACATTGAACAACGCTGTTGGTTCTGGTTGGGGGCGTGTGATCGCCCACAAATGAGCACGCGCGACTTCAGGAACAGAGGTTAACGGACGCCGTTGCGTCCCAGGGCGATGTACGGTAATTTTTTTATTGACAATCGCGTCCCGAATCATCGCATTCACCACGAGATCAAAGCGCATCCGAGGCGATGTACCGTATACCGTTCCTTGTCGAAAAACCGTCAGATACCACCCAAAGGTCGTGAGCCGTTTCAATGCCAGTTCTGCATCGTACTTCGATACTGAGTAATTACCGATTGGGGCTACACGATCTGTCTCGCAGGCCCAAACAGAATCACGTACTCCGTCGTAGATGCTCGCGGAACTCGCAAAGGTAAAATGTTTGACGCCCGCGTTTATTGCGCGAATAGCGAGTTCTTCCGTCGCGTCAACATTCACTTCCTGGTTAAGAAGCGGAGACGCGTCAGCCGTGGGGTCATTCGAGAAGCCCGCGAAGTGGAGTACAGCATCATGACCACGTAATTCAGCCTCAGCAACAGAACGAATGTCGGTATGAAGGAATTTATGATTCGGGTGGCGAGGAACTGCCGAGAAGTTATCATACCAGAGCGCGTCTACGCCCGTTACATGATGTCCTTCAAGCAATGCTTGAAGAGTTACTACGGCTCCGATATACCCGGCGCTGCCTGTAATTAATAGTTTCATACAGTAAACACCTCGTTTTCTTCAGAGACCAGGAGGGGTACATCCACTGAGATCCGCCCAGTGTTCCCATCCCGAAACATCTTGTTAAAAATGCGCTGCTCCCAGCCGTTTGGGGTCCAAGTGAAGAGAGCGGAACAGCGTTGAACCGCGCTTTCCTCCATTATCCGATTAAATTTCTGGACAAACAACGGGTTGAGTCGTTCTCCTCCCCGTAGGAGAACGACCCATTGATAGATGGAGCGGGCAGCGAGAGCACTGTTTATCCAGTCGGGGTGGTGAGGTGGGCAGATCACGATTTGAGGTACGTGTTCTTGGTATGCCGCAATAACACCAGAAGTCGGGGAAGTGAGGATAACAATATCCCGGAAGAGTGCCCCTGAGAGGAGGGTATCTTGTACCCCGTCAGGGGAATCACAAATAATTCCAAGCGACGCGTTGATCATATAGCTCTCCCTTGAATGAAGTATCCTATCCTACAGGAAGGAGCGGTACGGGAACGTTCAACATCTCAATTGGTTCGAGCACGATCTTGTATCGCTCAAGAATGCCTTGTTCTTTCGACAGGACAAACGCCCACTGCGCCGCCGGAGTCGCCAGAGCGAGATCGTTGATTGAGTAGCTCGTTCCACTAAAGAACGCCCCGTTGACAATGACTTCGGTCCCTCCCTGCATCGTCCACGTCGCGGGCTGATGAAAGTGTCCCATCAAAACATAATGGAAGAAGTGGCGATACAAACCCTGCCATCTCCCGACCCGCCGCTCGATTCCGTACCAAGGGAAACCAGCCCATCCTTTAATTCCGTGCCCGTGGTGCATCAAGAAACGGGAATTTCCAATTTCGAACAGGGCGGTCGGTGTCGTCCACGCGGTAATGTGGATACGATCATTTTCAGTGAAGATGATGTCCAATACCGATCCGATGATGTATCCCCATTGATCGTAGACTTTATCCTCTCCCGGCTTATGTGAGAAGCGGTCGTGGTTGCCCCCGACCACCTGGACCCAGATTTCCGGGACGACCGCCGCGATCCGTTGAAGGCTGGCGGTGAGGGTGCGGACAAAGTGCATCACTTGAAGGGAAACACTGCGGTCTACGTCCATCCGTTGCTTTGTGTGCATCACATGGTTTTCAACGAGGTCGCCGCCGATCCAGAGATGTACACCTGTTACCCGTCGCCCCATTCGCGCCTGCTGAGCGTAAATAGCGATGAACCGCTCTTCCAGCAGGAGCCATCGGCGGTCGAATTCGTTGGTACTGTACGCGAAGGAATCCCCTACTTCGAGGGGGTCCACACATTGCCCGATTTGGGTATCGGAAATGAAAAGCGCGAGTTGGACTTCTTCAGCTTTTACCGTAGGGACAACGAGAGGATGAAAGGGGATAGGAGGAACCGCAGAAATGGCAGAACGGAAGGAGTCCACCATTGTTCGGAAACGGGCTTCATCTTGGACGAGGGTACGAAGATACGATTTTTGTGCGCGGATCGCGTCCTCGGCCTGTGCTTCCGCAATTTGTTGCTCTACCTCATCCTCGTAGTAAACCGAATCAGAGGCGGGAGAAGTGTCGGACCCACTGGGGCCACGTCGCCGTCGGATGATGCGTGAGATAGTGTCCGTACGCCACGCGTGCCCTGTAAGAGAGGTCAGCCGCCGTGCGAGTTCCGCGTCGGACATAATCGTGTGGGCAGGTGGATCAATCTCTGTTCCTTCAAATGCCCATCGATACGCGTCCGGGAATCGGGTTTGTAACGGTCCCACGTTTTACTCCTCCTGAGAGACATTTGTCTCGACGTACTTCTTGAACGCGGCGAGAATCGGACCGAGAGCCAGTCCTCCTACCGCAAGGCGGTCAAGTTCCCCGGACGCGCCTAACACTCCTACGATAATACATCCCAGGATCAAAAGGTCATATAACGTTGTTCCGAATGGGGTTTTTGAAATAGTGACTTTTTTCTCGACGACATCTCCCTCTGATGTGACACCGGTAAAGGATTCGCGCTCCTCAGAGAGACGGTCGAGTTTTGCGGCCTGCCGCTGCAACTCGACATGGATCTCGTCAAGCGCCTGCATCACCCCCGGCGGCTCCGTAACAGGCAGTGTTTCCGTTACGAGAGTGTCATTATAAAAGGGGCGACGGGCATACGTATCATCCGTCTTTTTCATTCGATCCCTTCCTTCTTGAAGATGGCATCAATCCCGGCAATCTGGAGACCGATTGCTCCTATTGTACGCTCAAACTGTTCTTGAACGATACCTTGAAGATCCCGTAACCCTGTCCGTGCTAAAGTCAAGCCGTCGATGATATTTCGGCAGTCTACCCCTGGAACGGGGGCATCGAGCGGCTCTGGTGAAGGCGCGGGGCGGGACATCGCCCCAAACGTCAGGAGTTGACCGGCGTTCATAGGGCCGAATGCAAAGATACACGCTCCCTGGACAATAGGCTGTACGCGGTCCCAAAACGCAAGGGCAAGATCAATCCTCTCCAACCCGTAGAGCGTAACATACATATCCTTATTTAGTGTCGCCAATTGGAGGACAGAATAATACTCTTGGTCTACGTCTACCCAGTCAGTGGAAGCCCATCCGACGTAATGTTGAGAACAGAACGCATCGAAGTGGGGAGCCGTCTCGTAGACACGCGCACCTGTAAGTCCGTAACTACGTGGATCGGGTTGATTGATTAGATATGCATCATCCGATGTTTCACGCAGTACACGCGTGTATTCCGGTATACGGGAAGTATTCGTTTTGTCCCAATACCCATCATACGGTTCCAAATCAGTTATAAGCGTACCTACAGACTTAGCTATAGCGCCGTGTATTTTTCCGTCCTCAATGGGAGACGCGCCGCGTGGGACAACCACAGGAAGGAAACCAATGTCACGAGCATGGCATTGCTCCCGAATAGCGATAACATCGTCAATGGAATTAACCGGCAGTGATGGGTCAATGGCCCCTTGCCACGTAGATCCATCCATTACCTTCAAACAGAGAGCGTTTCCTTTTCCGAGATCTACCATTGTATTGAGAACACCACCAATGGTGCCCTCGTTCGTGTCGGGAGTGAGTTGACGAAGCCAGTAACCGACTCGTCCTTTTAGTTCTAACGCGCGCATAAATTACAACCCACTTCTTCATTCAGTCGCTTCGGATTGGTAAGGGCCACCCCGGCGGGTGTATTTAGACATTGCCTGGACCTCTGCATCTCGTTCACGTAATTTAATTGCCATTTGTTTAACTTGTTCCGTGAGGTAAACGTTCTGACGCTCAAGCTGCGTCAAGCGATTTTGTGTCGGGAACTTTTCACTTTCAAGGCGACGGATTTTTTGTTCTTTGTCTGTGTTGGCGTTACGTAAATCCTGTACCTCATGCTGCAATCGCTTTAACTCAGCGATCATGTGTTCCCGAAAACGGGTTTCTTCTAACAATAAGAGTCCCCGATCCCGTTGCGCTTCCCCCACCGCGTCTTTTTTTCGTTTCGCTAAAACAGCGAGGACGCGAGGCGTCATAGTAATAACGGTTGTCGCGATCCCACTGATAATGGCGAGGATGGACACACCTTCAACCGGGTCTTTTAGGTTTACCATAGCGAGGCCTCCCGTGTATGTCCCATCACATCGAACCGGGGGCACGCAATGGCGCTCAGAAAGGGAGTAGTTTGTTACGTTAGAGAATCCACGAATCGACTGACTTCCTTCCGATACGTTGGGGGCATAGTCTTTGTGTTGTGCGTCTCATTATTGTAGCACGTCAAGCAGATACATTTCCCGTTTTGAGAAATCACCACCGTATCGTCAAGGTAAACATCGAACCGACAAATAGCACAATTAAACACAATGAGCCTCCCTTCGTGACCGCAAGGTTATACCTTATTCTACTCTGATAGAGCGAGCGAATCACCATCCTTTATGACAATCGTGTTACGTTCTTCTTGTGCAGCCGCCCAGCGACCAAGCGTGTTGCGGACACTGTCTAACTCTGCGAGCGTCTTATCCCATTCGCGGTGGACAAACTCTAACTGAGTCGCCAATTCACGTAATTTCATTTCCGTTACTTCTACCTGATACGTTTTCGCGCCTATAATCAGGAGCGCCGTGTTCATGTCGAATGGAACTTCCATTATGTTGTCCCCAAATACACGAGAGTCGCTACATGAGGGTTTGATCCGCCCGCGTCATCATATGCGTTGACGTAAACCGTTCGATACGTAGGTGCGGATTCTATTTTGCTAACCGAAATACCCGCAGATGCGACGATGTGACTATTCAATATGTTTGCGGCGGCGATCTTACCTGACGTGACTGCGTTGTCTGCGATCTTTGCGTTGAGGATAGATCCATCCGCGATCTTACCTGACGTGACTGCGTTGTCTGCGATCTT
>ERZ1292625.168-Hain-H41-01um-R1-168-length-111249-cov-21_pt1 | contig 111249 bp, 103 predicted proteins | sample MGYA00564400_ERZ1292625 | MGnify/ENA primary metagenome ERZ1292625 (study PRJEB36523, sample SAMEA6512639) | groundwater metagenome | collected 2019-01-08 | study: AquaDiva: Metagenomics assemblies of 32 groundwater samples
ATGTTCATCATCCTAATTGGTTAGGTGATGCCAAGCTATTGGGATATTACGTTTTATTTGACATAATAATATTTTGTGATATCATGTCGGACAGAATGCTTGAAAAGAGGATAGACCACAATTTTGTGGCCACTCCGAATAAAGCATGGTTTTTTGTCAGGAGACCAAGATATGAGTATGTCCATGGGAATGTCTACGGCGCAAAGGCCGATGATGCAACAGAGTCTCAGCATGGCGCAGAGGCAAGCGATGACGATGATGCAGGTCTTCACCTTGCGACTTGAACTCGTTGGCGCGTTGCACGGCGGCCCAAACGGAAACCGTCAGTACACACCAACAGCCATCTGCCCCAAATGCGCGCGCAACCTCACATCTATCGAGATCATCAAGGGATTCAGAGACGACACCAACGATTTCACGACCGGATGCTCGGGCTGCCAAACGCGCTTCGACCCCAAACTCATCTGGCGTAACAGCGCGGTGCGAGTCGAAATTCCCTTCTTCTGCAACATGCAGACGCAAGCACAGCTCGCTGGCCTCGAGTCATTGAGCCCGGAAAATTTCGAAAAGAAACATCCGGCTCTCTACCACAGTGCTGTCGTTCACAACGGCACGCTCAAGGCCGCGTTCGAAAGACTCCACATCACCTACGGTTTTGTGGAGATCGTCGATCCAAAGGAAAAGATCAGGCCATTCCTTGGTCGACTGCCAGACACTGTCATTGCCGAGGTGTCCGGTATCGGGATCAACTCTGTTCGCCGCCTGCGCAAGGGTCTCCAAATCGCGGCTTGCACTCAGCGCATGATGTTGGAAAATGCTCAAAACAACTGACAACTAGTAGTGCTGACGACAAATTCACGAACGCCCGAGCTTATTCAAGCTTCGGGCGTTTTTTCTTTGCAAGAAACGTGGACTAATTCTTCCCCTCCTTCCGATATTTCTTTTTTATTTCCCAATATTCTTTTTCGGTTACCCCTTTTGCGCGATTTTTTGGGTTAAAAAGTTCTTTCGGATATTTTAAAATATTTTTCTTAAGTTTTTCATCCAGAGCTTTCTGCACATCTATGTTTAGTATGACTGCCAAATCAAAACAATAAATCATCACGTCAGCCAATTCCTTTTTTATACTTTCCATCTTTGCCGCATCTTTCTTTACAGCTTCAGCACTAAAATTATCCCACTGAAAATTTTCGAGGAGTTCCGCACCTTCAATCATTATCGACTTAGCATAATCGCTCGGAAGATGATCATTCCAACCGCGATCGTTCATGTATTTTTTAATTTTTTTCTGAAATTCTTTCATTTTACTTTTTAAAAATCAGTAATTTGAAAATCGGAGTATGTTCAAACTCTTTATATTTTGGAGAAAAATTCATAAATTTTTCAGTTGGAAAAATAGGGATAGTATTTTTTAACTTAAACCCAGCACCTTTGGCCGTTGTTTCGTAGTTTTCTATCGGTCTCACAATATCAAAAAGTGTTCCGTAAGATCTTCCACTTGCCACAACATGCTCATTGTTTGGTAAATCTTGAATATCAAGCTTGTAATCAAAGCGAGGTGTTAGAAAGTATTCCATGTTTGCAACGATTAAGTAGAAAACGCCGTCGTCATTTAAAAACCCAGCGATTTTTTCAAAAGAACTTTTAATGTCCGAGATGTGCTCAAAGACCATTACCGATATGGCTCGATCAAATTTTTTATCTGAAAAATAGTTTTCTAGAGATCCATTAAAAACGGTAATTTCAGGATATTTATTTTTTGCCACTTCAAAATTTTTCCTTGAGGGCTCTATTCCCTCGATCAAAGTTGCTCCTTTTTCTTTAAAAAAATCAAAGAATGTTCCGGTGCCACTACCAATATCAATTATTGTCTTATTTTTTATATCAAGATATTTCTCCAAATATTCTTCTGCTAGCAGTTTTGTTGGTGATTGGCCACCGTCCGTTTCCGTCCAACTTATCTCCGGAGAATCATAATAAAGAGGGTCTGTTGCTTTGTTGAATAAATTCATTTTGATTTTTAATTAGATTTCGATTCGGGCGACGGCAAAACCAACGCCAAATTCTCAAGCAACATTTTAACACTCGGTGAACGGGTTTGGAGAAAATTTCGCGCGGAGACTATTTTTTCGAGCGCGGGAGCAACAGATAAATTATCGGCGCGGAGGAGCGAGACATAAAAAGTTTCAAGTTCGCTCAAAAAATTGAGAGCTTCGACTTTGTCTTTGTCTTCGACGATTTTTTTGATGTGTTTGAGGCGAGCGGGTGGTGAACTTTTGGCAAATTTTTCGGCGCGAGAAGTGTCGGGCACGATGCGCGGCAAATGCAACACAACAAAACGTGAAAGAAGTGTGGGTAAAAGACCGCGCAAGCTCGGCGCAATTACAAAAAAATGACTGCCCGCCACCGGATCTTCAAAAACTTTTAAGAGCGCCTGTTGAGCCTCCGAGCCGATTGAGTCGAAACTCACAATGAAAAACGAATGGCCCGCAACGCCCACAGCCTTCAAAAAATGTAGAGACTTCATCGCCCGCGCCTCGTCGATCGTAAAATTTTCGCTCGTTAGCCAATGAACATCCGGATTGCCCTGAATCTCAATTTTTAAGACATCCACCAAAAGCGCCGCGACCGCCCCAGTCGCCGCCGCCCGATCCCCCACGAGCAAGTAGGCGTGATGGAGGGAGTTCGGGGTGGTGGAGGGTGGGAGGTTGAAGATGGTGGTGGCGGACATTTTGTGATTATAACAATTTCACTCGAGACTAAAATTCAGCTTGTTGTAAATTACTAGTTAACTCTAATTATTTCCACATCGTCCTCATTTAATTTTATTGATTCAACATCAAGAGCCTTAAAGAATTTCAATACTACTTTGGTTTTTAATTCTTCATCTTTAACAGAACCATCCACTTCTTCTATTTTTTTATTTTTCATCGATTTTTTAATAATACTCTTTCTGTCATTTTCAGAGTTAGATAACCCCTTAACTTGCAAGAATAGAGAATTATCTGACATTTCAGCAGTTAAGATGTCTCCTTTGTCTTCCCAAGCCTCAACATCTGGTTTAAATTCTTTAATCAAGAAAGCATTCGCGTTAAAAAGAAAAATTGTATCTTTATATCTTTCTTGGTTTTCAGGTTGATAAACTGTATAAACCTTTTTTTTATCAATAGATCCCTGATAATAAAGACCATCCTTAGTTCTCTTTTTTTCTTCGAGCCAGTATGGTTTGAATTTGCCACCAGAGTCATACTGTTCTAAATTGAAGTTATTTTTTGTCCAAATAACAATAAAATCAAAATTTGAAAATGATAAATATTCTATAAGATTCTTCGTGTTTATATCTTTTATGCCACTTTTATTTTTTTCTATTATTTTTTCCAAAATCTTATTATCCTCCGCTCGCGATAAACTTTCTCCATATTCATCCTGATTAACATAGTGAACATTTGTTTTCTTTACGAACTGTTCTTTGTTAAGAAGTGTACTGTAACCAAAAAACTCATTTTGAATTATAGGATTTTGCACAAATTTACCAATTCTATTTAGCACTCGTGATGATTGGTAGGATTTAATGTTTTCTATTGTAAATTTGTTAAATTTTTCTTCATCCAGCGGTTGCTTTATGAGATTAGACTTTTCATCTTCTTCGTATTTTTTATTTATTACTTCAATAGTTGAATACACAGCTTCTCTTACTGAATCAAATTTTTCTAAACTAAGTCCAGAGGATGCAAAGAACGAATCGGGAGTTTTTTCCTTTAAAATATCGAACTGGCTATTTTTCTTTAGGGTAGATAGATCTTGATCATAGTTACCTTCCTGAATATTAATAACAATATTGGGCTCAGATATAAAAACATAAATCAATCGGTCAATTAGTAATTTCTTAAGGTCAGAATCAATGGTAATAGAATAAACAACTCCTTCTGGCGCATCCCAACTTTCCCAACCAAAAGATATGCTGTCTAAATTCCTATCCTTAGAAATAGCAGAGGTTCGTAAATATACGGATATGTAATAGTTCAAATTATCTAAACGATCTACAAAGTTTCTATCCTTAGTAAGTGTCGACAATAACTTGTTTAGTATACTTTTGTAAAAATCCTCATTTTTTCTAACGTCATAATATTTATATAGCCATGAAGTAAAGCCGAAAATTACAGCCTTCTTGTTTTTTATGACTAACTCAACATCCCCATTTTCATCTAAATGATAACTTTCTTTACTAAAAGAATTGTTGAGAGAATCTAATGTTAGTTCAAAAATTTTTATATCTTTCTTGTCATATGCAATTTTTAACATGCTGTTGTACACAGACAGTATATCTAAGGCATAATTTTGGTAAGAAACATCACCCCTCTCTAACTTTGGGATAATGGAATATCTAGATAACTCGTGAAGCCAACGGAAAAACATTTCGTAAAATGAATTCCTAGTTTCTATTTTTTTGATATTGAAAGACTCGTAAAAAGCAAGGTTTAAATTTCTAAAGAAAATTTTAAAACTCTTATTTAAGTTTTCGTGTATTGTTTTATAAGAGTATTGCAATGAAAAAGCCGTAATTTTTCTCAAGGTATCAAAATCGCCAATTTTGAAAGCGTGCTTTTGGAGAGGTAAAATAGTGTTATCGTTTATAAACTGAACAATGTCAGTATATTCATCAGGTTTTACAACAACAAGATCAACAAACTTTGAAAAATCCTCTAACTTATGCTCCAAACTTTTAAAATTTTGCTGAGAAATAAATTGAAACATTTCTTGAAAAAAGCTCTGAGTTTCGGCACCCAAATAATCACCAGGCCCGATACTGTCAGTAATAGATATCGCGGATAATATTTTTCTTTCATCGTATGATGTGGATGTCGACATTCCATCTTTTTCTGTTTTCTTTATGCCAATCAACACATCATCAAATTTTACCTGATTACCAACTGCGATTTGGAAAGGAATATAATACTGTTTATCATTCTCGCTTTTAAGATCCGTATTAATTGTTCTGGTAAAGAAATTCTCAAAATTAATTTCTTCAATATAACCTTTCTTTTTAGAACGAATAACATCGTAATTTTTTAAATCATCTTCAAAAAGAATCCTTTCCACTCCTTTTTTATCAAGAAAACTACTTATTTCTTTATTCCTAATTTCAATATCACGGAAAGATTTTAATTTCTCAAATATAATTCTATGTTTATATTTGGCCACAGCCTGTTCTGCAGAAAGTTCGTCTTTGTTAAAATTAACTACGCATTTAAAAGCGTCTCGTATTTTTAATAGAAGATATGCCAACAAAACAAAGTTAACAAAACTATACAATGGACCAATCGCTAAAAAACATACTGAAAAACATACAATAGAATCTCTAATTATTTGACCTATTTCTGAATCACTAATTAAGACCGTCCTCTTGGACTCATTCTCTAAACCATAGATATAAACGGCCAGAGAAATTAATAGAGTGAAAATTACCCCATATATAGAAATGAATGTTTCATTCGCGCAAATAAACCCGGCTAAACATTGGGTACTGGGAGTATCTTCTATCAGAAAATTAATCGACGGGAACATTTATTAGATGGACAATTTAAATTACCTCTTCGAAATAATACTTCTCTTATAGACATCCAAATGTTCCAGCGCGATGCCGGTGCCGTTGGCGACACAGAAGAGAGCATCGTCGGCGAGGATGGCTTTGACGCCGGTGCGACGGAGGACGAGTTCGGGCAGATTGCGGAGTTGGGATGAACCGCCAGTCATGATGATGCCACGATCGATAATGTCGGATGCAAGCTCGGGTGGTGTTTCTTGAAAGACATCTTTGATGGCTTTGATCATTTCGCGGAGTTCGCGGCCGATGGCTTTGACAATTTCGTTGGTTTTAATTTCGATTGAACGCGGAAGCCCGGAAATAAAATCGCGGCCTTTGATGACCATCATGAGTTCTTCGTCCATCGGAATTGCTGAGCCGATTTTTATTTTCACATCTTCGGCTGTTTTATCGCCGATTACGAGATTGAAAGTTTTCTTAATGTAGTCGGCGATGGCGTTGTCGATTTTATTACCCGCGCACTTCACCGACTTGGCTGCGACGATGCCGCCGAGAGAAATTACCGCCACGTCTGTCGTGCCACCGCCGATGTCTACTATCATATGCCCGGCTGGTTCTTGAATCGGAATGCCCGCGCCGATGGCCGCGAGAATCGGCTCTTTCACTACATACGCATTGCGCGCGCCGGCTCGCACCGCCGCCTCCACCACTGCGCGCCGCTCTGTGGATGTGACGCCCGCTGGCACAGACACGAGCACATCGGGCTTAATGATGCTCCAACGACCAAGGGCTTTATTTATGTAGTAACGAAGCATGGCTTCTGTCACTCTATAATCGGCAATAACACCGTCTTTCATTGGCCTATACGCGATTATATTGTCTGGTGTGCGGCCAATCATTTCTTTGGCATCGAGGCCTATGGCCATAATACGATTGTCTTCCTCGGAAACCGCCACAACAGAGGGCTCATTTAACACAATCCCCTTGCCAGGCACGAAAACCAATGTGCTGGTTGTGCCGAGGTCTATGCCTAGTTTTTTCGAAAAAAATGCCATAAGTGCGCTCATTATATAGTACTGTGGTAACATTGGCGAAATGAAGAAAAACTCTGACAAAAAAGCGGCCGTGGCGAAAAAGCTCGTCGTCACACTGCAGCCCGTTAAGCCGATCAATGTTGAAATTTTTGGCGGACGGAAACTCTCCGGCGAAATCGTGACCAAAACTTCCAAAAACGGCGCAATGGGCTTACTCGCCGCTTCTCTTTTAAATCGCGGCACGACGACACTCGAAAATGTGCCGAAAATCGAAGAGGTCTTCAGAATGATTGAGGTTTTTAAAAGTATTGGCATTGATGTGAAATGGGTTGGAAATAATTTGGAAATTCGGCCGCCATCTGCCCCGAAAAAAATCCAAATCAAAAAAATCGATCACGCCGCCGCTGAAAAAACGCGGAGTGTCATCATGCTCATCGGTTCGCTCATTCATCATTTTCAAAATTTTTCTTTGCCGCAGGCGGGCGGTTGCAAACTCGGCTCGCGCACAATTCAGCCGCATGTTTTTGCTCTCGAAGAATTTGGTGTAAAAATTAAAACGACAGAAAATGCGTATGAAATTACCGCGCCGAAGTTTGCGGAAAAACTTTCGGCGAAACTTGGCGGAAAATCTAGCGGCGCAGGCGCAAACGCGCGAGAAATTATCCTCTACGAATCCGGCGACACTGTTACTGAAAACACAATCATCGCGGCGGCGGGAATGCCGGGCACGACTGTCATTAAATACGCATCGGCAAATTATATGGGTCAGGAAGTGTGTTTTTTCTTGGAAAAACTTGGCGTGAAAATAGAAGGCATTGGTACGACGACGATAACGGTGCACGGCAAGGCGGAAATAAATGAAAATGTTACATACGCGGTGAGCGAAGATCCGATTGAGTCGATGTTTTTCTTGGCGGTCGCGGCGGTGACGAAATCTCGCATCATTATTCGCCGCTGTCCGATAGAATTTTTGGAACTCGAACTTTTACGGCTGTCGAAAATGAATTTCAAATATAAAATCCTCGAGCGTTACGAAGCAAAAAACGGCCGCACGAAACTCGTCGACATCGAAACGTTTCCGTCGAAGCTCGTCGCGCTCAAAGATAAAATCGAGTCGCGTCCATATCCTGGCTTAAATATCGACAATTTGCCTTTTTTCGCCGTCATCGCCACGCAAGCCAAAGGCACCACCTTTATCCACGATTGGGTTTACGAAAAACGCGCCATTCATTATAAAGAGCTCGACAAACTCGGCGCCGACACTCTGCTCGCCGATCCTCACCGTATTTATATAACCGGTCCGACAAAGCTCAAAGCTGCGGAAGTCATTTGCCCGCCCGCACTTCGCCCGGCCGCCATCATTCTCATCGGCATGCTCGCGGCACCCGGCCGTTCTGTGCTTCGAAATATTTACAGCATCAACCGCGGTTATGAAGACATCGTGAAGCGACTCGCCGCAATTGGCGCGGATGTAAAAATTGTTGAGGATTTATAAACGCCGCGGCGAACTGGCGAAAATTTCGCGAAAAATATGAAAGTCATTGAAGTCATCCCAATAGCTCGCGGTATTGGTAAGGAAACGCTCACCTATTTCACGAGCAGTCAGCCAAAAATCGGCTCGATAATTCCGGCCGTTCTTCGTGGCAAAAAAATTCGCGGCGTAGTGATTTCGTCTGAAGACGCGAGCGCACGCCGAGCTGAGCTCCGCGACTCGCCTTTTGTGATTAAAAAAGCGGGCGATGAAAAAAGTTTAAAACAATTTTTCCTGCCAGAATTTTTAACCGCGGCGAGCGATACAGCCAAATATTTTGCCGGGACAGTGGGCGGCGCGCTCCATCTGCTCGTGCCGAAAATAATTTTAGACAATATTGATGAACTCGACGGCGCAGACACGGGCGCGGATTCCGGCGGTGATGACGCGGTGGAAGACAGCGGTGCAAAAAACAGTGCGAAAACCGCTGGCAAAACCACCTCGCACCACGTCCTCATTCTCCAAGCCGAAGATAGCGAAAGAATTGCCAATTACAAAAGCATTGTGCGCGAAGAATTTGCTCGCGGAAGATCGGTTTTTATTTGCGCACCAACGACCGCCGACGCCATTCGCATTAAAAGTCATCTCGATCGCGGCATTGAAGACTACTCACACATTTTTCATGGTCAACTTCGCAAAAAAAATCTCATCGAGGCGTGGAATAAAGCGCTAGATCACAAACATCCGATGCTCATTGTGGCCACGGGCTCGTTTCTCTGTTTGCCGAGACGCGACATAGGCACGATTTTGGTGGAGCGAGAATGCTCGCGTGGTTATAAAATGCAGACGCGGCCATTTATCGATGTGCGAATGTTTGTGGAAATTTTGGCCAAGAAAATAAATGCCCGGCTCATTTATGGCGACACACTGCTTCGCACGGAAACTATTTGGCGTTACAAACAAGACGAAATTCACGAGCTATCGCCACTTGCATTTCGTTCCACCACTTCTGCCCGTCAACAAATTATTGACGCACGCACCAGCGCCACCGATCGCACGATTCGTGTAGACACGCTTTCGCACACACTGGCCGACATTATTGAAAAAAGTAATGAACGGAACGAGCACACATTTCTTTTTGCCGCTCGGCGTGGCCTCTCCCCGCTCACACTCTGCCAAGATTGTGGCTCGATTGTGAGTTGCAAAAATTGTCGCGCGCCGATTGTCCTTCATTCAAAGTCTACCGAGCGATTTTTTCTCTGTCATCATTGTGGCGAACGCAGAAGCGCGGAAGAAAAATGTAAAAATTGCACGAGTTGGCGGCTCCGATCTTTCGGCGTAGGCATTGAGCTTGTGGCTGACGAAATAAAGTCGCGTTTCCCCGATGTAAATTTATTCCGCATAGATTCAGATACCGTAAAAACAAATGCGCGTGCAACGGCGATTGCCAAAAAATTTAAAGAAAAACCGGGTGCAGTGCTCCTCGGCACCGAAATGGCCATTGGCTATCTCGATATGCCGATAGAAAATACGGCTGTCGTGTCGCTAGACTCAATGTTTAGCATTCCCGATTTTCGAATCAATGAAAAAATTCTTTCCACACTTTTGAAACTGCGCGGCCTCGCCACAAAGCAATTTCTCATCCAAACCCGCGATCCAAAAAATCGTCTTTTCGAATATGCGCTCGCGGGCAATCTTCTCGATTTTTACAAAGAAGAACTCACCGAGCGCGAACGCTTCGATTATCCGCCGCTCGTTGTGCTAATAAAAATTAGTTTCACTGGCACGCCAAAACAAGTGAAAGACGAAATGGAAAAACTCAAAAATATTTTCGCCAATTACGCCGCCGAAAATTATCAAGCTTCCACGCCCGCCCGCCGCGGCGCCTACACCGAGCATCTGCTCATCAAAATCGGTCGCACACGCTGGATCGACGAAGAACTTTTGCACCTGCTCAAATCTCTGCCGCCGCAATTTACGATTGAAGTGGAACCGGAGAGTGTTATGTAGCGCGGCAAAATTTCGCCGCGCAAAAAAAGAACCCCGCAATCCATGCGGGGCCTTGAGTGGTGCCAACCACTCCGATCAGAGAACGGGCAAAGCTTGGGGATGAAAAACCTTGAGGCCGGCCTCGAACCATCGAGTACGCGGATCGCCGCGTGAGTTCTTTTCGGGACCGCCGTCTGTAAGAAAAGCATCGATATGCCAATTTCCCTCAGAAAGCGAAACCGTCACACCCCACAGTTGATCATGTCCGTCGAGCAGATAGAACAAACCTCCGCCCCAATCACCTCGTCCGCGATTCGACTCAGTGATCAAATAGCAAATGTGCACAAGTTCGCAGTTGATGAAGCACTCATCTGGTTTTCCCAGCGTGTCACCGGCCACCGCATACAAAATCTCGTAGTCAGCCGCTCCTCTGGTAAGAATACTGCAGTTAAGCAACACTTCGTCCATGATTCCCTGCAAAACCCCAGATCGATGGAAAGCCAGCTCTTTGAAATTGTCTCCTAGAATGAATGGTCTTTGACCCCACCCATTTCGGGCGAAAAAATCTACAACATTTACCATCCTGAGAGATGGACGCAGACTGATCCGACTGGAACTCTCGAGTAGCGGCAACGGCCGCTCGTTTTGAACGACCTCGGTGCTCATGATGACTCCTTTCTGTTTTCGTTCTGTCCAATATTTAATCACAAACCGCCACATTGTCAAATATGCCGAAAATGTGTCATAATGAACAAATGTCAGACAAAATGGTCGAGATTCTCCAAAAAGACGCGCCTGAGCTTCGTCTCGTGGCCGAGCCGGTCGCTCTTGCCGACATCAAATCGCCAAAAATCGCGGCGATTATTTCGCACATGAAAAAAGCCCTTCTCGAACAAGACGACGGCGTAGCTATCGCCGCACCACAGATTGGCGAGAGTTTGCGTATTTTTATCGTCGCCAGTCGCGCTTTAAAAATGATTGCTGAAGATGAAGGACTTATTGCCCATGATGACACTGGTGGTCTCAATAACACCGACGCAAAATTTTCCGATTTAATTTTCATCAATCCCGAAATAATTAAAGCCTCAAAAAAAACGGAATGGATGGAAGAGGGCTGTTTGAGCGTGCGTTATCTTTACGGCAAAGTGAAACGCTCACCGAAGGTGACTGTGAAAGCCCACGATGAAAACGGCAAAATTTTCACCCGCGGCGCATCTGGCCTGCTCGCTCAAATTTTTCAACACGAAATCGACCATCTCGACGGCACACTCTTTATCGACAAAGCCAAAAACATCAAGGAAATTTTGCCAGAAAAACCCGACGCGCTTTAAATTTGCCGCGATTTTATAAATGAAAAAAATTAATTTCACATTTCTTGGCTCTTCCCGCTTTTCGCTCATCGTTTTGGAAGCGCTCGAACGCGCAGGCTTTTTGCCAACTCTCATCATTACTGCACCAGACCAAAAGAAAGATCGTGGGCAGAAAGTTCATTCCACACTCGTAAAAGATTGGGCCGAGGCGCGAAAAATTCCTGTTGAGACTCCGCTCACGCTCAAAAATAATTCTGAAATCGCGGAAAAACTCGCCGCGGTCAGCACAGCCGACGGAACAAAGCCGCAAGTTTTCGTTACTGCTTCATACGGCAAAATTATTCCCAAAAATATTTTAGACATTCCGAAACATGGCACATTAAATGTGCACCCCTCCCTTTTGCCAAAATTTCGCGGCCCAAGCCCACTCGAAACTTCGATTCTCGAACTCGGCACAGAAAAAAACGTTGATAAAAATTTGCCGCGCGGTGCCGACCAAAATCCTGTCACACCCACCGGCGTCACAATCATGCTTACAGATGAAGATATCGACCACGGACCGATCGTTGCTCAAATAGAAGTTCCGATAGATGGTTGGCCGCCTGTACCGCCATATACAGAACAACTCGAAACAATTCTCGCGCGTGCGGGTGGCAATTTGCTCGCTGAAATTTTGCCGAAATGGATTGCGGGTGAAATAAAACCGAAGCCGCAAAAACATTCCGAAGCAACATTTACAAAAAAGTTTGAAAAAGCCGACGGACTCGTTGATCTTTCCGACGACGCCGCAATGAACCTCCGCAAAATCCGCGCTCTTCACCGTTCGCCTGGGACGTATTTCTTTGTTAAGAAGTCCGACGAGAAAATCGCGGCTAGTGGTGGTGAAAATAATATCCGCATCCGCATAAAAAGCGCCGACATAAAAAACGGTGAATTAATGCTCGACAAAATCGTACCAGAAGGCAAAAAAGAAATGACTTTTAAAGATTTTTGGCGGGGGTTTAGGTAGCTTGACAGATTTATAAAATCGTGCTAGCATTGAGACAGCCTGAATAGATAGAAAGGAGCCGCAAAAATGTGCACGGCAATACTGTCCACGGCCGATTTGCCCGCATACAACGTCGTATGCCGGACATGTAATCATGTCTTTTCACCGGCCCGCAAAAGTTCTTTGTGGTGGAGAGCGGCGAAGTGCGCCGAAGGAGGTCGACTCAATGCGATGATGATCAGCGGAGAAGAATGCGGATGCGTCAGCACACCCGTCGAACCAAATGCTCCCTTCAGACTTTTCGGGTACGATGACCTGTGCAGGCCATTCGACATACCGCTCGCCAGATTCATCGATGCAGTGAGGGGGTTCAAGAAACTGGAACGTACGGGATGCACGGTCTTCATTTCCGGAATTTCCAAGGAGGTCAGAGACCGAATAGGTGCGTGAAAACAACCCGCCGTCGACAAAGAGAACCAATCTCCATGTCGAGGGCGGTTTTCTTTTTGTAAAATAAACAGTATCTACAAATTTTTGATATGATTTGTAAATGACAACAATCGGAATTATCACCGTTATTTTATCTCTAACAGTAACAGGCCTAGGTTTAACCTCTCAGGTTAGAAAGAATAGGAAAAGAAAAAGCATGGAGGGATTGTCTTTTTTCTACTTTTCAATTCTTGCCATATCTTATTCTTTTTGGGTTTTGTATGGAATCGTTTTAAGAGACTGGATTCTTATCATTCCAATGTCCATAGGAGCAATTATGTCTTGGGTTATGGTGGTCCAATTTTTTATTTACAAAAATTCAAAAATCTCAATTCAATCCTAATCCCGCCTCTTCTTCCTCCAGTTCAACTTTTTCAATTGTTTGTAGCCGATTTCAAAACCACTGCCGATACCGCTACCAACACTACCGATTCCACTTCCGATACCGCTACTAATTCCACTGCCGATGCCCCAAATGCCGCTACCAGCGCTTCGCAAGATATTTTTCACAGCCGCACCACCGCGGCGAAGCATGGTGATTTGTTTGGTTTTGTAATTTGAAAGTTCGCGCGCCATTTCGTCTTTGGCATCGTCGATTGAAGAATTTGGCGTTGTGTCTTCGGCCACAGCGCGAAATTGTTTGCCGTCCATGCGAATGTTAATTTCGGTTCGAAAAATGTCACCCGATTTGTGATGATTGGAAGTGCGCCCAATTTCTACTTCGCACAGCGTGCTCGTGTCGGTAGGGTCAATAAATTTATCAAGCATATCGATCTTCTTCTGAAGATAATCCGCGACCTCGTCGCTCACATTCATATTTGTGCCCTTGATGTGAAATTTCATGCTTGTGTGATATTTATTAACTGATAATCGATGACTACATTCTAACAGATTTTGCACGGATTTAAAAAAGTGGAGGAGGTTAATATTTTGCTTTTTTTGTAAACTGTGTTATTATCCTTTTAGAGCATGGGGGTTGGAAGTTCCAACACTCAACCTTGTTTTTTACAGAAGGAGGTCTACTGTGCGCATGAATGAGGTTTGTCATCGGATGAATGACGAGAAACTGGATTTCCAAACATTTCTCATCGGCTGTCTTAGCCACGGTAAGCCTTTCCAAGATGAAGATACATCTGAGATGCTGGCTGTTCTCGAGCGTGATTGGGCACTTAAACAAAAACAATCTCTCGAGCAGGCTGAGCATGGTGCGCTCTTCGAAATGGCCGTTGAAGAGCTCGAGCAAAAGAAGACCCGGATCAAACGGAGGGTTGATTTGTTTGAAAAGACAATCAATGACTCGGGCTTGCTGACTGGTGGAAGCATCTTCACAAACGCAATCGAATGTCTAAGGGGCATTCATGGTGTGCAGGGGTTGAAGATAAGTTCAATCGGGTTCGATTCCGAAAAGTATAGACAACTAAAACTCGAGGAGCTGAAGAAGTTCCTCGGAAAAAGGTGTCGTACTCTTGAAGATGTCTGGCCCCACAGTGACGGACCTCGTCAATTTGCTCGCGTGGTATACGAACTGGCACGCACAATCTAGCCAAGAGAAAAGAGAAACTAGCCCACGTGGTCAAACACGGAGGGCTTTTTTATTAAAGATTTTCAACTTCATCCTGTTCTGCTATACTGCCCATGGTTCTTTCTAGAAACAACATTCCGCGATAGCTCAGCTGGTAGAGCGAGCGACTGTGAACAAAATCGCAGCTTCCCGAAGTAATTCGGGTTGAAAAACGAGGTTAATTGCTGGAAGCCCACCCGATCGAAAGATCGCGGGTAATCAGCAGCCGAGCCTGTCATTCGACAGGAAGGTTCAGAGACTATCCCTAACGGGAGTACTTGGCCGAAAGGTCTAGGAAACACCTCGCGCCCCATTTATTGGGGCGATGATATAGTCCATCCCTTTAAGAAATTTTAGGATCGATGTAATCGCTTGGTCGCAGGTTCGAGTCCTGCTCGCGGAGCCAAAACTTGACTTTTCTATGAAAACCTGCTATCATGGTAGTAGCGTTTTCCAGTACCTTGTAACCCCGGGTTTAAACAAACCCATAAGAACCAAAGGAGTAGCCATGAATATCTCACTCACGGATCCAAAAACTCTCGTGATCAATGGAGAAGATACTGAGGTCGGAGAAGTCGCACGCGCTGTGGCAATCTTGATGGAAGAAGGAAAGATTCCAAAAGGTTGCACACTGAAGTATGGCGGGTTCTCCGGCAGTGGCGTTGCCCTGTGTGTAGCACTTTGCAACGTGGTCCGTGATTTTTTTGTGGTGTTCCCAGTTTGCGCTGAACAACAGCCCGATGGGAAGTACCTCGTTCAGGCAAGTTTCGACCCTACCGTGAAAACCGGTGCGATCATTGACTAACCCCACCATCAACACAAAGAACGGAAAGCCCGTCACAAGTGTTGAGGTGGGTTTTCTGTTATACAAATTATTTCAATTTGATATCGTTAAAGTATGACCACAATAAACCCTTGGATTAACTTCAACGGCAATGCTGAAGAAGCATTTACATTTTACAAATCAGTTTTTGGCGGTGAGTTTACAAAAATTATACGTTTCAAAGACCTGGCGAGCGCTGAATTCAAAGTTGCAGAAAAGGAGGAAAATAAAATTATGCATATTGCTTTGCCTATCGGTAACGGCGCAAAGTTAATTGCAAATGATGTCCCAGAATTTATGGGAAAAGTTAACGAAAACGAAAACAGGAGTAAAATTTCGATAAACACAGAAAGCAAAGAAGAAGCGGATAGATTATTTAATGGTCTTTCTGCTGGAGGAACAGTAGAAGGGCCTATGGGTGATAGTCCTTGGGGAACATACGCTGGTATGTTTAGGGATAAATACGGTATTGAGTGGATAATTGAATTTTCTACCGATGCCCACACCCAGCCCAACAGCAATAAATCGATAAAATGAGCACCAAATCTATCATCTGGATTTTCATGTTTATTGGCTCGACAATCGGTGGCTTTATTCCGACTCTTTGGGACGCTGGTTTTCTGTCTTTCTCTTCCCTACTTCTTACGGCCGTCGGCGGTCTTTTGGGTATTTGGTTGGCGTTTAAGTTGAATCATGGGTAAATGAGGACGCGCGTTGGTGTATAATTTACACATGAAAAAAGAAAAAATTGTTTTACTGCTTCTTCGTTTATCAATGGGTTTTATTTTCCTATGGGCGTTTTTTGATAAGGTTTTTGGTTTGGGATTTGCCACAACAGCCGAAAAAGCGTGGATCAATGGCGGCTCACCGACTTTTGGTTTTCTCTCCAATGCCGCAAAGGGTCCGTTTGCGGATATTTTTCACAGTCTCGCTGGCATGCCTGCTGTCGACTGGCTATTTATGCTCGGCCTACTTTTCGTTGGCCTTACACTCATATTCAACAAATTCGTAAAGTGGGGATGCTTAGCTGGCAGTGTGATGCTCCTTCTTATGTACCTCGCCCTTCTCTTACCCGAAAATAATCCGATCATAGACGATCACCTTGTATACATTCTTGTTTTGGCACTTGTGGCTTTTAGAAGCGAGAACTAATTTCCCTCAAGTGGCCCCGACGAACCACCTCGCCCAGCAATAACCGAGACGCTAATACCACTTTCATTTGCCACATACACTTTTTTACCAAAACCAAGCATTGCGAAAGGTTTTGATCCAACACCGAGAGTAGACACAGTATTGCTGTTCAAAGTATCGATAACCGACACAGAATCGTCGGCAAGATTGGCGACATAAACCTTAGAGCCAAGTACGGCTATTTCTTTCGGCAGATTACCCACGGGGATAGTAGAGACGGCGTTATCACTGGCAGTATCAATAATAGAAATCGTGTCATCGATACTGTTGGTAACATAAACTTTTTTACCCAAAGTAGCTAAAGCAGGACCGTAAAAAGAGCTCTGACCGACTGTTATAGAAGAAACGGAATAGTTGTTTGCGGGATCGATAATTGAAACAGTGTTACCAACATTGCCCACAAAGACCTTCCCGCCGAGTGTGGCTAGAGAATGAGGCTTAGTGCCAAGATCTATGCTCGTAACAGCATTGCCGTTGGCGATGTCGATAATAGACACACCACTACTTTCAGCCACATAAACCTTTTTACCCACCACGAGTAAATCTTTCGGACCGAAGCCAACTTGAATGTTGGAGGCAGAATTACCATTGGCAGTGTCGATGATAGAAACCACACCCTTGCTCTCACTTGCGACATAGACCTTAGAATCGGTGGCTGCTACGGCGTAAGGAAACTGACCAACTGTTACGGAAGTTACAGAGTTGGCATTTGCAGTATCAATAACAGACACGGAATTGTCGCCACTGTTTACCACATACACCTTCGATCCGACACTGACCATAGACTGAGGCGCGGCTCCAACATTTACAGTCGAAACTGAATTTGCATTGGCAGTGTCGATGACGGATACGGTCGCATCGTCAAAATTGGCTACAAAAACTTTAGAGCCTACGGTTGCAAAAGCTCGGGGTCCTCCACCCACAGGAATTGTGACCAAAACAGTATCTGCTGAAACTAGATTGGAAAATATACCGAAAAGTATGAGAACGAAGACAGCAATGAAGGGTAGAGATTTTTTCATAATGAACAGACTGAGTGCAGTTTTTTAAATTATTAATAAAATAAACGACGACAAACGACCATGAACAGAAGTAACAGAATAATTCTAGCAAAACCACTTAGAAGAGTATACTCGGCTCATTTCGTGTTATATTTCTAGGAATGGAACCAGCCCAAAAAAATCGCGCCTTGGGTGTCGTCCTGATTGCTATTATTCTAATCGGTGGCTTTTTCTTCTACCGCACATACACCAAGCTAAGCGACGCTCGAAGCGAGCTCTCCTCTTCAACAGCCGCCGCAGAGGAGTTCCAATTTCAACTTTCTGAAGCGGGAGAAGAAAACGCTGAGCTTAAAGAATCACTAGAAAATGAGCGCGCTCGAGCCGAAGAGCTTTCGGAGAAATTGTCTGATGCAACGGGCGCAATAGATGAATTTGAAAAATTGAGTCGCATCGATCCAGAGCTTCTCCAAAAATATTCCAAGGTCTTCTTTCTAAATGAAAATTACAAACCGGCAGATCTCCAAGACATAACCACAAAATATTTATACACACCCGCCAAGCCAGCTACGATTCACGATGAGGTTTGGTCGAATCTTCGCCGCCTTCTTGCCCGTGCCGAAAGAGACAAGGCGCCCTTAAAGGTCGTCTCGGGCTTTCGTTCCTTCGAAGATCAGACCACGCTAAAAGGTAAATACACAACCGTCTACGGTTCTGGCGCTAATCAGTTTTCCGCCGATCAAGGCTACTCCGAACATCAGCTTGGCACAGCCGTCGACTTTGCTACCGTCGACACTCCACCCGCTGAATTAATTTTTGAAAATACTGCCGGTTACAAATGGCTCCAGAAAAATGCTCACAATTACGGCTTCGTCCTTTCCTATCCAAAAGGCAATTCGTTCTACCAATTTGAGCCGTGGCACTGGCGCTTCGTCGGTGTTGACTTAGCTACGGATCTTTACAACGACGAGAAAAATTTCTACGAAATGGATCAGCGTGAGATTGATAAATATTTAATTAAGATTTTCGATTAAAGAATCGGCAGAGCGCGAGCGATATTGCGAGCGCGGAAAACTGGCTAATTTGAGCCGTTTTTTCATGCTTTTTATTGTATACCAAATTTACCTGTTTTCTTTGTGTTTTTTGCTTGACAAAAAGATTTAAGTATGATAAGCTAGTAATGGATCGGTAATCGCGATGTTAGCGAAAGATACTCGCGCGAAGGGGCCGCGTTTCATTTCACGCCCCTATCTCTTATCTCTCTGTGATTTACTCTTCCAAATCACAGAGGGGTGCTTAAATTGAAATCGGAGGGAGACTCGGTGTCGTTCGTCCAACGACGCCTCGAGTAATGGGGTAAAGGACATGACCCTCGATTGCGCAAGCAACCGGGGGTCAATTTTTATAAATGATTTATAAATCAACAGAAAGAATTTTACTCGGCGAATGATGACCGCTAATTATGCGCACTTTACCAACTGGAATTTTATAATTTCTAGCCACCAACTCCACCACTCGACTATTAGCCATATTTCTTTCGGCTTTTTGTTTTACAGATATTTCAAAATGGTCAGCACCATGCGCGGCTTCGTTCGTTGATTTTTTTGTAAACCTCTCTACCTTTGCACTAGGAGTAACTCTGACCTTTACATACATAAATTGATATTAGCATGAAGCCTACGGTAAAGCGCCTGCCGAAGTGGTATACTTGATACAGAGTCGTTTTCGTTCTTTTCATCACCCAATACCCTGGAGGGGAAAATGTACACAAGAAAAATCGCAGGTTTAGACCGTGAGCTTCATTGGCCGGCGGTGCTTGGCCTCGGATTTATTCATGTAGTAGCCCTATGCGCCATCTGGCCAGGCTTCTTTTCGTGGAGTGGTCTGATTATCGCCGTCTTTCTTGGCTGGCTTTCTGGCTGGCTTGGAATCACACTGTGCTTCCATCGTCTGCTCACCCACCGAAGCTTTGAGACGCCAAAATGGTTTGAATATTTTCTGACCATCTGCGGCACTCTGGCTTGGCAAGGTGGGCCGATCACTTGGGTCGGCACTCATCGCATTCACCACGCTTATTCCGACGAAGATGGCGACCCTCACTCGCCCCGACACGGACCTTGGTGGGCACATGTCTTTTGGACCGTCTTCAAGAGACCGATCGGTGCCAGAGATCCGTGGAGCGTTGCCAAAGATCTTTCGGGCGATAAAGGGACTTTCCTAATCGACCGATTTTTCGGGGCTCCGCAATTCGTTGTGACAATCGCTCTTCTCACCGCCGGTTACTTTCTCTACGGAGCCGAGACAGCACTTTCGTGGTTCGTTTGGGGTATTGGAGTCCGCACTTTCGTGATCTACCATATCACATGGGCAGTCAATTCGATTTGCCACATGTGGGGCTACAGAAACTTCGAAACCTCTGACCAGTCACGGAATAATCTACTGGTTGGCATCCTTTCAGCAGGAGAAGGTTTCCACAACAACCATCACCGCGACCAACGCTCCGCGAGACACGGCATGAAGTGGTGGGAAATTGATGTCACCTGGCTGACGATCAAAATCCTGTCCTTCCTCGGACTTGCTTGGAACATCAAACAACCCAACTCCGAGACGCTCACAAAACTCGCCGGATAAAAACTAAAAAACGCCAACACAGACAACAAAGAGCCGCCCACGGGCTCTTTTTTCATGCATTTTTAGCACATTTTCTTGTGCACAGGCGTAGCTTGTGCGGGCTTGACGAATTCCCTGATTTGTCCTAGTATATCGTGAGAAAAGTAGCTATTTTGACGAAACGTTCGTCGAAGGTTGCGATTCGCAAACCCCTTTGCAGGAGGCCTCCAAATGATGAGCGGAGCTCATGGACAGATCTACCCCAGAGATTTCGGGGAGCTCGATGAAGACGACAGCGTGGGATTTTTCATGGAGCATGAGGGTGCTGTTTGCTCAATTGCGAAGGTCTTCTGGTTCTCATTCGCCGCCATCGCCCTCTGTCTCGGTCTCCTCCTCATGGCACAGAGGCCCACTGATCCAAACGGCCCAATGAGCTGGCAAGATGGCCAATTCTTCGTGGTCAACCGAAGCTTCGGAGACCTTCATGTTCTCAGGATCAACCGACTCTACCGAGTCGTGGGAACTGATCAGGACAACAGCCTGCGCGTTGAATACATGTACGGGCCGTGGCCACTTAATAAGGAAAGGCGTGAGAGCACGCTTTCAGCCAAGTGGCTCAAAGAGAACGTGCGACGGTCAGACTGTACTGTGGTGAACGGGAGCGACCGCAAATACACCGAGCAGATAGCGGAGCTCACGGGTGTAATCAAAAACGCCGCTCTCGCTGGCAGATAAGATAGTCGCTCCAAAACGCCCGATCGATCTGATCGGGTGTTTTTTCTTGACTTTTGTACATTGCTTCGCGACCCACGGCTCAATACCGCCGTAAACTCAAAACCCTACCAGTTCCCTTTTCTATTTCCGTTTCGATGTTATTTTCGATGCGAATTTTTAAATAATTTTGCGTTTCATCTATTTTTTCTATCTCACACTCACCGCCTCGCAATTGCCAAATTATCTCGTCGTCTGAAAATCCACCAATCGCGCCCGTCATGCCCATCGCGATTTTTTCGCGCGCAATCGAAATGCAGGACAAATAAAGTGTTTCTGCGATTCGCGCATTTTCATAATGACCGACATTTTCACGCATCATTATAGATTGACGACCCATGTCGACAGAAATCAAAAGCATAGCGAGAGAAATGGTTGAGATTATACCGAGAGCAATGTAGCCACCTTTTATCAAACGGCCGTTTTTTGTTTTTAAATTATTCATGAATAAAAATATGAGCCGACGAAGTGCCATATCCAAATCCGTATTCAAATATTTCAAAAGTATCCGAATCACTTTTTCTGTAGACATTAAAATTTTGCGCAGAAAAACTGTTGCCATGAAGTAGCACAGGCTCGTCGTGATTTTCGGTTAGAAATAATTTTTGATCCTCGAGATTTATTTTTATTAAATCACCACTAGAGCCGCCGCCACTACCGCCGAACAATCGGACCTCAAATGTGTCGGAGTCTTCGTCTAGTCCTGGCTCTAATATATCCCTCTGATTTTTAATCAGTTGACGAATGTTCGATTCGATAAAAATTCTGTCGGAAAGCTCTACGCTCGACCTACCAATTCGACCTCGCGTTTGTTCCAGAGCGTAAAATGTTGGCACAATCGCCGTCATTATGATGGAAAGGATTGCAAGATAAATAAGTGTTTCCACCAAGCTAAAACCGGAATTGAAATTTGAATTGTAATTCGAAGTTTTCATAATTTTTTAGGGCATTAAGTTGACCATCGCAAAATATGGCTCGCCAAATATCGAAATCATAAGACGATTGTCTTCGTAGTCGACACCAGTTATTTTTTGCGCTGTAGACGCTGTTGCGACGGGTAAAATATTGGTTGTCGAGGCAATATTTAAAATTTGAAGAGTTGAGCTGTTTGAGGCAATTTTTGAAGTGCCGAGAATTGCCAAGTCGTGCTGAATGGAGATAGAATTTATATCGGCAAAAACTGTGTACGAGCCTAAAATTTCGGGCATTTCCCCGTCGAAAATTTTTGAAATATCAATAATATAAAAATCTGGATGGATACTGCTGGCCGGACTTTTGAATCGCCCGAGATATAAAGTTTTACCAAGAAGGGCGAGTGAGCGACCGTCTTCATTACCTGGCAAATCCATTTCAGCAACCGGAAAAATGGCTTGCGGATTTAAAACATCGAGAACTATCAAATCGCGAGCATTACCTGATGTTGCCAAAAAAGCTAGGCCACTCTGCACAACGATGCTGTTTATATTGTGATTGATTTCCCGACTGCCTAGCCACACCGGTTCGTGCGGGTCACTAACATCAAAAATATGAAACTCGTGGCCGGCAGTGCGCCGTGTACCGATATAAATGCGATTGTCGTAATAAAAAATGCTCCAACCTTCCGGCCGCGAGCCCGCCACACCCGGCAAAGTGCTCGTGGCGATAAGAGAAGGTGACTCACTTAGATGAATCTTTGGATCAATTATTGCCAGCTGGCCTGTAGAATTTTTTAAGGCGGCGAAAATGGTTCCGTTTGCTACGTCTAAAGCATTGATGCCAGAACCTAGGCCGGCGGCGAGGTGAAATTCATATAAAGAATCGTCAAAAGAGCCGGCGATTAGATCTGGCCGATCCTCGTCGGCTTCTGGACTAATTAGAGAAACGAAAAAATTTTGCCCCAAAATATCTACGCCAGTCGCCTCCACTGCACCAAAATTTTCTGCGGCGGAATCGAGCGTGGGATCAACATCGCCCGTTTTTATAAAATCGGGATAACCACCGCAATCTTCACCGCGCCGTTTGAGTTCGGGGATGTCGGCCACTAGCAAGCTTTCCGAAATTTCCACCAAGCACGGCGTAATATTTCTAAATTTTTCTGAAATCCCCTCCACACCTGCCCATGATAAATCGAGCGACTTAAAAAAATAATTTTCGAGAGCATCGTGCGCGATGCCCACTGCAGAAAATCGCAAGCCCGTTCGTACTGAAATATCGTCAGATTGAAAAACTAACACCCAAACCGAGGAAGAAATCAAAGCAAAAAGCCCGAGAGCGATCATGGCTTCGATGAGGGCGATGCCTGCGCGCTTCGATCGTCCGCCGAAATTTTTAAATAATGGCACCGACATGATTTATTTTTATTTCTTGATTACAGGCCGGGCCGCTTAGGCCCAGAGAAGCCTCGCTACTTCTTACCCCAGACTTGTCTATTACAAACTCAACGCGATTTTCCGGAAAAAATTCCGACGAAGATGTGGCGACGAAACCTTCGGAAAGTAAAAATGATTCAAGTAACACATCTCCGTTGTCACCATCGGCAAAAATTTTTATTTCATTTTCATCAAAAATAGCCACAATATTTTCATCCGTTTTTGCTGACGTCGCCGCTAAATTTCTAGCGCGCAAAATTGCGCCGTGAAGCAAATTGAATTCTGTGTGACAAATATTTTTAGCTGCGGAACCAAGGCCGAGACCAACACCCATTGCCGCTATTGCTGCCGCGATTCCCATAACCACCACGATTTCTATCAAGGTGAAACCACGCCGAACCGCGCGCCAAAGCCTCCGCGTGAGGCGCCACCTATCTCCTGACATTGCTCGTAATTTCATAAATTGGCGTGATTATCGAGATGGCAATAAAACCAACGGCCAAGCCAAGAGCGATCATGAGTGCCGGCTCGATCATTTTGGAAAAAGTCTCGATGTCCGACTCAAATATCTCAGAATTTATTTTGGCAATTTGCCCGCAAACATCCGAAAGTGAGCCGGTGCGTTCGCCTATTGCTAAAATATTTATATACATTTTTGGGAAAAGCCAAGTGCCAGTGCTTCCGAGTGCCTCCGCCAACTGTTCTCCTTGAGTGATTTCTTCTTTCGCACTTTCAAGAGCCTGCCTGTACAAATCACTCGTCACAGTGAGTTTCGTCACCTCTATCGCTTCGACCAAATTGGTTCCAGAAGATGTCAAAACGCTAATCGATTTAAAAATATGAGAGACGGAATACGCCCGATACAAACCACCAAAAAGCGGTGCAAGCAAAAGAAATTTTTCTAAAAATATTCGCACGCTGGAAAATTTTTTGACAAGAAAGAAAACCGCCGTCACAAAAACGCTTAATCCGAGCACCAAAAATACCCAGTAATGTTTCAAAAAATCAGCCAGAAATATTACGACCCGAGTCGAGATCGGCAAATCACCTCTCACACTCTGAAGAACAGGAATGATTTTTGGAAAAATAAAACTCACAATGCCAGTTATTAAAATAAGTGCGAAAACCGCCACGCACGATGGGTAAATAAGCGCACCAATAATTTTTTTGCGAATTTCATTAGAGCGAGAAAGTTCATCCGCGGCATTTCCAAAAGAATCGCCAAGCGAACCACTCACCTCCCCCACCCTCACCAAAGCCAAAACTATCGATCGCCAACCAGAACTTTTACCACCAGCAACAAAAAATTCGCTCAAAGCTTCACCACGATTTACTTCATCCGCCGCTTCCACAAAAAACGCACTGACTTTTTTCGAATGCGATTCATCGGCCAAAGTCGTCAAGCTTTCGTGCAAAGTCAGGCCAGAGCCGATCAAAACAGAAAGCTGGCGCGAAATGTAAATTTGATCCGCGAGACTTAGTTTTTTAAAATTAAACATATTAAACATGTAAAACTCTAAAAAGCTCTTCGAATGTCGTCACGCCTCCGGCCACGGCATCGACACCGCAACCAAGCAAGCTCCGCCAACCAATTTTTTCAAAATAATTTTTCAGCGCGTCATAACCAGCGCTTGATCTTATAAGTTCGCGCAGTTCATCATCTACAAAAACAATTTCGTAAACTACCGACCGGCCACGAAAACCAGTCTTGCCACAAGCTTCACAGCCAGTACCGCGCATTTCTTTTTCGAGTCCGATCGGCTTTTTTAGCTTTAGCTCAGCCGCTTTCAAGCACCAGTTTGGGATTGGCGAAGGCTTAGCACACACAGAACAAACTTTTCTAACCAACCTTTGCGACACAACCACCGAAAGTGATGGCGCTAGTACAAAGCTCGGCACACCCATCGTAATGAGCCTCACGATTGTCCGCGGTGCATCCATAGTGTGCAGAGTAGAAAGAACCAAATGACCAGTGAGCGCCGCCGAGGCCGCAAGCTCGGCAGTTTCTGCATCACGAATCTCGCCAACCATCACCACATCCGGATCCTGTCTCAAAAGAGCGCGAAGCGCGGTGCTGAATGTAAAATTGTGCCGATGATGAACGGGTATCTGGGTCACTTTGCCGAGCGCATACTCTATCGGATCCTCTAGCGAGACAACAGAAATGTCTTTTTCTGCGACCATTTCCAAAATTTCATAAAGAGTTGTCGTTTTTCCAGAGCCTGTTGGGCCGGTTATGAGTATTAGGCCATCAGGCTGGCCAATGGCCCGCTCTATGAGCACACAATCGGCACTGGAAAAACCAAGATCGTACAACTTTCTCCTACCAGACGGCTTCGTGAGCAAACGCATAACCGCCTTTTCGCCCCAATATGTGGGCATAATAGAAAGACGAATATCGGCGAGCAAGCCAGCATAACGAAAAGTGTATCGGCCATCTTGCGGCAGAGTGTGAATATCTGTACGGAGGCGTGCCAGCACCTTAAGCCTAGCAATTAAACTGTCGTGTAAAGCGGGCGCAGGCGAATCTACTTCTCGCAATAAACCATCGACACGAAAACGCACAAATGAAGCACCTTCGCGTCTCTCTATATGAATGTCTGAAGCGCCTTTTTTAAGCGCCGACTCAATAAGCGTGTCTAAAGCCCGGGCCACACCCGGCACAACGATAGAAGCCGCATGAAGCGAGACACCAATTGGACGAATTGAGATCTTTTCGTTGCTCACACAACAGAGAGTAGCCGATCGACTTCAAGGAAAGTTTAATTTTTATTAAAAATTTTTAGCTCGTTTTTGTACAATAATCATTCATCGCAATGCCCGCCGCCACGGCGACATTTAAAGAGCGCACACTACCGCGCTGAGAAATAGCCACTGTCGCTTGGCATTTTTTTAAAATTTCTTCTGGTATACCAGCGCTTTCTTGACCGAAAATCATGAGCGTTTTACGCGCGCCGTCCCATGAAAAATCTTTAAGCGACACAGCGTCGGGTGTATTTTCAATAGCCACCACCGATTCATATTCAGCAAAAAGCGCGTCGAGATCTTCCACAAATTTTATATGTTTGAAACGAGAATAAAATTCCGCCCCCACGCTCGCGCGGCGATCAAATTTGCGGTGACCGTAGAGAATTATTTCCTGCGCACCAAAAGCATTAGCTGAGCGCACAATATTGCCGGCATTGTTGTCGTAAAGAACATTCAGAATGAGGACGCTAAAATTTAATTTCTGCTCGTTTAAATATTTTTCTGTTTCTTCTGCCGAAAGCCATTTCAAATGATCCGCCACATTTCGTGGTTTGTTTTCTTCGAAGGCTAGGGTTTTGCCGGCATCGACTTCGCCCGATTTGCCCGCGCCAAACTCTAGATCTTGCGCCGTCTTTACTTGCTTTTCCATAAGATTTTGTGCGGGCCAGTCACCTTATCGCCCTCGCGATTGTGATGAGAAAAAATCACTGAGCGCATTTTTTCTGGCTGGGCTACATTTTTTATTTGAAAACTCCGACTATCTTCAGCCGCAGTCTGCACGCGAATGTCGCCAAAATCTAAGAAGGTCGGGATTATGCCATTCACCTCGATAGAAATATCTTGAATTTTGTCGAAACGCAAATTGGAAACTTCGCGATGAAAAAGGCTTTTCTGATCAACATCAATAATTCTTTTTTCGGTGATGTACCAGACATCAAGATAATAATTGGTCCATTTTATAAAAAACAAAACCCAAAAAAGGAGAAGCCACAGAGAATATAAAAAGAAAACCACAGCCAAATTTGCATTAAAAGTTTGGACAATTTTTGCTGGCAAAAAATCGCTGGCCACCGCCCATATAAGAAGTGGGCCAAAAGCACCCAAAATGATGCCTGTGCTCTGCATCCAAAAAACAAACCAGTGGCGGCGCACCTCGAAAATAATTTTCTCTCCCGGATCTAAATTGAGTTTGGAAACAAGCATTTTGGGGTTAAATTATTTATAAAGATTTTTTAAAGATAATGTAAAGAAATAAGACTAAAACAAATAAGCACAATGGAAGCCGTGAGATACACAACCTCAGCCGTAATAATCTGTTTACTACTTATGCCATATGTCCGCCAGTGATACAAGAGCACAAAGCTCGCACCGCCAAACAAGACCATAGAAATCACAAAAAACCCCCAAGCGGCGGCCGAAAAACTGTTGGAAGATATCGAGGGTAAAATTGATAAAACGCTTAGAGAACTTTCCATAACTCAATTCTATTGCATACTGTCTAAAAATGCTACAATCTATTCCAACATGACAAAAGAAAACAAAAAAGGGTCGGTCAAAAAGCTCTCCACCGAAAGCTACAAAGGTGTGCGCGATTTCTATCCCGAAGACATGTTTATTGAGAAATACATGTTTGAAAAAATGCGCGCGGCCGCAGAAAAGTTTGGCTATGTCGAATATAGCGCATCCATCCTCGAGCCCGCCGAGCTCTATCGCAGCAAAACGAGTGAAGAAATTGTAAACGACCAGACTTATACTTTTAAAGATCGTGGCGACAGAGAAGTGACGCTCCGCCCAGAAATGACGCCTTCTGTAGCCCGCATGGTTGCCGACCGTAAACGCGAACTCTCATTCCCCCTTCGTTGGTATTCTATCCCCAATGTTTTCCGTTATGAACAGCCCCAGCGCGGCCGTCTCCGCGAACATTGGCAGTGGAATGTCGACATTTTTGGCGACATGGGTGATGCAGCGGCCGAAACAGAAGCAGAAATAATTTCTCTCACCCACTCTTTCTTCACTTCGCTTGGTGCCACGGAAGAAAACTTTGAAATTTTGGTTAGCAATCGCAAAGCTTTGGGTGAACTTTGGGACAAATTTGCTATCGCTCCCGAAAAACGCGCCGAGCTCAATCGCCTCATCGACACCAAAGAAAAAATGAGCGGCGAAAAATTTGCGGCGGCACTCACAGAAAAAATTGACAGTAGTGAAAGCGCGTCAAGCATTGCCGAGGCATTAGAATCCGCGGAGTCTTTTGTCGAAGCCCTCGGCGAAGATGGTGAAAGCGAAGCAATGAAGGAAATTGGCCAGCTTCTCACTCTTCTTGGTGAAATGGGTATCAAAAACGCTCGCTTCTCCCCCACTCTCGCCCGCGGTTTCGATTATTACACTGGTACCGTCTTTGAAATTTTCGACACCGACCCGAAAAATCGCCGCTCTCTCGCCGGTGGTGGCCGCTACGACAACCTACTCTCCATTTTCGGTGGCGACACGGTGCCAGCTTTCGGCTTTGGCTTGGGCGACGTCACTCTTCGCGATTTCCTCGAAAGTCACAATCTTCTACCCGAATACACTTCCACCGCCCAAATTTTCATCGCCGTAATGGGCGGCACGAGCGTGCCTGCCACCACATCTGCCGCCAATTCCCTTGCCACCAAGCTCCGCGCTCTCGGTGCGTCCGTCGTACTCGATTTTAGCGGCCGAACCTTTGGCGATTGCATTAAAAAAGCTTTAAAAGACGGCGTGCCATTTTTTGCGGTGATGGGTGAAGACGAAGTAAACGAAAATTCAATCACCATAAAAAACTTGTCCGAAAAATCTGAGAAAAGTTTCACCCTCGACGAAACTGGCATCGCCTCTTTGGCGGAATTTTTGGCCAATAAAAATTAAGCGCGCAAACAGGCGCGCAAATAAACCGATGAACAAAGTAGTTTTCGACATTGAAACAAGTAATATTTTTGCCGATGTTGGCAAACGCGACCCAGCCTTGCTCGACATTTCTATCGTCGGTCTTTACGACTACGCGACAGACAGCTACAAATCATTTGCTCAAAATGAGTTTGCCGGACTGTGGCCAATTCTCGAGCGCGCTGATTTGCTCATCGGCTTCAATTCCGAGCATTTTGATTTGCCACTTTTAAACAAATATTATCAAGGCGACCTAAATCAGATCAGACACCTCGATTTACTCAAAGAAATCCGCGAATCTTTTGGTCGACGCATGAAGCTCGATCAGCTCGCCGAAGGCACACTCGGCACCAACAAATCCGGCCACGGCCTCGAAGCCATAAAATGGTGGAAAAACGGCGAGCATCAGAAGGTGCGCGACTACTGTATAGATGACGTCAAAATCACCAAAGACATTTACGAATACGCCATCAAAAACAACATGCTGAAATTTAAAGAAGACGGTAAAATTCACGATATCAAGCTCGACACATCTAAATGGCAGTCGGCGGGGGCGGAGAAGAATCCACTCACGTTTTCGTTGCCGTTTTCTTAAAAATAAATCTGCCTTATATTTTTTCTTTGCTTATGACGCTACCTGTGGATAAGTCTCACCCCCCCTCATTTTTTGTTATGATTCATCTTGTAATCATTTAATCTTATCAGAAGCTAATTTTTGAAAAATAATTTACACTTATGAAAGAATATAAATTAATCGCTTCTCTATTTATATTTACTGCAGGTTTAATTGTTGGGGTACAGCTTTTTAATATATCACCAAATCAGTTTTCATCCAGCACTTTTTCAGAGCAGTACAATAACACAGCCGCTGTTTTAAATGCTGAGAACAGCAAATTGTCACCCATAATCCGTGATTCTTATACACTCACACAACCCCACTCTTTTTTAATTCAACCATTTATCAACATAATTAAAGGTTTAGATTTTGGTTCTTCTAGCCAAAATGTCACTGTTCTTCAACAATTTCTTAATTCAATAGGTTATTTCCCGTCAAGCGTTGCACCTACTCAATATTTTGGACAAATTACTTCAAATGCTTTGAAGAACTTCCAAAAGACAAACAATCTTCCTCAAACTGGGGAGGTGGACAGTCCAACAGCTTCTGCTATTGAAAATTACTTTGGAGGTTCGTTTTCTTCTACAATGGACTTTGAACCAGGTGAAATTTCCACCAATCAAAATGTTCCTGGACCCGAATTTGATTTTGGTGGCGTTTGCACAAATTATCCTCCTCCAGGTGGTTACGAACATTTTGGTGAGCAGTGTAATTGTATGCCGACAGATATAGTTGCCAATTGGCAGGCTGTTGGTGAAGATGAATCAATTCTGGGCCCAGGAACATGTAAGGGCTTCGGTTATCGTCAAAGGTGCGATGGTAGTATGTATGTTGGTTACTTTTTTAACTATTGTGAGGATGTGCTATAAAACCCAACAACCATAAACAACAAACTATAGAAAACCGTTGACTAATAAAGTGTGCTTGAGTGTGCTTGATTGCCAAGATTTGCTATAATATCCCCTTATGGAAAAAAACACACTTTCAATGCCGATCGCGATTGTGATTGCAGGAATTATTATTGCCGGAGCTGTTTATTTTTCTAATGTAAATCGCCCTGCCGGGCCGACTGGAACAAACACTGCTACACCAACAGGCTTAGCAGAAGTGGCTCTAGAAATTAAATCCGTATCAGCAAGCGATTACATCGTCGGCAATCCAGACGCGCCACTCGTGATCGTCGAATATTCAGATACAGAGTGCCCTTTTTGTAAAAATTTTCACAATAGCCTAAACAAGCTAATGTCCGATCTTGGTAGCTCTGGCAAAGTGGCTTGGGTCTATCGCCACTTCCCGCTTTGGAAATCAGAAAGTGGTCGTCCAGCCCTCCATCCAGCAGCAGAGAAAGAGGCTCAGGCTTTTGAGTGTGCTGGTTTTCTCGGTGGCAATACTAAGTTTTGGGAATACGCCAATCGTCTATATTCGATAACTCCGTCAAACAATCAACTCGATCCAAAAGAATTGCCAAAAATCGCTGTGTATGTAGGCCTCAAAGAAGCCGACTTCAACACTTGCCTCGAAAGCGGTCGTTTCTCACCAAAAATTGAAGAGCAGTATCAGGAAGCCAAAAATGCTGGATCTAGTGGCACACCTTTCAGCATCATCGTCTCTCGCGAGCCACTCGATAGAAAAAAGGTAGAAAAAACTTTAAAAGAATTGACTCTAAAATATCGTTCGGGTTTAGAAAATTTTGCTATGAGCCCTGACAATCGCCGAATAGGAATGAACGGCGCACAGCCCTATGAGCTCGTTAAGGCGCTGATCGAAGCTCTCCAGCCGTAAGAAGCGTTTTTCGCAAAGCGCAAAATTCGCAATCGTTTTTGCCACAGTCTTTTTCAACAAAAGAAAGATTTAGAATGTCGCGTGCCGTTTGACGGATCGTTTCTGTGAGCTCTTCAATGTGTGCGTCTTCTATAAAAAACTTTTCTTTTTTATACTCTTTTTTACCGTCACTTTTTTCATTTGGTTCGACGAAATCAATCTCTCCTGATTCCATAAAATATTTACCGTCTTCATGACCATCGAGAAGCAATCGATAGAAAACAAGCTGGCGGAAATAATCGCCAGATGAATTTTTCGTTTCGCCGAGAATATCGTTTCTAGTTTTTGGCTTGGCAGTTTTATAATCCACAACATTCACCCGAGCATCTGAGAGAAATTCTATTTTATCGAGTTTGCCACGAATAAGGATTTTTGTGCTTGCACCAGCGGCAAAATCGGGCAGATCGACAAACACGCCGGCAATGCCGTATTCGGAAATAGTGTTAGTTATCCAAGAGCTACTGTATGCGTCGAAATAGCCACTTAGAGCATCGGTGCCGCGTTCGAGAAATACAGCCAAATCCTCATCTTTAAGCGGCTGGCGTGCGAGCATTTTTTTGAAACTGGCGATCAAATATTCTTTCGATGCTTCCGGACGAGTTTCATCCGCCGTGCTTTGCCACTCCGCTCCGCTTTCCATCCCACCATCCGCCAAACGACCGAAAAATTGCTTCAGTGCCGCATGAATAGCCACACCATAAAGCTGACTTCGATTTTGCGCGCTTGGCAAACGGATGAGGTTTAGGAAAAAATATTTCCACGGGCAGTCGAGAAAATTATTTAGAGCGGTCACAGAAAGACCCTGCTCCAAAAATCGCGCATTGAGAAAAGTTTTATCGAGCAAACGCGGCGCTGGCGAGGCGCTAAAATCTTTGACAATAGCCGGCGTAGCCGCGAGCTCACGCACCGCGCTGGAAACATCTTCGTTTTTTATAAATATTGAATCGATTTCTTGAATAAACTGACTCGGCAATCTATCGCGCCCTTCTGCATCGCGTCGGGAAAAACTCACAAAAAGCGAGTGCTTGGCACGCGTGAGAGCAACATAAAAAAGACGGCGTTCGTCTTCGGTGCTATTTGCGGCAGAAGAATCATCCTTGGCACCATCAGCCGCCGCACTTTCTGAGGCTGTGCTCGGCGCGGGAAAACGAAAAAGTTTATGATCTCTTTTATTACCCCAATGTTTATCAACGACACCCACAATATAGACATGTTCAAATTCCAAACCCTTAGACTTGTGGGCAGTCATGAGCTCGACAGCGCTATCTAAAAGACCGGAGCGATCGGAGCGGATAAGCACATCGTAGTCATCGACCGTGTCGAGATATTTGGCAAAATCGTGGAGCGTGGCGGCGCGATTGATTTCCAAAAGTTTCCCTGCCTCGCGAAAAAGCGCATCAACCTTCAGAAGCAAATTTGGCGAATCGGCCGAGTCTAAAATGTGAGAAATAAAGCCTGAGTCTTTGGCGATTTTCTCAAAAGCCTTTGTGGCCGAAGAATTACGAGCAATAACGCTCCAGCTTTTTATTTTTCGCGCCAATTCCTTAAATTTCCGCGCATCATCTTCGGCAATTTTAGGGTTTCTCTCGCTCGCCGATAGCGCCCGAAGAATTGGCTGGCGATTTTGCCTCGCCCAATCTGTTACCAAGCTAACTTCAAGCGGATCTAAATTTAGAAAATCAAAATATAAAATGTGGCCGATAAATTCGTCGCGTGACGGCTCAAGCACAGCCCGAAAAAGCGTAATGAGCTTTCGAATTTCCACATCGGCCAAAACATTCTGATCCGAACGCACCACATACGGCACGACCACTTTTTCAAAAGCGCGAATGATTGGAAAAGCATCGCGATTTTCGCGATAGATGACTGCGATCGAGCGCGGACTAGCTCCATTTTTTATTTTTTGCTCTATATCATGCGCGAGATAGGCAAACTCCAAGCTTTCCTCAGCAAATTCGCGGAGGTTTATGGCTGGGATCGGGCCGGCGGCGTCTGAAAGCGCACCGGCGGCACCAACAGCATCTTTCTCTGCCCCACCAAAATCCCCCGCCGCGACGAGCTTCGCGCGAAGTGATTCGTCCTCTACGTTATTTTTCAAAATCAAGTTGTGAGCGGCGTCGAGGATGGGCTGGCGAGAGCGATAATTTTCTTCGAGTGAGACAATTTTTGCCTTCGGAAATTTTTTCTTGAAAGACAGGAAATTTTCGAGTGATGCACCTTGAAAACGAAAAATGGCCTGTTTCTCATCGCCCACTACGCAAATATTTGGACTGTCGTCGAAGCTAGCAAGCAATTCGAGGATGCGATTTTGCGCGGCATTGGCATCTTGATGCTCATCGGCCAAAATAAATTGATAATTTTCCTGAAGCTCCAAAAGTAAGCCGGCATTTTCTTCGAGTGTGCGAATAGTTTCCAAAATCATGTCTTCGTAGTCATATAAACGCTCTTCCAAAAGCACTTTTTCGTAAAGCGCATAGACGCGCACGAGCTCTTTGTTTTTTTCGATTTGTTTTTCGAGGTCGCGGTAGTCGGCTTTGAGTTTGCCTTTGTGGGCACCTTTTTCATGCAAACGATCCGGCGCATTTTTCACTCGTTCTTCTTCCGCCAAAACCAATTTTTCAAAATGAGCGGCCGAAATATTTTCGCGTTTGAGATTGCGAATCATGTGGAGCGACGGCAAAACATAATACGACGGATCACCAAACGGTTTCAGAAGCGAAAAATTATTTTCTGCCGACAATTCCGCGGATCCCGCCGACAAAATTATTTTTTCAATAATGCCAATCTGCCGAATGTCGCTCGCAGGTCGCGCGCCAATGATACGCGGAAATTCGTCGGGAAAATCGCGAATGATGTTGTTGCAAAAGCTGTGGAATGTCGTGATGTTTACCCGATACGCCGCCGAGCCAATAATATCCACCAACCGCCGCCGCATGCTGTGCGCCGCCGACTCGGTAAACGTGAGGGCTAAAATGCTGTCGGGCGTGGTGTCTGTGAGCTGTAAAATATTGGCAATTCGAAGCGACAAAATCTGCGTCTTCCCCGTCCCTGGCCCAGCAATAATCATGAGCGGGCCATAAATAGTGTCGACCGCCTCTTTCTGACGCGGATTGAGCTTTTTATAGAGGTCGACAAAAGTAGGGCTTGAGAGAGGCGCGGAGGACATAGGAGAACTATAACATAAGGCAAAATATGGCTAGAAATATGGGGTTTTAATCGAAACTCAAGGTATTGACTTTTTTCTCTGCTATGATACACTGTGCGCAGAAATCGAACGACTACTCATGGTGAGGAGTCGTAAAAGCACATTCAAGGAGATCAATCATGAACATTTCGAGGAAAGGTCTCGCGTTCAAGATTCGCTGGTTTCTTTTTGAGCCCAGTGAAAAAATGCTGTGGCAGGACAGTCTCTGCAAATTCTGGTGGATGTTCCTGTTCAGACTACTCTTGGTGATTCCAGTGGTGGTGGCCTTCTTCGCGATCGTCATGACTCTGATGATTTCGTGGGAGCTGTTCTGGATGATCGTCGGCTTGCCTTTTGGATTCAGAACTCTTCTGTTTTTTGAAGAACCACGAAGGGATGACGTTCCAGTGTACCTTGAACCCGAACAGGAATGCTGGGGCATGACCTGGCGGAAAATTCCGTACTGGCCGCTCCGTGGCGGATGGCGTTTGCTACCCATCACACTGGTGTCGCTAACCACCATCGTGGCCAGCCTCTTCATCTTCAGAGAACCGATCCTGCATTTTGTCTCGGCAGTTGGCATGTGGTCTGTCGAGACGATGCCGCGAATTGCCCTTATGGGTATCGCCTTGGCTCTGTCCGTAACCGCTGGCATTGGCGCAATCAAGGTCTTCCGAGCCATCAAGCGGAGTGAAATCGGTCGAATCGGTCGCGCCAGGTACGACGCCTTCAAGCAAGGTGTTTGCCCGAAGATCAACTACGTCTAGCTAGTCCAACAAGCACCTACATCGCCGCGACTCACACTCGCGGCGTTTTCATTTGCAAAAATTATCTCCCCACTCCGAAATAAATAGTTTTGAGTAAGTATAAGAAATTAGAAAATCCCCCAAGTGTGTTGAAAAATGACTACGCAGGCCGAAGAGGCCGAGGACTAGGAAATTTCACCAGAAATTTCCGGTCATTTTGAAGCACACTTGGGGGATTTTCTATTACTAATAATTCCTCAACCTATTAATATCCGCATGTTGCCTAATCTTCTCATGCGCTTTTGCCTCAATCTGTCGAATACGCTCGCGAGTCACACCAAATTCCTTGCCCACCTCTTCAAGTGTGTGGGTGATGCCGTCTACCAAACCGTGACGCATTTCGAGAATTTTGCGCTCTTTGGCTGGCAAGTGATCTAAGATTTGTTTAACTTGATCAGAAATAATTCGGCGAGAAGATTCTTGGTCGGGAGAAAGAATTTTGTCGTCGGCAATAAAATCGCCAAGAGTTGATTTGCCATCGTCGCTGTCGTCGCCTACCGGGCTTTCAAGTGAGACTGTGTTTTGGTCAATTTTTTCTATTTGATAAATTTTCTCCACATCCATATTCATTTCAGTGGCTACTTCTTCGGGCATCGGATCGCGGCCAAGGTCTTGAGAAAGTCGGCGTACGACTTGCTTGTATTTAGCAATCGTCTCCACCATATGCACCGGCACGCGAATGGTGCGCGACTGATCAGCTAACGCACGAGTAATGGCCTGACGAATCCACCATGTGGCATAGGTAGAAAATTTATAACCCTTCGTCCAATCGAATTTGTCGACAGCTTTGAAAAGGCCGAGATTGCCTTCTTGAATGAGATCGAGCAAAGTGAGATCTGGGCTACGGCCAACATATTTTTTAGCGATAGAAACCACGAGGCGAAGATTTGAACGAGCGAGCAAATTTCGCGCCTCTTCTTCACCAGCGATAATGCGCCGAGCAAAATCTTTTTCTTGGGCGCCGGAAATGAGCGGATATTGGCCGATTTCTTTGAGATACATTTGAATGGAATCGTACGAAGAACCCTCGCCACCGTAAGAATATTTCTTGCCCACGACAGGATCGTCTGGCGACATGTCAAGCAAGCCGCCGCTTTCAAGGACATCCACACCCGCTTCGGCGAGGCGCAAATATAGATCTTCGAGAAATACGAGGTCAGTTTCGATTGTTGGAAATTCTTTGAGAATTTCGTCGTAGGTAATGAAGCCGCGCTCTCTGCCCTTAGTGAGTAAGTGCTTCACACCAAGCTCGAGCTTTTGAGCCTTTTTCTGAAGTATTGGTGAGAGTTTTACTTTTGGTTTTGACGACTTTGATTTTGAAACTTTTGCCAACTTCACTTTCTTCGCAGACTTGGCGACTGTTTTTTTCTTAGGAACTTTTTTCTTGGCCGGCTTTTTTGATTTATTTGACTTCTTTGCGTGAGTTGCCTTTTTTGCTGACTTTGTTTTTTTGTTTTTTTGTTTTTTCATGTTTTTGGTTTTACTTCGCCGTGTTTTTTTCTGTTTTTTCTAATTTTATCAAATGATTGCTAATTTCGTTACACTTTTTTAAAAGCTCCTCTATCTTTACTGGATCACGCGCCTGCTCGGCCACCCGAAGCTCAGCCATTGTTTTGGCAAATTGCATTTTAAATTCTTCAGCTTGTAAATCTCGGAGAAGTTCTTCAACGATCTCCGCCGCTCGATCGCTACCTTCCAAATATTTTTCGACTTCAAAAATCAATCTATCTTTCTCCAGAGCCACCTCGGCCTCAAGTGCCACAAATCTTTCTTTGCCAATTATTTCTTTGAGTTTATCCGCAAGCTCCACCTTGTCTCGCCAATAAAATACGCCAAGCAATGTGCGCTCGATCGAAAACTTGCGAGAGCCTTGAGGAACTTTTGGTGCGAGCGGTCCAGCCGTAGCTCGTCCGCCCTGACCCGCCGGCGAATTTTGCCCAGCTGGTGAAGCTTGTACCTTAGACGCCGCCTTTAGATCTTCCCACAGAGACTCCTCCCGTGTACCCAGTGCTGTAGCGACTTTTTTCAAGAAGTGCGCACGATCGACAGAATTTTTGAAAAACAAGAGAAGTGGAAAAACCTCTTCTCGTACTTTTCGAAGACGCTCGCGGTCGTTTGTGGTACTTCGCAATATTGCCGCCACAGAAAAATCGATGATGTGCTCGGCGGTTTTTAGAGATTGAGCATACGCCGCCGGCTTTTTTAGAAGAAGCGAGGCTGGATCTTCGCCCTCTGGCAGTGGCGCGATCTTCACCTCCATACCGAGGCCCAAACCAAGCTCCGCCGCGCGTCGCGCGGCGGAAATACCCGCCGTGTCGCTATCGAAAGCAAACATTACCTTCGGAGAAAGGCGCATCAAACGCTTCAAGTGCAAGTCCGTAAGAGCAGTGCCGGAGGTAGCCACCGTATTTTCGAAGCCAGCTTGATGCGACATTACGAGGTCCATCTGGCCTTCCACAACGATAGAATACTCTTTGCGACGAATAGCCGCTTTGGCACGGTCGAAGCCGTACATTGTGTCGGATTTTTTGAAAAGAACGGTTTCTGGGCTATTCAAATATTTCGGTGCAGAATCGTCGTTGGGAAAAATTCGCCCCGAGAAAGCCACGATCTTTCCGCTGGCATTCCAAATCGGGAAAACAATTCGACTTCGGAAAACGTCGTAGTAGCCGGCGTGCGAATCGCGACCTGCGCTTTCGTTTGCCGTCTTCTTTATGAGCCCAGCCGCCAGCATGTCTGGCACTTTGAAGCCGTTCGACAATAAATAATCATACAGGGAGCGCCACTCATTGCTCGCGTAACCAACGCGCCAATCGCGAATAGTTTTTTCTTTGAGGCCACGGCCGAGCAAATACCTCTGAGCTTCGGGCGCGCCTTGCAATCCCCGCTCGAAGAAAATTGTCGCCGCTTCCATCACGGTGTAAAGATTTTGTTTGTCTTTATCGTGAGAGACGCTTTGTTCGTCGAGAGACACATGCGCTCGTTCGGCCAAAATTTTGAGAGCCTGAGGAAAGTCGAGGCCATCAAATTGCTGAATAAAACTAAATATGTCGCCCTTCGCGCCACAACCAAAACAATAGAAAGTACTGCGATCGGGCGAGACGAAGAACGATGGCGTTTTCTCGTTGTGAAATGGGCATCGGCCTTTGAGATTTGCCCCCGCCTTTTCCAATTTCACGAAAGATGACACCACTTCCACTATCCCCACTCGTTCTTTTATTTGTTCAACGACTGACGACATATTTTTTACTCACCATGTCGCACGTTATCGCACACCGCCCGCGAAAAATCTTACAAGTTCTGCTGTCGTTTCTTTTCTTCGAGAATAAGGGCGTGCTTTGGACCACCGACGAAACCCGTACCGGCCGGAATCAAATTTCCAATGATAACGTTTTCTTTCAAACCAATGAGGCGATCTTCGTGACACTTCACCGCACCACCAATGAGCACGCGAGTAGTGTGTTGGAATGAAGCAGAAGAAAGGAAGCTTCGGCGTGAAAGAGAGACTTCAGTGATACCCATAATAATGAGCTCGCTTTTTGCTTCAGCACCGCCAGTAGCTTTCACACGCTTATTTTCTTCGAGGAACTCTGAGAGCTCAACAACATCACCAGTAGAGAAATTGGTTGCACCTTCTTCTTTGATGCGACGGCGCGCAAACATTTGGCGAACGATAACCTCAATGTGCTTTCGAGAAACATTTTCTCCCTGAAGCTCGTAGAGCTTGCTGATTTCACGAATAATGTATTGCTCTGTGCGCTCACGGCCAGCGTAACGGAAGAGTTCGTCGAGATCGGCTGAGCCGTCGGTGAGAAGGTTGCCCATCGCTACTTTGTCACCAGTGCGAACAAGAATAGTACGGACCATATTGACCTCATGCTCCACAACTTCACCCTTCTCGCCGCTCTCGAGCTCAGGCATAATGCGAATCATTTTCTCTGTACCGTTTTGAACAACTTCCAAAACTACGCCATCTACATGGCTCACGACAGCAGGATTTTTTGGCTTTCGTTTCTCAAAGACTTCCTCAACGCGAGGTAGACCCTGAGTGATGTCGCCACCAACAGAAGCGGTACCACCGGCGTGGAATGTACGCATTGTAAGCTGTGTACCTGGCTCACCAATAGCTTGAGCGGCTACAGTTCCCACAGCTTCACCAAGGCCGATAGGCTTATTGTTTCCAAGGTCAGCACCGTAACAAATTTGGCAAATACCTTGAAGTGTCTTACAGCCAAGTGGAGAACGAACAGAAACACCCTCTACACCAGCGTGCTCGATAGCCAAAGCCAATTCTTTTGTAATGTATTCGCCTTTCTTAGCGATGAGCTCGCCTTCTTTTTCGCCTTTGGCGCCCTTGCCAGCCTTCGCAAAAACATTTTCCGCCAAGTATCGGCCTTTAATATTTCTTGATAGTGGGAGCTCGATACCAGAAGCGGTTTCTTTTACGATTCTAATGCCCTCTTTAGCACCGCAATCGTCTTCGGTGATGATGATATCTTGAGCAACATCAAAGAGGCGGCGTGTGAGATAACCAGCTTTAGCGGTGTTCAAGGCTGTGTCGGTGAGACCTTTGCGTGAACCGTGAGTGGTAATGAAGTACTCGATCGGTGTGAGACCTTCTTTTGAAGATGAGAGAATTGGAAATTCGATCGTTTCGCCAGCAGTGTTTTGGATCAAACCTTTCATACCACTCATCTGAGTGATGTTTGAAAGTGAACCTCGAGCACCGGAAGAAATCATATCGCCGAGAGAGCTGCGCTTGTCGAGATTTTCGGAAATGAGTTTTTCAACTTCATTTTTTGCGCCGTGCCAAATCTCAATATTTTTTCGCATGCGCTCTTCTTCAGAAATGAGACCGTCGTTGAACTGATCGCCGATAACTTCCGACTTGGCTTTAGCGCGATCAATAATCTCATGTTTACCTTTTGGCACAATAACTTCATCGATACCCCAAGTGGTACCAGAGTGAGTGGCATATTTGAAACCGAAATTTTTCACGCTGTCCATAATCGCCGGCACCGCACCAACACCGTAGCGGTCGATAAGATCGTCCACCATAGCCGACATTTTTTTGCGATCGATCTCGAAGTTCATGTAAGGATAATCGGCAGGCAAAACTGCATTGAATAGCAGGCGGCCGACAGTCGTTTCGAAGAGTTTTCCTTCAAATTGCCCGTACTTAGGATCGCCCTCTGGTGGCAAAACTTTTATTTTTGCTCTGTAGCCCACCGCGCCAAAAGAGCGAGTGGTGATGGCTTGGTCTGGGCTCGCAAAATGCAGACCCTCACCTTTCTCTCCTGTAACATTTTTGGTCATCCAAAAAGCGCCGAGCACGATGTCGAGTTTGTTGATGGATGCGATAAGGTCGCCGCTTCCTGGCTTTAGAATGTTTTTATCTGATGCCATGATCTCACGAGCTTCCATTTGAGCTTCGAAAGAAAGAGGCACATGTACGGCCATCTGATCACCGTCGAAGTCGGCGTTGAAAGCTGTACAAACGAGTGGATGCACGCGGATAGCATCACCTTCGATAAGGATAGGCTTGAAAGCTTGAATACCAAGACGATGTAAAGTTGGCGCGCGGTTTAAGAGAACATATTTGTCTTTAATCACCTCTTCAAGGATTGCCCACACTTCTGGAATTCCGTCTTCGATGAGGCGACTAGCGCCACGAATGTTGAAAGCTAATTCTTTTTTGAGTAGACCAGAAATGACGAACGGCTTAAAGAGTTCGAGGGCCATGTGCTTTGGCAAACCACATTGGTCGAGATAAAGCTCAGGACCAACGACAATAACGGAACGACCAGAATAATCTACACGCTTACCCAAAAGATTGGCACGGAAAAGACCGCGTTTGCCTTTGAGATTGTCGGAAAGCGATTTGAGCGGACGGCGTTGTAGCTGACTCACAGCAGAAGACTGAGAATTGCTGTGACGGATTGTGTTGTCGATTAGAGAATCAACAGCTTCTTGCAAAATACGCTTTTCGTTGCGCAAGATAACCTCTGGTGCATTAATTTCTTTGAGCTTTTTGAGGCGATTGTTGCGATTGATGACGCGTCGGTAAAGATCGTTTACATCTGATGTAGCATAACGACCGCCGTCGAGAGGCACCATCGGGCGAAGCGCTGGTGGAATAACTGGAATACGAGTCATAAACATCCACTCTGGGCGAATGTTGTTGCGGATCATGGCACGAATAAAAGAGATACGCTTTTGAGCTTTTTCGGTCTCCATTGCACCAGCTTTTTCGAGCGACGCAACAAGGTTGGCTTCGAGTTTCTTGAGATCGAGCTTCTTGAAAATGTTGAAAATAGCTTCAGCGCCGATTTCTGCTTCGAAAAGACCGCCATATTTCATCGAGAACGAATGATATTTCACTTCGTCGAGCACCACACCTTCTTCAATGCCATCAATCTCAGACTTAGCCGCCGTGAGAAGTTCACGGAGAGCCTCTTTTGTCTTTTCGTCGGCAGAAGATTTCATCTTCGACTTAAACTCGCTGTCCAAATCTTTCAAAATGCGAGTGCGCTCTTCTTCTGAGACGCTCGTGACGATATAGCCCGCGAAATAAATTACCTTTTCTATTTCACCTGTAGGCAAACCCATAACCAAGCTCACGCGTGAAGGCATACTTCGGAGAAACCAAATATGAGACACCGGTGAAGCGAGCTCAATGTGACCCATGCGTTCACGGCGCACGATAGAGCGAGTGATTTCCACACCACATTTTTCACACACAATGCCTTTGTAACGAATACCGCGATATTTTCCACAATAACATTCGAAATCTTTGTCCGGACCGAAAATTTTCTCATCGAAGAGGCCGCTTCTTTCGCTTCTTTGTGTGCGGTAATTGATAGTTTCAGGTTTTGTAACTTCACCGAAAGACCACTCTCTGATTTTTTCCGGTGAAGCAAGCTTCAACACGATAGTGTCGAAACGCTCAGCACCTTGGCCAGGAACTCGCGCTTTTGTCTTTGCCCCAAACTTTGATTCAAATTTTGATGTTTGCATGTTGTTTTTTTAATTATTTGGGACTATTAAGCGTCGAGTTCTCCACTTGCTTGGGCATCAGCATTCGAGGCGGTCGACTTATCCGCTTTTTCTGCACCAGCACCAGCGCCAAGTTTGTCTATTTTCTTAAGATCGATATCCAAGCCAAGACCACGAAGATTGTTCAAAAGCACATTGAAAGAGGCGGGAATATTTAGCTCACGGATCGGCTCACCTTTGACGATCGCATCGAAAGCGGCTGAGCGACCAGGGATGTCGTCGGATTTGATTGTGAGCATTTCACGAAGTGTGTACGCGGCGCCATGACCAAGAAGTGCCCAAACTTCCATTTCTCCAAATCGCTGACCTCCAGCTTGGGCTTTTCCACCGAGAGGTTGCTGAGTGATGAGAGAGTACGGACCAATAGATCGCATGTGAATTTTGTCTTCAACCATGTGATGAAGCTTCAAGACATACATGTAACCAATTGCAATTTTCTGACCAAATTCTTCGCCAGTGCGTCCATCGAAAAGAGTGACTTTGCCATCTGCTTCGAAGCCAGCTTTCACCAATTCTTCTTTAATTTCAATATCACTCGCGCCAGTAAACGGAGGCACGATAGCTTGGTAGCCAAGAGTGTGAGCGGCAAGACCAAGATGAAGCTCGAGAATTTGTCCAAGGTTCATACGAGAAGGCACGCCGAGAGGAGTAAGAATCACATCCACAGGTGTACCGTCGGCCATGTAAGGCATATCTTCTTCAGGCAAGATGCGAGAAATAACACCTTTATTGCCGTGGCGGCCAGCGAGTTTGTCACCCACAGACACATTTCGGAGTTGGGCGACTTCAATATGAATACGCTTGATAATGCCCGAGTCGAGCTTGTCGCCGCGCTCGCGTGAGAAGACCTGCACATTTATAATACGACCGCGCTTGCCACCTTCCATGCGCTTTGATGTGTCTTTGACATCGCGAGCTTTTTCACCAAATAGAGATCGGAGCAAACGCTCTTCAGGAGTAAGTTGTGTCTCACCTTTTGGTGTAATTTTTCCTACCAAAATATCACCCGGACGGACTTCTGCACCGATGCGAATGATGCCGTCTTCAGCCAAGTTTTTTAGCTTCGCTTCGCCAACGTTTGGAATGTCGCAGGTTGTAACTTCCGGACCGAGTTTTGTATCGCGCACATTCACGACAAATTCTTCAATATGAATAGTTGTAAATTTGCTGTCTTTTACGAGGCGCTCAGAAAGGATAATGGCGTCTTCATAATTTGATCCAGACCATGACATGAAAGCCACCAAAACGTTTTGGCCGAGTGCCATTTCGCCGCGATCGCTAGAAGATGTATCAGCAAGGACATGGCCTTTCTTCACTTTCTCACCAAGGCCAACGCTCGGTCGTTGATGGAAACATGTAAAGCCGTTTGTGCGTGAGAATGTGACGAGCTTATATTCTTTTTCTTTACCCTTTTCGTTTTTCACAGTAATGCTTTTCGCATCTACTTGAGTGACAGTCCCCGCTTCTTCTGCAAGAACGAGGCGGCCAGTGTCGCGGACAGCGCGAGCTTCGATGCCAGTGGCAACGAGTGGCGCTTCAGGCACGATACAAGGTGTAGCTTGTTTCTGCATGTTTGAACCCATGAGTGCGCGATTGGCATCGTCGTGATTCAAGAAAGGAATCATGGAAGTAGCAACAGAGAAAGCTTGGTTTGTATCGACATCTATATAGTCGACCTTATCGGCAGTGACCATACCCGGCTCGCCAGCAATGCGTACCTCGACATTTTTATCAATAATTTTTCCACTTTCATCTACAGGCGTCGCGGCGTGAGCGATGTTGCATTGCTCTTCTTCGAGAGCGTTCAGGTAAGAAATTTCGGTTGTCACAACGCCATTTTTCACGCGGGCGTACGGCGTTTCGATCATGCCGAATTCGTTGAGACGAGCGTACAAGCTCAAGCGCAAAATGAGACCGATGTTTGGACCTTCAGGTGTGTGAATTGGACAAAGACGACCGTAATGAGAGGGGTGAACATCGCGCACCTCGAAGCCGGCGCGAGCGCGATTCAAACCACCAGGGCCGAGTGCGGAAAGTGTACGCAAATGCTCAATTTCTGAAAGCGCATTTTCCTGTTGCATGAATTGCGAAAGCTGATTGGTCGTGAAAAATTCTTTAATGCGAGCTTGGAGAGGCTTTGGGCTGATGAATTGCACAGGCAAAGTGACATCGCTCTCAACGGTCGACATTCGGTTTTGAATGTTGCGCTTAATCTGCGTCATACCAACACGAATCTTTTGCTGGAACATTTCGCCCACAAAGCGCACGCGGCGTGAACCGAGATGATCGATATCATCTTCCATCGCGCCAGGGGTCGTGTTGAGTTTAATAATATTAGAAACAATTGTCTTCAAATCTTCGAGAGAAATAGTCTTTCGAGAAAGCTCGGGCTCTGTGAGCTTCTTTTCAAAACGCTGATTGAAGCGGAAACGACCGACGCGAGAAAGATCGTAGCGTTCTTCGTCAAAAATAGATTTTACAAATTCGCGGGCATTGTCGGCTGTTGCCAAATCGCCGTCGCGAAGGCGTTTGTGAATTTCAATAAAAGCTTCTTCAGGAGTTTTGGCGTGATCTTTGGCGAGAGTCTTCTCAATAAATTGCTTGGCGGCAGGATTGTCCTCAAAAAGCGCCGAAATGTCTTTATCTGTAGACGCACCACGGACACGAAGGAGAGACGTGACCGGGAACTTTCGCTTGCGATCGATGCGTACATATAGAGTGTGATCGCCATCTGTCTCGATTTCTACCCAAGCACCGCGAGCAGGAATGATCTTCGCACCAAAAACCATTTTGCCCTTCGCTTCTTGAGATGTGAAGAAAACACCGAAAGAACGAGCGAGCTGTGGCACCACCACGCGCTCAATACCACCCACGACGAATGTACCGTGACTCGTCATCATCGGAAAATCGGTCATGAAAATCTCTTGCTCTTTTGTGGTGCCGAGTGTGAGATTTTTTAGCTTCACAATCACCTTAAGCGGTGCTTCGTAGGAGAGTTTATTGTCTTTGGCGTAGTATTCGTCAAACTTGGGCTGTGCCAACTCAAACTTCACAAATTCAAACTCAAACTTTTTACCAGAATAATCTTTAATAGAAGAAAATTCTGCAAACACATCTTTGAGGCCTTTCTCAATAAGCCAATTGAAAGAGTTGATCTGAGACTCAACCAAATTTGGCATTGGCGAAAGAGCTTTCTTCCACTTGCCGAAATATTTCTTCTTGAGCTCTTTCGGTGCGTTTGTGAGAGCAACACTAGCGCCGCCTTTTTCTTCAGTGTGAGTGGTCATGATTAATTATTTAGCGATTGATAAGTTCTAAACCGACGGTCAGACCGGCAAACGCACCGGCAAAAACAACAAATTTCGCACAAACAAACAAAAACACGCCCTATCCACAATAGGGGCTTGTTAACCTCTTAAATATTTATCTATTAAAATGGGACAAAATACCGAAAGGATTAAAACGCCTTGCTAATCCTTCATTTTCTAGCCGTAACTCAATCGTATTTGAAGTATCGCGATTATAGTCGACTATCAATTTTCTGTCAAGAAGGGTTAAAGGAGGGTGTGGGGATAGCCCAGTTTGCTATATGTCTCGAAATGACCATGGCGAGCTAACCCCTCCTCCACCCCTCTATCCTCTTATGATCCCCCGATAGCAAAACTTTCGGCACATTATATTTTTTTCCTTTATAAACGAGCTTTTCCGGGCGCGTATACACATCCGAGCTGGCGGCGCGCGACTCTTCAATAGACTCGGCATTGCCGAGGACTTCTGGCACTTGGCGGGCGACAGCATCTAAGATAATCATGGCTGGCAATTCCCCACCAGTGAGCACGAATGGGCCAACAGAAATTTCTTCAGCGCGGAAAATTTTTCTCACGCGAGCGTCGACACCTTCATAACGACCGCAGATGATAATTATGTCTGTGAATTTTTTAGAAAATTGCGAGGCGACTTCGTTTGTAAATTGTTTGCCGGACGGCGAGAGAAAGACGATCTTCGGCTTCTTTTTAGATTTTTTGGCTGCAGTGCCGAGGGCTTTTTCAATTGCCTTAATAATCGGCTCGGCACGCATCACTCGGCCGGGGCCGCCGCCGTAGGGTTTGTCGTCGGCACGCTTGGCAGAACCTTTCGGCTCAAAATCTTTTGGATCGTAAAATTTGACCGCGATTTTTTTGTCTTCTATCGCACGCTTAATAATCGACTCGCCGAGGTATGAGTCAAATGATTTTGGGAAAAGGGTGATTATATGAAAAATCATTTTGGTTTTTTCGTTTGTAAATAATGTATCGAAAAATGACTACGCAGGCCGAAAAGGCCGAGGACTAGGAAATTTCACCAGAAATTTCCGGTCATTTTGAGATATTTTATTTACAAACGAAACTAACTAAAGCTTGAGATCCGCCATCGCCTCATCTACCGTCTTCGAAGCCTTAACACCCTTTGTACTACCTTCAGGTTCGTTGATTTTTAGATTGACACGAGCGTTGTTTTTCATACCGACGACTCGGAGAAGGGTGCGGACGGCCTTTGCGGTGTTGCCTTCGCGACCGATGACTTTGCCCATGTCGGCGGAGTGGACATCGAGGGTGAGGAGAACGCCCATTTCGTCTACCGTGCGCTGAATCTTGACATCATTTGGATTATCTACTAGAGATTTGATTACAAATTCCAAAAACTGTGCGTCGTTTTCCATCATATTGGTTTGGGTTAGATCGTTAAATCAGTTAATTACCGATATTTGATTAAAAAGTCGGGCAGTAATGTAGGAATGTACTGCTATTAAAAGAGTACAAATAAAAGACGGCTTGGTCAACTGACTTAACCACAGGAGAACTTAGGCGGCGACTTCAGCTGGAGCTGGTTCTGCAGGAGCAGATTCGATGGAGGCCTCTTGGGCGGCCTCGGCGACAGGAGCTTCGGCGACAGGAGCTTCGGCGCTAGCGGCTGGTGCCTCGGCGACAGCAACAGGAGCAGATGCAGCAGCGTCACCCTCTTTCTTAATCGGGCGTTTGAGAGGAAGAACGTTGATCTTTTTGCCGGCGATGACTTTTCGGGTGACCAAAAGATTGTGGACGGTGTCGGAAACTTGAACGCCTTTAGACATCCAGTGTTTGATTTTTTCGACATCAAAAGTGGCCTGTTCGGCGCGGCGAGAATCGAAAGAGCCGAGGACTTCGAGAGATTTGCCGCTCTTTGGACCATTTTTAGAGTCGGTCAAAACAAGCCGGAATGACGGCTCGTTCTTTCGTCCAACTCTCTGTAAACGGATTTTTAGCATTCGGGTATGGTAACAGAAGATACAAAAAGGGTCAACGATGGCAACAAACTAGCTTGTTGCCTGTAGACCCTTTCTTTTACCAAGCAAAATTGCTGCAACTATCGAATAATTGGCAACTATTATGTAAATCGGAAAGGCAAGAAGAATTGGATTGAGGCTTCCGACAGCGAGCAGGCCAAATATGCCTGATGTTCCAGACATAACGAAAGTGCTTGTGGTTTCTGTTTCGGGTTCTTGATACGCCTTGATGACAGTAAGAAATGTGCCGATCGCGTCAATGATGATGGCAATAAATAGAGCGTAGGCTGGCTCGTCTGTTAAATACCAAATCACTAAGCCGATACCCGCCGCAATTAGAGCTTTGATGTCTCGTTTTGTCAGACCGCCGACACCGTATTTAGTTGATAAGATAAAAACAATCAAAACCGCAAGTGTTTGACCGCCCGAAAGCCAAAGAGAATCTGTTGCGCCTTTTGCCAATTGAGAAAAGAAAGCGATTGAGGTGAGAACTGTCCAAATAAACCATGATGCGCGCTCGGGTTTTGTTTCTTTAAGAAAAATATCCCGAATATAAGGCGCGACCATTATTACACTGAGAAAGGCAGATATGTAGCCGAAGATTTGGAGCATGTTGATTAATTATCTCTTTTCGGCTATCACAATGGCATCAGTTAGGTGTCGGAACGAAAGTGAGATATTAATAAACCCAGACTTCTCCAATAAGTTTATTTGATCACTTTCCGTCATTTTTATTTTGTCATCTTCTAAGTAGTGTTTTGTCCACTGTTCTGCGAGTTCGGGTTGACCTTTTTGGGTAAAAATTTTAAGAGCCTCTAATTGTGCATCGAGGTCTTTTTTGTGTGCCTCCAAATCGTTCTGAGCAATCTTATCTCCATTTATAAGCAGCCCTCCCGATTTCATTTTTTCACCAATTTTTCCAAATAGATTTTCTCGATACTCGGGAAGCATGTTATGAATCGTAAATACAGAAACAAAAATGTCCAACTCATTTAGATTTTCTATTGCTTCTAGCAGATCAGACTCGATGAAATTAACTCTTTCTCCGTATTCCTTAAAAGATTCTCGAGCTTGATCCAACAACACAGGTTCATTATCAATAGCAAAAACACGAACTCTCGGATCAATATCTAAAAGAACTTTTGTCGTAAGGCCGGTCCCACAGCCACCTTCATATACATTAATTGGTCCCAAATAATCACTCGGATAACGAGACTTAATATATTTAGCTAATAGATTTCCTGCCTCTTGCTCAAAAGCATCATAATAAGGCGCGGCGAGTTTAAACATGTTGTAATCATGTCCGATCGATCCAGAAAATCTTTTATCTTGTTGCATGGATTTAGAAGAATGCCAGGAACTCTTTTGTTCGAGCTTCCTTAGGGTCCGAGAGTACTTCCTTACCCCCGATCTCGATTATTCGACCTTTATCCATGAAGACAATTTGGTCACTAATACGTTTAGCAAAATGAAGAAGGTGTGTGACGGCCACAATTCCTGTTCCATTTGATCTTAACTTCTCAAGATATTTCACAACCGATTCGATTTGTTCAATATCAAGAGCAGAAGTTACTTCATCCAAAAGTAGGTAGCGTGGCTTAAGAGCTATAGCTCGTGCCAAAGCAGCACGCTGGCGCTGACCTAAAGAGGTTTGATTTGGATACCGGTCAATAAAACCTTCCATGCCGAAAGCTGAAATTAATTCCCTAACTTCTGACTCACTTGATTTGTTTGATATGGTTATATTTTCACGCAAAGTAAGATGCGGCCACAAAAATAGCTGCTGGAAAACCATCGCGACCGATGAAGATGCGTGTGGTGTTAATTCACCATTAATAGGAAAAGAGAATTTTTTATCATCAATAGTAATTTCACCTTTATCGGGAAACGCTGAGAATGCCATAACATTCAAGAGAGTTGTTTTACCGGCCCCACTAGGACCGATAAGAGAAGTTATGGTCCCTGGCTTTACCTCAATATCCACTGATTCGAGTACAGTGGTCTTTTCTTGATTATATTTAGTAATATTTTTTGTGGTAAGCATATTAGTAATCTGAAAAATCTCTAGTGAATCGTTTCTTTAAAACAAATGCCGCATAGTTTATCGGTGCAAGAGTTATGATAAAGAAAACGGCAAGTGCTGTATAAATCTCAATCGGTTTGTAGATTGCTGCGTTGATATTTTGAGCCACTCGAAGTATTTCTGGTACTGCAATCAAACTTGCAAAGAGAGTAGCTTGAATAATGAATATTTGGTTTGTCAGCAAAGAAGGAATGATCTGTCTAAAAATCATTGGAAATTGGATCTTATAGAATATCTGTTTTGGTGTTAATCCAGACATTTGTGCGACAAAAATATACTGTCTAGGAAAATCCACCAGCACTCCTCGAATAAGCTCGGCAATCGCGGCAATATTAACCAAAGCAAGCGCAAAAACGGCTGTAGAAAAAGCAGATATGGAGATCCCAAGAATAGTCTGAAACGGATAGTAAAACCAAAACAAAATTACCAATAACGGAATGCTCGCAAACACGAAAGAAGCGAGCCTAACAACTACGCCAAATTCTTTGTAACGTGCACCCAGTGCTCCAAAAAGAATACCGAGGACAATACCAATAGCAGATGTTATCAGGAAAAGCTCAATCGTTACCCATAATCCACTTAATAGCTGAGAGTGATAATTAATAATTATGTCGAGAACAGACATTTTTATTTCGTGTAAGGTGGAGCAACTTGCAATGCAGTTGGATCATACTTTTCGAGAATTTGTTTAACCGTTCCTGTGGTAATAAGCTCCTTTACAACAACATCGAGCATATTTTTAAGATTTGTTTCACCTAATTTAACTCCGATAGTTATTTCATAAATTCTCACAGGAGTATCAGACACCCTCTTAAGAGTTCCAGGGTTTGCTTTCGAGAATGCGAGAGCTGAAGCTGGTGGAAGAAACGTAATATCAGCTTTGTTTGAGATGACTTGCAATGCAAGCTGATCAAAAGGAGCTGTTTGAGGAAGACTAACTCTCTGGGCACTTGAGAAAGTCTCTCTTGCAATAGTATCGGCCAGTTCTCCATCGATGGTAGAAATTTTAATCTGGGATGAGTTAATTGCGTCAAGATTGTTATTGAACCTCTGATCATTATTTCTTGCATATGCATAGATAGCGTCGTAATAAATTGGAGCACTGAAAGTTATGGCTTTTGAACGATCCGCGCTTGGCCAAAGGCCTGCATATAGATCATAACGACCCGCCTCAAGACTGGTTGATATAGTTCCGTATCCAGCCTCCTCAACCCACTCAACTTTTACGCCGAGTCTTTTTCCAACATCGTTTGTGAGGTCATAAAGGATTCCGGAAAGTTCGCCGTTTTTCGGGTCTTTAGCAATATAAGGAGCATAAACGATGTAGCCCGCCTTTAATGTGCCGGATGAGAGAATTTTATTGAAAGCGACATCTGATACTGCGTTCTGCTTTGAGCCGCCGCCAAATGCAAGGAGGGACATAAGAAGAGCGACCGCTGCAAGACCAATGCCCACATATGAAAGCGTTTTGTTATTATTCATAAACTTATAATTGTATTTTTTATAATGACCTGACACCGAACACCTAATATCCAACAAAATACCATGTTTTTGCAAAATCAGGAAGTTGTCTGCCCTTAAAACATAATTCTAATTTTCCCCCAACTCTGCTATAGTTTCCTCAATGAAAGAAAGTGGTAAAAATGCCGGGCAGTCGCAAAGTCCACTCCAAGGCCTAGTATCCGTCAGCTCAAAAGGCATCGGGTATTTTCGTTTGCCGGAGGCGAAGGCGGATGATGAATCTGTCGAGATAGACACAGCCGGGCTCAAAACAGCTCTCAATCGCGACCTCGTGGAGATAGTCCTCCATCCTGCCGTAGCTGGCCGAAAGCAGACGGGCGAAGTGGTGAAAATTGTAAAGCGCAATAAGACGCGTTTTGTGGGTATTGCTCAGAAAAATGGTGGGCTCTATGTGGTGCCGGATGATCGCCGCATGTATCGCGACATTTTGATTACGGAAAAGGCGGCCGCGGCGAGTGGTGCGAAAGTTGGCGACAAAGTGCTCGCGCAGATTGTTGATTGGACCGACTCGGCGAAAAGTCCGATGGGTGAAATTGTTTCTGTTATTGGACGCGCGGGCGAACACGATGCCGAGATGCGAGCGATCGTTGCTGAAAGCGGTTTTGATATTTCTTTTCCGCCAGAAGTGGAACACGAAGCAGAAACAATTGCCGCGGAGGAACGCGCCCGCCTCGACGAAGAAGTAAAACTCCGTCGTGATTTCCGCGACATCACCACCTTCACCATCGACCCTGCCGACGCAAAAGATTTTGACGATGCGCTTTCTGTGCGTGAGTTGAGCGCGGCAGAAGTGGCAAAAAAGTACGCCTCCCGCGGCGAAAATTCTCCCGGAAAAATTTACGAAATCGGCGTCCACATTGCCGATGTCTCCCACTACGTCCGCCCCGGCACAGCGCTCGACGATGAAGCAATAAAGCGCGGGCTTTCTGTGTATCTCGTTGATCGCACTATCCCGATGTTGCCCGAAGTGCTTTCAAACGATCTCTGTAGCCTAAATCCAAATGTCCCCCGCCTATCTTTCAGCGCCGTTTTTGAGATGAACGGAGAGGGCGAAATTTTAAACGAATGGTTTGGCAAAACGGTCATCAATTCCGACAAACGCTTTAGCTATGAAGATGCGCAGAAAGTCCTCAATGCCGGCGCAGGAGAATATTTCGATGAACTTAGTTTGCTCAATCGCATTGCCAAAAAATTGCAGGCGAAAAAATTTGCGGCGGGAGCGATTGATTTTGAGACGGAAGAAGTGAAGTTTCGCCTCGACGAGCACGGCGTGCCAATAGAAGTGTATAGAAAAGAGCGACTCGAAACGCACAAACTGATCGAAGAATTTATGTTGCTCGCCAATCGCCGCGTGGCCGAGCATGTTTTCAAAGCAAATAAAAATAAAGGCGCGACGTTTATCTATCGCATTCACGATTTGCCAAACCCAGACAAAATTGCCGACCTCGAAACTTTTCTTAAGGCGCTCGATATTGATCTCGTTGCCGGCGCGAGTGGCAAAAAAGGCAAAGGTTCGGGCAACATCAGCTCAAAAGATATAAATAATTTGCTCAAACGCATTGAAGGCACACCACACGAGTCGCTTATAAAGACAGCTGCCATTCGCTCGATGGCCAAAGCGATTTATTCTACAAAAAATATTGGTCATTTTGGTTTGGCTTTTGAATATTACACACACTTCACATCGCCGATTCGTCGTTATCCTGATCTTTTGGTGCATCGTTTGCTTCAACGCGAACTCACGGGCGGCAAAATCAAGCAAGATGAATTTGCTTTTTATGAACGCATTGCCGCCGACGCCTCTGAAAAAGAAATTTCTGCGTCTGAAGCTGAGCGCACATCTATTAAATACAAACAAGTTGAATACATGTCGAAACACATCGGCGAAGTTTTTTCTGGCACGATCACCGGCGTGGCCGACTGGGGCATTTTTGTGGAAGAAAAAAATACTAAGTGCGAAGGTCTCGTGCGCATGCGCGATCTCGGCAACGACTTTTGGAATCTCGATAAAAAACGCTACGCAGTCATCGGCGAACGCACCAAAAAAACTTTTTCTCTCGGTGATGAAGTAAAATTTAAAGTTGTTGGTGCGGATTTGGAGAAAAGGATGTTGGATTATGTGTTTGTCTAAGCGCACCTTGACAGAAAGAATTTCATATGCTAGGATGGATTGGGATTTATTGAGCCATTTTGGTTCAAAATCTGCACATTCCAAACTTCAAACAAAGGGAGATAGGACATGAATCGCATGAACCTCGATAGAATGTATCAGATTCTTCAGGAAACCACTGTTCAGCTTCGAAAGGGCGAGGAAATCGAGGGCGACCCGAAACTCGTCGGTGCCGTCAAAAACCTCAAAGAGGGCGACGACATCAGCAAACTCCCCGGCGGCGTGGTGCACATCTACGCCATGCCGCACGAGGCAGAAGCGAAGAATGGTGTTGAGAAAGTGGATTGCCACTTCATCATCATCGGTGTGGACAAAGCCAAAGCGAAGACGCACAAGGACGAACTCGTTGCCATCCTAAAGGACTGGCCCTCGGAAGCACACGGTAGCACCATTCCAAAACTGTCGGAGGGTCCGAGCTACATCCATGTCGGTGGTGCGATCGGAAGCCAAGGGGCGGCGTTCCAGTTGTTCGCTCTCGGTAAGGTTCTCGGTCTCTGGGACATCATCACACCCGCAAAGCTCGGTATCACCGGACCTAATGCGGATCGGATGGCTGGTTCAGGATTCGTGATGATCGACGGTTTCAAGGCAGCATGACTCATCTTTCTGTTCTATAAATCAACCATAGGCGCACGACTCTCGAGTATGTGCGCCTTTTATTTTGCCACCGCGACGGCCTCGTCAAATTTTATAGAAAGCAATTTTGAAATGCCGGTCGCCATCGTCACGCCATAAAGCACGCCAGCGCGCGACATTGTTTCGCGATTGTGGGTGATAAGAATGAGTTGAGAAAGTTTGGAAAGATTTTCGATCATGTCGCCGTATTTGCGCGAATTGGCTTCGTCGAGAGCAGCATCGGTTTCGTCGAGAATAATAAACGGTGGCGGCTTCACCTGCGACATGGCAAAAATGAGCGCGATGGATGTGAGCGCGCGTTCGCCACCAGAAAGCATCATGAGACCCTTCACCTTTTTCTTCGGCAAAGAAACACTGATGTCGATGCCGATATCTTCTGCTTCATCGCCTTCCATTTCGCCCATCACACTCGCACTTGCAACACCGCCCGATTCTAAATTTTCTCCGTCTAAGAGAGACGACAAATCAGTATCGCGCTTTTTGTGCTTCACAGGCCGCGAGACATCGAGCGACGCTGAGCCACCACCAAACATAAGGGTGAAAAAGTTTTGAAATTGTTTATTTATTTTCTCAATTCCCTCTTTAAATTCTGTTTCGATTTTTTCTTCGAGTTCGTCGATGAGTTTTTTGAGCGACTCCGACGACTTTTCCAAATCCTCTATTTCGCGCATTAAAAACGTGTCGCGTTCAGAAACCTCTCTGTATTCTTTGAGAATTTCATCGCTCGATCCGAGGCCGCTGTCTTCTAAGCGAATTTTTATTTTTTCTATCGCTCGTCGGCGGTCTGCTTGAGCGGCGCGAGATTCGGCGGCACTAGCGACACCCTCGCCCACTGCAATCTCAAAATTTTCATAATCCAAAACTTCGCGGCCGATGAGAGCACCGGCTTCGCCGAGTTCACGTTTAAAATCTTCGGTTTCGATTTTGAGTGTCTCTTCGCGAGCAGAAAAAGTGGCGAGTTCGGCTGTGAGCTGATTTTTCTTGGCGTGAATTTCAAAAACTTTTTTCTCGGCTTCGCGATTGCTGTCTTTTTCTTTTTCAATTTCATCTTGGAGAGCAGAATATTTGGCGGAAATTTTTACCTCATCGGCAGACAAAGCGGCAGAAATGCGCTCGAGCTCGGCTTTGCGCGCCAAAAGTTTTTCAATAATTTCTTTTGAGTCGTTTTCTGAAGCTACACCAGCAGACGATCGACTGTGCTCAACAACAAACTTTTTAAACATTTCGCGCACCGTGGAAATGATTTTTCGCAGAGCATTGATGTCGTTTTCGTTCGCCGCAGAAGTAGTTGCGCTTTCTATTTGCTCGGTGATTTTTTTGAGTTCGGAAAGAGGGACGGTCTGCGTTTCGCTGGCTTCTGCCATCTCTTTTTGTTTGGCTTGTAAGCGTTTTTCAGCCGAAAGCTCGCCTTCTACCTGGCCGAGCTCGCGAGCACGGGCGTCGCGTTCGGTGCGGATAGCGCGTAAATTTTCTTCGAGGGCGATTATTTCTTTGCTCTTGGCATCGAAAGTTTTTGATGATTCAAGAATCGTTTTTGCGGCCGCAAATTCTTTTTCGAGCCTGCGGAGCTCATCTAGTGCAGGCTTTTTTTCGTAATCAATTCGCACCCGCTCGCTGTCGAGAAAAATCTTTTCACGCTTGAAATATTCTTTGTAGAGCAATGCGAGCTGGGATTTTTGTTCTATCGCCTGCTCCACTTTTTCGACCTGTTTTTTGAGAAATTTGAGATGCGGCAAAATTTCGCGACGCAAAGATTCTACGGACTTAATATTTTCCTCCGTTTTTTCGAGCTTTCGCTCGCTCTCTTGCCTTTTGTATTGATAAATTTTCAAGCCAAGCGCCTCTTCGATCATACTTTTGCGCTCTTTTGGATTGGAATTGAGCACGCGATCAGCTTCACCTTGAGAAATAATGTGGTGTCCTGATGGACCAATGTGCGCCACAGAAAGAAGCTCGATCACATCGCGAAGACGCACCACCGAGCCGTTGATCAAATATTCATTTACACCATCGCGATACACAATGCGCTCCACAGACACTTCGTCAAAATCAACATTCAAAAAACGGCGAGAATTATCGAAAATGATTTTCACTGCCGCGCGATTGCCGCGTGCTGAGTCGCCGCTACCGTTGAAAATGAGATCTTCACCTCTCTTACCACGCAAAGATTTTATAGATTGCTCGCCAAGTACAAAACGAAATGCCTCCGCGATATTTGATTTGCCCGAACCGTTTGGACCGACGACAGCCGAAATTGGCACATTAAAATGAAGCTCGCTCTTTTTGGCGAAAGATTTGAAACCCGAAATTTCGAGAGACTTTAAGTACATCTTTTAAACCGCGTCGGTGCGACACATTGCCGCACGACGCAGACACATCGCACCGCTAAAACTTTTTCGTCGTAAGCGCCTTTTCGGCCGCCGCTTGTTCGGCATCTTGTTTTGATTTGCCTTCACCGGTCGCCACGAGTTCACTGCCGAGATACACACCGACGGTAAACTTTTTATCGTGATCAGGACCGGTCTCCTTCATTGTACGATATACAGGGGTCTGACTGGTAGCATCTTGTGCTTGTTCCTGAAAAAGACTTTTCGAGTCAATCCACTCACCTTTTTTAATAATGTCTTCAATGAGCGGTGAAATGTTGTCTAAAATAAATTTTTTAACCACGTCAAAACCCTGATCCATATAAATCGCGCCGATTATTGCTTCGAGAGTGTTGGCTAAGATAAATTGACGAGCCCGACCTTCGGAATCTTTGGCCTCGCCGCGAGAAAGACGGAGAAAATCATTCACTTCGAGCTCTGTAGCTACGTGTGCGCAAGTGGTGGCATTTACGAGCGCCGAACGGTAGGCAGTGAGATCGCCTTCGTTGGCCTTTGGATATTTTTTGTAAAGAAAATCGGTAATAACGAGCTCGAGTACTGCATCACCCAAAAATTCGAGGCGTTCATTATGATCGTTCGCGGTGTCTTTGTTTTCGTTTATAAAAGAGCGGTGCGTAAAAGCCTGCTCTAAAAGAGCCTTGTTTTCAAAAGATATACCAATCTTTTTTTCAAAAATTCCGAAATCAATCTGAATCATAAACCTATTTTTTCAATAAAATATTTATAGCTTTTGTAACGATCGGTAAAATGTCGTTGTAAAAATTGAGATCGAGAATGTCGGCGAGCTTAAACCACTTTGCGTCGTCGAGACCACCGTTGCCTTCTTCGAGCTTTAGATCTGTGAACTTTGCTTCGGCGAGGAAATACATAACGTGCTTTTTCTTTTTGCCAGTTTCAGGATGAAACGCAATGTATTCGTTTTCGCCGAGTTTTTCCTTTATCTCCACATCGAGACCAATCTCCTGCTTAAGCTCACGCTTGGTACCGGCATCATCGGCCTCCCCTGGCTCAATATGGCCCTTAGAAAGCGTCCAGTGGCCGAAAACGTCGTGAACGAGCGCTAGATAAATGTCGCCCTCGTGGTGAGCATATACGATAGCGCCGCCCAATTTTTCCACCGGAAGCTGATCATCGGGCACGTCTTTAAATTTCTTTTTTTTTGAGACTTCGTTTTTGCCCGGCTCGCCCATTTCCTTATAAACAGCACCGAGCACGCCGTTTACAAACTTACTACTCGTGTCGCCACCAAAAGTTTTTGCAAGCTCGATAGCTTCGTTGATGGCAACCTTCGGCGGCACTTCTTTATGGTCGGCAAAAATGAGTTCGTACAAGCCGAGTCGAAGAATATTTCGATCAACGACAGAAATTTTTTCTAGTGGCCACTCAGGAGCGGCTTTGACAATAATATTGTCTAGATCGGGCTTTTTGCGAAAAACCTGACGCATCAGATTTTCCATAAAAGAAAAATCGTTCATTCCAGGAGCGAATTCCTGGACGTTTCGAGAAAAAATCTCCATAGCCTCGGCTTCAGTTTTGACGTTGAAGTCGGCTTCGAAAAGTGATTGTACAACTATAGATCTTGCAAGGTGTCTATTTGCCATCGGCTATTTGAGTATATTTTTTTGACAAGAAACCGAGCGCTTTCCCCTTTTTGGCTTAGGCTCTCGGCTACGCCCTAACCTTGGCCTTCTCCTTAACCTTTTTGGCCTTTTTAGCGAGCTTGGCGGCCATATCTATGACCTTTTTACCCCTATACATGCCGCAATTTAAGCAAACCGCATGAGGGAGCTTTGAGGCTTTGCAATTTGTACATGTCAAAAACTGACCAGCCTTTAAAGCGTGATGGGATCGGCGGTTGCCGGTATGGGATCTAGTTGAACGCATTCTGACTACCATGGGTTGGATTGTACACGATTATTTAATAAAGACAATGCTCACAGCAGAAAGTATGACTGAAGTAACCGGCGTAGATTTCTACTGAAATCTCGCCTCACTCGGAGCCGCCTACGCGGCTTCCGAGAGTTACTTCAGTCATACTTTCTGCTGTGGCCACTAGTTATTAAAATAATTGTTAAAAAACTGGCAAGAAAAAACTCCCTGGGTCCACGGACTCAGGGAGCTTGGTTCAAATTGCACAGGAGACCTTGGCCACTGTGGCGTTGGTCGAACAGGTGAAGCTTCGGGGGAGCTCTGGACCGGCGTGGAGAGAAAATGCGAGTTGACAACACACGGCTCCTACTCATTGAGAGTTTGGAGCTCTCACTCTCACGGTTAGGAAATTGCCATTCAGCAACCCCCTTTCCGCCGTAAGAGTATCGCAGCAAGGGACAGAACGCCCAATCTTCAGTGATGTATCCCGCCACTGCCCCAGGAGCAACGAAAATGAGGCAGATTGCCGGAAACAATGCATCGACGATGCCAGATGTATCGATCACAACCTTCCTCCTTTCTGTGTCTGAGGTTAATGGTCAAGATGACGACAGAAAACGCTAGAGAACGCGCCTAGTAAAGAAATTTACTCCAAAAGATTTTTCTGTCAAGTAAAATTTTTCACAAAACTCCTCCGATGCAAATCGCAGAGGCCATTTTCGCGGATTTTTTTAATATGAAAACTGGTGCCATAACCCTTGTGTTTTTCAAAACCAAACTCGGGATAAATTTTGGCGAGCTTGCACATTTTTCTGTCGCGCAAAACTTTGGCCGCGATGGAAGCCAAAGAAATTATTGGTTCGAGTCGGTCACCGCCGCTAATTGTTTCTTGAAATAAAAAATATTCGGGCGCTTTGAGGCCGCCGTCAAGCAGAATAAGTGTCTGACTCGGATTAAGATTGAGCCTGTCGAGAGCACGACGCATGGCGAGAGAGATGGAATGAGTCAGACCGTGAGTGTCAACTTTTTCTGCGCCAACAAATGCCACGCGAAAATCGAGCAGACCATCGCGCTGACCAATGCGAATTTTTTTAAACCATTCGTCGCGAGCATCTGGTGAAAGTTGTTTTGAATCGCGAGCTTGACGGAAATTTTTGGGCAATTTACCCACCGCAAAAACCATCGCGCCAACTGCAACCGGCCCTGCGAGTGGACCACGGCCAACTTCATCGACACCAACGATGTATTTGATTTGACTTGGCTTTTGTGTTTTAAAAATGAGGCGCATACGATTAGTGTATAATTTTATCATGTCTCGTTTTACACACCTGCATGTCCATAGCCATTACAGCTTGCTCGAAGCGGTACCAAAAATCTCGGATCTAATAGAGAACGCGAAAAAGTTTGACATGAAGGCGCTGGCTCTTACAGACAATTGCAATCTCTATGGCACGATTGAGTTTTATAAAGAATGCACAGCGGCTGGTATAAAGCCGATCATTGGCATTGATGCTTATGTGGCGCCGCGAAGCAGACTGAGTAAAGAAAATATGGTGGATGCAACCCGCAGCCGTTTGATTCTTTTGGCAAAAAATGTGACGGGTTATAAAAATCTCATCAAGCTCGTCACAGCCGCACACTTCGAAGGTTTTTACTACAAACCGCGTATTGATAAAGAATTAATTGAGAAATACAAAGATGGTCTCATCGCTATTTCAGCCGCCACAAACGGAAGCATTGCCCGTGCCTTAAAAAGCGACGATCGCGAACGCGCCACAGAAGAAGCCAGATGGTACAGCCACACTTTCGGACCGGATAATTTTTTTATCGAAATCACCGAGCCAGCCAAAATGAAGTCGCTCATCGATTTTGCACACGAAGTTGGCGTGCCGATTGTTGCTTCGCAAGATGTCTACTACATCCACGAAGATGATCGCGCCGCTCGCAATACCCTTCTCTCGATTCAAAATACAAATTGGGGCAATCACGGCGATATTGGCAACGAAGAGGAAGACTTATCTTTCGGTTCGCCGGAAAAAATTGCGAAAAATTTTGAGAAAATTTTGGGCGCGGAAGCGGCGGAACAGGCCATCGCAAACAACGAAAAAATCGCAGCTATGTGCGACTTGAAACTCGAGCTTGGTAAGTGGCTGTTTCCGGCATTTGTGGTTGAAAGCGGTCTCTCGCACGACGATGAGCTTCGCCGGCTCGCATATGAAGGTTTGGAAAGACGCGGTATGGAAAAATCGCCCGAGGTGCTCACGCGTCTCGAGTATGAGCTCAAGGTTATTAAAGACAAAGGTTATGCGCCGTACTTTTTGGTGGTGGGCGACCTCATGGATTTCGCGCATAAAAATAATATTCTCACGACCATTCGAGGTTCGGTCGCTGGCTCACTCGTCACCTACTGCGCGCACATTACAAACGTCGATCCGCTCAAATATAAATTGCCTTTCGAGCGATTTCTAAATCCCGAGCGTCCATCTGCTCCCGATATCGACATGGATTACGCCGACAACAGACGTGATGAAATGATTGCCTATGCCAAAGAAAAATATGGCCACGACAACGTCGCCCAGATTGGTACATTCGGTACGATGGCGGCGCGCGGTGCTGTGCGCGACGTGACACGCGCGCTCGGCTATCCTTACACACTCGGTGACACACTTTCCAAACTCATTCCGATCGGCGCGCAGGGTTTCCCAATGACCATCGACCGCGCACTCAAAGAAGCGCCAGACTTTGCAAAAATGTACAAAGACAATGAAGACGCGACAGACATTATCGACATGGCGAAAAAAATCGAAGGCGGTGCGCGACACATTTCCGTGCACGCCGCGGGTGTCGTTATTTCTCCCGTGCATCTCACCGAGCTCGTGCCGCTACAGTACGACACAAAAAGTGCGGAAAATATTATCACTCAGTACGACATGTATTCGGTGGAAGAAGCCGGCCTTTTGAAGTTCGACTTTCTTGGCATTAAAAATTTGGCCATTCTCGCCGACGCTGTGCGCTTGGTGAAAAAGCTCGATGACATAGAAATCGACATTGAAAACGTACCGATAGACGACAAAAAAACTTTTGAAATGCTCGCGCGCGGCGAAACGATCGGCCTTTTTCAGCTAAATGGTTCGGGTATGACAAAATTTTTGAAAGAATTGAAACCGAGCTCCATCCTCGACATCAATGCCATGGTCGCCCTCTATCGTCCTGGCCCGATGGAATCTATCCCTCAATATATTGAACGCAAACACAATCCCGCGCTCGTCACCTTCCTCGATCCACGTCTCAAAGATATTTTGTCGCAATCGTACGGCGTCATCACCTATCAAGACGATGTGATGCTCACCGCTATTCACCTCGCCGGCTACTCGTGGCTCGAGGCCGACAAACTCCGCAAAGCCATGGGTAAAAAAATTCCCGCGGAAATGGAAGCCCAGAAAGGCAAATTGCTCGAAGGCTTGGTGAAAAACGGTCTGAGCGCCGCCAAAGCCGATCAGCTATGGAAACTCATCGAACCTTTTGCCGCTTATGGTTTCAACAAAGCTCATGCCGCAAGCTACGGCAAAGTGGCCTATCAAACCGCCTACATGAAGGCCAATTTTCCGGTCATTTATATGTCTGCTGTGCTCACCGCCGACTCTGGCGATGTGGATAAAATCGCCGAAACAATCGCCGAGTGTAAGCGCATGAAAATTCCGGTTTTGCCGCCGAGCGTCAATGAAAGCTTTTCTGAATTTACGGTGGTGCGGGAAAGTGCGCAAAAAAACGTCGCGGGTGGCACTGACGGCGCCGAAAAAATCCGCTTCGGTCTTTACACAATAAAAAATTTCGGTGAGACAGTTGGCGAAACGATAATCACCGAGCGCGAGAAAAATGGCCGCTTCACATCTATCTCGAATTTTTTGAATCGCATCAAAGATAAAAATTTAAATAAAAAATCACTTGAGTCGCTTATTAAAACCGGGGCACTCGATGAATTCGGCGAACGCGGGCTTCTTCTTGGCAATCTCGATCGTCTGCTTGCCTACAGCAGAGAAAAACATCGCGGACCAGAAAATCAAGAGTCACTTTTCGGCCTCATGACCGATCAAAAAGCGGCGAGTGCCATGAGCGACATTTCTCTCGACCCAGCGCCACCTGCGACACAAGAAGAAAAACTCGCCTGGGAACGCGAACTCCTCGGCCTCTATGTTTCCGGCCATCCACTTGATCGTTTCAAAGAAAAAATTGAAAAACACGGCGGCTCGATTGCCAAGGTGAAAGAGAGCGGCATCAACGGCTCGACGATCGTCGTCGCTGGCCTCATCGAAGAAATAAAAGAATTTAGCACCAAAAATGGCGAGATGATGGCCTTCATAAAAATCGCCGACTACTCCGGCAACATGGAAGCTGTCGCCTTCCCCCGCACCAAAACCGAATTCGCCTCCATCCTTGTGGCGGAAAATTGCGTGGCGATAAAGGGAAAAATGTCCAACAGAAACGGCGTGCCGAGTGTTTTGATTGAGAAGGTGAAGGTGTTGTAGGAATTTTTGACAGATAACCGACAAACAAAATGACGGCGTCTTGACTTTTTGATTGATATTTGATAGCATATGCATATTACGACGAAAAAGGTTCCGAACGGCTAATTACCTAAGGAGCCTTTTTCATTTCTATTTTTCTTCTGGTGTCCCCATCATCAAGCGCCGCAAAACATGGTGCGCCAAGCTTGTCGTACAACGATGAAGCTCTCTCGCCGTCAGGAAAAAGAATTTTTTCAAGCTTTTGCTCGGTGATTAAAAAATCAACAAGCTGTCTGTAGTCACCATCCCCAGAAACCAGCACGATTTTATCAAACAATTCTTTATAGTAGAGTTTTTTCATAACATTAAAAATAATGTCGGAATCAACATTTCCTTTCTTTTTGCCAAGCATAAGTGATGTGTGTTCACGAAATAGCAAAATGAACCCGGCACTTTGTATGTTTTCATACAATGATTGCTGTGATTCATCTAGATATCCCAAAAAATAAAAGGCTTTTGATACATCGTATTTTTTCTCAAGATAAACACGAAATCGCGCAAGATCAACTTTCCATGGGTCAATTTCTCGCTTTGCAGTACCTAGGTAAAGATTTTGTCCATCTATGAATGCGAGGTTTTTTATTTGTTCATCGTTTGTGGCCATTTTGGTATTACAAAACAGCAATATAACAAAAGTTGGCTCAATATTTTTTTAAGAAATAATAAAGAATGAACGATTTGGCCTTTTACCCTAAAAAAGCTATTATTTTGAAATGAAAAAAGAAAATTCTGACCCCAACTCCCTACCCGCCAAGCGCCACTCGCTCGCCCATCTTTTGGCCGCGGCTGTGCTTGAAATTCGCCCCGACACTCTCCCTTCCATCGGTCCAGCAATAGACGACGGTTTTTACTACGATTTTGATTTCAGCAACGGCGAGCCGATTTCTGAAAAAGATTTGGTGGCAATAGAAAAACGAATGCGAAAAATTTTGCCGTCGTGGAAAGAATTTTCACACAAAGAAGTTTCGGCGGCCGAGGCACGTGAAGTGTTTGCAAACAATCCATACAAACTTGAGCTCATAGAAGAAATAGAAAACGGCGCGGTGCAAACCGGCGAAAAAATTACTCTTTATACGATCGGCGAATTTACCGATCTTTGTCGTGGCGGTCATGTTGAAAATCCAGCGAAAGAAATCGATCCAGAATCTTTCAAACTCGATCGTGTGGCTGGTGCGTATTGGCGTGGTGATGAAAAAAATAAAATGCTTACACGCATTTACGGCCTCGCGTTTGAAACCGGTGCAGAGCTTGCGAGCCACATTGCGATGCGTGAAGAAGCTAAAAAGCGCGATCACAAAAAACTCGGCAAGGAGCTCGGGCTTTTCATTTTCTCCGATCTCGTTGGTCCTGGCCTGCCACTTTGGACACCGAAGGGCACAATCGTGCGAAATTTGCTCGACGATTATGTTTGGTCGCTCCGTCGCGAAAAAGGTTTCATGAAAGTTACAATCCCCCACATCACCAAAAAAGATCTTTACGAAACTTCTGGCCACTGGGGGAAATATGCTGACGGACTTTTCAAAATTACCACGCGCGAAAATCATCTCTATGCCATGAAGCCAATGAATTGCCCGCATCATGCTCAAATTTTCGCCGCCACTCCAAAAAGCTACCGCGACATGCCACAGCGCTACAGCGAAACCACCATGGTCTATCGCGATGAACAGTCTGGCGAGCTCTCCGGCCTCTCCCGCGTGCTTTCTATTACTCAAGACGACGCGCATGTTTTCTGCCGTCAGAGCCAGATCGAGCAAGAAGTTTTTGCTATTTGGGACATCATCGATGAATTTTATGGCGTTTTTGGTTTTGAAGATTTAAAAATTCGCCTCTCGCGCCACGATCCATCACACTTCGAAAAATATCTCGGTACACCAGAGATCTGGAAAAACTCTGAAGCCGCGCTAACGAAACTGATCGAAAAGCGAGGTATCAAAGAATGGGTAGACGGCCTCGGTGAAGCTGCTATCTACGGCCCCAAGATCGATTTCATTGCCAAAGATTCTATCGGCCGCACGCTGCAAGTGGCCACAATCCAACTCGACTTCAATCAACCAAAAAACTTCGGTCTCACCTGCACAAATGAAAAAGGTGAGAAAGAAGATGTTGTGATGATTCACTGCGCCATCATGGGATCAATCGAACGCTTCATGAGTGTACTTATCGAACACTACGCCGGTGCATTTCCATTCTGGCTCGCGCCTGTCCAAGTGGCCATCGTTCCCGTCTCCGAAGCACACGAAGAATACTCTCGCCAAATTTTAGAAAAAATAAAGGCGGAGAAAATCGACGGCGCCCAAATCCGCGCAGAACTTTTTCTCGCCGACGATTCTCTTGGCAAACGCATCCGCGAAGCTAAAGTACAAAAAATTCCTTACACTCTCATCATTGGCGACAAAGAAATTGCAAACAGCGACGCAAGCGAAGCCAACCTAAACGCCACACTAGAAAACCGCGATAAAGGCAATCTCGGCGCCCTCTCCGTAGAAGAAATCATCGCGAAATTTAGAAAAGAAATTGAGGAGAAGAAATAGCTATTATCCAATTAAAATTAAAAGCCGTCCGTATGCAATGCCAATTGCTACGGACGGCTGTTCAGAAAGCCACAGAGACATCACTCGATTTCTTTGATGATGACGTACACGACCCTACTCATTTCCGGCTTGGCGACTTGGGCCACCCTCACTTTTTCGCCCCTGTGGTAGAGATGATAGATTCCCCCAAGAGTCACCTTCATACCCGGTTGAAAATACTGGAGTTGAATAAGGTGATCACTAGCAGGATCCTGCCTCACAAAAACCCTGAGCTCCTTGCCAATCACAACCACAGAACCACTACCTAGATTTGCATGAACAATGCCCATCGTTCGCTTTCTCCTTTCATTTTAGATGGTTTCGATACACCCTCAACACATCTAATCTTATAAAAACAAAATAGTCAATAATTTTGGGCAAAAAAAAGCCCCCGAGACCAAAAATCGCGTTAGGCGTTCTCGGGGGACTTTGAGGGTCACAAGTAAAAATAATTGCGAAAGGGATAAACGGACACCTCCCGAAGAGCCATGCCCTTGCACTCTCCGAGAGGGTCCGCCACAGAAGGAAGGACTTATTACACTCCTGTTTACAGTTTATACGAGAGTTGAACCATCTGTCAACAAAAGCTTGGGGTGACACTCTCACTCAAGATCGTCAACGATCACAAAACTTGCCTGCGGCATCGCAGGAGCAATGATCTGAGCAACTTTTCTCGTTGAGCCATCGCAGTGCTCTGTTCTGGATTCTCCAAGAGTGACCTGAGTACCCCACGGAATCAGACCATGATAAGAAAGTCCCTTTCTACTTCCCCCCCCTTCGCTTCTTCTAAAAAATCTGGCATCCTTGGTGAGCTTGAACACTGGCCCTTCTTTCTTTGGCTTTCGATACTTTTTCCTAGCACCCATCGTTTTCTCCTTGTTAAAACGTCCCGCCATATTTAATCACACACAGTAAAAAAGTCCATACCCAGGCAAACTTATTGAGCCCAAAAAAAATTTGCGCCATGGTTTGCGAAAACTGCCGCAGAAAAATTTGTTTGGGCGTTAGATATCAATCGTCGCCTTCTTAGCATTCGACTGAATGAACGACTTTCGCGCTGGCACATCAGTACCCATGAGAATGTCGAAAACCTTGTCGGCATCTTGGGCGTCTACCACACCCACACGCTTCATCACGCGACGCTTTGGATCCATGGTCGTCTCCCACAACTCTTCGGAATTCATTTCTCCAAGACCTTTGTAACGTTGAATTGAAATTTTATCTTTCTTTGGTGCGAGTTTGGATTTTTTGCCCGAAGCATCTTCGTCGGCGGCTTCTTCATTCTCTTCACCGTTTGCATTTTCTCCGTCACCTTCGCCATTCGCATCTTCCTCATCCCCAGCAATATCCTCCATCTGCATACTAGCTTCTTTGCCGATGATGGCGATTTTTTCGTCGTCGTTGTAGGCGTAGAAAATTTCTTTACCTTTTTTTATTTTATAAAGCGGCGGCTGAGCGATGTAGATGTGGCCGGCATCGATAAGCGGACGGAAGAAACGATACAAAAGTGTGAGAATGAGTGTGCGAATGTGCGCACCGTCAACGTCGGCATCGGTAGCGATGACGATTTTGTGATAACGAAGCTTAGTGATATCGAAAGTGTCGCCAATGGCTGTGCCAAGTGCGAGCACGAGATTTTTGATCTGCTCAGAACCGAGCATGCGGTCGAGCCTAGCGCGCTCAATATTTAAAATTTTACCGCGAAGTGGTAGCACCGCTTGCGTACGACGATCGCGACCGCTTTTGGCAGTACCACCAGCAGAATCTCCTTCCACAATGAAGAGTTCGCTTTCTTCGGCGCTCGTGCCAGCTTGGCAATCGGCGAGCTTACCAGGCAAAGTCATGCCTTCGAGTGCGCCTTTGCGGAGCACGCTGTCTTTGGCGGCCTTGGCGGCTTTGCGGGCCTTCATGGCGAGCGTCACTTTGCCAATGATAGCCCGCGCATCTTCAGGGTTTTCTTCTAGGAAATAGGCAAACGCTTCGCTGAAAACTGTCTCCACCATACCGCGAGCTTCCACCGTACCAAGCTTGGCCTTTGTCTGACCTTCAAACTGCACTTCGCGAAGCTTTAAAGAAATAACGGCCGTGAGACCCTCCATCACATCGTCGCCAGTGAAAGAGTCGTCTTCTTTGCCGCCGCTCTTGCTACCACTGCCGCTGCCTCCCGCACTTTTGCGCACCAAAGTATTTATTGTGCGAGTGAGAGCCGTCTTAAAACCAGTGACATGCGTACCACCTTCGGAATTGTAGATATTGTTGGCAAACGCGTTGAGACGGCTAGAAATGTCGTCGACATATTGGAGTGAAATTTCGACAGACTCATATTCATTGGTTTTTTTCTCAATGTAAAAAATGTTTTTGTGAATTGGTTTGAGAGCGTTGTTGTAAAACTTTACGAGCGAATAGAGACCACCCTCAAAATAGAAAGATTGGGACGGCGCATTTGGCTTTAAATCGCGCAAATAGAAAACTTCGTCTTCGAAAAAATCGCCTTTCATTGAGCCATCAGCCGCAACTTCGCGAGCATCGATGACGCTAATTCGCAAACCTTTCACGAGGTAGGCTTGCTGGCGCATGTGAGACACGATGCGATTGAAATCGAAATCTTGTTTGCCGAAAATTTGCTCATCGGGCTGAAAGAAAACGATCGTGCCGTTTTGCTTCGTTGAAGCCACTTTTTTCACAGTCGCTTTTCTCTTGCCACGCACATATTCCTGCATATAAATGCCGCCCTCTTTGTGCACCACGACTTTTGTATATTCTGAAAGCGCGTTTACAACAGACGCGCCCACGCCGTGCAAACCGCCAGATACTTTATAACCTTCGCCACCAAATTTTCCTCCGGCATGCAAAGTGGTCATGATCGTCTCGAGCGCTGAAACTTTCGTTTGCTTATGCATATCGACAGGAATACCGCGGCCGTTGTCTACTACACGCACATGATTGTCGGGCAAAAGGGCGATCTCGATGTCGTTCGCAAAACCACCCATCGCTTCGTCGCGGGAATTGTCGAAAATTTCGGTGACCAAATGATGAAAACCGTCCGGACCCGTTGTACCAATGTACATACCCGGCCTCTTGCGTACTGGCTCTAAGCCCTCAAGTACGGAAATATCCGACGCTGTATAGTTTGATTTGGCCATTTATATAAGATTTATGAGGATTTGCAACACTTTTAGAACACTTATTGTAGCAAAATTACCCCCTTAAAACAAGCTCAAAACAGACCCCTTTATACACAATAATAAGCCCCATTTTGGGCCTTTTTTCGGCTTTTATCAATTTAAATCGATTTCATGCTTGACAGAATATACATAGTATGATATGATTAAAGCAGAAGAAGTTTGGTTTGTCTAGCACAGCGTTTGTGCAAGACACTCCGAACAAGGCTCCACAGAAGGAGTTTGTCCATGTATTACGACTCATTCACCGGCCTCTACTTCAACCCCACCACCGGAATGGTCTTCACCGCCGCCGAGATCATCGGCTTCGCCTCGGGCGACGGCGAGTGGGGCAGGTAAGCCCAACCGCCCGACAACATGGGGAAGAAGAGATTAGACCACGCTACTTTGTACGGCGTGGTCTTCTTTTTGCCAATTTTTGTAAAATCGCGGTGGCTGGTGTATATTTTAAGCCATGAAAAGAACGCAATATAATGTCTCACTCGACGAGCAGACGCAGATTCTAAAGACACTAGACGACCGAGCAGACACTCAAGCTGAGCGACTCAAGCGTTACATTGCTCTCCCCGACCTCACTCGCACTGAGGGTGGGCCACTGAAAGTCATTACCGACACAATCATCAGTCTGCCGAGCTTAAAAGATTTCGATATTATTGAGACACCAGAAGTTATTTCCCCATCTATCGTCTTCGACCTTTTTAATTTTCCCAAAGATCATCCCGCTCGCACCCAGAGCGACACATATTATGTAGACGACACGCACATTCTCCGCCCGCACACGAGTCTCATGTGGAAATATTACCTTGAGATTCCAGAGGTTTTGGAAAAACTCGAAAAAGACGGCCAAGTGGGCGCGCTATGCTACGGCACTGTATATCGTCGTGACGAAATAGATTGGCAACACACAAACGTCCTTCATCACATCGACGGTCTTTATCTTTGCAAAAAATCGGTGAAAGAACTCGGTCAGCCAGACCTCGAAAACATTCTATGGGAAGTGGCACGACAAATTTTCGGCAAAGATGTAAAAGCAGAGTTTCGTGTAGATCATTTCCCTTACACCGATCCGAGTCTCGAAATGAATATTGCTTGGGGTGAAAAATGGATTGAAATTTTGGGCGCAGGTATCGTCCATCCGGCGGTTATAAAAAATCTCGGCCTCGACCCAGAAATTTACAATGGCTGGGCATTCGGTTTTGGTGTCGATCGTCTTGCAATGATCAAAATGCAAATTCCCGACATTCGCCTCCTCCGATCTGAAGATGAGCGCGTAAAAAAACAACTCGCCGACATAAATCACAAATATCAAGCGGTGAGCAAATATCCGTCAGTGGTGCGCGATATTTCTTTCGTTGTAGACAAAGCTTCATTCAACGAATTCCGTTATTACGAAATCGTTCGCGAAATTGGCGACGATCTTATTGAAGAAGTTAAACTGCTCGACAAATACGAAAGCGAGAGCAAATTCGGCGCCGGAAAAATTAGTTACACATTCCGAATCACCTATCGCGACCTAGACCGCACACTCACAAGCGAAGAAGTTGATGTTGTACACAAAAATATCGAGAACAAAACCACTGAGGAATTTGGCGCGATGATCAGATAAAATTGCCACGGTCGATGACGCGACGTGCTTAGTAAGCTACCTAGAGCTCCGTCGTGGCAATATAGGCTCCGTCTTTTACATATACGAAACCACCACTAATTCTAAAGTCTGGGTTTTGGCCGCGAAAAATGGGGTAAATATTTTGGTAGGCAGAAGTGTCGAGCTCGAGAGCGTAAATGCCGTTGTCGAAAGAAATCAACACTGCGTCTTCCCTGCCGGGGAAAAAGTCGAGGGTGTCGATTTTAGAATTGGCTGTCCAGATATTTATGTTTTTTTGGCAAACTGCTCGCTCTTCGCAGAAATAGTATGGTGCAGTGCTCGTAGCCTCGAGCCACTCAGCACGAATGCTCGGACCAGATGCAGAGACTCGTATATCACCGCCCACTTTTAAGGCAGGTGTAGATGTGGCAAAAAGTTTGGCCGCGATCAAATAATCGGAAGAATTTTTTAAAACTTCTTCAAACTGCATAATTTTTGGCACAAGGAGTGGAAACCGAGCGGCCACTTCTCCCTTTTTTACATCCACAAACTTTGCCCATGGCCAAAAATTTTCGTGGGAAACTAAGAGCAAATAATTTTTAGCCTCCAAATTTTTTACCAAAACTTCTTTTTCAAAACGGCTCGTAGTGGCACGCAAATCGTCACCGATAAAAATCTGCGCTCCAATCTCCGGTACATACACATACACACCACCACGGCGCGTGAGATTGAACGCATCGTCGAGCGAGTAGCCAGTGGCGTAAAGCAAAAGTGTGGGAATGGCAACGATAAAAATAAAAGCAAAAAACAGAAAATAGGCTATTCGAACTTTTTTTGGCATCGCTCCCATGTGTTTTTTATGAGATTAAGTATATCAAGATTTGAGCTTCTGATGTTTCGGCGTAACCCAAAAGCCCATATAGCGACCAAACATTAGCCGTGTCTGAGATTCAAGGCCAGGAATAGAACCGAAGACGGTGATGGTGATCGGAATCAAAATCCACTGCAGAATCATAATGAGGAAATTGCCACGACTTTTCCCGACTGGTCGTTTTGGGATGAGGCTAAAAGAAATAATGGCTGAAATAATGAGGCCAGACATTGCGGCAATCATCAGACTGCGGGTGAAAATTGGCAGATTGTAGGAAAGAATTGTCGTGTTGAACTTCGCACCGCCGAGCCAGAGAGGTAGCCAACCGAGCATGAAAATGATTATCGGATTGGTGGCCAAAGACCAGTAACCCTCGAGCTGAATAAGGGCCACTTTTATTCTCTGCCAGAGCGGAATACGTTTGTTTTTTACAAAACCAAAAAGCAGATACGGCATATTTTCCACTCCCCAACCCCAGCGGCGTTGCTGTTTATACACGTTTATAGCCGTCTGCCAAAGAGTGGGCGCAAGATTGGCATCCATAGAAACCGGATAAGAAATTGGTGTGACGGTATAATCGCCGTCGTAAGCCATAAGCGCGTTCCAGAAAATGCGCGAATCTTCGGAGACCATGTTTACCTGCCAAAAACCGATTTCGTTGAGTGTTTGAAAAGGTACGGAGTGTGAAGAAAAAGTGGCGAGCTTTTCTGGGCGCTCTTGCTGAATCATTTGCCAAAATGTGCCCGACATAGCCACCACACGCGAAAGTGCCGGTGCGTCCCAAATGTTGTTGTTGTAGAGTGGCACAGGCTGGAAAGATGTGCGATACGGCCGAGCTGAAGTGAGAAAATGCCATGCCACGCAAGAAAAATATTGGGGATAAACATTTGTATCGATATCAAAAGCCGACACAATAACATCGCCATATGGAATGCCACGCGCATCGAGAATTTTTTCTCTCGCCTGCTTGGCCATGTAAGTGATATTCGAACCCTTACCAGCCATTTCGCCGGGAATGTCTTTTGGATGAACCGTTATGATAATTTCACCGAAAACGCCAGCGAATCGCGCGCGAGCTTGCTCGGCAATTCTTTGCGACTCCTCACCAGCCCGTTCTTCTATACCTAAAACAATCAGAAACTTTTTTGCGTCGTAATGCGAATCGGAAATCGACTGCAAACATTTTTCTACAACATCTGCGCCCTCTTTATAAAACGGCAAAATGAGCAAATGATAGACGTGGTCGTATTTTAGAGTCGCGAGCTTTGCATTCCAATCGGTCGCCAAACTCTGCTTCATTCTTTTCCAATTCTGACGCAAATAGATAGAAAGATATGCGGTTTTGAGAAGCCAATAAAGATCGAAGGCAATAATAAAGAGTGCGACGTAGACCGGCGCAAACCATGAGAAAACGAAACAGCCAAGAATCGTGCCCCACGCCAAGAGACCCGGCACCATTTCAAAAAAACGATAGAGCCAACGGTCGAAACCCTGAAGCTCGGTGGCGCGGCCGATATGAATAGGCTTTCTCATTTTTGGAGCCACCTGTCAGGCTTGAACTGACGACCTGCTGTTTACAAAACAGCTGCTCTACCAACTGAGCTAAGGTGGCGTGTTGCGTAATTTGTGTTTCGATAACGACCGGAAATTTCTGTTGAAATTTCCTAATCCTCGGCCTCTTCGGCCTGCGTAGTCGTTCCCGAAACACAAATTACTCCAAACGCTTAAGAATAAAAACGAGGGGGGAGCGGAAAACTTACCGTCTGTCGCCGTGGCGACCGGCGAGAGTGCGAATGAAGGGTGACGCTGAAGAGCGCGAAGAAAACACTCTCTCTCCTCTCATTTTACCAGACAAAGAATTGTACTTGGTAAGAGATCGGCGCTTCAAACGGGCGAAGAATTTTTCGATCCGACTAGGAATGCGGACCAAGACCATGAATATAGCATGTTCCTTCAAAAAATACCCGAGGTGTCGCGCAAGGCGAATAGAACTAAAGACATGACTATCGCCAGATGCAAAGAAACGAGTAATGAATGCCTCTCGGCCAGCTCTGGCCTCCCAGATTTTTAGCAAAAGCATTAGAGCGATCGCCACGAAAGAGACAGCTATAATTATGAGATTCATATAGAAAAACGAGTGTAGCGACCGATTTCGATACGCTCACCAAACTTCTGCACAGCCGCCTCTATGAGGCCAGCAATAGTTATATCTTGGTTCTTTATGAACGGCTGGTCAAGGAGGACTTGTTCACTGAAATAGGCGGCCAATTTGCCCTCCATAATCTTCTCTCGCATGGCTTCTGGCTTGTCGGCCACTTCTGAAGCTAGCGCAGCAGCAGTCTTATCACGCACCTCCTGGCTAATGTCTTCTGTTTTTAGGAATTGAGGGTTGGTAGCGGCGACATGCATAGCAATATCGTAAGCAATTTTTTTGAATTCTTCGTTTTTAGCTACGAAGTCTGTTTCACAGCCGAGCTCTACCATAGAGCCCACATTGCCTGTGCCGTGGACATATGCGGCCACCACGCCGGAGCCGAGTGTGCGGCCAGTTTTGTTTGAAGCGATGCTCTTGCTGTTTTTTTGCAAGATAACGATCGCCTTTTCCATGTCGCCCTCAGCCTCAATAAGTGCCTTGCGACACTGCATAATAGAAATACCTGTCTTGTCTCGCAATTCCTTTACGCTTTCAGTTGAGATTTCCATAATTTTGAAAATTAAAAATCGATATTAAAAAGAACTAAAAACTCACGCTAAGCGGCAACTTTGCTTGAAGCTGGTGAAGCGGTATTTGGAACTGCGCGTTTTGTTCCATCTTGATAAGCGCGAGCGATTTTGTTTACGAAGAAAGCGATGCTGTGCTTGGAAGAATCGTTGCCAGGAATTGGATAATCGACTTCTTTGAGATCACAATCGGAGCCACAAAGAGCGATGATTGGAATACCGATAGTATGAGCCTCTTCGACAGCGATAGACTCTTTTTCTGAATCAACGACGAAGATGGCTTTTGGCAATTCTTTCATGAGAGAAAGACCTTCAAAATAGAGGCGTAGCTTGTCGATTTCACGGTCGATAAGGAGGCGCTCTTTTTTTGTGTATTTGCCGAGCTCGCCTTTTTCTTTTTGGCTAGTGAGCATTTCGAGCTTCAAAACTCTTTTGCGGATTTCTGGAAAATTTGTAAGTGTGCCACCAATCCAACGACCAGCCACGAAAGGCATGTCGATCTGCATAGCACCAGCGCGGATAGCCTCACGGGCCTCGTTTTTGCCACCCACAAGAAGGATTTTTGCCGACTTTGAGCCAAGATCAGAGACAAAATCGAGCGCTTCCTGGAGGGCGCCGCTTGTCTTTTCTAGGTCGAAAATTTCGATCTTATTCTTAACACCAAAAATAAAAGGCTTAGCTGAAGGATGACGACGAGACTTAGTATAGCCAAAATGAGCCCCTACACTGAAGAGCTCTTGGATGACGTCGTTGGTTTTGGCGTGCTTGGTTACTTCCATAATTTGTTTTCAAAGCCTATCAGATTGGGCGGTTTAGCGCAAGATTCTCCAGAACCGCCAGATCATCCTTAGTATTTGGCTGTAAAACCTCTAAAATATCGGCCATAGGGGCAACGACCACCCTCTCACCCTGTCTTTTCGCAACGTGCAGTAAGTCGGTTATATAGTATTCCTTCTGAGTGTTTTCGTTTTTTAAATTATCAATATTACTCCAGAGCCACTTTGCACTAAAAACATACACCGCCGGATTCACTTCTCGAAGTTCTATCTCCTCATCATTGGCGTCTTTATATTCAACAATTCTTTCTAATAGACCGTCTCTGTCACGAACTATCCTTCCAAAACGCGTTACTCCCTTGCGCCAATCCTCAAAATCTGGGAGCAATGCGGTGGCTAGTGTGACTGTCGCTTTGTTTTTTAAATGTGTGTCTATAAGAGCGGCGAGAGTCTCTTTGGAAGTGAGGGGTTGATCGGTGGAAAGGACTAAAATGTCTTCATGTGCATGGTCTAAATTAGCCTTTGCGGAAAGCACCGCGTGGCCTGTACCCAATTGTTCTGTCTGATGAGCATAATTGAGTCCCCTTCCCAGTTCTTCAAAAATTCTTTCCTTTTTATGACCAACAACTATCACTGGTTTCAATTCCAAACCAAGACTTTCTACAGTATCTAGAATATGTTTCAAAAAATATTTTCCACGAAGCAAGGAAAGGGCTTTGGGATCGGCCGACTCCATTCTTGTACCTTTTCCAGCTGCTAGTATAACGACCTGAAGCTTGCTCGTGTCCAAATTCGTCATTTGCTTTTACTTTTTCTCAAAAAAGCTCTCGCAAGCCTCCACAATTTGATCTAAATCGCCAGCTAAAATGGTTTGGATGTTGTGCCAAGACTCTTTCACACGATGGTCGGTAATGCGGTCTTGGAGGATGTTGTAGGTGCGGATTTTCTCAGAACGGTCGGCAGTGCCTATCTGATCCTGCCTCTCAGAGGCGTGCTTTTTGGCCTCAGCCTCCTGCTGAAGCACCTCAAGCTTGGCACGGAGAATCATCATGGCTTTTTCACGATTGTTGGCCTGACTACGCTCGGAAGTGGAGCGCACATCTATGCCCGTTGGGCGATGAATGAGGCGAACGGCCGTTTCAACCTTGTTGACGTTTTGCCCACCAGCGCCACCGGAGCGAGAAAATTCCATGTCGATGTCGGCGGGGTTGATTTCAAAAGTCGACTTTTTGCGAATTGGGAGAATTGCAACAGAAGCTGTAGAGGTGTGGACTCGGCCCATTTTTTCCGTAGCTGGTACGCGTTGTACTCGATGCACACCCGACTCAAAACGGAGCTTGCGATAGACATCCTTACCTTTTATCTCAAAAGAAACTTCTTTGTAACCGCCGAGATCACTTTTCGACTCATGGATAAAACGATGGCCCCAGCCCTGCCTGTCGGCATATTTTGAATACATGGTGGCCAATTGCTCGGCAAAAAGTGAGGCTTCATCGCCACCGGCACCAGCTCGTACTTCGACAATCGCCTCGTTTGGAAATTCTTCTTCGGCTTCATCTTTGGAAACAATCATTTCCATTTGTTCCAAAAGTGCTTTTTTTTGCGTTTCTATATCGGCCAATTCTTCACCCGCAAGCACGGTAAAAGACGGGTCGGAGGCAGACATGCGCTCGACTTCCTTGCCCTCTTGCTCGAGCTTTTGATACATCTCGGCTAAGTAGAGAGTTTTAGGATTACTTTTGAAGCGATCCAGGTTCATATGGCCCGCTTATTTTTTCTTAGCGGCGGTCTTAGCGGCAGCTCCAGCGGCGCTAGTGGTGGCAGCGGCGCGGCGAGTTCTAAATTTTTCAACACGACCTGCGGCATCGACAATCTTTTCTGTGCCTGTGTAAAAAGGATGACACTGACTGCAAATTTCTACGCGAATAGCCTCTTTGGTAGAGCCAAGAGTAAACTTATTACCGCAAACACACTCAACGCTTGCATTGGCAAAATATTTTGGATGTATTGCTTCTTTCATGCGGAAAACTATATCATAAAGCGATTTTTGAGCAAGTTGCGGGACAATTTGCCAAAAAAATCCGCAAAATTAGAGATCCTCGAGCGGATTGATCATATTTTCCTGAATATTTGTAGCGTGCTTCAAGACGCTTGCGGCATAGCCCATACCGCGAGTCTGCCAGTAGCCACCGGCATAATATTTGGCCGCGGCTGTAGACTCCGCTGTATATCCGCCCGCGCCCGCGCCTAAATCGCTCAAATAGAGAGCTGAGGCAAAGAAGGCATCACGTGGTTGCCATGGATCGGGAGTGGACTTGTTTATCAAAGAAGCAATTCGTCCTTCAAGACTCACCCATGTGGAAGGGATAAATTGGGATGGACCCATGCCACCACCATAGCCGCCCGGCTGTGGGCAAGATACCGGCCGCGACTTTGGATCGAAACCAAGACGATCGGCGATAGCCAAAAAAGGAGTGATGTCTCTCGTTGGCTTCATAATGCCCAGAAATGGCGTGCCAGTATTTTTGCCAATGCCATCGCCGGTTACGAAATCGGTTACCAAACACTGACCAACATTTTGTCCGAGATTGGATTCTTGAGTTAAAATTGCCAAAAGAAAAGCTGGTCGTACGCCAGTCTTTTTACTAACTTCATTTGCATACTGAAGAGCAGTACCGAAAGGAATAGCGGCCGTATCACGCAAAGAGAATAGTGCGGAGCGGATTTGGGCGGCCTTTTTTTCGCGCTCAGCCAAGGCTTGAGCGTAGCCTTTCTCCTGATTGCGACTGATATTCAAAAGAGCTTTTTTCTCGGCTTCTTTTTGTTCTACGAGGCGTTTTTCAGTTTCTACAGATACCCGCGCATCCGTCTCCTGACTTTTTTTGGTACTCAAAACCTTCTTCTCAGTCTCATTTTGAGTTTTTGTGTCGCGCACATCGGCCAAAAGTTCGTGAAGAGAACGTTTTATGGAATCGAAAGAGTCGAGATCGGAGAAAAATTCTGAGATGTCTTCATTTGAAAGAGCCATCTCAACAACCGAATACGAATCAACCTCATTTGTTTTTCTTATTAACTCGGAGAGGGCGTCTTTACTACGCACAATCTGCCCCTCAAGCTCGAAAATGGTTTTTTCTTTTTCACCGATGTCTTTTCCGAGCGTTTCGATGGCGAGATTTCGGGCTTTAATGACAAGCTTCGCCTCTTGTATCTTTGCGTTTAGAATCGCCGTGTCGCGTGCGAGCGAGGCTGTCTCTCCTTGTTTTTCGGTCAAAACCTTTCGCCACTCAACGATTTCTTTCTCGGTCTGTTTAAGTTCTGAACGGAGACGTTTTTCGCGGGCGTCTATGCTTTCGCCGGCAATGGTTTGAGCTTGGAGAATAGATAGATCGAAAATACCCGACGACGCAAAGATAGCGACAGCGAGAAAAAACATCGTCAACAAAAATAAACCTCTTTTCATGAGAATTTAATTGTAACATGACAAGAAAAAACCCAAGGTGGATACCCTGGGTTCGAAATGCAGACTAAAAAAACTAGTGTCACGGCATGAATGGAATCGCCTTGGTGTAGCCATCGAGCCAAGGCGAAGAGAGACGAATGAAACGCGGAGACCACAACCCCCTTTGACAATTAAAGCCTGGGACTGCCCTATTGCCGGCCTCGTCCTCTAACACATCACCAACGATGGCCAAAGAATCAATCCCTCCCACATGAAGACGGGCGAGAATACTGGCCTGCTGAGCGTCTTTTCTGTCCCAATCCAGGGCTAGGAAGAAAGACAGTCCGAGAACATTCAAAGAAGCTGGCCTGACCATACCCAAGACATCTTCGCCGATCAGGTTTTCATCAACTTCGAAGTGAGTGACGCGACCCATTTGGATTGGATCTGACGACCCCTCACCCACTCCACGAACATAGGAAAGGAATCGGATTGCCTTGGTGTCCAGACGAACACCCTGCCACCCCCCGAGAGCTTTGGCACGACGAGGAATCTTCCACCTTTCACCAAAAGCTTTCTGGAACTTGGTAGAATCGAAGGGTGGGAGCTCCAAATATGAGCCACCCGCACGAGGAGGCGTAGGCGGACGACGACCAACAGCAGTATTTTTATCCACGAATGTGACGCCACCAGAGGAAACCGAAGCGTGGCCTGAACGAGCATTGAAAGTCTTAGGCAAAAGACACCCCTTGTTTGAAAACTTGAAATCACCTTCATCCACCTGGAAACATTCCAGACGAAAAGGAAAACAGTCCGTCGAAATTTATATACTAAAAAGTGAGATTTGTAAAGCGCGGCGAGATGCGACGGCGTGCGGCGATTATTCTTCCTTACCTTTCGCCGGAGCGGCTTCACCTTCAGCACTCTCTTCTTCTTTCTTACCCTTCTTTTCTACTTCAATAGCAGAGAGATCGACAGGAGCGGCTTCTTCCACCACCTCTTCTTTAGGTTTAGCAACGAGAGCCACCACTTCATCGGCAGCTTCAAGCAAAGTAACACCAGTGGGCATTGCAATATCACCAGCCAAAGCCTGACTTTCAAAATTTACAAGTTTAGAAACATCAATTTTCAAATCGCGAGGCAAATCTTTTGGCATCGCCTCTATCTTTATTTCATAAAGAACCTTAATAAGAATACCGCCAAGATCTTTCACCGCCGGCGCAACACCCACAAACTCCACGGGCACAGCAAGCTTCACAGTATGACCTTTTTCGAAAACATAAAAATCGGCATGGCGAGGAGTTTCTTTTACAGGATCAAAATCGATATCGTGAATGAGGGCTTCGAGGTCGCCTTGTTCGCCATTGCCGGCGCCGGAAAGAGTAACGACGCCCGTTTCACCAACATCTTCCCAAACCTTTATAAAATCCTGCAACTTCACAGACGCAGACATAGATGGCTGTTTTTTGCCATAAAAGACAATAGGCATAAGGCCAGACTTGCGGAGCTCGTCTAGCTTTTGACCCGGATTGCGAGGTTTTGTTTCTAACTTAAGCATCAGAGCATTATAAACATAGTTGGAGAAAAAACAAGGTGCGGACACAGACTTCGCAGTAAATTAAAGGGGCCCGCACATGAAATGCGAGCCCCGATGAAAACTAGAAAATGTAACTCTGCCGAGAATTGTTTTGGACCGGCTCTGTCATCTTCAGAATAATCGGACCAAAAATCACCGTGGCAGAGATGATTGCGCCCACCAGCATCTGAAGAGCGAACATTTTCCACCGCCTCTCGTAGTCGAAGTTGTCGAACAAATCCAAGAGAAACGAGGCATTCCCCAACAAACTCATCGAGAGAACAAAAACGAAAATGGGCGAAGCGTCAGCGAAAGACGTCAGAGCCGAGAAAAAAGAAGCCAACAAAGCAACGAGTGAATAAAAAAAGATGCGCTCGAGTTGTGACAAGGTCGTAGAACCTTGGTTGATAAGTCCAACGATAACACTGAAGGCAAAAATCAGACCCGAGGGAAGAACGATTGTAAGCCACTCGTTTTCCCATCCAAAGTGAGTAAGGACCAAAAAGACAGCCGACAAAATCACGGAAACCAGAAACGCCCAGATGATGTCTCTTTTCATCACAAAGCTCCTTGATCTGATGCCTTATTTTTACTCTCACGAAGAGTAGAAATGAAGCATTTGTGTGTCTTTATCCGTCCAATATTTTACATAACTGTTGAGGTGTGTCAACGACAACGCGAGAAATTATTAAAATCTAACTCCTCACCAAATGTTCGTCCAAATACTCAAGTGTGCCCCCCACTTTCTTTCCAGGATTAAAAATATTTTGCGGATCGAAAATGTGTTTGATCTGGGCGAAAATTTCGCAAATTTCTGCCCCGTACATCTTCTGCAAATACGGCGTGCGGATGATGCCGTCGTTGTGTTCACCGGTTATTGAGCCGTGATACTCGGCCACGAGGTCGTAAATTTTATCTGAGACTTCGCGAATTATGCGGCGATTGCGGCCGTCTTTCATATCCATTAAAGGAATTATGTGGAAGTTGCCGTTGCCCGCATGGCCGGCGATGGTGTAGAGCAATTTGTATTCATCGAGAATGGCGCGCATCTTCGGCAAAAATTCTGGCAGATGCTCTGGCGCAACTACCACATCGTCTACAAAAGGCGCGGTGCGGCGGCCTTTCACATGCTGACGCAGAAGATTGAAGCTTTCGCGGCGTATCGTCCAATATTTTTCGGCTTCGCTTGGTGAGCTTGTGGCGCGCATTTTAAAACCAAAATTTTTCACGCCGTTTTCTAGCTCGGCCATTTTTTTATTTATTTCAGCTTCACTGTCGCCCGAAAATTCCACGAGCAAAATGAGTTTTGGAAAGCCGCCAGTGAGCAACATCCAAGCTTCCGGTAAAAAACTAAAGATGAGCTTCAGAAAACCGGCTGTTTTCATACTTTTGAGCATACTTGGCAAAAATTTTACCGCGAGTTTCATCGTGCTGTCGTCGTACGATTCAAGACTTTCGGGCTTAAATGGCAAAATAGCTTTCACCAACTCACCAAGTCGCGAAATATTTGGCATAAAAATCACAAAAAGTTTTGAAACTGGCTTCACCGGCACGAGTTTGAGCGTCGCTTCTGTAACAATGCCAAGTGTGCCCTGCGAGCCGACGATGAGCTTGGTGAGATCGAAGGTTTCGCCGTCCCAAACATTCCAAATATAGTAACCGGCAGAATTTTTGGAAACTTTTGGCTTGGCGGCAACGATTTTTTCGTGATTTTTCTCGATGAGTTCAAAAATTTGGCGGTAAATTTTAGCTTCAAAGCTGTCTTCGGCCATTTTTTCTTCAAGCTCACCGCGAGTGAGTGGCTTCACGACGCGCTCCACCCCGTCGACAAAAACCATTTTGATTTCGCGCACAAAATTTTCCATTTTTCCGTAGCGAAGAGTTTTTTCGCCGGCAGAATTGTTGGCCACCATGCCGCCGAGCGTGCAAAGATTTTTCGACGCAGTATAACAAGGCAAAATAAGGCCATTTTTCAAGGTTTCTGGCTCAAAATCGCGATAAAAAGTGCCTGGTTGAATGACGGCGGTTTTGCCCGCGGCATCTATAGAAGTGTCGCCGTGAATGTGTTTCGTGATATCTAAAATAATTGACTCATTGAGCGGACCGCCAGACATGCACGTGCCAGCCGATCGTGCGGTGATGGAAAGTGGCGTGTCACTGCCGCCCGCATCGTGCGCGCTTTTATTTTCGCGCACAAAATTTACAACACGACTAATATCGGCCGCATTTTTTGGAAAAACGACAAGCTGTGGCTTTACTTCAAAAAGACTGGCGTCGCGACTCGCCTTTTTGAGCGCGGGAGCGTCGTCGGCAAATTCACCTTCAAAAGTTTCGCCGCGACTGGCGAGAAATGTGCTGATTTTTTCTTTCAAGTTCTCTGACATTTTGGAAAATTTACGAATGTGCGCCGGATTTTTTCGTCTACGCGAGTTTTTGCGGCGATGCGACTTAGTTAAGCCAAACCATTAAAAGTTTTTAATTTCATCTCAACAACTTTTTCAACGGCGGCGACAGACGGCTTCAAAATTTTATACGGTGCGATTTCTTCGGGATTTTCTTGCAGAGCGAGCTTGAGCGCGTCGCGATATGCGAGACGAATTTCGGTATTGATGTGGACGATTGAGACGCCAGAGTGAATTGCAGCTAAAAAGTCTTCAGCTGAATTGCCCGAGCCGCCGTGGAGCACGAGAGGTACGCCTGCGGCCGCGCGAATGGCCGCCACTCTTTCAATATTCAACTTCGGATCGACGCCGCCGCGAAGCATGCCGTGAAAATTGCCCACCGCTGGTGCAAGCAGATCGACACCCGTCTCTGCGACAAATCGTTTTGCATCTTCGGCGTTCGTGAGTGATTCTTCACCAAGTTCGACACCTTCAGGAATGGCATCGAGAATTTTTGAAGATTGACCGATGTAGCCGAGTTCACCTTCCACAAGTACATCCCGGCCAGTCGTGCGCGAAACTTCCCTTGCATACTCCACGCACTGTTTCGTCGCCACAATATTTTCTTCGAGCGAAAGCTTGGCACCGTCGAAAATAACAGAATCAAAACCGGCATCGATCGCCTCTTTCACTTTCTCAAAAGAATATGTGTGGTCGGCATTTAGGAAAATCGGATAATTATATTCTTCACGAAGGCTATTCACAAGCGCCACAGCCTGCTTTACACCGATAAATTCCCTCTCGCCTTCCGATGCGCCAATAATCACCGGCAGATTGAGCTTTTGCGCCGCATTAAAAATGCCGCGCAGTGCCTCAAGATTTGAAATATTGAAATGACCGATAGCAGTTTTGTTTTCAGCGACCGATGTGATGTGTTGGCGAAGGGTTTGCATGGATTTTTATATTCTAAAGGGCTACGAGTATATAAAAGAGATTGAGTAATACAACCAAACCAACAAACCGACTATCAAGTATACTCTGTTACTCTTATATAGAAATAAATTCCTTTCTCTGTTGGTAAAAATACTTGTAATAAGGAATAGAACAGCCAGAATCAAAAGAAAGCCTGGAACTATTAAATAATTTAATTGTTCAAAAAAATCTGGTCCTCTACCCGAAAGACCCCATATCATCAAAAAGAAGAAAAACATACCGCCCCACCAAATTGCAGATATCAAATTACAAACAATCATGAGGACTTTTGACATAGTATTTTATATTAGAATAATGCCTCCCAATAATACCACGGCATAAAATCTATATGTTACAATTTTCCTATGTTCAAAAAATTTCGTCTAAATTCCAGCACACCCGACTTCCTCGCCATCGGCGACATAGCGACCGATGCTTTTATTCGACTCAAAGATGCGAGCGTTCACTGCAAACTCAATCGCGAAGATTGCGAGCTCTGCCTGCGCTTTGCCGACAAAGTGCCGTTTGAATTTGTGGAGGTGGTGAAAGCGGTGGGCAATGCCGCCAATGCCGCCGTGTCTGCTAGTCGGCTCGGCCTTTCCACGGCTTTTATGACCGACATTGGTGGCGATCAGGAAGGTCGCGAATGCATAGATGAACTCAAGAAAAATAAAATTTCTGTTCAATATGTAACGAAACATAAAAACAAAAAAACTAATTATCATTATGTGCTGTGGTTTGAAGATGAGCGCACCATTCTCATCAAACACGAAGACTATGATTATAAATTCCACGCGCCTCGAAAAGCACCGCGTTGGGTTTACCTTTCTTCACTTGGCGCCAACTCGCTCGCCTATCAGCTTCAGATTGCCGACTGGCTCAAAACTCACAACGAAATAAATTTCGCCTTTCAGCCCGGTACGTTTCAAATTAGCGCAGGTATGGAAAAACTCGAACCTTTCTATCGCCTCGCTCATGTCTTTTTCTGCAATGTTGAAGAGGCGGAAAGAATCTTGAAAACGGCGGGTGGCGGTTATGTCGCAGACGCCGCAAATTCCGAATTCCCCGACACAAAAATCAAAAATCTTTTGATGGCCATGCACAAGCTTGGCCCGAAAATTGTCGTTATCACCGACGGACCGCGCGGAGCGTATGCGTTTGATAGCCAGGCCGCCAATGGTGCGGGAGAAATGTGGTTTATGCCGCCCTACCCCGATCCAAAGCCGCCGTACGAGCGCACCGGCGCTGGCGATGCTTTTGCTTCTACGTTTACAGCCGCTCTCGCTCTTGGAAAAAACGTTTCCGAAGCTTTGCAATGGGGACCGATCAATTCAATGTCTGTCGTGCAATACGTCGGCGCGCAAAAAGGTTTGCTCGGTCGTCGTCAGATAGAAGAATTTTTGGCAAAAGCGCCGGCGGATTATAAGCCGAGGAGGATTTAAGCGGCGCAAGTACTTGCATTTAATTATTTTTTAGTGTAATATGCCCGAGTAACCAAGAAAAAAACCCTTGTGCAGATTCGTCTGCATAGGGGGCTTTTTCATTTTAGGTCCTCCTTTCTCTTTTCAATCACCTTCCGACTCAAAAAAGCCGATAGAACTATCGCAATAGCTGTAACAATCAGCGCATAAATAAACTTGCCGCCTGTTGTGCCACCAAAACCAGCTAGATTTCTGAAAAAAGATTTTAATGCCTCATCCCAAGCCAATGCCGCAATGAACCCTGACGCAGATAGAATTAAAATTGTTGAACGCTCTAAAACTGTAGAGCGAATATGTGCCAACTCATAGCGTTTTAAAAATTTTTCCAAGTCGGGTAAGCTGACTTCGAAAATCGGTGCATCTTTATCGTTCGACTGATCATTATTTGGATTTTGTTCCATGAGTTTTTACGCGCAAAAATAATTATTTTCTAGCGATGACTTTCTTCACTGCCTCTTTAATCGCATCCACACCCATTCCATAATATTCAATAAGCTCTTCAGGTGTGCCCGATTGGCCAAATTTGTCATCAACGCCGACAAATTCCATCGGCACAGGATAATTTTTCGCGAGACATTCGGCGACAGCACTGCCCATACCACCGCGAATTTGATGTTCTTCGACTGTAACGACAGCACCGGCTTTTTTTGCGGCGGAAATAATGGCGGTTTCATCGAGCGGCTTTATGGTCGGTAAATTAAGTACAGTGACTTTAATTCCTTCTTTTTCCAAATCGCGTGCGGCAACGAGCGCTTTATATACCAGAGCGCCAGTGGCAATGATTAGCACGTCAGAATTTTCGGCGGTAGTTTTTTCGCCAAAAGATTCTAGCTCACCATCGCGGCGTGGCGTCCGTCCTGTTTCCCAAAAAATTTGAGCTTTGCCGATTTCAAAAGGTGTGGCGTCGGTAGTCATGACCGGCGTTTTTTCGCGAGCGAGGCGGATGTAGACGGGTGTGTCGGTTTTTGCGGCGGCGAGTGTGGCTTTGCGGGCTTCTATAGAATCGCAAGGTGAGATGACGACCATTCGCGGAATGACGCGTGTGATGGCAATGTCTTCAATTGCCTGATGCGTGCCGCCGTCTGGACCAACGGAAATGCCAGCGTGCGAACCAGCGATTTTCACCGGCTGATCGTTGTAGCAAATTGTTGTGCGAATTTGTTCCCAGTTTCTGCCGGGGCTAAACATCGCATACGAAGTAATGAAAGGAATTTTGCCCATCGCCGCCATGCCAGAAGCAACGCTCGCTAAATTTTGTTCGGCCACGCCAATTTCTATGAAGCGCGTTGGAAATTTTTTCGCAAACGGAAGCGTTTGTGTCGACTCAGTGAGATCGGCGCACAGTGCCACCACGCGGTCGTCTGCTTCACCAGCCGCAAGTAAACCTTCGCCATAACCTTTGCGAATTGGAATTTGTTCGACGTCAGCGTCGAATAGTTTTTGATTGAGATTTGCGGAATTGTTCAACATGTTTTCTGGTTGGATTTGGGGCAAATTTTTGCAGAAATAGTATTGACATTTTAATATGTTTAGCGATAGAATGATAGTGCTTCAAGGGGTTACCCCGCGACCTCCGAAAGGAGGAATATTGTTTCCAACAAAGAGCCTCGCAAAGGCTCTTTGTGTTAAGTGAAAATCTTCTTCGCTAATTTCTCCAAACTTTGACCACATTCTCCTGTAATCAATGACTCGAACCTGGCTCAAGATCACAGAATTTTCCTTACCGTTTAAAGTCACCGGAACATACCAAGCTCTTACTTTTTGAGGTTGTGTTGAAATAGGAATCGCCAAAAATGTATTCCTTGATATTTTTCTGAAAACTAATACTGGCCGCGAAAAAAGTTTACTTTTTCCATTTATTTCATAACCAATATTTTCTCCCAAGCTACACCACCACACTTCACCTTCTTTAAAAAATGGCGGCGTTTGCGAATTGCTGTGCAATTTTTCTTTCAGAGTAAGCCACTCCAAAAATCTCTTCAGAATTTCCATTTGTATTTATAAGCTTTTGAGGCTCACAAATACTGCCACAAGGAGATAAAGTTTTAATTAAGAACCGCTAAAAAATAAACTAGTTATTGGTGTTCACTCTTAATTTTACCACCAAGCGTGCGCAACTCTTCGAGCGCAATCCTTACCTGATCCTCTTTCGGCGGGTCGCCGGGAACATCTTTTTTGCCGAGAGGGTCGCCGTGCCAACGGAAATCTCGTTCGGCAAATGAGACACCTTTGCCGGGAATTGTGTGAGCGATGATAACAGACGGCTTTTCAAAAACAGCTTTGGCGGTGTTGACCGCGCCGACGATTTGCTCAAAGTTGTGTCCGTCTATTTCCTGCACGTGCCAATTGAACGCTTCCCACTTCGCACGAAGTGGTTCGAGCGGCATTATGTCTTCGGTGAAGCCGTCTATTTGAATGTTGTTGCGGTCGACGATGGCGATGAGATTTTGTAATTTATTTTTTCCCGCTAGCATCGCCGCTTCCCACATTTGGCCGCAATCGTGTTCGCCGTCGCTCAAAAGGGCAAAAATGGTGCGATCGCTTGTCGGGCCGGCGTCTATTCTATCGGCCAATGCCATACCCACAGCCTGTGAGAGCCCGGAGCCGAGTGGGCCAGAGCTCGTCTCGAGCATCGGTAAAAATTCGCGATGAGGATGACCTTGCAAACGCGAACCAAATTTGCGCAAAGTGTTTAGCTCGGTGAGTGGAAAATATCCGCGATGGGCCATCGTAGCGTAGAGAACGGGGCAAATGTGGCCATTTGAAAGTACCACGCGATCGCGCTCAGGCCAGTCGGGTCGCTTTGGATCGTGTTTCAAAACGTGAAAAAATAGAGCGGTAAAAATATCGGCCATACCGAGCGGACCAGCCGTGTGCCCAGAGCCCGCCACCACAAGCGACTCAATAATAGACTGACGAATTTTATTCGCCGTGAGTGCGAGCTCTTCTATTTTCAAATCAGAGAGATGCGACATTTAATAATAAAAATAATTAATTCTTTTTAAACTTTTTTGCAATAAAATGAAACAGGGACAGCACCAAAAAACTTGCCCCTACTGCAAAAATCATTGCTACTATAAATACAGATAAAAACGAAAACGTCTCATTTACACACAAGCCAGTTGCGGCACCCATACAAATAATTGTACCCACAAAAGTTGACACGACACCCAAAACCACTAACCCTGCCCCAATCAAAAAACGATTATCTAATTTATTTACTGATTTTCTGTTTGTATTTAATATATTTTGGTTAGATAATATTGCACGATGTTTTATTATTCTAAAAATAATCAAATAAATGATGGCGACTGGACCGACATAATACATCAAGGAGAAGAAGGTGTCTGCAAAACTTGAAAAAAGTGGATAATAGTATGAACCAAGGGGAATAAACTGCAAAAAAACATCAGCAACAAAAAATAAAATACCTAGAACATACAAGATCGACACAATAAGAGCAGCTTTATTAAAAATTTTCATATTTTGTATTTAATTATTTTCAATGGACTCAGAAAACTGGTCGAGTGCAACAGGAATTTCTTCGCTACTACTATCTTCACCCGCGCCGCCAAAAATTGCCGAGCCGACAGCTAAACGGTTTGCACCAGCGGCTACGAGCTTCGGTGCAGTTTCGGAAGTTACGCCACCATCGACACTAATTGTAACATTCGGAAATTGCGTTCGCAAATCAGAAATCTTAGAAAGCACACGTTCGTCAAACTTTTCACCCTGAAAACCGATGCGTTCAATGCCCATGAATTGCACAAAATCAATTTCATCCATAAGCGATGCGAGAATTTCGTTTGGAGTGTCGGGATTTATCGCCACGCCAATTTCCACATGCAAAAGTGATGCGCGTGATGGAATTTCTTTTTGAATTGCGCGGAGAAGTTCTAGAATGTTGACCGCGTGCTCAGCTGAGCCAAAACCTTTCACAGACTCAGCGTGAATGATTATTCTCTTGGCACCGGCGTGAATCCAATCGCGCCAAACATTTTCAGGATTGGCGACCATGAGATCAACTTCGAAATCGAGTTCTTCAACAAAAGGAAAATCGCCCCGTTCGGATAGAATCGCGGCGAAATCGCGGTCGGCATATTGGCCGTTGCCGCCCACAGCGCCAGAAGTGTGCGGCCAGGTTTTGCTCGGTACAAAATGACCGTCGGTGATATCTATCTGCACCATTGGCACAAGGCCAGCGACCAAAGACATTTTTTGCTCTAGGTCGGCGAAACTTTTTGGCAGAATTGCGGGAATTATTTCAATCATGTTTTATCGCGGATCGATAGCGTCTATTTTTTCGGCGTCATCTAGCTTCTTGAGGCGACGGACGTGGCGTTCATCTTCGCTAAATGGAGTGGTGAGAAAAGTTTTGACAGCTTCTTTGGCATCAGATTCAGAAATAAATCGCGCGCCAAGTGAAAGAACGTTTGCGTCATTGTGTTCGCGGGTAGTTTTGACTTCAAGCGGGGCGTCCGGCCGATACTGCCCATTGAAAACTACAGCACGCACATGACGAAACCGATTGGCCGCCATTGCCTCACCTTGGCCGGAGCCACCGATCACAATTCCCGTCTTCATTCCACCACTTTCGGAAATTTCGCGTGCGAGTGGCACGATGAAATCGGGATAATCGTCTTCGGCGTCAAACTCATGAGAGCCAAAATCTTTTACTTCGTGGCCAAGGTCGCGCAAAAACGGCACGAGCTCTTGCTTGAGTTCGAAACCAGCGTGGTCGGATGCGATGAGGATGGTGGGCATGTGTTAACAAGAATAAATAAGGAGTCTATCGGATTCTGAAACTAGCATCACTGTCATCATAAATTTCTTGACCAGTATCGTTGCTAGTGGCAAACAACCTTATTTTATAACTTGTGCCAGTTGGTATAGCCGATGGAATATTCCAGAAATATTCTCCTGAGGAAACATTTTGATTGGTCGCAATCATCACATAATTGCTACTTCCCCTCCTAAGCCAAAGATGTATGTTACTACCAACAGATTGATGATTCCAAGCTATCCGGACAGTTTGACCGCGATCAAATGACTCTCCACCATTTGGATCAGAAACTTGTATATAAGACTGAGTTGTGGCCGGAGGTGTGGCTGTGGGTGGAGGATTTACATATACATTGATAACTTTTGTATCCAATTGTGCGCCAGTACTATCAAACACAGCTAGGCGAACTTCTGCACTACTTTGAATCGTACCAGTGTTGGTAAAGTAAATAAGGCGATGGTTTACAGTTGAATTGAGTGTCTCCCACTGATTACAGTCGATACCTTGCAAGCTTATGCCTGATGAACAATTTATTTTGAACTTGAAATTAGCGAACGCTGGTTGGCTAGAGAAATTAAAATTTACAAAAGATTGAGAATCGATGGTGGTTTCAGATGCAGTAAAAATAGTTTGTCGAGTTTGAGCTGTGGGTGATTGATCAACTGGAGAGACGTTTACCGTTATATTTTCGGTCGCCGTCCGTCCACCTCGATTTGCAAATTCATAACAAGTTACTCTATATGTAGTAGTTTGGGTTGGAGCAACAGAGCGATCGCCAGCCGTAGAATCGGAAGTGTTGAAGTTTGTACCAACACATGAATTAGAATTTGAAGCGTTCCATAATAGAGCAGAAGATTGGCCTGCAATAATAGACGACGGAGTAGCTCTTAGGGTGACTGATGGGGCGGCTGATTGGGTCGACACAGTTACAGTTACGCTAGCGCTCGCCGTTCGACCTCCATGATTAAGATACTCGTAGCAGGTAGCTGAATAAGTTGTAGTTTGTGTTGGATAGAAAACTTGGGAACCGGAATTCTTACCGTCAGGCGCATTCCCCTCACAACCACCGGCCACATTAGACGAAGACCAAGTTAATCTAGTCGGTTGACCAGCAGTTATCGATGGAGGACTTGCAGACAAAGAAACGGATGGGTGCTGAGTGTTGCCTGTTGAATTTTCTGCCAAAGTCAAATAGACCGTGTTACTTTTTTTACCACTCTCTGTAGACTCTGACCTTACATGAATGGGGTATGTTCTGGATTCAAAAGTTGGAAGGAAAAAACTAATACGCGAGCTCGATATGTAAGTATATTTTGAACTGTCCACCAAACCAGAATCGAAATACAAAGCGACATTAGATAAACCATTTCCATAAACAGAAGCTGTATCTTTGCCAGAAATATACTCCGCGTAAAATAGTTCGGGTGTAGAGTTTGAAGAATCAGATGATAGGATACTGAAAACTCCGCTTTCGCCTTTAGCTACAACCTTAGTCTTACCATTTGACGTAATCTTCTCTGCTTGAACGGTATAGTAGAAACTTCTTCTTAACTCAGATTCTGATATATCTCCATTACTATTAGCCAACCATGTTCTTATTAAATTAGCACTCAAATCTCTTTTGTCGAAAGACGCAGAAGTTTTATCTTTAGACACCGGAACAAATGGGGGGCCATTACCTTTTGTGCCCGACACTAATCTGTTACTTAACAGAATAGAATAATGATCAAAATCAGCAGACACTGGCGACCATTTAATAGTGTAGGCTTTGCCCTCTTTCCACACATCTCCATTAGACGGGGCGCGGACTGCAATGATACCAATAGATGAATCGGATGATGCTGTGTTGGTTGTCGAAGAAGGATTTGTTCCTGAGCATCCACTAAGCCTATTCAACACAGCTCTGGTCGATGGGCCAACAATGCCCGAGCCGCGAGTGAGACCATTTGGTGTCAAAATCTCACTGCGATATTTTTCTTGAAAACCGACCACAGCGGCCGCAGTGGATTCGCCGAACCACGACCCCCCCTTACTTTCGCCATCATCAATAGAAAACCCCGCATTCCTTAAAAAAGATTGGATGTGAATGACATCAGCCTCTAGATAACTCGAATCGCGCGCATCGCCAAATTTCAAATTATTATTGAAGGTAAAACAAGACACTCCGGCAGTAGAGCTATTTGTCCCCATCTGACTCTGAAGACTGGCAATTTGCGCAAGCAGAGCCCTTATTTGCGCCTGAAGTTCGTCGTTTGTGGCCGCCGAGCTAAATGATGGAACGGCGAACATTGCGAGTAAAAACAGGATGATTAGTGTTTTTTTGAACATAAATTTATTTTTTTAATTTTAAACTCTTTTTAGCTGATTCGGTGATGCTGAATAAATAATCACTTTCATCACTTACAAATTCTAACCTATCCCCAATTTTTTTTATAAGCACTAACGCCTTGTATTTACCAGCTGGTAGTTTTGTCATGTTCAAATTTGAACACGAAACAGAGTGTGGTTTTATGATAAATTCACCATCTGATGCAGGTGCCTGTCCGACATAACAAACGGAACCAGACAGAAATTTGAAATAAATGTAAGCTGTCCCAGGCACATTTGTATCCCACTGCACAAACGACCCATTGTCCACTGACAAATTAACATCGTAGTCTTGGCTACCATTTGGGTGAGAAACTATAAGAAATTGACTTTGTGAACTTATAATAAAATCATGGCTAAATATACAAAAATTTTTCTTGGGAAATGCCGGGTAAGGAGTACCAATACTGCAAATGTTTAATGAATATATGCCGGGGCGAACATCGGGTGGAATGGCCATGTTAAAGTTAGAATCTCCAGATGATTTTCCATCAATAAAGACAACATTAATGGGGACATCGTCACCTTCATAAGACGAATCTCCGACAAGATATATTTGGATTTTACGCCCGATAAGATTTTTAAAACTGTAAGCGACTGGGATTACATCACCAGGAGCAAATCTTTCGCCGCCCATTAGATTTATCACCTCAATACTTGGATCAGAATCATTATCTGACTTAGCTTGTTTTCCATGTAAACGAACCTTAACTGGCGCACTCGCACCTTTTTCATTAATTACATAAACTTCGTAAACTCCATCTGGAAGCTCTGGAGTAGAGACCACCAAAAAAGTATCATCCGCCTGATTTACCGCCGCCCTTATTCCCCCAACAGATACATAGGTCGTGGTTAAATAATATCCAGATAGGTTTGAGCCGGTAATAGACATATCTGCACCAGCATAAACTTCAAAGTCACTGGTGGTACTACCTCTCACCATAGTTATAATTGGCCAGCTGCTACTAATGGCACCAGAGGCCAGACTTGGCACAACAAACAAAATCATCAGAACAAAGACAATCGCCAGCTTTCTTAACATAGATTTACCATTTAATGTATAATACAGATATATCATAACATAATAATGTAGGTAATCTAGCTGTAGAAGGAAGCTGTTTTTGTAATTGAAATCATCATGTACCACAAGCAACTGGTCAATCATGTAACCACCAAACTTCAACAAGGAATTTCGGCGGAAATGATTTACGAGGAGCTGGTTAAAGATGGTTGGTCGAAAGATGACATAAAGGAAGCTTTCTATTACACCGATTTTCCTGAAAAACTCCAGCGATTTTCTTTTGTTCGGGCTTTGTATTCAGAAATTCCAGCGGGCATAGCCGCGCTCATCGTCGCGACAGTGATTGTTGTGGCGAGTTTATCTTTCTTCTTTTTTGGAAATAAGACCTTGAGCTATACGGTGAGTCTGCCAGATTCTCCATCTGGCCAAAAACTTGAGTTTTCATACGGTGAGCAACCCGCTTTGTCGAACCCAGACTTTTTTGACAAAGTAAAACAACAATTCATCGACGACAAAGCTAATTTTATTGAAGCTGATCTTTCAGCGATGATCATTCGGGTATACAAAGATGGCCAGCTATCAATTGAGGCACCGATAGGCACAAAAGGCCGAGAGGGTTCATGGTGGGAAACGCCCGCGGGGCTTTACAAAATTAGCGCTAAAGAAAAAGAGCATTTTTCAAGCATGGGGCGTGTCTGGATGCCTTGGAGCATGAATTTTCAAGGAAATTTCTTCATCCACGGACACACATACTACCCAGACGGCACACCTACAGCGACAACATACACAGGCGGTTGTATTCGCCTCTCTACCGAAGACGCGGAAAAAGTTTTCAGCACAATTGATGTCGGCACGCCAGTTTTGGTATTCGAACACAGTTTTTCTCCCGACAATTTTACTTACAAAAATGAGAGCGGGCCGAGTCTAGTCGCCTCAATATATCTTGCCGCCGACTTACGAAATAATCATGTATTCGCAAGCAAAGATTCTACAAAAAAAGTACCGATCGCTTCAATCACAAAATTAATGAGCGCTCTAATCGCTACTGAATATATAAATCTCGATAGCATGGCGACCGTCCCCAACGAAGCCCTTATCTTCACTTCAAAACCTCGACTTCAAGCAGGTGCGAATCACAAAATTTATCAACTCTTATTTCCACTTCTTATGGAATCTTCCAACGAAGCCGCCGAAACGATCGCTCGACACTACGGCCGGGGAAACTTCATTAAACACATGAATGAAAAAGCGGCTTCAATTGGAATGACCCACAGTAATTTTGCTGACCCATCAGGCGCATCGGGAGAAAATATTTCCACGGCTGAAGATCTATTTATGCTCGCGAAATACATTTACAACAATCGAAGTTTTATTTTTAAGATAACCTCGGGAAAAATCGAGAAAAGTGCCTACGGTGAAAACGAATTTACCAACCTAACCAATTTGAATGATTTTGTCGACAACGAATTATTTTTCGGCGGTAAAAATGGCAAAAGTACGGCGGCTAAAGAAACGAATATCTCCGTTTTTGAATTCCCTGTCGGCGAAACAAAGAGACCAATCGCTTTCATTATTTTAGACTCTTCTAATGAGAGAAGTGATGGTGAAAAACTAATCGAGTATACATTAAACAATTTTCGGTAACAAACCTAGACAAAACCTTTGCATTATTTTGACTTTTCGTGTAATTTCTACTGCAGAATTGAGCTAACTTCGTAGCGTTCGCCACACCAACCAATCACCATTTCATGGAGGATAAACTGTGACGAGAATTCACACGCCAGCACGCTGGGAGAGATCGGTGCTCGAAATGAAGTCAGAATTGTTTTTTCGGACGGCACACGGAGTGAGGACGCACGATCTGAAAATGAGGCAATACTTCTCATTGAAAAATCGAAAGAGGCCGGAAAACTTCTAGATCTAGAGTGTGCTAACCTTCGAGAGCAAATCGATTTTGCTCTTTTGCCCATTCTTCTAATCTTCAAGTCCCGCAAGCCCACCCGATGGAACAAAGGGAGGTCGGAAAAGCCAAGACAACACATTAGACACGAGGCCTGATCGATGAAAAACGCAATCAGAACCTCTGACCCCAAAGCTTCGAGCTTTGGGGTATTTTTTATAACAAACTTAATATCTCCCCTTATCCCTCACCGCCACCTTATCAATACTTTTTTGGATGGCACGGTCGAGATCGATGCCGTGCGAATTGGCGAAGCAAATTAACGTGTATATGATGTCGCCGATTTCTTCTTCCATGTCCTGGACATTTTCCTCCAACTTTTTCTTTTTCGGACCGTAGACATGATTCACCAAGCGCGAAAATTCGCCACCCTCTTCAAAAAGCCGCGCTACTATTGCGAGAGGATTCCAATATTCCCATTTATTTTCCTTAAACCAGTCGTCGACTTGTTTTTGGTAGGTTTTCATGCCACCCTTATTTTTTATAAAAATCCTCTTCTTCGTAATAATATGACTGCTCTATACCCTTCATGAAAACTTCACGATCATCAATTTTATCGGTCAAGGCAACACGCAAAAGCTCACGAATTTCGAGATTATTCACTGGGCTACGTTGCATGGCGTTCAAATAATCTGCTTTGTCGATCTTTAACCAATCGATGCATCGTTTAAGATTTTTTTTCAAAATCAAATCTAGCCAAATCCTCATACTCCTTCCATTGCCCTCCATAAACGGATGGGCAATATTCATTTCTACATATTTAGCCACAATTTCTTCAAAAGTACTTTCTGGCATTTCGCTAATACTTTTTAGACTTTCTTTCAGATATAAACAAGAGGCAAATCGAAAACCACCCTTGCTTATATCTTTCACTCGGATTTGGCCGGCGAAATCGTAAAGCCCCCCAAACAGGTACTCGTGAATCTGTTGCAAGCCTTTAGTTGTACCTATATCAAAACTTTTAATTTCTTGACTGCCAAAAAGTCTTTTAGCGCGCTCTTTGCTGATTTCGTCAATACTTTGCATTCCGACATTATACCATTTTTACTGATATTTTCCTAGCTAAAGTCGACCTGTTTTTGATAGGTTTTCACTGTTTTGAACTATATACAGGCCCCATCAACGCAACTACGACCATAACCACATGTTGTTCTAATTTCTTTGTATGTAAGTCCTTCGCACCAACCCTCCCTTAAAATTTTGTCTTTCGTCGATGGATGAGATTCGCAATAATCCGGTGACTCATACCAGTCGCTTTCCCCAGGTTCATCACGTTTGTAGTTGGTATATCCCTTGACATACATATCCCTACCGTCGGTGTCCGAACAAGAAATAACGAGATAAGAGTTCTCAGAAATTACCTTGGCGTAATGATATTTAGGAACATAATACCCTAAATAAAATACGCTCGAAATAATAACCAAAATTATAAACAAAAACAAAATAATTAATAACTTTTTCAACTTTTTTAACTCTATTTACCAACAAATCCCCCGCTTTTAATCACATGCTCCACCAAGGTATTCGTGTACCCCATTTCGTTGTCGTACCACGCAAGGACCTTCACGAGATTGCCACCTACCACACGTGTGAAAGAAAGGTCGGCGATCGAGGCATGGGATGCGCCGATGATGTCGGAGGAAACAATTTGGTCTGTTGTAACAGTGAAAACTTTTGACCAACGCTCCGTAGCGGCGGCTTTGGTGAGAATTTCGTTCACTTCTTCTACTGTTGTGTCGCGTTTGGAAATGAAAGTGATATCGGCAATAGAGCCGCAGACTACCGGCACGCGGATAGAAATACCGTCGAACTTTCCGGAGAGCTCTGGTAAGGCTTTAGTAACAGCAATCGCCGCACCGGTGGAAGATGGCACAATATTTTGCGCCGCCGCTCGGCCCTCACGAAAATCTTTTTTACTGATGCCGTCAACAAGTGCTTGGCTCGCAGTGTAGCCGTGCACAGTATTCAAAATGGCTTTTTCAATACCAATCGCCTCGTGCAAAATCGCCATCAAGGGGCTTCCGGCGTTTGTGGTGCAAGATGCGTTGGAGCTAATGTCGCACTTCTCGAGCTTTTCTTCATTTATTGCGAGGAGAACAGTCGCGCCCGATACGCCCGCCGCCTCTGGATCGTCTTTGGCCGGTGCGGTAATGACCACGCGCTTCGCACCCGCATCGAGATGCACCTTAGAGCCAGCAAAAGACGTGAAAATGCCCGTGGCCTCCACGACCACATCCACATCGAGCGCCCCCCAAGGCAATTTCGCCGGATCTTTTTCACTTAGGAAAACGATTTCTTCCTGCTTACTTCCCTTTTTATCTTCTGCACCAAGAATGAGCGATTTTTTATCTTCAGAAACTTCCACCGAGAAAGGCGCTTTGCCGTACACGCTGTCGTATTTTAAAAGATAGGCAATGTTTTCAATGTTGCTCAAATCATTGAGCGCAACAATATCTATTTCCGGACGCTCGTGAGCGAGCTTCACAAATGCTCTGCCAATTCTCCCACCGCCGTTGACTGCTACTCTAATTTTTTTCATGGGTTTATTTTAAACTATTTAAAATTTTTATGCGCGCCTAGCCCAGACGTCACACCTACGCAATATTCTCACTATTCTCATTTTCCCCAGAAGAAACTGGTGCGCTCGCCGTCGACGAAACCGGGGCGTCTGTAGGATTCGAACCATGTCCGCCACTTTTATGCGCATGAGAGTCCACCTCATAGCTCGTGTTTTGCGCTTCGAAAAAGTTTACGAGCTCAAAAACGTCTGTCGCTGTACTCATCCATTTTGCGGGATTGGTGACATTGTAATGCTTTGGCAACCCCAATTCTTCAAGACGACGGTCAGCGACATATTGCACATATTGATTTACATAATCGGCGTTGAGGCCAAGAATACCTTTTGGAAACAAGTCTTTGTTGTATGCCGTCTCCAAATTGACACCTTGAATAACGATATCGCGAATTTCGGAAGCAAATTCCTCGGTCAGAAGCGCCGGATTTTCTTCGAGAATGTTGTGAATGAGATTGATGCCGAATTGCAAATGGAGACTTTCGTCGCGGAGAACCCAGTTAATCATCGAGCCGAAGTTGCGGAGTTTGTTTCGTTGACGAAAAGACAGAGCAACCATGAAGCCGCTGTAAAACCAAACACCTTCCATCACAATATTTGTCGCCACCAAGTTGCGAATGAAATCTTTTTTGCCATCCACGCTCTCAATATCGAGCGAATCTTCCGTCATTCGTTTCATGTATCTGTTTATATAGTCCTCTTTGGCTTTCATCGACGGCGTTTCAAGATGCAAACTAAAAATGCGTGTGCGATCGAATGGAAATGTTTCGAGTACGTATTCAAAAGCCACGCAATGATTGGCCTCTTCCCACATCTGCTTCGCTAAATATAAATGACACTCTGGCGATTTTAAATATGGATAAACTCCGAGCGCGATAGAACGATTGACGATGAGTTCGGCGGGATTGAAAAAGGCCATGAGAAATTTCACCGCATGACGTTCGTCGTCTGTCATTTTTTGAAAGTCGTCCAAATCTTCTTTGAGGGCAATTTCGTGCGGAAACCATGTGTTCCTCACCGCCTGATTGTATAAATCATATGCCCATTTATAGTTGAGCGGATGCAAATTCATATCTTCCGGTGATGGTTTTCCGATGAGCATGGTGTGTTTTTTTATTACTGACAACTATCACAAATAAATTGTTCTTGCGGATCACTCGGCGCGTGCACAACCATTTTAGACATTGGCCTTTCGATACTCATCGCAACTTTTTCCGCGTTGACTCTCATTTCTGGTGGAGACGCGATTGCAACAGAAGAAATTTGAGGTTCACCTGCGCCTTCAGTCATAGTATCGGCACTGGCCATGCCCTCCGCCACCACAGACGAAGCAAAAACTTCTTTAAATGGCTTCACAGATGCTGGAGTTCTAATTGGTAGCTGCATCGTCTTTTCATCTGGCACAACGACTTCTTCGGCCGGAGCGGCGACAGCAGATGCGCCAAAACCGGTTTCGCCTTCTCCGTGTGCACCAGTAGCGCCGGCTCCGGCGGCAAATGAAAGACCGGCAAAACCAACCTTACCAATGCGCTGGGCTTTATTGACCGCAACGGTGCTTTGCTCAGCAGTATGGCGTGGCTTCATATGGAGATAGTAGGTGCTCTTGAGACCCTTTTCCCACGCAGTGCTGTAAATTTTCATCGTTTCGTCGATGTCGCGAGTCTCCAAATACATATTGCGGGAGAGCGCTTGATCTACCCATTTTTGCGCGCGAGCGGCCACCTCTACATATGCATATGGATTGGTGGTGAAAGATGTTTTGTAGATATCGCGGATGTGTTGAGGAATGGTGTGAATGTCGGAAATGTCGCCCTGCCTTTCGATGATCGCGCTTTTCACCTTGTCCCAGATGCCGATGTTTTTTAAATCTTTAACGAGATTGTGATTGATGTCTAAGTATTTTCCGGAAATTTTATTGCGTGAGAAAACCTGGGCGAAGCGAGCGTCGATGCCAGGTGTGGTGCCGGCTACGAGGCCGATGTTTGCATTTGGCGCGACGGCCATGAGTGTAGCGTTTCTCATTCCTTTCTTCACTTTTTCACGAAGCAAATTCCAATTGAGACCCTTATGACGACTTTCTTTCACTACCGTGACGGGCATACCGCGACTGATTTCCAGCGCAGACATTGTGTCTATTGGTACCATACCTTTAGACCAGCCGGAGCCTTCGAAGTTTTTGTAAGAACCACGCTCGGCGGCCAAATTTGCGCTTTCGTCTATGGCTGTATAACTAATAAATTCAAAAATACGATCGGCAAAATCCCATGCGTATTCGCTGTCGTAGGCCATGCCGAGTTGCTCTATTGTATCTGAAAAACCCATGATGCCGAGGCCGATGGCACGATTTTCTTTGTCGGATTTTACGGCTTCAGGAATTGGCAGATCGTTTATGTCGATAAGATTGTCGAGCTGACGCACAGCGAGGCGCACGCTTTCTTCGAGTTTTGGCCAATTTATTTCGCGATTGGAAATATGAGCGGCGAGATTGAGTGATGCGAGATTGCAAACAGCCACATTTTCTTTATCCTGTGGCAAACAGATTTCGGTGCAAAGATTCGACATATGAATCGTGCCAGTGTTGTTGTTTAAGGCGCGGAGATTGATAGCGTCTTTCCATGTGAGCCACGGATGTGAGGTACTCTGAAGAGAAACGAGGAGCTGGCGAAATTGCTCGCGAGCGGGCACTTTTTTGAAAATACGGAGCTCCCCAGCTTCGGCTTTGGCAATATATTCCACATAGCGCTTGCTGAAAGCTTGGCCGTAGAGCTCGTTTAGATCTGGCACTTCTTTTGGATCAAACATGTACCACTCTTCGTTTTTCTCTACACGAGTCATGAATTCATCAGAGAGAAAGGCGGCTGTATTTGCTGTGCGCATTCGGAGGTAATCGTCGCCGGCATTGTGTTTCCAATCGATGAAATCGTGAAAATCGAGATGCCAATTTTCCATATAGAAACAGAGTGCGCCTTTTTTCTTACCACCACGCTGAATGGCACGAATGGCTGTGTCTATTATTTTTGCAAAAGGCGTTGGGCCGGAAGAAACAGTGTTTGATTTGCTAAGTGGTGAACCAGAAGCGCGGAGCTTGGTAAGCGATGCACCGATGCCGCCCGTGCCTTTGGAAAGCATCATTACATCAGAGACCGACTTCGCAATGTGTGCCATGTCGTCGTGGACTTCGAGAAGGAAACAATTTGAAAGAGCGGGCTGACGAGTGCCAGCGCCGAGATTTGTGGAGCCACCGGCCAAATATTCGAGCCGCGACATTTTGCTATAAAACTTTTTGGCCATGTCGGTAGGGTTGGCTTCGTTGAAAGACAGACCCATGGCTACACGCATGAAAAAATATTGTGGAGTTTCTTTGGCTTGTTGCTGATCATCTTTGAGTGCGTAGCGATTGAGCAAGCTCGAGAGACCGGCGTACTGGAAAAGATCGTCGCGGCGGAGATCGATAAACTCGCCGAGTTTCTTCAGATCGAAAACTTCGCCCATGCGTTTGTCGAGCAGGCCGATTTCGATATTTTTGTGAATATATTCTGGGAAAAAGTCGCGAGTTTTGCGGCGAAGCGTTTCAAAATCGTCGTCGTAGTCGCCCACTACGCGGCGGTAGACAGTTTTTAGTAGCAGACGCGTGGCAACTTTGTCGAAAACAATATCTTCTTTAATATTTTGAACAGCGGCATTGATCGTTGCCTCGTCCATTTCTTGTGTGGTGATGCCGTCGTAAATAGTGAGCTCTGTTTCGAGTGCAATTTGAGTGACAATGCTAACTGGGTCGGTGAGATCGTGAGCGGCGCGCTCGATTGAGCGATTAATTTTGTCTGCATTGAAAGGTTCGCGTGCGCCGTCTCGTTTGGTGATTGTGATTGCCATAAATTTTTAGTCTTTTTGTAGTGCGCCTTTTGGTCGTAACAATTCTACATTAAAAAAATCTAAATTAAACCTAAAGATGCCCCGATTTCGGAGTCAGAAAACAAAAAAAACTCGGTGTAAAGCGAGTCGAGGAGTAATCGGCCAAATGAGCCTTTAATTTGGCGCAAAAAGAGCTCAAAAAAATTTGCCCACGAGCGTCAAAAAGCCGAGTTATACACAGGCCACAAGATTGGCTGAGGCGATAAAATTTTCTTCACAAGTTTTACTGTCGATTTTTATGTTGTGAGTGTCGGCGAGGCCAGCATTGATCTCCAAGACGAAGCTTGCGGGTGCAGATGGGTAGAAAACTTTTGGGAATGTGGAGGGCTTAACATTTTTTTCGATGAAGACCACCTTGCCGGCATCGTCGATCCAAATAATGTCGATTGGAAATTTCATATCCTTCATCCAAAAGCCATATCGAGCTGACGAATCAAATACGAAGAGTAAACCTGTGTTGTCTGCGAGACTTTTCCTACCAGAAAGACCGCGTGTTCGTGAATCATAGGTGTTTGCGAGTTCGATATTGAATTTTGCATCAGCAATTTTTATTGACTGTGCCGATAATTTAGAGTCAGAGCTAGAATTTGAATTGGATAAGGTCGACGCTGGCAGCTCGTTAGTTTTAAAAGCTAATTTTTTTTCGATAAACGGCGCGAATGCGGCGAGGGAAACTGAAATAACGATGAAAATGGCGAGGAGTAAAAATTGAGTGCTAATCAATTTCATTACCGCTATTATAGCACGAACACTACTGCGCAACTAGTTCTTCGAACCGTTCGTGCGCCTCCTGCGGGCGCACTCACTTGATCCTCGAAAAATTTCCTGCTGGACCGAGCAAATTTTTCTGCGGCAGTTCTCAGAACTAGTTGCACATTCGTGTTCTACAATAGCGGTAATGAATAGAAAGACTCAAAATTGAGCAAAACAAAAACCCCGACATTTCTGCCGAGGTTTTTGTTAAACAGAGAACGGAATTGGGTTACCAATTACCGCCGCCGTTGTTGCCACGAGGAGCGCGAGGTTCCATCGGGCGAGCTTCGTTGACAGTTAAATTTCTGCCGTCAAAGTCTTTACCATTCCACATGTCGATAGCAGCGGCCGCATCAGCATCGTTTTCCATTTCTACGAAACCGAAGCCTTTTGAGCGACCTGTCATCTTATCCATGATAATAGTTGCGGAAACAACTGCTCCCGCCTTGCTGAAAGCTTCCTTTAGAGTCTCATCTGTTGAGCTGTAAGGGATGCCACCAACATAAAGCTTTTTTGCCATTGTCGAGTATATCTAGTCTTTATTTTAATCGTAAGCGACTAGTACCTCTCTTTAACTTTTCCGTCTGCCGCGAAGCTCACGCCCGCACCTGACCGCGAAAACTTATACGAGAAACTTACAAGAGAGAAGTATACATGAAATGGGGGGGTTGTCAATCTGACAGATGTCAGGGTGGGCGATGCCGCGCCATGTTTGACAGCACACCAAAAAACTGACACCATGTCGTTGGAGTTTTTGATCTTCAGACAAACATTTTACCCAGAAGGAGGTGAGAGTTATGGGAAAACCAGACATTCCCGTCGAGACACGGCAGGATGAAAGCGTCGGAGGAAGACCTGCTGTCTTCTTCCTATCGCCATTCGAGATGAATTACGGCGCGAGCATTCGTGAGACTTTGGGACACCTTCGGAAAATTCAACATCTCCGACGGAGCGGCTTCGTCGATGGGCGCATCGGAAAAGTGATGGTTCCGGCCCGACGAACAGATAGAGTGATGGTTTATCCAGGAGTCATTCGATTCACGGATGCCAAAAAGTCGACCGAGGTCGTCAACGCGATGCATTCGCTCGGGCTACACCCCACGACTCTTCTTGAGTTCTTAACGCTCGGCATCAAAGTGCCGGAAGCGTGGCAAAGATTCTCGCTCGCGGGACTGGGCACGAGACTAAAAGAGGACATCGCGAGCGCCAACCATGAGATGTGTGTTTCGCTCGAAGGGAATCCCGACTATCACACCCTTCTTCTGCTACCCTACCAAAGAATCTGGGAACCCGAGCGTTGTTTCCCCTTCATCGGAGAATCAACACCAGTCTTCGATAGAGTCGGCCGAGAAGTGCCCCTTGTCGACGACATAACTATCGTTCTCGACCATCCATATGAGGAGCAAAGAAAGACGAAGCGACCAAAACGCGAAAAGAAACAGAAGACCGAATAACCCCGACCGTCATGTACGGCGGGGTTTTTGTTTGGAAATTATTTTTTACGCGCACTCACCGTCGCATGGGCCGCCATCGATATCGCCACCGACCCATCCACAAAATCAAAAAGTTTTTCGCGGTCTTCCATTATTTCTTCGGGCACGAGCCAGTAGGACATGGTGGCCGTTTTGCCGCCGACTTTTGCATAGACAAAAGGATGACTTCGATCACTGCCGAATGTTTCGAAATCGGCGCGGTTTGTGTCGTCAACTTTGAAATAGAGTTCGCCGTCGACAATAATGGCAAATATTTTTTCGTCTCTATAAATTCCCCACCCGCCAAACATCGCACGACTCGTAATACCCGGCATAGTAGCGAGCAAATCGTGAACGACGTAGTCGTGAAATGTGGTGTCTCGGGGCATGATAATTCTCAAGTTTAAATTAAATTTTTATTAAACACTGGCCAAATATTGCTTTATCCTTTCCTTGTTTTCAAATTCTTTCTCCCCTTTGAAATAGATTTCAATAAAATCGACAGTTTTGATTGGAATATAATAAGCATAAATAATACGAATGCCACTTTTTACGCCACGACCTTTGAGTGCCTTACAAGCAAACTTTTTTAATTTACAAATTTTTAATTCTTCAGTACAGAAGTTTGGGATTGGGAAAATGGCTCTTTTGTCTGTATTCTTCAGATGGAAAAGTTCTATTGCAAAGACTTTGGCAATTTCAATATCTTCTAGTAGTGTGGGGAGCTTTTTCTGAAGTCGCTTGAGGTCTCGTCCAAACTCTTCTGTTTGTTTATAAATTATCGTCGGCATATATTCTTACTGATGTTTCGGGAGTTCTGTAAAAAACAGATTCGTAACTTATAATTTGCCCACTTGAGGTGCCGATCCATGGTACATCTTTGTGAGAATACTCGCTTAATTCAGTGGCAGACTTATCGGAAAGACGAGAAAGCACCTCATCAATATGCTTTATCTCTTTTGCATTTAATACAGAAATATTGGACACTCTGCGTGGTAAATATTTTGTTTGCTCGTGTTGAAAATATTTACTTTTAACTATCTCGAGCTCGCCTTTTAATTCCATCGACTCGACAATTTTTTTAAATTCTACGGGGGTTGGCCCGAAATGATTTTTTATGTATGTTGCGCCGACAAGCTGTTCTTCAAATTTTTCATAATAATCAAAATCAATAAAATAAAGAAGTTTATATAAAACAGTCATTCCGACATTAGACTTACTACCTACCTTTTCTAAAACATAAAGCAACACTTCTTTAAATTTTTTAAGATTTTTTTGTGGTACATCAATACGAATTTCCTGTCTATCTATTTTTTTTGCTTTTTTTTCTGGCGTTGCATTAAAAGAAACTTTAATATCGGAAATTTTTTCTCCGGATATAAGCTCGGCGAGAGTGATATTAAAAATTTTGGCAATAGTGCTCGCTTGCGAGAGAGTGAGCTCTTTTGCCCCTTTTTCAATCTCTATATAACTTGCTCTTGAAACGCCGATTTTTTCCGCCACAAAAGCCTGAGAAATTTTGCTGATTTTTCGGAGTTCTATTAAAAATGTGTGTTTAATCATCCCTACAGTATAGCTATACTAAAAAATATGTCAATATAATGGACAAGTATGTTGTAAATAAATTTGACATCATTACACGCGAGATAAGACTGCCGCTTGACTTTGTTTAATTTTTTGCTAGCATATAGACTCACAGTACCGAAAGGTGCCGAGAAACCCCGCCATGTGGCGGGGTTTCGATTTGTGTGAACCTTATAGAAAAGTTTAGTCTTTTTACACTACATCAGCAGGCGCCTCATTTTTCTCTACAATAATCTGTTTGTGCTAAAAGATAAACTGCTGATGCCCCGAAGCCAAGCCAAGCAACCCATGACTTCAAAAGCTTTTTCTTGTAAATGAGAATACTGAACAAAAGCATTGAAATGATGCTGAAGAGCTGACCGACGTACTCACCAAGAAGCACACCTCCAAATTGGTTCACTGTTTGAAACGCTACTGTTGAAGCTGTCTGCAGTGTTCTTCCACAACTTCCCAAGCATTATGGTAGCGAAGAGAAGTGGCAATCCTGCAAGTGCAGAAAAGAGCCACGTATAAATCAAACCACTACCACCCTCTGCAAATTTAGTAAGCACGACTCCTGCTGGTTCTCTTAAAATATCCGGATAATTAAAATTGCTAATGAGTAGTGCGTATGGAATGTTTACAACCACGGCACCAATAACAAAAAAAATACCTGTTATTTTTTCATGTTGGTTTGATGGGTTGAGAGTGCCGGTTGGAGGTGTTCATAAAATTATTTTTGAAAAGCAATAAAAAAAGGCAACTCGTCTAATCCAATATAATTAAACATCCAATAATTGGCTCGTCTTGCATGTTCTGGTAATTGATATCTTTTTAGATTTCCTTTAGGAACAAAAGGATAAAATCGAATTTCTTGATGTGGCCCAGTTTTATCAACCCATTTAAAATTAGCAATGAGTGGGGGTGTAATGAACCCAGATTTTAAAACTTTTTCCATAATCTGCCACCCCGCACCAAAAATTTCTTTCTTTGGCTTGGATTTATTTGTCTTTACCTGTGCGCGAAAAGAGCACCCTGTACATTGCACATCAAATAGTGGGTAACCCGAAGGCAGTAGCATCAACTTTTTATTACAATTGGGACATAAAACAAGCTCAATAACTTCTTTTTCTCCCGCATCACCTGATTGTCGATTTGATGTCATAAATTATTTTTTATAATCATTAATTCTTTTAGTAGCAAGTTCTACATATTTTTTATCTTTTTCAATCCCCATCCAATTTCTATCAAGTGCCTTAGCAACTACTGCAGTTGTTCCGCTTCCCAAAAAAGGATCCAATATTAAATCTCCTTTTTTGCTTGAAGCTAAAACTACTTGTTGAATGAGTTTTAATGGTTTTTGTGTTGGGTGTGCTTTTATTCCATTTTCGTCTTTTAATCTTTCGTTGCCTTTGCATAATCCAAAAACCCAATCAGTATCTTTCATTTGCTTCCCACCGTTCATGTTTTTCATTAAATCATAATTAAAAGTATATCCTTTTGCCGCTTTGTCTTTCACGGCCCAAATTAAAGTTTCATGATTATTTGTAAACCTGCGCCCATTTAAGTTTGGAAGTGCATCTGTTTTTACCCAAACCACATCATTTAAAAACCATAGTCCTAAATCTTGCATAATTTTACCAACACGAAAAATATTGTGGTACATCCCAATAACCCAAATAGTACCAGTTGGTTTTAAAATTCTTTGACATTCTTTCAACCAATTTTTAGTGAACTTATCGCATTCTTCATAACTTTCAAATTTATCCCAATCATTATCAACAGGGATAATTTCAGAACCATCAGCTCGTTTTAGCCTTTTCCCTTTTGGTAATTGTAGATAATATGGTGGATCAGCAAAAATTAAATCAAAAGTATTATCAGGAAATGTTTTTAACACTTCCAAGCAGTCTCCATGAAAAATTTTATTGACATCTTTAATCATACCCAATTTCTAAACAGTTAGTTTTTGTTTTGCAATAATTTCTCGTAATGTTTCAATTGGTAAGACATTTGATCTTTTTCTATGAATTATTTTATGACAATTTGAACAAACTGGCACAACATTTTTAAGTGCCTCTTCGAGAGATTTTTCTACATTGCCATTGTAAACAAATATTGGTTTTAGATGATGTATCTCAATAAAACCTTTACCGATTTCTCCATAAAAATCTTCAAAATTAAATCTACACGCATCACAATATATTTTATCGTTTATGGAAAAATGTTTTTTAGCAATCTCCACCAATTTTTTCGAACGAGATTTTGTTTGCACATGATTTGATCTAATGTATCCTTCTTCAATAATAAGATTAGAGAAGTCACTATCAACGATTTGCTTTCTTTCTTCTTCTGTAAAACCATTTGACTCGATAAAATCAAATCCATCGATATTTTCTTCCATATAAATCCTGCCTTTATCAGTTATCTTGTGAATACCGTTATTTTCAATGCGTTCATATTTAGCTAACCCTTTTATTTCTAGAGTTCGGTGAGAAACCAAATTCCTTACTTTTTGACTAAAGTGTGTATCATTCCTTCTTTCTAATATCTCAGCATCTTTGCCTTCGGGTTTTAAAATATCTTGAAGGTGTTCTATAAGTTCAGAGGTTGAAACACCCCTATCTGTTGAAGACAAGTAGACTAGTGTTGGGATTACTAAATCACTTTCAGTGTAAATCATGATTAAAAATTCTTTATTATTAAGTGCTCAACTTCTCTATCGTTTCGTCCTTTAACGTTATATAAATAAGTTTTTTCAAAACTAGATATTTTAATTCTAGGTTTATTTTTATATAAATTTAATATGAAAGGTGTACTCTTAATAATTAAGATAAACTTTGCCTTTGTAGAATAAAGACATTTTGCAAGTCTTTCTTGATCTTTCTTATCAAAAGAGGATTTTTCATAATCACTGAAATCTGTGTCGTATGGCGGATCAAGAAAAATAAAATCTTTTGTTGTTAAATTATTTTTTTTGAAAATTATCTCAAAATCTTTGTTTTCAATTTTAGTATCTTTAAATAGTTTTCCTATTTCTTCATTAAAAATATGGTCTACCTTACCTCGAAAATCTTTTGAATTGTAAGCTATTCCACCGTAGGGAATATTAAAATTGCCATTAGAATTAAAGCGAAACATCGAAGCGTAGCAAAATTCTCTGATAAAATAATAATTTGCTATTTTTTTTGCTAAAGAGGTTTTAAATCTCTTTCCGTTAAAATTCATTACATCTCGAAAATGCATATAAAAACCACTTCGAAATGCTGTTTCAATGTTTTTTTGTAGATCGCCTTCGGGTAATTTTCCTCGATGTCTTTCAATTTCCCTTGTCCTAGATATTTTTGAAATAAGATTTGAAGTAATTTGTTCTAACAGATTTTGCTCATCTAAACAAAAATCTTTATGAAATAGCCCATTGAAACGATCCTCTTCTTTTTTGAGAATTGAATTGACTTGTTTAGAAAGTTCTAGTTTTGAAATATCCTCATTTTTATATAATCCGTAAAGTTTAGTGATTTTATTTTCAAAAACAGTAATATACTTCGGGATTTTTTCCCAATTATCAACATAATCACAAAGTGCTTTTTTAAATTCTTTTTTATCCCCTTGTCCTTTTACAAATTTATAAAAAAATATCAATTCTTCACAAATATCGTTTATAATTGCCTTCTTCGGTTTTAATTGAAAAAATACGGCTCCACCGCCAAAAAACGGCTCAATGTAACGATCAAAAGAAGGAATAATATCCTTTATGTATTCAAACTCTCTTGATTTGCCTCCCGGCCATTTAATAAGTGGTTGCATAATAATTTATCCTAAATAAGTTTTCTTGATTGAATCTAGTGAAGTTTTAATAAGACTCGCCTTTTCTGTATAGGCTTCAAGCACGGTATTATATCCTTGATCAGATTTACATACGAAATCCCAAAAATCTTTTCCGATTAAAAGCTCGTCATCAGAAAAAAACTGGCGGACGCGTTCTTGTCGCCATGGCTTGCCTTCTCCAAAACGATTGTAGGCAGTAGCAAAAAATAATTTTATTTTTGTTTTATCAGGTGAAGTATTTGACAGGATTGCAAATTGTTCGAGTAATGCTTCCTTTTCTGAACGAGCTTTTTTATTATCAAGATCTCCTCCTATTTTTAATTCAATTAAAAAACTCTCTCCTGTTTCTTTGTCAACTAAATAATAATCGCTATCATGTCTTTTTATTACAAGCGACTTTTCTGTCGGTTTGGTTCTCAAAAATTGATAATCTTCTGTGGTTGGTGGTGTAATTTCTCGACGTTTATATTTTTCTAATAACTCTGCTATGTCTTGAGTTTGTTTAAGACTAAGCGGTCCTTCAACATTTTGCTTAACTTCATAGGTCAATTTCGCAATATTAATTGCCATTTTTTCTAGCATATTACCCAATGAACTATCGAGTGATCGCACAAGAGCAGTGTAGTATTGTATTTCTGGTCCAAGTACTGCAATAAAAACATTATGGATTTTCATGTTTAAAGTACCTTCAGGATCTTCTAATTCACCCTCATGTCGTCCTTGAAAACCCACCGCAAATGATTCAACCGATGCGTGAACAATCGATTTTATAGCTTCATTTTTATCCAATGTTTCTTTAGTCATAACTTTATTTTAACATTTTACTCCACCGGACACGTATTATTCCCCATCGCTGCATAAAATCCACACCAACTAAATATTGCCTCAAATAAAGCAAAGCCAGAGAAGAAGATGAGGATAGGGTTCCATGTAGTGGTGATGGCCCATAGGAGTAATCCTACGCCGATAGCGACGCGGAGCAAGCGGTCGGATTTGCCGATGTTCTTGGGCGCGCCATGCGCAGACCGGCGCGCAAACTTTTTCAAAATTGCTCGGTAGATGAAGCCGACGATGAACGCGAGGATGTACATAATTACGATAAGTCCCCAGCCAAATGGCGAGAAGATAAAGCCGATTGGCGATTCATTAAAAAAGTTCTTTTTGATTTGCGGGATGAGCGTAAGAGCGTTCAGGCCTTCTTTCCCGTCAAACTTTTCTATTTCGCCGATGGCCAGTGAATACTTGCTGTCGTTGTTGCTACTCCATACGCGAATCTCATAGGTGCCCGCCTCGGCGCGTGCTTTGTACTCCGGCCCTTGCCAGTAGGTGTCGTGGCCGAATTCTTCGAAGAATTGCTTCCATTCAAATGTCGCGCCATCGAGCTGGGCGATCTGTGTGCCGTCTTTAAGCACCACCGCTGACACGTCTTTCTTTTGCCCTAGAATATCCGGTACCAAAACGCCGACATAAAGATCGAATGACGCTGGAGCATTTATCACATAAACATCCGGCTCGCCCGTGAGCTCGGCGTAATATGCTTTGGAAACCTCTGGATCAGGCACCGTCGTCAATCGGCTCTCGGTGATGCGGGGCTGATGCGCAGAAGCCAAGCTTGGAGCGAGGACAAATATAGAGACGAACAGTGCGAGTAGTAGGAGTGGTATTACTTTGTAGTTTTTTGTTTTCATAATTATTTCAAAAATCCGATTTCGTTTTTTGGCGGAGGGTGAGGGATTCGAACCCTCGGTGGGTTTCCCCACGCCACGTTTCCAACGTGGTGCACTAGACCACTATGCGAACCCTCCAATTCGTCCAAGCTTACACAAAATAAAAATTCGCGCTATTCATACGCGAGTCGCGCGCGATTACTCCCCTCGCAACGCCCTCACCCGCTCCTCCACCGGTGGATGAGTCATGAAAAGTTTGGATAGGCCGCCGGGCTGGCGGTGACCGGCGGAAGTATCGTGGTCTGAGTGACCCGAATGGTCGTGAGCATGCGCACCGATGCCGAAAGGATTGGAAATAAAAAGATGAGCGGTGGCATTGTTGGCACGACGCATCGGACCAGAGGCGGCGCCGGCAGAAGAAATTTTTTCGAGAGCGCGCGCAAGACCTTCGGGATAGCGCGTGAGAAGTGCGCCGGAAGCATCGGCGAGAAATTCGCGCTTGCGAGAAATGGCGAGTTGGATAATCAGCGCGATAATCGGCGAAAGAATTGCCAGCACAATGCCGATGAGCATCAGAACGCCGGCCGCATTGCCGCGGTTGTTGTTGCCGCGAGAAAGTGCGTTAAATCGCATACTGCGCAGGAAAAAATCAGAAAGAAGTGTGACGAAACCGACGAGCACGACGACGACCGTGGAGACGAGCATGTCGCGATTGCCGATGTGCGCGAGCTCGTGCGCGATGACACCCTCGAGCTCGCTGCGATCCAAGATTTGGAGCAAGCCGGTGGTGACCGCCACCGCCGCGTGCTCTTTATTTCGACCAGTGGCAAACGCATTGGGCTGTTGCTCTTCTATTATATAGAGCTTCGGCATTGGCAGGCCGGCAGTGATCGAAAGATTTTCGACGATGTTCCAAAGCTCGCGGGCGCGCGGGCTCGAAGCGGCAATTGCGGCGTCTATTGGCTTCGCGCGATACATGCCGAGCACGATTTTGTCGGAATACC
>ERZ1292625.169-Hain-H41-01um-R1-169-length-110969-cov-10_pt1 | contig 110969 bp, 181 predicted proteins | sample MGYA00564400_ERZ1292625 | MGnify/ENA primary metagenome ERZ1292625 (study PRJEB36523, sample SAMEA6512639) | groundwater metagenome | collected 2019-01-08 | study: AquaDiva: Metagenomics assemblies of 32 groundwater samples
TCATCTTTGTCTTTAACTTCTACTATTATGGCTGCGTATTTGTGGTCTAATCGTGCTTTTGTTCCCCAGGCGTTGTCTTTGTAGTTTGGCTTGGTTATTGCGCCTGTGCTCATCAATATTTTTGGTAGTCCTTGAACGCTGTTCGCGTAACATTTCTGCATCAGTTTGGGGCTAGCCATGATTGCGGAATTATCGTATTGTACGAATCGTCCCCAACTTGTTAGTGGAATCATTTGTTGTGCTTTAGTTGGTAGAGCACGAATGGATAATTTGTTGTTAAGCTTTAAATCATAATCAACTATTTTAAAATTGTTAGTTAAATATTCATCTAATACTTCTTCTTGGTCTTCTTTTGTTGAACTTGGGAACCTACCGTTGGTTGGTAATATTATTAATTGGGCTTTGTTTTGTTTGCAATAGGTTTGTAATGACTCTAAGAATTGATGGTTTGGTTCGGCTCCTCTTTGAGCAGTAGTTACGACGTATTTTTCCATAGAAAGAAATCCTCCACAAGAAAGTTAGAGAATAATTTTCTATTTAAACGTTATCCTAGTGTGTTTGATTACCGTTTTTGTTCACATTCTGGACAAATGTTTTCTGACCAACTACATGAGAAGTCAGAATGTACAACTGCACATGCTATAGAGTGCATGATGTTGTTGCATTTCATAGGTGAAACAAGCACATGTCGGTGTGCTCTTCTCGCCATACGTGTTTGTACGCCAGTGGCTTGTCTTTTCTTGACTCTATAAAGTTTTGCATTGATTGTGTTAGTGGTGTTGGTAGTTTGTCTGGGCTGAACCATTCCCATCCAGTGCACTTGTTTGGCTCCATTAGTTGTACGTTTCCTTCTGCTAGGTCGCATTGTACGTATATTGATATGTAGTGTTTTTCGTCTTGTGGTAGGTGGTCGTTGGTTATCCCTATTAGGTTTGCGTTTTCTTCTTTTGCGGTTAGTCCTGTTTCTTCGTTAAGTTCTCGGAGTGCTGCTATTTTGAAGTCTTCTCCGTATTCGAAATGTCCTCCAGGTGTTTCCCAGTGTCCGTCTTGGTGTCCTGTGTTTTGTCTTTTGCCTAGCAATATTTTTCCGTTCCTGATTACTAGTGCTCGGATTGCTACTCCTACTTTTTGTATTGTTATTTTACATTGGGGACATTTCATTTTTAACCTCTATAAAGTATTTTATTTCTTTCTCTCCTATTTTTTCTAGTTGTTCTTTATCATATTGTTGTATGCCTGGCCCTGAGCCGTTGAATGGTTCTGAAATATGAACGCGCCATCTGTGTCCTACTCGTATGATTTCGTTATTTAGTAATGCTTGTTTTGTGTATAGTTGGTGAGCTTCTGGTTTTGAATACATTGTGTACCACCATATTATGAATCCTTCTTTTGAAGTTCCGATACATACGCCTTCGTCATCAACAACGCCCATAAAAGGTTCGATAAACATGTCTCCGACTGAAACGTAAGCATTTTTAATACCACTATAATCATATAAGTATGGTTCCATTTTATGCTTTTAAGTTATGGATTGGTTTAATCTTATCTATGACCGTAGCTGTTCCTTCAAGAGCCTTTTCAATCATTTGACTGTCTTTGTAAGCCATTGGACTTTCGTCAATAGTTTGTTGGTTCACGCTTGTGCTGTAGATTCCTTCCATGCTTTTTTGGAAGTCTTCTAGTTTGATTTCTGCTTTTGCTTTGGTTCTTGATAGGACTCGTCCTGCTCCGTGTGGTGCAGAATAGTTCCATTCAGGGTTTGACTTTCCTTCGCATATAAGGATTCCGTCTCTCATGTTGAATGGGATGACCATTTTTTCTCCAGTGTAACTTCGGATTCCTCCTTTTCGAATTATCCAATCGTCGAAGTCTATGAAGTTGTGTGTGCTTTCTATGACTTCTTTTGGTACTACCTTGGTTCCGTATATTAGTTGGATGATGTTGTCGCTCATTCGTTTTCGGTTGAAGCTTGCGTATTCTTGTGCGAATATCATGTCTGTTAAGTATCCGAACATGTCTTCGTTTTCTAAATAGTATAATTCTTTGGACATCATTTCTCGAATTGGGTTTTGTGTTTTTCGTTGCCAATATTCACATGTTAGTTTTCCTAGGCTTCGGCTTCCACTGTGAACTGTAAGCCAGATGTCATTACTTTTTTCTGACCTACCAAATTCTATGAAGTGGTTTCCTCCTCCGAGAGTTCCTAGGCTGTTCACTATTCTTTGTTCGATAGCTCCAAGTTCTTTGCATTTATTTAAATACCATTGCATGTTGTATTCTGTGAATGGGAATTTTGTTTGGAATGTTTCTTCCCATTTGGCTCGGAAAGTCCTTAGTCGTTTGTTGGCTTTTTCCCATGGAAATTCTTTTTCCATATTAACAGTCCACCTATCACTCATGTCATAAGTGTTCATTCCGAATGGAATATTTCGTCTGATTTGGTTGTCTAGTTTTTCGCTTCCTACTTTTGGTACATCTTGACCTAAGTTAACTGATAATACACCGCATCCGATGTCCACTCCTATTATTTGGGGTATGACTCTTGTTGGGTGAAGTGGCATGGTAAAACCAACACATGAACCTTTACCAGTGTGCGCATCTGGCATAATAGTTACTGGGTTGATAAAGCTGGGGTTGTTTATAAACTCTCTGATTTGGTCTAAACAACTGCTTTCAAGTCCATCTATCGTTATTTTTGCGTTGGTATATTTTCCTTTTAATTCCATCATTTCTTCACCTTTTCAAGTACGGTTTCGAACTTTACAGTTTCTTCTCGTTTCTGAACTGTAAGGCCGTTAGTATGGTCGTCTAAAATGTATTCTACTCTATCATCTTGGTCTATTTCGTAGTATTTAAGCTTTTCGGTCATATAATAAATTACTTGGGCGTAGTATTCGGGGAGGCATTCGACTCCGTAGTTTTTACCAGCTTCGAAAAACTTGTTTGTTTCAAGTTCGGTTCCTCTTAAAGAGTTCGCAAATTCTAATGCTTGTGCTAGGTCTGTTAGAAATTCAGATTCGTTAACGTTTTTAGCTAAATAGGTTGTTTGTTCTTCGCCTTCGCACCAATAGTATTTGAATTTATATAAGTTTAGTTCAGTCATTTTTCAGTTCCTCACTTTTCCGAATGTTTTATCTAAAGTTGCTAGTGCGAACAGTATTGCTCCACCAATCCATCCATTGTCTTGTTGTACTAGCGCTGCTTGAATCATTAAAACTATTACGAATCCTACAAATATTCGACTTGCAAGTCTTTCTTTCCAAGTTAGTAGTTTCATTGTATGCTTTTCTCATTAAATGGTTGATTTGCGTTTACGTATGCTATTTGAACTTGAAGGTCTTTTGGAATTCGTCCCATTTTTTCTTGTGTTCTTCGTTCCGTTTCTGAGTTTCTAACCTCGATGATTCTAACTGGGAGGCCAAAAGGTACAATGACATCAGGCCGATAATTGCCGACCAGATGACACTCGGTAGCGAACTGTATATCGTTATGAATACACCAAACGCATATAGTGGCAACCATTTGATTGTGTGATTGTCCATTTGCTTTACTAAGCTTAATAACATTCCAGTCTATCTTATATTTCTTATCTATGTACATGTCAACAAATTCTTTGATTTGTTTGTTTTGCTTAGTCTGTTCGCTCATCCGAAATAGTCCTTGGTACTTGTTCCATACTTTACTTCTCGATATTCTATTGCTTCTTTTAGTCTTAAGTCTGCTTCTTCTTCTACGTATCTGGCTGGTATTAGTTTTTTGCGTTCTGTTTTTGCTCGTTGTGCTGCGAAAGTAATCACTTTTTGAATGTCCCTACCGTTCAAGTTTACTTTTTTATATTTATCATAGTTGAACTTGCCTGTCATTTTTGTTGGCAGGTTTTTCTTCCATATTGTTTCTCTTGTTTGTTCGCTGATTTTGTAATGTATTTTCATGTCTATTCGGTTTTCTATTGCTGGGTCTAGTTGTGAGCCGAAATTGGTTGATAATAATACTATGCCGTTGAATAGTTCTAAATATTTTAGTAGTACTTGTATGGCTTCTATTCTTGCTTGGTTGCTGTGCCTGTCTGCTACGAGCATGTCTGCTTCGTCTATGAATAATATTCCGTCGTATATTTCTGCTTGGCTTACTGCGGTTCTTATTGTTTGTAGGCTGTTTCGGTCTTCAATGTCTACTCTAATTAGTGGTTTTTGTAGGTGGTGACTGATTGCTTCTGCTGTGAATGTTTTTCCACTGCCGACTGCTCCAAACAAAAGTATGACTTTGCCTTTCCCTTTATGAAATTGTATTCCGTATTCGTCTTGTTTTACTGTCGTGGTTAGGTATCGTAATAGTCTTGTTTTTTCTGGGAAGCTTACTTTGTCTATGAGTTTTGGGTTCCACTTGAATGGTTTCACTTTTCTTATTGGTAGGAATATGTATTTGTCGTATTGGGGTGCAAAACATCTTACTATGGTTAGGCATGTTTCCGTTCCTAGTCCTATGTAAAAGTCTGAGGGAGTGTACCCTTCTGGGTCTTTGAATGTTGTTGCAGTTATGAATAGGGGTAGTTCGTCTATGAATATTGCTTCTCCGGCTCTTAGTGTTCGTTCTACTATTCCGTCTGTGAACGTGAAGTCTTCGGTGGTTACGTATAGTTTTCTGTTCGCTTTTTGTATGAATGCGTGGAATTTTTCTGCTTGAGTGTTGTTCTTTGGTAGGGTGTATTTTTCGATTATTTCTGCTCTGCTTTGGTGTTCGCACCAGCCTTCTGGCCTGTCGAACGTTCTGAATATTACTTGGTCTTCTTTTACTTTAACTACTTTTCCAACACTGTTGGACTTCATTATTTTTATTATGTCTCCTACTTTGAACTCGTTTTTCTTTTTGTTGTCAAGTTTTCTTAACAGTTGTAAGAGTTTGTGGTCTTCAGTCACGCGTCAACAACCCCATCATTTGTAACCATGAACTGTGCTTCTCCATCTTGGAGGTCTCCTGACTTTGCTAGTTTAGCTGTTATGATTCCTTTGCTGTTTTTGTTTCTTAGATATAGTCTGAGTCTGCTTATGTGTCCGAGTATGTTTCCACCTGCTGGCTTTACTGGGTCTATGAACATGGCTGCTGGGTCTTCCATTACTTGGTTCGTTATGTATACTACGATGTTGTATTTGAATGCTAGTTGGTTTAGTTTGTTTGCGTGTCTGTTGAGTTTTGCTTGTCTGTCGAAGAGTTGTCCTCGTCCTTGGAATTCTTGCCTGAAGTGGTGAATGATACTGTCTACTATTAATAGTTTGATGTTTGGGTCTTTTTGTAGTAGGGCTTCTACTTCTTTTTCGACTATGAACATTTGGTGGTCGGTGTTGAATGCTTGGACTTTGTACACGTTTTTGAGTGCGGTTTCCGAGTCGATGTTGTTGGCGGTGGCGATTTGTTCTATCCTGCCTGGTCTGAAACTGTTTTCCGTGTCTACGTAGATTGCTTTGAATTCTGGGTTTAGTTTTTGTATTTGTACGCATAGCGTGTGGGCTATTTGGCTTTTGCCTATTCCGTTTTTTGAGAAGCATTCGCTTATCATTCCGCTTTCTATTCCGCCTTTTAATAGGTTGTCGAGTTCTTTGCTTCCTGTTGGTATTTTGAACACGTTTTTTTCGCGGTTTGTTTTGTCTTCGTATGCGGTTATGATTCCTACGTTTACGTTTTCTCTTGCTGTTTGAATTACTGTTCGGGCTTTTGCTTCGGTCATTCCTGTTAGCTCGGCGAGTTCTGCTATTGAGCATACTGCTATGCTCATGAGGTCTGTTTTTCCTGCTGCTAGTAGTTTTTCTAGTCCTGCTGGCCCGATTCCAGGTAAATCTTCAATCGTTTCAATCTTAGTCATTTTTATGCCCTCTCATTACTTGTCCTAATCCGTAGCCGATTAATACTCCTAGTGCTATCATGTCTACTTGTTTTACTATATTTGGATTTTCGAATAATAAATCGTCTATCGCTTTGTTCGAATGTGGTGATGCTTTAGATAGTAGTAACATCATTTCTGATAGTGTTTCTGCTGATAGTTCGTTGTATTGTTGGAGTTCTAGTAGTCTTTGGATTTCTTTTTTAGTTAGTAATTGAACCATGTTTCACCAATTATTCATACAGTAGCCAATGAGTGTAAATATTGTGAATACTAGAATCGACCACCAACCGCAAAAGTAAATGATTCCGCCTACAATGTAAAGGATTAATATAATGCATACTAGTGCTGAGAACGTTGCCCAAAATCCCAAAAACATGTTTGCTAATATGTTACTTATTATTTCAGATACTTTCATTTTATTGTGCCTCGTTATAGTGGAAGACTTGTCGTGAATTGTATACCGTACTTCTTCTCGATTTTATCCATATCGTCTCTAAATTTATACCATTCACTTAATGTGATATTTCTTGTTAAATGCATTTCGCATTCTAGTTTAAATAGTTTTCTCTGTTCGGTTCTTTTGCAGTTTGAGCATGGTGTGTTAGTGTCCAAGTTTATCAGCCTCTCGAATAGGACAATCATCTTTTAAGTGATTTAATACTAGTTCTCGTACTTGTTTGTGTCTATCGTTACTCCATTTTAGGTAGAGTGCAGTTTTGTCTACCATTTCTGCTCCTAGAAAATCATGTTTGATATAGTGTGCAACACCATAACCAAATGAATCATCGTCCATCATAACTCTATTTATATGTTCGGGAGCTAAATCCTCACTACTATCTTTCCAGTCTTCAGTACGAACAAATGGTTTGGCAATATCGTGTAATAAAGCTGCCCATTTACATTCAATAGTATTAGGAGCTTTCTCAACTACCAGTTTAGTATGAGTCCACAAGTCAAACCTATGATACTTACTGTTCTGGTTATAGCCTTTCTGGATTGAGAGTTCTGGAATAATGAAGTTCATAACTCTAGTGTCCATAAGTAAGTCTAGTCCGTGTGCTGGGCTTCGACTCATTAAGAGTTTATCTAGTTCAGCCATCCAACGTTCCTTACTTACAGTAAGAATGCTATGCGCTCGTTCGGTCATATCCTTTTGTGTCTTTAAATCCACTTTAAAGGACAATTGTGAGGCGAATCGTGCTGCACGTAGCATCCTAAGCGGGTCTTCTTTAAATCGCGTCCTAGCCCTTCCTACAGCTTTTAACACCCCATCTGTTAAGTCTTTTTGACCTCCGAATGGGTCTATAAGGTTGCCGTTTCTCCACGCCATGCTATTTATGGTAAAATCCCGTCTGGAAAGGTCGTGTGTGATGTCATTAACGAATTCAACCGTAGGCTTTCGATTACCTTCTTCATAAGATTCAGTTCTAAAGGTAGTTACTTCTACCATGTAAGGAATTTTGTCCACTAATACTTTAAACCCAATGGTTCCAAATCTTTTGCCTGTAATGAACGGTTTTCTTCCGGCTTTTCTTACTAGTTCTTCTATCTGGTCAGGATTTAGTGGAGTACAGAAGTCATAATCTTTAGGCGGTTTACTTAATAATACATCTCTAACGGAGCCACCAACTAGGTAAACTGGGTGTATAATCTTAGAAACTTCATCGTAAATAGCTTTCGTAAGAGCGTCCATATATTAGTCTTTGTGTGAGAACTAGTATATAAACCTGTCGATTTTTCAATCGTGCCTACGCAAAAGAGTATGGACGTTATCTTGTGTGTAATCGTCAATGGTTTTAAGAATCTTATCAGCCCTTTCATTAATACTAGCTGCGTCCAAAACTATAGGTTCATATCCGCATTGTTTATAAAGGTCTATACATCGTTGGTGTAAATGGTCTCGTTCGGTTTCTGTTTCCCAACGTCCTTTACCATCTTTGGCTAAGTATGTTTCTAACGGGTTTAGAATGAATACTAGGTCGTAATCTTTTGGTGGTTTTGTAAGAGGTAGTTTATCGCAAACGCCTAAATATTCACAAAATACTAAAACATCTATTACTGACCTATCAAAGAATACTAATCCGTTTTTATCTGTTATGTTTCTTTCTTTATAGCTTTGAAGTTGTAGCAAGTCTGACTGGAACTTTATTCGTTGGGCTTCTCCGCCGTGTGGATAGTTTGCGTATTGTGGTTCTGCTAGCAATACTCTAGCTGCTTCACCAACAACTGTGTATCCTCTTCGTAATAGTTCTGCTAGTGTTTCGGTCTTTCCTACTCCCGACCCACCCGATAGTACTACTTTCATAGGTATTTTATTACCTCATCAAGACCACGAACTACGATGTATTTAGGTTTCTCACTTAATTGGTCGTCTAAAATTCGGGATTTATTGTGAGTTCGTTCTACAGCGTAAGGAATTATTTTTGCTGCATGTGCTAAGTCTAAGGTTTCAATATTATCTTCTATAATTTCACCAATATCTCTTTCTTTGCACACGTCTATTTTTTTATCAGAATGTAATAGTTCGAACTGGTTTAGTCCGTGGTATGATAGCCATGCCTTTGTTATAGTTTGTAGGTCTGGTTTTCTTGCCGTACATATTAGAATATCTCTTCGTTGGGCTATTTCTCTAACGTGTTGTGGTGCGTTAAAATAAGTTGGAATTTCTCCGTATTGTCCTTCTCTGACGTATGACTCGTGTAGTTCGTATACTTCTTTTGGGTCTACGTGTCCTAGAGTCCATCCTTGTAAGTCTTGGGGTCTGAACTTGGTTCCTAAACTTTTGTTTACGTATTTTACGAAGTGTCTGTGGAAGTCTGCAATTACGCCATCCACATCAATAAGTATTTTTTGTTTCATTTACTTCACCACCAAAAATGTTTGACATGCAAGAACGTGTGAGCACATCTCGTTTGAATTTCTTGAGTACGCCCTGCAATCGCAACTGAATTCTCGTTTCCATATGCTAGTTTTCGTTTCGTCTACTTTCATAATGTTAAGTGTTACCGTATATTCTTTTAGTTTGAAAACGTATATTGCTCCTGTTTCGGTAATTTTAAAGAACTGTACTACGATTTGTGGTATTAGCGTTTGTGCTTTTTTAAACAATTCAAAAAAAGAACTGTTCATTTACCCTTCGACTTTGTGCTTTATCGCGCCACAGTACGCTTCTGCGTCTGCTTTTCGCATTTTCTTTTTCGACATGGTTTGCTTAACACACTGTTCGAAGTTTAAAAACCCAGCGAATGGCATTTTAGTAACCCCAAACTGGCTTCTTTGTAGTCTTCTTGGTTTTCTTAGCCATTGTTAATACATTTCCTCTTCGTGGTCTCCGCACGTTGATTCTTGTTGTTTCATCATTTTTCCTTTTTTAGTTCGTTTTGCCATCGGTTTGTACCTCGTGTTCTAAAAGCCTATCTACTAGTGTTCGGGCTTTTGTTGTATCTTGTATTTTAAATATTGCGCCTTCTCCTGGATTGACTGTTGTTTCGTAGCCTATTCCTATGGATTTAAGGGTGTTTTTGAATCGTTCAAAGTTTTTACTTTGGCTTACTGGGTTGTATGTTTTAGCGTTTGGTGATACTCTACGAAGGTATTCTAACACTTCATTTCTTGGTAAGCCATCTCTACCATCCATGTTGTACATGTGGAGAAAGTCGTACACGTTAAGTATTGTATATCTCATCATTTTTCGTGTTGGTATTTTCCTTCACTGAAGCCTTCCTGTTTTGCTGTTGGGTGTGCTTCTTCATATGGCATGTATTTCATTCCATGAGGCCATAGGAAGGCTACTATTGCCCATCGTGGAATTCCCGGGGCAAATTCTTTTTGTCTTGGCTGTTCTACCACGTCGTGAAATCCAGGTTTGAAATCGTTATATAGTTCTTTTGGTACAGTGTGTTTTGCATTTGGACTACAGAATAGTATAGCTTGTCCGGGTTTATGACTTACTGGTTGTGGGTTTTGTTCTGTTCCAATTCTAAGTCCTGGTCTGCTTTCGGCTATTGCTAGTGTCCAAGGTGATTGGTCGTAGTGTCCGTTTGCCAATTTTTTCCCTTCATCTACTGGTTTGTAGGCTAGGAATCTAAGATAGAAATGTTTTGGTTGTCCTTCTGGAAAAAACTTATTTATTGTTCCTGGTGTCGCGCTTTCTAACGAGCATGCCAGTTCCAGTGCTGATTGTTGGAGTCCTGAATAAACGTGTGCTGCTGCTTCTAGAAAGTATTTTATTCGTGGCTCTTTTGAGCTTGTTAGTTCTGGGAGTTGTCTTTTCAAGTCTGGGTTGTAATGGAAGAATTCTTTGTCGTCTTTGTTGCCCATTTTCCGACTTTTTAATTCGTACCCAATGCTTGATTTAGGTTCTCCTGGTATTAGAAGTCCTTTGAATTGGTCTTTTACTCGTTGTGGTAGTTCTAAGAATCTTACGTATTCGTCTGCTGCTTGTCTTAAATGGTCGTCTCGTATTGAGAAGGGCATGTTTGCGTAGTGTTGGGTTGATATTTCGTTTGTTATTCTTGCTAGTAGTGTTGGGTTAGCTTCTCGTTTCATACGGGTGTTATTCATATTTGTCCTCTTCCTCGATGTCTATCACGTCTGTATCGTCTGGTTCTATTTCTAGTTCTAGGTCTTCTTCATAGTCTGCTTCTTCATTCATTTTGGTTCACATCCGCATGTGATAATCATTTTTGGTACTATTCCGCAGTCCTTGCATTTTACTGGTTCAGGTGGACTTTTTATTGTTTTTCCGTATTTACTTAATGGGCAGTCATCTTTATACCCGCATGTGAAAGACATGCACGTATGTAACCACCAGTGGTCGCCATATCGTGCTTTCATTTCATCTTGTACACTTTGTGGGTACATTAACGATATACTCTGTCTGTTTTTAAAACTTCTTCTAATTCTTGTTTTACTAGGTCCGGTCTTATTGCTCCAAAAATTCCTTGTGTGTCTGGTCTATAAAACCTACATATACCACCGATTCTTGGTTGTCCTCTATCTAGAACGTATATTGGTCCTCCTGAAAAACCGGGAGTTACAACTGCGTTGTGCAAAAAGAAGTCTTGATTTCTATCTACTTGCCCGATAGTTCCACTTACTAAATATCTGCCAAAGTCTCGTGGAAATCCAGGCGCATAAACAAAGTCTCCTTCTCTAAGTCGAGTGTCTGCAAATTCACAAATCTTATCTAGTCCTAAATCTTCTCTAGAACGTAGTATTGCTACATCTGTGTCTGAGTTTCGTCGTACCACGTCTAGATTGTATTGTCGTCCGTTGGCGTTAATAGTGTATGTTTCGTTTTGTTTTCCTAATGGTGTTAGCGTCATCGGATTAATTAGTGTGGTTATTGGTCCTACTACGTGGTTTGCTGTTATGAAGTATTGTCTTCCATTTCTTCTGGCTCCCACGAATGTGGTTCCATGTCCTTGCATTCGTGCACGTTCTCTTCCGTTAGTACTTACGTATGCTATGTCCGCGTCTAGTTGGTATGCAGAACTAGTTATTCGTTCTATATTATTATCGCTTACGAGAACGTTGTTGTTGTCGTAACTTTTGTTGTTTTGCCTATTGTCGCCTGTTGCACTATTCGCTAGTGCTGCTGCTAAAAGTGCAGTGGAAATGTAACCTATTGCTTTTGTTCTTGATTTCATATGTCCCTCTTGCGGGCTTGTTTTAGAAGTAGCCCTCTTGAAGAACGGAGTTTTTATTTAAATAGCTTATCCAAAAAGGACACGCCACAACTTAGTGCATAATACTAATACTGCAAAAGTGAATAGTGGTAGCAGTATGGCTAGTATTGGTAGTTTAAATACCAGTTCATTTAATATGACTAGTAGTGTTTGCCATAGTACGAAACTCCATCCTACAATTTTTGATGCTCGTATTGCTTCTTTTGTTTGTGTCTTATCTAGTTTTTTCATTTGGTTAATACCTTCCTTGCATTTCTGATAGTTCTGCTTTTAATTGTTCTATTGATTTTTTAAGTTCTGTTATTTGATTATCATTTTCAGCCATTCGTTCAATGCACATGCCAATGGCCATTCGTAATTCATCCTCAAGACTTGGTTTGTCTATGAGGTCTTTTGCTTTTACGGTTATCGTTTCAAAGTTTGTCATCTAAATATCCCGAAGGTCTTTCTTCTTCATCTCTTCTTTTATCTATGTCTTTAATGAATCGGTCTGCGTGTTCGGTCATGTAATAATCAACTGCCGAGTTCAAATACGTTCTTAACCCACTGGGTCTGACGTAATGCATTAACAAATCGAATAGTGTTAGTGTTGCGTCATCGGTTAAATCCGGCATTGGTTTGTCCGAAACTGGTGTGTGGAGTCCGATGTAATAGTTTGCTGGTTTTATAATCATTACGATGTATGGTAGTTTGTTTGTGGTAGCCTGATTGATTTCTTTTACTATGTCGTCTAAAACTTTTCTTTTATTTTCTTCAGGACTGCCTTTTATCGGGTTATCTTTACTCATGAAACCACGTGATTGCTACTTATTCTGGGTCTTTAAAATACATGCCATCGTTATCAAACCCGTCATCGTCATTTTGTTCATCTGTTAAAGATGCTTCGTATGCTTTAATTATGTTGGTGTATTTTGGTAGGCATTGAGAACACAAATGGGCTTCTATGTGTATGCCATTTTTGTCATAGTGGTGGTATGTAAAGTCGTCTATTTTTCGGTGGTCGCACCTAAATTTAGCTCTTATTTTGCTTACTCTATTCTCAAGGCTGTCGCCATCCATTGGTAGTATGTAGGCAGAACTAGTATATAAATCTTGTTATTCGGAAAGATTGCTTACTAGTACTGCTAGGAAGAACGTTCCTAGTACGCTTGTTGAGAAGTATATAAATGAATTTACGTACATTGCTGGGTTCCAAAATATGCCTATTGCTAGTCCTATCATTAGCGTTATTACTAGGCTTAAGAACCAGGTGTTAAGCAGTATTCTATTTTTGTCGTCTTGTCCCATAGTTATTTCTAGTTCACTATAGACTACTTTGTTATCAATAGGGTATAAAAGTTTATTGCAGTTACCACACTTACCATTCCACATGTAATCACAATTACTACATGTAACAGATAGGGTTATTATGGTTTTACAGTGTGGGCATGTGATTCTATCAGACCCACTATGTATTCCATAGTCACAGTTTTTCATTGTTCTAGTTCTTTTAGCACTTCTGGGTGTTCTCGGGTGTCTACTGATAGGTCTTGTCCTCGGTGTCCTTTTCTTTTTAGAATATAAAAGTCTTTTTTATTTACTGATTGCGTTGGCATTTTATTTCACCTTACATTTTAAACATGTATTATTATCATGATTAGTCATTTGCATGCATTTCCTGCACAATTGTACTTCCCAATCTTTATTCGTCATGTAGTCCTCGTAGGTATTTATCTAGTATATAATAATTTGTATGCGACCATGTTGGTCCGAATGGTTTATGATTTTCAAGATAGTTATCGCGTAAAAATAGTTCAATATACTCATCAAATTTAATAATGTTTTCTATAATGTCCTTTTCTTTACCACTTTTTTTTAAGTCTATTATTTCTAATAGTTTATATCTGATGTGGTCTGGAAGAAATGTTGTTTGTAATGTCCGTGTGAAATCGATTGGTGGGATTTGATTAAATTGTTCAACGTATTTAGCATTGACGAGTCCTCGCATTGCATACAAATATTTTTTATAAGTAACTAGTGTTTTGCTTTTTAAGTATTTTTCATAATTTTGTTTTGACATTGAACGGTAATGAAAAAATAAACTGATTGGGTTGAAATAATTTTTAATCCATTCTTGTAATTCTTTTGGTTGTTCACCCATGTATGTAATGTCTGATTGTAACCATTCTACCGTAGTAGGGTTTGACTTGGCAAGCATTCTTACGAATTTGTAAATGTCGAACCCGCACATGTCGTAATAACATCCTTCTTGTCCCATTCTGATTCCCATTTTGTCAAAGGAGACTTGTAAAACGTCTTCGGGATAATCTAAGCCTAAATAATCCTCTGTTCGTCGAACGAAGACGAATCTAACGTCGTAATCACTGTTCTCGCTTTCTAGTCTCCATACTCGACTTCCTGACTCGATAGCGAACAGTATCTTGATGTTGTAGGTTTGTTCGATGTTTTTTAGCATCTTTGGGATTAGTTCTTTAGGTGTCATTTTGTGTTTTTGTTTAAATGCGTCACTCGAAATGCGGTGAAGGCTAACTTATTTTGTTATCAGTATTTAAATCATTCTCGGTTAAATTGTTGAACTCAATAAGTTCTTCAATGCGCCCTGCAAGAGCAGCACATGGCAACTGACAGTTCTGGAATTTTTTATCAGAAAGTCCTGTTCTGTTGAAGACAACAGCGATAGTTCCACCACAGTTCTCTATCCTTGCTGGAATATCTAAATTGATTTTCCAGAGATAGAAGCGAACTCGTTTAATTGCTTCCTCGCGTAATTCTTCACAACTTGCGTCAGTATTAGACCATCCTACTTTATCAATGTCAACCTGGTGGGCTGTGTCATGAGCGTTAATATATGCGAAGTCTTTTAACGTTTTAGGTATCATGGTCTACGCTCACACCCCTTTGAACATACGGAGGTTTCTTAAAACACGTTTTACAATGATAACAGCAATAGTTTCTAATACAACAATGCATTTCGGTTTTTAGTTTTTTGACCATTCCGTACACACCTGCTTCTTCGTAGGACACTGTTCTAGTGGAATGTTCACTTCTCGGTCTTCACAATTACTTGAAGTAATCATTTGCGTGTGCCCGTTCATCAAAATCATTGACGTTGTAGGATGACACTCGGTAGTATAACAAACTTCTTTATACTTGATGCATTCAGAACATCCAGCTAATAGCAACACAAAAATGGTTATTAAGATTATCTTGATTTTAGTCATATTGGTGGTGGTCCTCATTACTTCTCGCTTCGGCTTGAATGCTTCTAATATGGTCTAATAGCTCGGGACTGCTTTCCGTACTTGGTTGTGGTCGAATTCTATACAGTTTAAATGTATAAGCGTTCACTACAGGTGAATACTCTTGAGGCTCCACATCACTCGCCGACATGGTTAATTCATAGGCATTAACGCCTTGGTTTCTATACTTGTCAGCTTTATCTAATACTTCCCTCATTGGCTCAATAACTCCTCTCGCAGTTAGTAATGGACCGATAGGAGTAACGTCTACTAGTTGGCCGGGTTCAAATTTAGATTTCATAAGAAAGAAATGGCCTGACACTTTAAAACTGGCTTTTTCAGTATCCCATATAATTTGTACTAAATCGCTCATTTGTTACCCCACTTTGAATACTTATTATACCATTTATCAAAACGCTTTTGTGCCTTATACACCAATGGTAGTATTAATGTGTATACTAGTCCGATTATGGCTAGTATTAAAATTAAAAAAAATAAATATTTAAGCATCGCGTTCCTACTTAACCACTTGTGTTTGGTCAATACTCATCAAGAAATCCGTGTTTCCTGACGTTACGAATGTTGGAAGTTGTCCGTTCCACTTTTCGATTTGCTTGTACTGAATCAAGTTCTTGCTCTTTTCAAGTTCTTCTCGAACGACTCGTAACGAGTATGCTTGAGCATCTGCGTTTAGCCTGACTGATTCTGCGTCTGCTGTTGCTCGTGCAATCTTTTGCTCTTGTTCAATTTGAATCTTGACGAGTTCGTTCTTCGCTTGTAGTGATTGTTGTTCGGCTGTTACTTTTGCTTCGATTGCAGCGTTGAATGTCGGGCTGAAGTCGAAGTTGGTTATTGATACTTCAGTTACGATGATGTTGCTTCTCGCTAGGCTTGCGCTGATGTATTCTGAAATGTCTTGCTTAACCTTCTCTCTATTAGTAACGAGTGCTTCTGCCGTGTACTTAGCAGTTGTTGCCTTTACTGCTTCTTGTACGACTGGTGGAATGAGTACGTCGTGGAAGTTGGTTCCTACGTTTTGGTACATGTCACTTGCTTTGTCTCCTGCAACTCTGTAGTTTACTGCTACTTCTGCGCTGACTGTTTGTAGGTCTGCGCTTGCTGCACTGGCTTGATAGTTGACTCGTTGTACTTGTGTGCTGAAGGGTACTAGGTCTGTGAATGGTCCGACCCAGTGGAGTCCTGATGGTTTTTCTTGGTCTGTGATTTTTCCGAACGTGTTCGGGATTCCTACGTATCCTGCGGTTACGCTTTCGAATCCAAACAGTCCTCCTAACGCTACTACTGCAAGTAGTACTAGAAATATTACTGTTCCTACGCTTCCTTTCGTGTTCATTTTTAGTTCTTTTCCTCTTTCTTTGGTGGTTCAATTTTGTCCAGTTTTAATTCTTTTTCGTTAAACCATGCTCTTTGTTGAAATTTTCCATTAACTCCATTGAACATTGCTACTTCCCACACAGCTTTATTGTCTTCCATTTTGTATCCAACAATGCATCCTGTGTTGACTATTCCTTTTGGGTCGAAGTAGAAATTGTCTGGATTTACTACTTTTATCATGTCTAGGTATTTGTACTTCATTTCTTTGCCTCTTTATTTAATTGTTCGTCTAGTATTTCGAGTCTTGACTTTTTGTTTGTTATGTTGTATTTTTTGACTATTCGTTTTGCCAGTTCTGGTATTGGTGGGTTTAAATCATCGAATTGCATATTTAACACTAGAGTAGAACCTACTGGATTAGACCAGTATGAGTTGTAGTCTGAGCTTGTTGATGTTGTTGCTGTCATTGTGATAGTTTTTTATTTAATATTTCAAGACGGTTAGGTGTTTTCTTTTTTATTTTGATTCTTGAATCTAAATAGTTAGTTTTCACAATCGGTATTCCGTCAAAGTGGCCAATGATTTCTTCATCTGGAATATTTAGTTGTCTTGCTAGACTTTGAACGGCATCGTATACCGATTGACTATAAGTTGTTACTGAACCCATATTCTCTCTCAATATCTACTAGATAGTCGCCAAGATTTGCTAAGTCATTATTTACTTCATCCATTGCTTCATTATATATTTCTTCTTGGGCTTCTTCGCTTAATTCACTGAATTCTACACCGTATCGTTCGAAGGTTAGTTCTTCGGCTTTTTCTTGTACTTTGTCTTTGAAGTCTTTCATTTTTGTTTTCCATTAGGAACGTGGTGGTAGCAACAATAGTGTTTAGTTTCACAATGTTGACCACACAATAATAACACTTTTACTTCATGAATTCCTGCGCGCATACAACCACCCACTATACAAAATACCATTTAGACCCCGTACTTAAATTTCTTATTTATGTGTTTGGATTATTTTACCAATAATACACATCTCATCATATGAAAATTCATCATTTTTAATTCTATTGCATAGATAACAACATACTACGAGATTGCTTAATTCGTATCCTTTAGTGTTGTCTTTTCTATCAAAACTTCTATTGTTTTTTTGATAACCATTACCAATGCCTTGCATTATCGGTTTTTTACAGTATTCGCAGTTGTCTGTAGAATACCATAATTTTTTAAATTCATCTTTTGTAATGGTAAATGGAATATTTCTTTTCTTAGCTGCTGACCTAATCATAAAATATCTTGTCATTTCTGGTTTTTTCCTTCTATATTCTTTTACTTTATCAAGATTTGCACTAAACCAACGATTTTGATTGTCATTATATCTTTCTCTATTATTTTCTTTCCATTGTTTAGCTTCTTTCAAGCTTTGTTTTCTAAATTCTGGATTAGTTTTATATCGTTCCCGTGTTCTTGCATTAATTTCTTCTCGATGTTTAGCACGATATTCTCGTGCTTTTTGATTTATAGTGTCTCTATCTTTATATGCCATATTCCATATCACCTATTCTTTAAATAGATAGTATGGCGTGTGCTTTTAAGCATTATCATAAGCTAAATAATTAAATTCCAAAACCAAATCGTTGCATTAAATAAAACTTTAAGTTGGCTAAGTGTTTGCTTTCTTTCGCTCTTGGAACCATTTTAAAATATGTTGGGTTTAGTAGGTGGCATAACACTTTGCCGTGTTTTTTATCAAACTCGGGTGCTATCATTAGCCCGCCTTCTTTCATGATTTTAATGTCTGGGTTGAAATACGTCGCTGATGTTTTTCCAATGGTTACGATGACTTCTGGGTTTAATACGTGTATGAACTGGTATATAAACGTTTCGGTTTGTTCTGTTAACTCTTTCCCTTTGGGTATGTAGAGGTAGGCTCCATCTGTGCTTGGCACGTTTAGTTCTATCGTGTACGTGCCTGTGGTTTCTGCGATGAATAAGACTTTGGGAGTGAGTGTTCCGTAGAAGTTTACGTTGGCTAGTTTGGCTTCGGCTATTAATTGTTGCATACTTATTTTGCCTCCACGTATTGATAACAGTGACAGCATATCAGAGCATTAAAGCCAAAACAGTTGCCAAGAGCATAACACCCAAAACTGTTATGATAACATTTCTCATGACCGCATTGACAAACGTTTTTCATTGTAGACTCAAATGGCATGGGCAAGCGCAATCCCAATCACAGTTACGAACTAAACTGTTGGGATTTGAGTAGCAAAATAGTAAACACTTCATTTTTGTGTTCCTAACCAGTAAGCATACGCAATTAACGAAAGAAATATTGCTACTCCGAGACTGCCCATGATTCCAAAAAACAAACATTCAATCATTTTAGTTCACCTTTTCTAAAGTAATATTTAATACTGTCATTCGAATATTCTTACCATCAATATTAGTAAACTCGCTTTTAGTACTCATATTTTTAACAACAACTTTATCTTTTAGGAAGACATCTAGACTTATTTGTAGTACGTCTAGTGTTTTAGAATTGTTTCGCCCTCTAGAAAGAAGTGTTACGGTTTGGGCATTTTGTTTTAGGAACTGAACGCTTATGGCTTTCACGTACACGAGTGTTGGTTTTCCAGAAACGTAAACGACATTATCGGTTGGTAATAGTTGTGTCATCGTGTCATCCAATACTAAGTCTTAATGATGGAGTATGATTGCAATTTGGCTTCCAATCATACGTAGAAATCCGAACGAAATTAGTCTTACACCCAAGACATCTTGGAATTCTTGTTTTGCGTAAGTGTTCATGTTCTTTAACGAACACGATTGCGTCTTTTAATGGTATTCCCATTTCGAACATTTCTTCGATTCGTTCTCTACATGTTTTCATAAAAAGGGGTGTCCCGTTTGGTTTTGAAGAGGTGATATGACTTCTGGTGGGTTTTAATTGTTGGCTGTACCACGGGACAACAATACACCATTTTTGAGGAGCAACCACACCAATATTGGATTGGTAAACACTACTATGTATGAACTAGTATATAAAGGTTTCGATTACTCGTCGGGCACTCGGCTCTTCCACTTCTTAGTAATCGTGTCTATTTGTTCGCCAAACGTTTGTTTTCCTATCACGAAATCGTCTACTGCATCCATGATGTCTCCATACTTGTCTAGTATTTCTTGCATGTCGTTGCCGAACTCAACAAATAAAGGTTGGCAGTCTTTACATACTTTCTTAGTTTCTTCCATTACTCAATCCTTTTCATTTGTTTGGTTTCTTCGTCCATTTCGGCTTTAGTTGGAAGCTTCCAGGAACCGGATTCTCGGAAGTAAGTTCCTGCTCGTTCTTTGAGGTAATCATTCAAGCCACGCATGTAGTCGGCATGATTGCTGTGAATATCTGAGCATTTTAGGTTGTATTCTGAACTCCAAGCTGCGATTTGTTCTGGGTATTTGGTTTTTAAGTGTTCTACTATTTTGTCAATTGTCATTTTGTTACCTCTGCTTTGTTCATTTCTTTTATTACTTGCCAAGCTACTTCTTGGGCTTCTGACTTGTTTCCCGGCATTTTTTGCCTAAACTTATCGTATAATCGGTGTACGAAACTGTGTGTGTCTCCGCAATATATCAAGTTTTCCATTACGAAATCGTTGATTATCGTTTCTTGTTTCATTGTTTCCTCTGGCAGCTTGGTCCATAAGCATCGTAACAACCTTCAATTATTGGTTGCCCACAATCTTTACATTTCACGTTTTTCACCATTTAGTTTTGGATTGTAAAACTCACAGGCAGACTTATACCCAGGACAGTCTCCACAACTTGGAGGGTTAGCAAAACTACCATCGTCCAAAGTACTACACATGTACCAAACACATTCTCCCTTGTTTGGTCTAATTGCTACTGTTTCAGCTTCTACAATCAATGTTTTTTCCAAATCGTTCATATCAATCCTCGTAGTTTCTTCAATGCTTTCTTAATTTCCTTTGATTCTTCCAATTCTTCAAAAGCATCGTAAACATGACATTCACATACACAACCATTCTTACACTTCTCTATTTGTATCTGGTCGCATATAGGGCAAGGACTGCTTGGACAAAAATGTGGTTTTGGACTTCCAGTTAAAGGCTTAAAAAAACTATTCGTAATAGCCTTGCAGTGTTTATCAATATACGTCTTCATCGGTAAACTCCATATTGTTAAATATTTCAAAATGCTTCTCGCACAACCAATGCGCATGCTCGCTCCACTGTAATGAAGCAACCCTTAAATTTGAACACCCCATATATTCGCACGTACTCATTTTAAACTTCAATCCTGTATAGTTTATAATTAAACACGCTAGTATCACCAACGCGTTTTTCAACGTCAACAACGTAAGCATTAGGACGATAAAGACTATGGCTTCGAACGAGCGAGTTCAACAATTCATACGGAATCTCAACACTTTCAATACCGAACTCTAAACCAACATGAACTGCCTTCTTAACTCCTTGCCCGTGAAAGAACGGAGGCTTACTTTGACCTGTAACGATGAACCTGTCAGCTTTAGTACTCCAATAAATCTCGACCAAATCAGTCAACTCTGACGCTTTTAATGGCGCACTAACAAAAGAGTCTAAATGGGTTTTTATACGATTAACCATTTTCACTCACACTGCGCATCACAAACACTTCCATTCTTCCTAATGACACTATTCAAAATAAGGCTGATATGCGTCAAGTGCGTAAGTCGTTCCTTCTCACTATTAAAACAACCATCACCATCAGGACTGGCTTCATAAACAGTCTCGCCACCATGGTCAGGATAATCACACCTTAAAAAACCATGACGCAAACGAACATACCCAACCTGAACAGCACCATTAAAAACTTCATACTGTTCTGGACAGGCCGGGCAAGTCATAACAAACTTCAAACCATTCAACAAGAACGGCTTCTCAACATAATCATCATTTGAATTAGTGTTTTCCATAACTAAACTAGTGTGTTCAAACTAGTATATAAACTTTTTGATTTTATACGTGAAGATAGAGAATAAAAACTGTTCTGAAATTTTTAAAATGGACAAAAAGCTACACGCATGTGTCACCATAGCTGGTTGACGATTGACCCATGCGCAACGAAGTTGCACCTTAATTAACTCTAGGAACGAACCTCGCAGGTTCGTGACGACGAGTTAATTCAGTTACACTGTGAACTAAAGTTCCCCCTCCTTAAATGGTTCCCCCAAAAGGAGTGCTACCTATGAGTTAAAGTAGTAACTAGTTTAGTTGGTTGTAAGGGCGCGAACGCTTGTTAGTTTAGTACTAAACTATTATTAAACATGTGGGTGTATGAACTAGTATTTAAAGGTTTCCCTTATTTGTATCGGAAGTCCGATACTAAATGAAGGTTGTAGAATGAACGTATCGGTGTAATAACATTCGATTCTGATGGGTCTGTAACGCTATCAGCTGCCCATGGCTGTATTTTCTTCCAAAATTGGTGGTTTACCATCATCCTTAAGAATATCAATGAATTTCACGTTACGTGCAGCCACTATTTTCAATACTCTTTCGACAATCGTGTTATCTAGAATAGCGTGTTTGGAACCATTACATTTTTGACAACTAGTCACAATATTCATATATGTGTGTTCTCCGCCTTTTGAACGTGGAATTATATGGTCAAGTGCGAGTTTTATACCATCTTCTATCGAGGTTTTACCACAATAGATGCATTGAAAATTATCACGTCTGAATACCGTCCAATCGTGTACTTGTCCATATGTCATTTTATAGGGAATTAGTTTTTGATAATGCTTTTTGGTCTGTATTTTACTGTATTCCTTCGCACATTGTTTTGAACAATTTTTATATAATGCTCTTGTGGTTTGGTATTCCTTGTTACATATAGCGCATGTTTTGGTTAAAACTGTTCTTTTTTTAGTGTACACAATATCGTAGTATTGTTTCTTACACGCATCGGTACAATAAACTTGTTTACGCGTATTTAAAATGGTTTGTTTACAATTAAGACAATGTTTGGTAGGTTTACTCATTTAAATCATGTATTCTTTTTCATATATTATTTTATTAGTATTGATAAATTCTATTTTGGGAATGAGTAATTCAACCATCATATCTTTGAAAGATTGTATCTCTACCGGATTTGGGTTGGAAAGCGCATATTCTTCCGTGTGCATATAAGTATATGTACTTATTGCTGTAAGAGCGTACATATCTCGTTCGATACTCGTATCAACTGAAGGAATAACATCTAAAATGGGTTTATCGTCATACGTTTCTAGGAGTTTTTCTAGGCTTGGGTCTTCCGACTCTTCGCTGTCGTATTCTTCTTTTAGTTGTAGTTCAGAAATTTGGGTTGGGTCTACGATAAGGTATCACGTACAAACCAACGAATTGGTCTGTGATGTTGTGTAATGTGTACTAGTATTTAAAGTTTGTTGTTGGGTGAGTGATTATTCACTTTTAGTATATAAACATATACTAACAGTATATGGGTGGTAATCGAAAGGTTTATATACCAGTTCTGACACTATCATGTCTTATGACTTTTAATGGTTTATTTCACTTTATGTGGTTCTCGTTTTTGATGTACCACATGCTCAAAATGTTTTGGGAACAGGAACGAAAAGGTAAGTTTCCAATTGACATTTTAGCCAGTAAATTTTGGAAGAGTGTTAGGGGGGGTTATTTGTGGTTAGACGGAAAGTTCGAACGTTTATTCAAGAAATGGCAGTAACGGGAGCAATGACGGATATGAATCCCGAAGTTCTTAAATGGCAAAAGGACAATTATGATAAAGCGTGTGAGCGTTTTATCGAAGACAAAAAGAGTAAGGGTTGGCTACATTTAGGAACTAGAACTGATGATTATCCTCACCCTATGCGTGATTATCATGTTTACTATTCTAAACTTTCTTTTGTTTATATTGGTAAGAAACGTGTTCGTAATGAGGGTTTTTGTACTAGTTTGAAATATATTTGGAATGCTGAAAAGCCGGATGTTTTAAGATGGGCTTGATTGGTAGGGTTTGGGTTGATTTGAAACTTCGTTTTTGGAGTTTAATAGTGTTTTACCGCGATGAGTTTAAGCGCGTTCAAAATATGGAAGCCGTCGAGTTCTATGACTGGGCAGGTAATCTTTTCTTTAATAAGTTTCCACTTCTCACTAGTATCTTGATTGCTGTGGTAACAACGCTCATATTTTATTCCATTTTCGAAGTGTTGCTCGGATAGTCCGTATACGACTTTTGGGTCATTTTTGGCAATCATTTGTTCTAGTTCTTCAACTATTTTCTTGTTTCTTAAGTGTTCAATGTTGTCTATTTTATCGGAGCATTTGTTTAGTAGTTCTAGTATTCCGTTTTCGTTTAGATAGCTGAAGCTTTCGGTTGCTAGAAGAGTGTCTTTTACGTATTGGTGGAGTTTGTTTTTGAACCTGTTTTCTTGGAAGCTGTAGATTCCGAGAATCCATTTTTTGGGTTTGAACTCTAATATTTTGTTAGATACTTTGTCGAACCATTGGTCTAGTGCTATTTCTCTGTTTCTTTGGAATCGGACTGCGCTTTGTCCTCCCGCGTCTTGTTTTCGTGGGACTAGGCTTTCGTCTTTCCAAAGAATTTTAACGTCATCACTTACATTAGCTATTAGGGCTTCGTCTGCATCGAGTAAACAAACAAGGATAGATTCGACTTCATTGTTTATAGTTAAGAATTTCTTACCACAATAGTATTCTTTTCTATTACCGTTGTAGGCTTCACAGGAGACGATAGTGCCGTCTTCTGCGTAAATTTTATATCCAGAAAGAGTTAAATCTAAAGAGTCAAAGATAAGAGTTGATTTTGGACAGGCTTGACTCTACACTCTGTCGTGTTTGGTTGCTTTGGATGTTCCTTGCGCTTGCTATTTCCTTTGCCAAGAACTGTTTTACGTTTTTGCTTCCTGATGGAAGTACTAAAGAGATTTTCATATAAATCCTCCATATGTTCTAATTTCTGTTTTATATCCTTTAATCGTTTATTAATCTTATCTGAGTTCTTTGCTATACGAATATATAGTTTATCGAAATCACTTAGACATACGCCATTATGAAATCGAAGCTCCGATTCATCTAATGTTGTTATTGGTGCTTTACACCACTCACAAATTTCGTTCATGGGCAGTACCTCTTTACAATACGTTCATCCGTGTGGCAACTCATACCACCACGATATCCGTTTTCTGCGAAATAACATACTACTCGGTCATCGCATCGAGCCATAGTGGTCATACTAATCCAGTTGGTACTTTCTTCTTCAAAAAACAACCATTTAGTTGGTGTTTGTGAACTAGTTGTTTGAGCACACGCTAGTAAGAACAACATCATTGTTGCTAATATAAAGATTATCTTTTTCATTTTAGTTCCTCTTGTAATTTTTGTAATCGCGTGTTAGCAATATCACAATAATGTTGTTCTAATTCAATACCAACAAAATTTCTTTTAGTTTTTTTACAAGCAATAGCAGTAGTTCCACTACCAATACAATTATCTAAAACCAAGTCTCCTTCGTTGGTATATGTTTTTATTAAATATTCAAAAAGGGCTACAGGTTTTTGTGTGGGGTGGACTTGTTCTCCGTAATCATAATCAAATTTCAATATATTTTTAGGAAAATTCTTTTCTGTGATTATTTTTATCCCGTTATGTGAAGGTCTAATATATAAATCTTCATTTGCTTTTCCCCTATTTCCGTTTCTACTGTAATTACATTTTTCTGTTCCTTGTGGAAAATAATTCATCCTTTTTTCTCTTAATTGTGATATGTGTCCAACTTTATTTTTACTAAAAACCAATATCTTCTCTATCACCTTTAATGGCATATTTTTTGCGTGTGGGTAGTTTGGTGCGTTTTTCTTTTCCCATATCCACTCATACTTAAACATCTTAGGATTACTCATCACCAAAGCACTGGTAAAAGGTTGGCTCGCAGTTAAAACTATCGCCCCGTTGTCTTTGATAATCCTCTTGTACTGTTCCCACAAAGGTTCAAAAGGAATAATAGTGTCCCATTTGCAAGCAGTAGTTCCATAAGGCAAATCACAAAGAATCATATCTACTGATTTATCTGGAATATTTTTCATTACTTCAAGGCAATCTCCTTGATGTATCTTATTAATTTCTATCATTTTATTTCCTCTGGTCTCTTTTTACAATCGCAAAAAATTACCAAACAATACCCTTCGTTATAGTATCGTAAGTGCGTGTTTTGTGGATGTTGGCAATAATAGCACACTATTTTGAGTTTGCAAATAACGCGATTAGTGCAAGAAATGCCAATGCTAAAAGAGTTAGTGGTACAAATGCTATTGTGGGAAACCACGTAACCCAAAATGGTAGGTTCCAGTCTAGTCCGTATTTTAATACGAGAACTGCTGATTGAATGAATAAGTATCCGTCTGGTAGTGCGTATGTGTTTTTAGTTTGTGTCATGTTGTTCCTCTAAGTGTTGTTTTAAACCTTTATTACTATACCTTACTTCTTGGCAGTGCGGACAGTCGTAAATCATTATGTGTCCTCAGTAGTATTTAAACCTTTCGTTTTCTTCTCTTTAGTTGGGTCATGAATCTGGAACATACATAATATACCATAACCGTATACTGATAGGGTGAATCCTATGTAGTTGTTTATGAAGGCTTGTATTTGTAGGAAGTCTCGTAAGTTTTTGCGCCCCTTTAATAGCTTAATCATGGTTTGCACCACTTATACTTATTTAATAGTTCTAATTTTAAATTCCAATCGTTTGTTATTTTTGTAATGATATGTTCATGGTCTTCTTTAATAGGTTTTTCCCTATGCTTAGAACCAAAACGGTACAATGCCATATGTATACATTCATGCTCAATTGTAGATATTAACATACGTTCAAAGTCCTCTAGATTCTTCCCAGTATAAATATAGGTGAATGGGAGATTAAGTGCTATGCTGTTTCTTTTGTCATTTGCACAACCAAAAAACGTATCCAAATATTTATTAGCATATGATGCACCGAATAATTCTTTCTCTGCTGGGCAGTTTTTGAGTCCAGATTTATAGAAGAATGTACTGAACTTTGGGGTGTTTGTAAAAAATAAGGTTTTAATCGGTCTGGTCTTCATATAAGTCCTTTCCATAGTTTGTGGTCATTTTTACTGTATTGTTCTTTTTGGTATTTACAACAACCCTTCTTAAATTCTTTTAAAGGTGGTAGGTTTGGTTTTTTACTAGGTTGTACATCAAGAGTTTTACATAGTTTTTCAAATAAGTCTGGATAATACCAACATCGTTCATGTCCTTGTTTATTAACCCATTCTTTTAATATCTTTTTAGCTTTTGATAGTTCAGCCCATCTTTTATTATCTTGGTCTTTAGATGGGTCGTGTTTAATAAAATCACATAGTTCAATCATATGTGTCCTTTCTCCTGTTCGGCTTTAATGTATCCAGCTTCTAATTTTTTATAGTATGGATAACAAGTCTCCTTACAGAAAATACCCCTGACTTCAAGTGTCCCTATCTTTGAATAAACTATCTGTTTCGGTTCGTTCGTCCTATGAAAACACATGGCAGACAAACTTAACTCAACTGGTGTGTCTTCGGTTCTTTGTTCAAGATTCATCTAGTGCCCTCCTCATAATTTTTCTACCTTCTTCTGTGGTTATAATGTTTTTCTCTTTTAATAGTTCTAGTAGGTTGGCTAGTATTTTAGCAGTTGTTAAACAGTTTACATGTTCGTCCATTTTTAATTACCTCTATACCTTCCATTGTTTATTATATAAAATATTCTCAATTTGTGACGAACTAACTCTATATTTGTCAGCTAATTTTTGCATAGTTATTTTTCGTGGGATATATTCACGCCGTATATCAATTACTTGTTTTCGAGTAAGTTTGTGGCTTCCAACACGTTCTCCACATACGTTATCATTTCTTTTCTTTTTCTTCATATCATGAATATTATCATATTGTGTTCCAATCCACAAATGGTCTGGGTTAAAACACGGTGGATTATCGCAATGATGTAAAACCAAAAGCTTACTTCTAATATCGAAGTTTTTAAATATCATTGCGCTTAAACGGTGAGTGCGAAATGACTTTTTACCGACACGTAAAAACCCATATCCTTCAGCAACAAGTGCTCTATTCCATACCCAACAGCCATTATCTTTTAATGTTCTATTATTTAATAACTTCGTTTTAATCTTTTCTTTATCCATCGTTTTTGCCCCCTCTTCTAAAATAATCTGTGAATAACATATTAATTGAATGCCAATAACACTTAACGCACTGGTTTGGTACATTAACGAACTGGTCTCCAAAATATTCATGGCTTTTAGTATAATACTTTACTCCCGAACAGTTTAGTCTGATTGGGTATTCGTCACTTTTGGTTTTCTGGCTTATTGGGAAGTGTTTGCTAATTCTATTTTCAATATTCACATTAAGTCACCTTAATCCATAGGTCTAAATCAACATCTCGGTTGTCATCTGTTAGGATGTAGTTTAGATGTACTTGTTTTTGTTCGTTTCGGGCTATTTCGAATATTTGTCCGAGTGTTTCAAATGAGTTTACGTCGAACTCTCTTCCGTCTATTTCGCTTCCGTTTTTTGCTAGGCATCCGTGTAGTGTTGTCATATTCGTCCCTCTCTTATTAAAATGTCTTCAGCAGTCAAATGGTCTTCGCTATGACACTCACATTCACACTCTAAATGGTCTACTATTTGGCAACAATCAGCACAGCTCAAAATTTCACCTTTAACATGGTTTGTTCGGCTTTTTTCTCGGGAATGTTTGGGATTTTTTCTGGTTCCTTCCGAGTATTCCAGTCTTTCGTAGTTCCTAAACTTTCAAACGTGTGTAAACCGTTGGTGTCTTCGCAACCGTCTACTATTTGTAAGTACTCACCACGTTCGAGTCTGATAGTTCTGGGGCTGATTCGGCTACAACTAAACTCTTGCAAGAGTCTTTTTGCTTTACTACCGTTCTTTAACGCTCCTAAATCACTAATTCGGACATAAATGAACCCGTCAATGAAACAGTCAAGTGCTTTGTTGATGAACTGACTCATTGGAGTAGTAAACACTAACGTTACGTTGTTGTGCGCAAGCACTGACAAAATTTCTAAGAACTGGTTACTCTTATTCTTTTCGTAGAACTTGACGTGTTTTTGAAGCTCGTCCATGAACACGATTGCGTCTGTTAATAGTTCTAGTTCTGCAAGCGTGTGGATTATTTTGTACGAAATATCGGTTTTTGGATAACCATAAAAATAGATGCTTCGTTTTCCCGTGTAGTCTTTTGCTAGGCGAAAGCTGATGCTAGTCTTGCCGAAGTTACGGTCTCCCAAAATTCCAATCGTTCTTACAGTATCTAGATTAATGGTCTTGGTTGCGTATTGTGTCATTAGACCTCCTTGTGTGTTTTGAAGTATTTAAGCTTTTCGTTTCGCTGGCAGATAGCAGTCGTTCAAGTTTAAGATGTGGTTTTCAGTCGTTCCGTCGGGGTACGTGATTACGCAATCTATCCAACTGTTGAAGTCGGTTGTTTCTAGTCCTGTGACGTCTAGTTCGGTTTTGATTTTGTTCATCAGTTCTTTGGCGTTGCCTTGCTCGATTTCGTACTCGTACTCCAACGGTTTTAGTGAAAGCTTAACTAAGGCTTTTACTTTTGGGGGTGTCTTCATGGAATAATTACTACTCCTTCTTCTTCCAATCGGCTTGCTTCCTGCGCGTACCAAGTTTCCCAGTCTTCTACCATTTCTACGTCGTTTCCGTCTTCTGCCATGCTTCGCAAGTAGTCTCTAAATTCTTCCTTCAACTCGTCGAGCGTTCGGGTTTCTACTTCTGAATTTACAGTGTCGAATGCTCGAATACTGATTGGGAGGTTGCTAAACTCGCCCGCTTCACTCGTATTTAAGTGTTCTCCAAGCTGTTCTTTTAACCGTTGTGCTTGTCCAATGTCATTGCATTGTATACAAACATTATTGCTTTGTTGTTTTTTCATGTATGCCTCCATTGTTTTCTTTTTATTATATTTCCAATTTGAACGTTACTAACTCCATATTTAATAGCTAATTTACGTGTTGATATTATGTGTGGTATATATTCTTTTCTAATATTTTGAACTTGTTTTATAGTAAGTTTAGCATTTGCATGTTGTTCTCCATAATAATTAGGTCGTTTGTGTCGTCCTTTTTTAATACAATCTTTCATATTATCTTTCTGTGTCCCTATGAATAAGTGTTTTGGATTGATACATAGTTTATTGTCACAGTGGTGAAGTACATCTAAATTACTATTAATATCAAAGTTTTTGAATATCATTGCACTAACTCGATGGGCTTGTCTTATTTTATAGTTTATTCGTATTTGCCCATAACCTGACGAGCTTATGCATTTATTCCATTTCCAACAATCGTTTATAGGATTAGCATCTATATTATTAAGCAATCGTTCCTTTATTGATAACATTTTTACCTCTGTTGTCTTTGTTCAAATGCGCCGTCTATTTGTCCTTTTATATAGGCGTGTAATACTCTTTCCTTCATTTCTTTTAAGTGGTCTTCGTATAGTACGAACTTTCCATCTGGTCTAGTTTTAGTACATGGGTTTCTGGTACAATAACAAGTGTGTCGGGTGATTCCCATTTTTACCTCCTTATTCTAGGAATTTTAGTACGATTCCTGCAATTATGATAGTTCCCATTATGAACATGAACCATACCGCGATTAGTAGTTCTAGTGTTTCACTTTTCATTTTTCCTCTTTAGAAAGTAACTATTGAATACTTGTTCCAAGTCACTCCAGTAATTATTGTCACAGTAGTACGTTTCCATTTTTCTAGCAAAATATTTTAGGTCTGAGTCTGACATTTTGGACACTATTTTTTTAATTTCTTGATAGTTGTCTTCTTCTGCGAAGTGTTGTAAAATGTCATCTTTACTTATTGACGTTATTGGGTAGAATTTGTTTTTGTCGGGCTTGAATAGGTCTTGGAGGTTTCCTTTTAATAGTTTGTAATGGTATTTGAAGTCTGCTGGGCTGTTTCTAAAGTCTTTTAAGCAGTTGAGGTCGAACATGAGTACGTCTTTCATTTCTTTTTCGTTTTTAAATGGTGTTTTCATCATTTTAGTCCTCCGTTTTTCAAATACCTAATGAGTTGGGGTCTACATATTTCTTTAAGTCTAACGTTTTTGCTTTGAGTCGTTGTAGTTGCGTGATTACTTCTTCTAGTGTGGCTCCGTTATTTTTGAACAACCTGATTAATTGGTTGAAGTATAGGGTTTCGATTTTTGGCATTTCTTTGTAGAGTGTGTCTTCTGGTTTGGTTTTTGGCTGGATTTGTTCTACGGTTTCAATATCAATCTGGTTTTGTGCGGTGTGCATTAAGTCCTCCTTTATTGGAATGTGTTTACGCTTTTGTAAGGCGGATAGCGTTGAAGTCCCAACTTGTAAGCAATAGTTTTATAGTGCTTTCGGTAGAACAAGTGGTTTGCTTTGCCGTGTGGTACGCTTTCAATTGTTGGTTTGGGTTCCTGATTGTTGTACCTGTTCTTGTTTTCTAGTGTTCGTACCAAGTTCGGATACTCTTTTGGATTTCGTACTAGTTCCATATTATATTCATGCTCGGCTTTGGTTGTTTCTTCCATTTTAGTCCTCCTTATTCATCCCATTCTTTTACAAGCTTGTCATACTCTGACTGTGATACGTCTTCTGCGTCTTCTTCACAATACTCACACGTTGGTACGCCTTCCGTTTCGTTGCTTATGTTTGCTCCGTCGTCTAGGTATGTGTGGTCTGTTGGTTCAAATGTTTCCCAGTCTGGATTTCCGTTTTCGTCTAGTTGTACGGTTCCTATTTCTTCTACTGTTTTGATGCTGGTTTGTATGGCTTTGAGGTTGAAGTCTTCACTGTTTTTGCAGTCTTTGCAGATGTTGGGCATTTTGTTGTTAGTCCTCCAGTTGGTTAATAATAAAGAGTTCTTCTTTAATTTCGTCTAGGATAGTTTGTACTTCTTGCTTGTTCAGATTCTTTTCATTCCATAAGAAACTGATTTCTTCTAGGAAGTTTTCTATTTGTCTACTAACTGGTTTCATCGTGTTCCTCCTTTAGAGATGGTATAGTATTTAAGCTTTTCGCTTGTTCAGTAGTAGTCATGGCTATCTCTAGGAAACAAACTGTCAGCACCGTACTTTACTCGTTCTCCCAAGTTTCCTCTGCTCAGTTCTGCTTCTTCCATGAGAAGACTGTGCTCAATTTCGTCAATATCTTCTTGTAGTTGTTGCGCAACTTCTTCAGTGGTGCGAAAGTCCCCGTCACAAGCGTACTTCCATACTGGGTGGCTTTTGTTCGCTCCTTTAATACTTGTGGGTGTGCTTAACAGTTTGGTTGGTATGTCACTGTTTTCGATGATTCCTGCGAACTCTTGCGTTAAGCGTAGGTGTACTCGGTTGCCATGCTTGTTAATTATGTATTTATCTTCTTTGGTTTGTGTGAACCCTTGACTTTTCCAAAGTTTTTCGTCACGTTCAGCCCAATTAGTTCCCGTAGGATACTTGAACGCTTCTACTGTGTATTTTGGCTTTTCTACTTTGTCAGCAATCCTGTCCTTTAATGCTTGAAGATACGGGTTTTCTGGTGTTGGCTTGGGGTTTTCTCGATGTACTGTTAGGTCGTCTATGCTTTTTTTGAAAATGATGGTTTGGTTTCGGAACTTGGTTCGTAGGTTAAGTTCCACTCTTGCTTTCATAGTGTCGAAGCTAGAGAGTAGGAATACGAATACTTCTCGGTTTGTGTCTGGGTTCATCCATTCGTTGAATTTTTGTACGTCACCACCACTCCAGCTTGGAGTTCCGTTTCCGAAGGGGTGGATGTGCCAGTGACTTTTGATTCGGTTTGTTACTTGGATTCCGTACTCGTTTATCATTTCGATTAGGTGTTCGGGGTTGATGTCTACTTCTGTTTTTGACACTTTTTGTTTTGGAATGATTAGTCGGTCTAGGAGTAGGGTGTGGTTGCTTCCTTCGGTTGTCCATTCTCCGCAGAGCCATGCTCCGATTTCGTTTCCGTCGTTGAGTTCGCTGTTGTGGTGCATTAATGTCTCAACGGTATCATAAACTTCATCTTTAAGTACGATTTTAAATTCCATTTTGGTTTCCTCCCAGTTTTTCGTTAAGAACTTCTAGCCTATTTGGTATTTTTGGTATTGGTGTTGGGCTTAAATCGTCTTCTCGAAAATCGTACGAGTCCGTTCCGATTTGTACCCCATATGTTCTATCTGAAAATACCAATGTTATTTGTACTTTGTCTCCTATTCGCATTACTGATTGTCCGTTATCTTTGAGATTTATATTTAGTCCATTCCAACTTCGTCCTGCACTTTTTGTGCCTTTTAAATACACCCAGTCATTTCTTTTGTATGTCATTTTGCACCTAGTTTTAGGTTTAACACTTCTAACCTATTAGGTTCTGTGTTTTTTAGGTCTTCTGCCCAAAAATGCCAACCGTTTGACGGACTAGCGTTTTCTTTCTTTGTGAAATCCACCACGTATATGAGTCGGTTAAACGAGTATATATCGTCATTTAGTGTGCCCACTACTTTTCCAATGCTTCCTTTATCTCGCTTACTTATATCTTTGAATTGTTGCCACTCGCTATTGCGCACACTTCGCGTTTCTCTTTTTGTACCCAGAAGTACGACCATTTCTCCTATTTTGAACTTTGGGGTTACGCTCACTTGCTTGCTCCGTTCTTATCGAAGAACTCTTGTAACATTCGGAATGGGTTTCCTTTTTCGTTATAACTTACACTCCACGCGAATAGGAATTGTGTTAGTTTTACGAGTTCCATTTGTTCTAACATTTTTGTCACGTTGGTTGCTTGGTCGCCGAAGCAAAGAGTTGTTTTGCCTAGTGAGTGTGGATGTGTGCTTCCATCGGCAAGTGGCGTGTTGCTTGAGATTCCAATTCGGCTTCCTAAGTGGAAGGTTAGTTCTCCGATGTTTACTTTTTTGGTTTCCATCACTGGTTTGTTAATCATGCCGTCTTTTACCGTTCCAGTTTTTACTTTTCCGATGATGCAGATGTGTCCGAACCCGATGTCTAGTCCTGTTTTCGTGATTTCTAGTTTCTTGACGAATGGCATTTTTTTGATTGTTTCGATGTCTTTGTCTAGTTGTTCTCCCAAGTTTTGGCTTTGGGTTTCTAATAGTTTGACGAGTTCTTGTTTTTCTATGAGTAGTCTGAACGTGTCTTTGTGTTGTCGGACTAGGCTTTTTTCGTCGTTATCTAGGTTGGTTACTTCGCTTTTAGCGTAACTCACTCTTTGCTTGTGGGCTTGAGTGAGTTGTTCCACCATTTGTTTTCTATACCGTTCCATTGAGGTTAGGAATTTTGGGTTGAGTGATTTGATGTGGCTGAGTGTTTTTGATAGGATTTTGTCGTCTGCGAATGGGTTGGCGAGACTGATTAACACGTTTCTATCGGAAAGATAGTGTACCCATCCTGACTTTTTAACTTCCATTCCTGTTGGATAGTTGATGTCTACTGATTCGTATATGGTTTTCGCGGTTAGCCCGTTTTCTCTGAGCATATTTTTGGTTGTTGGCGCACTGTCACAGTTTACGTGTTGGCTGTCTTGTGGGAGGAACACGAGTGTTAGGTCGGTGTTGTTTTCCCATTGGGCTAGACTGTTTCCTAGTTGTGCGTTTCGGCTTAATTGTGTGATTCCTAACTCGTTTAGGGTTTGGCTGATGATTTCTCTTTTTTGTTTGGTGCTGATTAGTGGGAAGATTTCTTCCATTTCTGCCGATAATGTTTCGGGTAAATTGGTTTTCTCGAATACGTTTTTCATTTTTTCACCTTTCTAATGTTTTTGGTTGATAGTTTTTGGTCGAGTTGGGCTAGTCGGTTGTTTTTGTTATTGTTTAACCAGTCTCGGTATTCTGTTTGTTGTACGTACTCGGCTTCTCTATCACAATTACTACACTCTACAATGCCATCGTAGTTGTCGTCGTAGTGTTCTTGGTCGTAACTGTCTATTACGTCTCCATCTTCGCTGTGGTCTGTTTCGCCTTGTGCGTTTAAATATCTGGTGCTGTCGTAACTGGTTTTTTCAGTGTAAACTATCGTTCCTGTTTGTCGGAATTGTTGGTTTTCTTTTGGGCAGTTTTTGCAAATGTATGGCATTGTTACCAGTCCTCTGATTCTTCATCTTCATCATCGTTATCGTTGTCTTCGTCGGTTTCCTCTTCCGTATTAGTATTAAGGTTGGCGTAAACGCTTTCGTTATCCCCATATAAATGTATGTTGTTTTCTCTGTATTCGGGTTTTGTATTGGGTTCTACTGGTTGTTTCTTTTCTAAAACCGTATCAGTCAATAAATGACCGTTCACCATTAAACTAGGCGGTTTTTCCTTTGTTAATTTAATAATGTTTGCTACCGTTTTACTAGCAGTGAGAGCATTTAGTGCCCATAAACATTTTTCTCCGCACCTAAGTTCTGCAAACGTGCCTTCTAAACTTTTTAGGTAGTCTTCGGTTTGTTTTTCGTTATCAGCCCTAAAATAGTGGAGTTCATAGTTGAAACCACCAATCCGTCCATCAATAACGTGTACTGGGAATCCTTTTAGTTTGTTTGCCAATAATTTTCTGGTTTCGATGTTGTCGATTGCTAGTACGTGGATGCTGTCTTTTACTACTTGTGGTTGGAAGTTTTCATCAATTTTTATGTTTTCTGTTTGAATGTCCGTGTCGGTTAGGTTTTTCACGTTTTCGGCAGTTGCTAGTGTTTTTAACATTTTGGTTCTGCCTTGTTGTACGGTGTAGAATTGTGCTGGAATGTTGTCTAGTTCCACAAAGTCGTAGTCATAAACTGTTATGTTTGTGATTCCCGTTTTTGCTAGGGCTACGGTTAAGTGTGAACCTCCACTGCCGAGACCGTAAACAAACACGGTTGGGTTGTGTTGTTTTGGATTATAAAGTAGTTCCTGTTTGGAGAAAATGTATTGGTTGTCGATTTCTGTCATTTGCTTCCTCCGAGTTTTTGGTCGTAAATTTCAAACTTGTTGGGCTTTAATGGTTCAACATCTGCGTCTGTGAAATTCCATACGAAATGGTTGGGTGGGTTTACGTCAATTTCATAATACGTATCGTGTTCGTGCATTATTTTTACAATGTCTCCTTTTTTAACTATGTGTTTATTATTCCCATAGCCATTCCCTTTTTTGAGTGATAGACACATATTTTCCCAGTTTCCGTCTTTGCTTTTAGTTCCTAAAAGTCGTACTTTGTCTCCTGTTTTGAACCGCATTTGTTAGAACCTCCATTACTTTTTTTAATAGATTGTGAAAGAAAAGACACAACAAACGGTGGAATTGAACCCCATTATTAAGTCATACCAAGACTGTTGCTTGCCGTCTTTTCGGCGTTCTTTCCTCTGTCACCAGAGCGTGAAAAAATAAAGTGGGAGTTAGGTAAAAAACCAACAACTCCTCCCTAAAAAACAAACTTTTCTTACTGACTCTTGACCTTGCTGACAAGGACAAAAGTTTGGCTCGTGCCTTCCTCAACAACGTCACCAACGAGGTCGCTCGGGCTATACTCGTTGTTCGCCAAGTCACGAATGACTTGTTCTGAGGTCTTTCGCAAGTCTCGCTTCAAGAAAACTTGTGCGAGAGTTTCATTCTCGTCGGCTTCTACTGCTTGGATGTCCTCAAGCGTCCCAATTCCTAATTGCATTTTCGGTTCTCCTTCATCTAAAACCGTTTAAACGGTTTCGTGAATATGAAAAGACCACCAGTAATTGATAGTCGGGGGAGGTGAGTTTTTTAAGGGTTTTTACTGGTGGTCTAGTATTTCAGCGTGTTTAGTATTCTACTCCGAATATTCCATCGTGGTCGTGGATTTCCTTTTCTTCTTCCACAACTCCTTCTGTTCCATCGTCGTATAATCGGTATACTTCTGTACCTGCGTTAAATAAATATAGTGCCATTCGAGTACATATTTCAGTCATGTTCCAAGTTGTTGGATTTAATGGGCAGTTGTTGTTATTGCACCATATATTCTGTCCATCTCTAAGTGTTGGTCTTTTGCAGTGTGGGCATTTGGTTTTGTTTTTGAGTATTTGGGTTATGAGCCATCGTTCTTTTTGGGGTGTGTTCATATTTATACCTCGTCTAATCGTCTTTTGGGGCAGTGTTGGCATTTTGATAACCACCAAAACCCTCTTACAGTATCAGTGCTTATTTTTCGGACTTCTCCTTTGTTTATTTCTTTGTATTTATGTAGTCCAATTAGGCATTTGAGTTTCATTTTATTCCTCATTTAAGTCTACTGAACAATCAACGCATAATGGGTTGTTTTGTTGTTTCGGGTTTGTTTTACAGTGAGCGCACTTTTTCATATTTTGTTTATCCTCTTGCTAAATTCTAATGCGTGTTTTAAAGTGTGCCCGTTAAATGTTTTATACGTTCTAGTTAATTGGAAGGCAGGTATTCCTACTATTACTTTTACTGAGTTGCTACTCCAGTCGGTAACATTGATTTGTCCTATGTGTACTTTTTCGTATAGTAGTGTGTGTATGAATCTTAGTGCGTTTGACACGGTTTTTCGGCTTTGACCATATTTAGTATAGTCCGTATGGACTATTTGATGTAGTGTTTCCTTTTTCACTCGTTTCACCTTTTTAATTGTTCGTGTTTAAATCATGTCGTTTGATTGTTGTTCTCCGAAAAGTTTGTTTAAGTATCTGCGTCGTCTTTGATATTCTGATTCGTACATTTTTAGTCCTCGCCTTCTATTACTTTGGTGATTATGAGGTCTTTTAATTCTTTTGCTGTGATGTCGTCTGTTCTGTATATTGTGATGTTTGCGAACTCGTCGGGTTTTTGTGGGTTGTCGTTGCTTTTTTGTATTGCTATTCTGTACCTGTTTGTCATTTTATACCTCGTAAGTAGGACTCCCTGACTTGTTTCACAAAAGCGGGGTGTCCGTCTTGTGAACCCAGAGGTCTTTTAATGGTACGGGAGCATACCAAAAGGTTCTCTTTAGTTCCTCTACACAGTTGAACCTATAACCAATACTAACGTCTTAGTGTTGGGCTGTGAGCGTGATATATACTACTGGTATATAAACGTATACTTTTGGTGAATGGTTTAATTATGAACTCCCGTTATTTCCGACGGGAGAAGCGGTGTTTTTTGGAACGGTTCATCTCCGTTTTAATCTATTGGCAGAATCCTTGTTCTGCTTAGAGTTTTGTCGTAGTGACTGTAAAAAAGAAAAAACTGGGCTTTTTAGTTGCCCATGATTTGTCGAAGGATTGCCTTGCGGTTCTTTTAGATAAGATTTATAAATCACATCTTTTTTATCATCATTTATGGCATACAAAAATATAGAAGATAAACGAATGGCATCAAGAAGATACTATACCCGTCATAGAGATAAAAGAAAAGAAGAAAATAAACAATATCGTTTAGAACATAGAGATTATTTTCGTTTAAAGGGCAGGAATATTATCAAAAGACAAAAGAAAAAAAGTATGTTCAAACACGTGAATGGGCAAAAAATAATAGAGATAAAGTATTATTTTATGCCATTAAATATAGTGCTAAAAAGAGAGGTCTGAGTTTTTCTCTTTTCTCTGATGATTTTAAGAATTTTATTATGATTAAAAATTGTCATTATTGTCGAACAGAATTAAATACAGACATTCGTAAAAAATGGCGTTCTTTTGATAGAAAAGATAACAACAGAGGATATGAACGTGATAATGTAGTAGTTTGTTGTAATAGTTGTAATACCGTTAAAAGTGATACATTTTCGTATGAACAAATGGTTAAATTAGGACAATTAATAGCCACATTTTGAAAATGAAAAATATGGGCTTATCGCCCTATACTTTCCAAAAATTCTTTTCGTCTTTGCATCGCGTCGAGTTCCAGCTTCGCGCTCTCCTTATATACATTGTCTACGAGTGCGTGAACGTCGTTTAATGGTACGCTGAACTTGTCCACGATAAAGTGAATCAGTCGTGTTTCTTGCTCGGTGCAAGGTCGTCCCATTCGTTCGCTTACTAAACGGGTAATTGTTCTAACACCACTTCTAGTATTGTCGTTTTGTTCCATTTGTGTTTCCTCCTCCCGTTTAATTGAGAGCATGATTAGAATGGTATGTTTAGTCTTTTTGCGCACGGTGGGCAACCTACCCACGTTCCTCCGTTTCGCATTAATAGCGTACCGCGCCACTTTGAAAATCGTGGCTTTTCGCAGTGTCGGCATTTTAGTTTTCGGTATGGCATTATAGTCTCCATCACTCTCTCTTTTTTTAATGGAGTTTACTTTTTGCGTTTAAATGGGCAGTATCGGCATTGTTCTGTGCCGTACTCGCCGTTATTGTCGGTATCTGTGAATGAGTGGTCGCATTTAATCATTTTAAACCTCGCAGTCGTGACCATAATAATCGTTTTCTGTAAGTAGTTTATGACATTCTGGGCAGTTCATGGTTTAAATCCTCCTTTTAATCGTTTGTTTCCCATGTTGGTACTTCTAAATATCGTGGGTGGTATTGTACTTTTTCGTTTAATCCGTAAGTTTTCAGTATTAACTCGATTCTTTGCGTTAATTCTTCGCACTCGGTTATAGTTAAGTATTTTTTGCCTTTTGGTGATATTTTCATTCTTCCACCTTGAACTTTTTAAATCCCAATTTTTTAAGGATTTCTTTTAAGTCGGCTATTTGGTCGTCGGCAACCTCTTTAAATTCTGAGTCGTCGCACTCACTACTTAAACCCCATAATCCGCCACTCGTGATTTTTTGGCACACGCCATTAACTACTATTTCAGCAGTTGCGGTTATTCCATAGTCGCAAACGTGCCCGTTTTCGTATTTCATCATAATATCGTAGTTTTGTCGTGCTTCTTTCAGGTTTTCGACGTTCTCAGCGTTAAAATACTTATACTGATTTCTACCGCCGTCGTGTTCAATTGCAAACTTTCCTTTAATGTCTGAAAACTGCCCCAAATAGCTTAAATCTGTGTGTTCATCAACCATTTTAACGGTTTTTATCGTTATTGGTTGTGTTTTCATCGTTGCACCCCGTAGTCTTTCATAATTTGCTTACTCGTGTAAGCATTAAACCCGTTTTGGCGCAAAAACTCTTTAATGTGTCGGGTTGTCGTGTTGCTATGGAGGGCTAAAACGGTCACTTTTCCGTCTTTAATCTCTGCCACTTTGGTACAGTAACTATAAAGAGTTTTCGTGCCTTCCTCAACTTTGACCATAGCTTTTTTATAAAAACTTTTTCTACTGTCATATTCGGTTGTTAATTCATACATTTTTGTTCTCCTGCCTTTTTATGCGTCGGCAAACGCCTTTAATTAGGTTGTTAAAAAAATGATAAAACCTATAATTTGCAGTATGACTATACCGCTTAATGCTGTTGTTTTTAGGATATTCATAAGATTAAAAAGCTCTTTTAACGGGAGTGAGCCGTATGAGAGCAGAAGTAAAGTTTAAGTATGAAAAAGACGGGCTATTCGACCATATCGCTATTAAAAGCGGTCTTTCGCCCGTCAGATTTATTTGGGTTCTTAAAAGCCGTTAAAGGTTGCTTTACGCGGTTTAAGACTGTGATTAAGTGAGTATGAAAGGGGCAGAATCACCAACTAAATTAATGGGTTCTGCCCCGTCGCTTTATTCGTAAGGATTGCGTACCGATACATTCATAAGGGCTTACTTCGTGCCTTATGCTTTTGTGTTCCTCGCTTCCCCTGCGTTTCAGCGTCCATATTTTAGAGGAAGGAGTTAAACACCCCTTGCGGAGTGAGTAACGGGCGTTTCTGTGGTTCGGTTATTCGCCCTTGCTTTCCTTATTATCGGGATTGACTCGCTCGCACCGTCTTAGGTGGTCGCTCGTCGCGTCCTTCATAACACTATATGAGGGGGTGCAGTATAAAGATTTATGCCTAATAATTTATATAAATTATATAGAATCCGCACCTACAACACACCAAAACATACCAAGTGTTACCCAACAGGGACAACACTTATAAATCTTTCGTTTTTTATGTCAATTTCGGAACAACATTTATAACCAATGACACACTTTTTATATACTATTTAAACCAATATGTCACTATTGACACAAACTACTATTTCAGTGTTTGTAACGCTTTCAGAAAACGTAACGCTTAAAAACCATAGTTCATAGTGCCTAAAACAAAAACGGGGAACTATACATTTAAGAATACACATTATAACGTACATAAACCAAAATCGCCTTTAATACAGTCATATTAACACACCCACACAACAATATACCACATTATAACCTATACAACCACCAAACTACTAAAATAAGGCGTTTCTGTGTCTCTTGTGTGTGTTTGTGTTGTAAATCGTCGTTATATTGTGGTGCAATTCGCGTTTAATGGGGGGTTGAACCGCCTTTAATGGTGGTTTGAACGTGTGGTCATACTGTTGTGATATATAGTCCATAAGCTATAAATTTAAAAATAACCCTCAAATGAGGGGTTTAATAGACTTTGACGGGCAAGTGGTGGTTTATCTTGGTCGTCTTGCCTTCGCTCGTCGTGCGTTCGGTTGCGAACGTGGGACATAGCTTTATGCTTCCGTCGTTGTTGATTTGTGCGCAGATGTACGCGCCTAATTCTTGGGTTTTCATGGTTCACCTTTTCCTTTTTAATGTGATAATCGCGTTTAATAGTGCCTAATCGCCCTTTAATAGCAAATCGCCTTTAATAGTAAAACATAGTGCCTAATATCGGGTTTCCGATTCCTTAGCTCTATTATCGGTTATGCGATATGTCATAGCTATTTAAACCGTGTGTCAATAACGACACATACCTTTATAAAGGGGTGACTATATAAAGGGGGTGAATGAGCAAGTAGAGGTTAAACTATCCCTTACTGTCTCAATACGGGCTATTTTAGCCGTTGTTCACTCTTTGAGAGAGGGAAACCTTCACGCTTCTTAATCGTCGGTGTGTTCCTCTTAGAATCTAATAAAGGGGTGGTCTTTATAAGCATTTAGCACCACTGAAGAATAGTATCTAACATGGATTATTAATAAGTGGTGTTGTATTGCTAAAAACGTACGTTTTTATAAGGTGTTATATAAACTGAACCGATAGAGTTATAAGCTTATCGGTGTTCTTAAACCTTTCCATTACTCTTATATACTACTTATAGGACGTATATAAACGTATCGAAAGGTTTATATACCAGTGAATAGGTTATATAAACGGCTTGCGAAAGATTTATAAAGGCTCTTTTTTCTCGTGGGTGCGGTGTCCACGCTTCCGATGGTGTTTTTAAAGGGTGGTACTATATAAACCTATACCTTATATTTTATATAAAAGTGGTCGAAAATATAAAGAAAAGTTTATATACTCCACCCTCTTCTACCGTGTTATGATAAACACATTGTGCGAGATTGTATCCAATTGTGAGCAATTGGTGAACGATACACAACCAACAACCGACGCGGAAGGATTGGTTATTGAGTGGGCAGAAGGATACAACCCGATGCCTACCGAACACGCCACGCCGTCGGGGATTGCTGGTAATCGTAACTACATAAGCGACCTTGTGCGATGCGATGATACTTTACGCTCACTCATAGCCGAGAAGAAGATTAAGGGCGTTCCTGTCTTCACCTCATACGGCGACGAGAGAGGTACACGGTACATTATCCCACTACGAAAGGGGGAGATTTTGGTTACTTATGAGCAGTCGCAACCCGTACCAATGGGCAGTATCTACGACGACGAGGAAGAACACACGTTTATAACCTACTATTTCAAAAACGGCAGGACGATGCCATTATGAAGCGAATCTTTACGCCGACGTACTGCGACCACTGCAAGATATACCACAAGGGGTACAGATGCGTTACTGCTGAAGAAAAAGAACGATGCGAGGTACAAAATGAGTAAGAAAACATACACGGACACAGAGATTAAGAACGCTTACGTTTTCGCATGGCTCAACCTTGCACGAGAAACAAACGTACGACAACTACCACAGAAGCATTATGAACAATTCGCGGTACTTCTCAACTCAAGCAAGGTGCAAACTGAGAAGGAAAAGAAGCGGGGCTATGCTCAGAAATATTACTACTCTCAGAAGGTGAAGAAATGAAACACGCACAACCATTACTAATAGGGGACGAGCCAACAGAAACCATACGGGAGTACGTCCACAACACGCAAACACGACCATACTTAAGACTTGACGGTATGGCAGTGTATCGCGTACCCTCAGCTATGGGACAGATTACCGTACTGGACTGGGACGGGAAGCGATACGACGTACTACGGGCGTACGACCACCCACGCAGGGGAGCATAGAACCGAAAGATATATATAGGGAGTATATAAAGCGTGACACAAATGTGTCAATAGGTTTATAAAGAGTACTCCCGTCTTACACTTATCGACGATAAAAACGTCGAGGACGTGACACATGACAACCAACAACGAAACATGGGCAGAACAGAACGAAAGAGAAATTAAGGAAGGAAAGGCAGTTTTTGCACGAATACGCAAAGAAAACAAATGCAACATATACAACTGCGACACAAAAGCAACCCCTACGGGATACTGCTTTCCGCATAACTCATCAGTAAAACTGTCACGTTCGGCAGGGGGAGAGGGTAAAACCTCTCCTTCTGTCACTACCCCAGAGGTGCAAGCATGAACGAACAAACAGGAAACAACCAGCCAACAACCACCACAAGCGAAACAATGGAACAACTCCGACGCTTACGATGGCGAGAACACCAAACAAAATGGTAATTATTTTACCTATTTTTCTTATTTATATATACGGTGTATGTGTGTGTTGCGTGGTGGGGGTTGGCATCTTGGTTTGTTATACCGCAGTGCTAACAAGGTAGTTATACTTATTAACGTGTTGTGTGGTATAACTATGCTAGTACTAGGTGAGTGTTTAACAAAACCATTATATACTAGTAAGGCTTATACGTACACTTGATGAATGGATACCTTTGTGGTATTGTAGCTTGCCTTGTCTTACAGGGGTGTAGTTTGGGTAATAGGGTTGAGAGGATGGCTGTTCGTACTGGGGAAAATTTTGCTCGGGAGTATGTTGAGAGAAGTAATCCTAATTTGGTTAGTAATGATAGGTATCAGAGTTTGCGTAAGTTTGGTGAGTTGCAGCGTAAGGTAGAGCTTGGCTTGTATTCTAGACGTGAGGCTTTGGATAGGCTTGACCAAAGTGATTACGACCAGGCTTTTGACGCGGTTCAAAACATTGCAAGAAGCGCAGCCCAGGATGCGTTCAGGCAGGTTAATAGTGAAGTTAGGCTTGTAGAACGGTTTACTACTTTGAATATTCGTAGGGATGGTGATAGTATTGATGATGTTGTCAATGCTAGGATTACGTTGGGAACCAGTTTTTCTGATTTTACGAGTCCGAAGTTTAACTTGAGTAGTAGTTTTACGGATGGTAGGATAGAACTAAGGCCGGCTATTAAGCTGGGTAACTTGTATGGGTTAAGCTATAGTACTAAGAGTGAGTTGTTCGAACACGATGTTAGGTTAAGGTATGAACGTTTTTTGTTGCAGGTTAGGGCTAGACACGAACTGCATAGGTTTAGGGAGTTGGACGTTATTTTGGGCGTGGCCGTGTCGGACTTGTCTTATTTGAGTTTGAGCTATAAATACGTTAGGGAGGGTGGTGAGAGCGTGTTCGGTTTTGGTTTTAGTGCGCAATGGTAGTTTTTAATGGAAAAGTTTATATACTAGTTATGCTATAGTATTGTTAGCTAAAAACGCGATTGGGGTTTCCAACAATTAATTGTTATAAAATATAACGATAATGTTTAAGATACCACCAAAAAAATTTTGGGCAGAATTTTTCAAAACGGGCATGTAGGCCATCGGTAGACCGCACCCTTTGCAAGGGTGATGCAGAGGGTTCAATTCCCTCCTTGTCCATGGGACCGTAGTTTCAATTGGCAAGAAAATATCTAATATCCGAAAGTGATTACCGGTAAGATAATTAGAAGATATAGGTTCGATGCCTATCGGGTCCATTCAAATGACGGAAGTAATATTCAGAATAGCAGGACAAGTACTCGAATTCTTAAAAGACGAAGCAATATACGCTAAACCATACGGTGATGCCATAACGAGCACGTGGACTGCCCAGAAGTACGATATAGTTACGTATGACCGTAACCAAGCTACTTTTAAGGCTAAGACGAATACGAGTAGTCCTCCGAAGTTAAGAGAACTATTGTTGTTTTATACGCCATTGAATAACTCGTTGAATACGGCTTTAGAACCTACAAAAGTGGAAATTCAGTATTATTCCAAACATCCGAGTAGCATTAAGACGCCTCCAGGACCAGAAGAACATAAGAACGATTTAGACAAGTTAGTTAATGGCATGTACTTCGCCAATTGGGACTACCAGGGAGTAGTGGCAAGGTTTAAACGTGCTGGCTTTAAAATTTATAATGGTGGCATGAATTTTACTAATCTAGACTTAGACGCAATCGTTAAAGGTAGCGTTAAGGATGATGGCACACCGTGTCATTTAAAGGTCAGATTAGACTACACGAATGGCTTGGTAGTTACTGACTTACGAATAACGTAGTTGGAAAAGGAAACCTTTATATACTAGTTCTTACATATAACATGTTTATGAATAAGCCCATCATATATTCAACACCAACGTGCACTTATTGCCATACCCTAAAAAATTGGTTCAAGACCAATCAGATTGAGTATCAAGAACGCATTGTCGGCGTTGATATTCTTTCTGATGAATTCGTTGAACTAACAGGACAAATGGGCGTCCCTGTAACAGAAGTCAACGGCAAGTTCGTTGTCGGGTTTAACCCTGACGCGATACAAAAACTTTTAAGTTAAGCTTACGGGCCTGTAATTTAGTGGCTATAATGCTGGTCTTATATGACCGCCAATCCTGCAATAAAAAAAGGAAGTAGAAGTAAAGGTTCTCGTTCCTGGATTGGTTACTAAGAGCACCAGATGTCGCAGGTTCGAGTCCTGCCAGGCCCATTATAGCGGTATGGGAGAGTGGTTCATCCGACGCGCTCATGACGCGTAAACGCAGGTTCAATTCCTGATATCGCTATTATGTTAGACAATCCGAAAGAGAAATGTAAGTGCGGTCATGCGAAACAAAGACATGACCACAGTAGTGGGCACACACAGTGTAAAACATGTGAACGAACACGCGACCACAAATATTGGAAATGTGGAATGTTCATATTGCAGACATCGTGTGACGATTGTTTCATGCAAGTAAGAGAACGTAAACATAATAACTGCGCATGTAGTTGTCATAAAAAGGGAGCATAGTTTAATTGGCAGAACAACGGTCTCCAAAACCGTTAGTATCGGTTCGAGTCCGGCTGTTCCCATATGAGTGATAACCTAAAAGGAAAGTCCTCCAGTAAATGGAACAATCCTTGTTATTGTAATGGTTGTCATCATAATAGTGATAAGAGACCTAAACAATGGAAACGCCATTGTAAGAATAGGTTTTGTATGAAAGAAAAATAAGGGGTATTAGTTAAATGGTATAACTCACCGTTTGGGACGGTGTGTTGCGTGTTCGATTCATGCATACCCCATGGTTAGCTGGACTTAATAGTTAGCTACCTGCCAAGGCTGTCCGAAAAGATAAGTTTGGCAAACACAGTCCCATCGTATAGAGGCCAAGTATACCGCGCTTTGAACGCGAAGACGGCGGTTCGAATCCGTCTGGGACTATTATGGTAAAAATGAAAAGGTTCAAGTTTAATGAGCGAGAAGGGTTAAGTTATGACCCTAACGGAGACATGGTACTCTACGATGATATTGAAGAATATCTACCTGAAGACGTTAAACAATATTTATCACATGACAAGAGACCAACGGAATAAAGTAAAACGACCTGAAGAAACCAGTTATGGAGCAAAAGAAGGCGGAAATAGAAAAGGTCGTTATTCCAAAAAAGATAAGGCGAGAGACAAACATGAACGAATGCGAAACTGGTAAATTATGCTAACCCTGGAACAACAAAAAATATGCTGGAGACCAGCAGAGGACATCCCTACAGAATGGGCGTTCTCTGAAAAACGAATCAGTACGATATTCGAATATGACCCAAATATATTTAAAGATAAAACGATAGTAGATATGGGATGTGGTCAGGGCACAGGAACTAGGTTAATACAACGACACGGTGCTAAAGAAGTCATAGGGCTTGACGCGAATCAAGATGTTGTTAGAATAGCGAGAAAAACAATGAGTGTGGTCCATCCGGAAGACATCGGCTCCGAATTAAATATTGGTACAATACAATATATTAACGGAGTAATGTACGAAACAAGTTTTGATAACAACTCAATTGATGGTATCACATGTATAGAAACGATAGAACATAACGATGTTGATGAATTCGAGATGTCTTTGAAAGAATGGTACAGAATATTAAAACCGGGTGGATTTGTGTGGTTAACAACTCCACTTAAACGATTTGAGAAATACGAATTTCCCAATGGTAATGGGGACCACTGGATTGAGTATTCATGGGAAGAAGTCCGAAACATGGTCAGCAAATTCAAATTTAAAATATCATGGGAGAAAGATGTTCGTGTGGACATGGTTTCTCTCGGAATGCTATTAACAAAACAACCCAACTAAGGCACGGAGTGTGCCGAATGGCTGTAAACCATCGTCGAGGTCCGTGCAACTCGGGCAGTTGGGACTTAATGCCCTTATAGTATAATGGTAATACGCTGCGCTGTTAACGTAGAGCTGATAGTTCGATTCTATCTTTGGGCGTATGCCTTCGTAGCACAACGGCGGTGCGTCAGTTTTGTAAACTGAAGGTTGGGAGTTCGAATCTCCCCGAAGGCCTAATAGATTAAAGGCTCCATGGTCTAGTGGTTATGACTACGCTCTTACACGGCGTTTGCCCCAGTTCGATTCTGGGTGGGGCCATATGCAAGATGAACAAGTAGAGTGTAAATGCATGCATTGTGGAACTGCGTTCCTACATTGGCACAAACATTGTTCTATTTGTGAACCGTGTCTTGCAAAGTTTAAGATGCCCCCATCCTCTAATGGATAGGAGAATTCGCTTCTAACGAAAGAATATGGGTTCGATTCCCATTGGGGGCGTATGCGAAAAGAAATAGAAATAACCACAATTGAAAAAAAGGTCATAACTAATTGCGATACTTGTAAAGAAGAAAAACGAACAAAACAATGCGGAATATGCGACAAGGATGTATGTTTCAAGGATTCAATACAATATAGTGGTGATGTATTCGTTGAAGGGTATCATGGAGACTACTGTAACTATATATGCGTAGGATGTTGGAGAATAGGTGAGTTGATTCGAGACAGTATCGAGTGGCAAAGGCAAGAGTTACAAGAAACAGAAGATAAAGCATTAGTAGAATGGAAGCAACTAGGAGTCCAAGGTGGGTATGGGCACGTATCGTATAAGTGTGATGGGTGTCAAACTTGCTTTGATTACTCATTAAATGGTTTATTTAATGATGTGCCTAAGAAAGATTCGTTTCACAAAGGATGCTCAAACAATGGTGTGATACGAAAGAAAATAAAGTATAAAGACTATCCAGACGAGATAGCTTAAGGGAGTATGGCAGGCTGGGCATGCACTCGGCTTTTAACCGAATGGGGAGGGTTCGATTCCCTCTACTCCCATACAAGGGTTTATAGTTTAATGGATGAGAACAGTTGGCTCTTAACCAATCAATAGGAGTTCGATTCTCCTTAAGCCCGTAAGCGTCTGTAGTTTAACAGTAGACGCGCCTGTGGCCAAGTCTGGTAAGGCACTCCCCTGATACGGGAGAAATCGCAAGTTCAAATCTTGTCGGGCGCATATGACATTAGGAAAAAACAAATATTATGAATCAACAATGTGTGGAACAATCGTGTGTGGCGGAAAGAAGAAATGCACCATATGTAATAAGAAACATAAAACTATTTATGTTGCCGACTTACAGTGGGATTTTAATTCGATGGACAAAAAGGAATTTTTTAGTGGAATGACTAAATTTATGCATAGTTTAGTTTTAAAAAATCTACAAGAAGAAAAGCTGAAAAAAGAACTTATTGAATACATGACCAATGGTTGGACTAATTGGGAGCGAAAAAATTGGAACGAATATTTAGAAGATGAAGTGAAAGAATGTTTTCCAGAAGTATATAAGTTTTTAAAGGAGTAAAAATGACAAATAAAAAGAGAATAGAACAAATAGTATTCCTGTGTGACTATGGAATGGTTCGTAGTAAAACAATGTGCCAAGCAGCAGTTCATGGAGACCATAAGTATGACTTTACATTTAGAGATGCTCTCTATGTAGCAGGTGTGCTTAATCATACTGTAGAACAGCAAAGATACAACCTATCAAAAGTAGACAAGGTAGTGATTTGTAATAAGCCAAGCTTCGATACAAAGTTTAAAGATAAGAACTATCCTGAAGACCAAAAAGAGGCACTATGGAAGCTTTTCATGGAAGAGTTCAAAGATAAAGTAATCATATGCGATGCTTTGGGTGAGGACGTTTGGCAACAAGCCGGGCATCCAGACTTGTACAAGATTTGTGTTGAATGGATTGATAAGAATGGGGATAAGATTTTGGAAGGAACATGAACATATCTGAAAAACTATATCATTGGAAACATTGTGGAGAATGCCATAATAAGAATGATTGTATGACACTAGAACCATGTTGTGATTGTATGTGCCATATATTAGATATAATACGCCCTAATAAATTATATGGGTCATAGACCAGGTAGTCGAGTAGTCAGGCACAAGGTTGCAACCCTTGTTACATGGGTGCAATTCCCATCCTGGTCTCTTTAACATGAAATGCAGACATGACGGTCACGATAAACAATGTCATGCGGATAAGAAATATTGTGATAATTGGTGTCATCACTCAACACCAATATGTGACGAATATGGGCCTGTGGTATAATGCATAGAACGACTGCCTTCGAAGCAGTAGATTCGAGTTGGATTCTCGACAGGCCCGCCATGAGAAGTATGGTGTAATGGCAGCATCCAAGATTGTGAATCTTGCGGTCCGAGTTCAAATCTCGGTACTTCTCCTAACAATAAAGGAAAGATTTAAATACTAGTTAGTTCATACGTATAACCTACGCGTGGGTAGCAAAGCCTGGTCAAATGCTCCAGACTTAAGCAAGCCTTTGTTTAAGGGAGTGACTCAAGAACTTAGGCTTTGAGATATCTGGTACTTAGTGTTTCGTAGGTTCGAATCCTACCCCACGCATTCGCGTCGTTGGCAGATTGGTAAATGCACTTCGTTTAGGGCGAAGCCTTAGTGGACTTGAAGGTTCGATTCCTTCACGACGCATAAAGAGGGTATAGCTTAACCGGACAGAGTAATCGACTGAAGCTCGATGTATCTCGGTTCGACTCCGAGTACCCTCATATGTGGAAAATAGTGATACGGTTTCACGCTTTGAAGTTCAAATCTGCAAAGAAAGTCCAGTTCGACTCTGGAATTCCACTGCAAGCCCGGTTAGTATAGTGGACAAGTATATCTCGCTTTCACCGAGAAGACACGGTTTCGAATACCGTACTGGGCATTACCATATGCTAAGATAATACTTATATACTAATTGACCACACGATAATGTATGAAATATGTTTGTATAATATGTGCAAAAGAATTCACAGGTATAAGTAAAAACAGTAATAAATATTGTAGTTATGACTGCCGTAACAAAGCATATAGAAAAGGAAAATATATTGATTGTAAAATATGTAAAACCTCGTTTTGGGTAAAACCCTTTCAGTTAAAAAGAGGACAAGGAATATATTGTTCTGTTCCATGCAGAAGAAAAGGGAGACAAGGATTTGCGTATAAAACAGTGGAAGAATATACATGCAAAGATAGAAAAAAGCGATTGTTATTACAATTATTAACCCAACGAGATGGGAAAAGATGTAAATTTAGTGATTGTGTTTGGAATATAACATTAGAGATTCATCGTATTAAACCAGGAAAAGAAGGTGGCGAATATACATTAGAAAATACTTGTTTGCTCTGTCCCAACCACCATACTGCAATAACCAAAAAACGTATAAATATGCCTGTGTAGTTGAGTGGCTAAAATACTTCCTTGTCACGGAAGAGGTCGGGGGTTCGAGTCCCTCCTCGGGCGTAATAGATGAATTTGTGTAAACAATGTAAGATAATTCTTAAAGCAGATAGTTGGACCTATATCGGATATGCAGAAAAATTTAATAACGGAGCCAAGGAAAATATTATTAACAAAGATATTTGTAATTGGTGTAAAACTAAACCTATTTAGGTATTTGTTTTCCAGTAATATCAACTTTAAAACCAAGTTCTTGTTGAACAATATCTTGGTTCAACTTTACTAGTTCTATATTAGAAAAATCAGATTCGTTTTTATTATTTGTTTGCGCGAACTCACCATGTGTGCTAAATCGAGTGATGAAGTTGGTAATTTCTTCTTTTTTCTTTATCTTAGCCCATTCACATGCTAATTTACCAAATAAGTCTTCAATTAGCGTATTATCTGAGAAGAAAGCCCATGGGTTTTGCCCATTACTCTGAAATCGTTCTACGTGACTTTTCAATACGTATAATCCTTTCTTACCTGTATACATAGTGTGTAAATAGAGTTAACTAGTATTTAAACGTTATGTTGGAGTAACAGTCATGGATAAGCTTTATATAGGAATTAAGTCCCTTAAATAATAAAACGCACTGCGTTTTCATTATATAGGAGGATTTTCACAATGACAAATTTAGTAATAGTAGCGGGTTCAACAATAGCAGACGTTGCAGCACAAGCAACCGCGCTTATTGTAGCAGGAGATTATGTAAGCGGTCTTAGCCTTTCAGAAAGTTGGGATAAAGATAAAATAGGAGTTAACGTTTTCACATTAGGACTAGTTAAGAACAACGGTCACTTTGCAGGATTCGGACAAAGCAAAGACAAAGTTACCATTACCGGAACTACAGGTTCTTTGACTCAAATTGCAGCAGCACTCGCTCCAGCAGTAAATACTGAAGAAGTTTTAGACTTGAAAGTATTAACAGTAGGTTCGCCAACAACTGGTTCACCAACTTATTACGCTGTTAAATTAGCAAGAAACTTCGACGCAGCTTAAAAGCTCGCTTTATTTTTATATTTTTATAATATAAACTCATGGAGAACAATAAATGGCACTTCAATCAATAGGAAACGCATTAACAGGTTACGAACTTGGCAGTGCGTTTGGTTCACAATTTTTAGCAGTTAATGCAGTTCCTGGAACGGCAACTACTTTCGATTTTAGATTATTTAAAACGCTTACGGTACAGTGGAGAACTACTGGAAGTATGGCTGGGTCAATACTGGCCAGCAACGATGGAACTAACATGGTTCAATTGAACGTCCAAGATATCAAAGGCGCAACAACACGTTTTGTAACTCTAACATCTGAAGGAACGCTTGGTTCAATACTTCCAAGATACGTACAGTTCGTAATCGGAAGCGCATCAGGAGCGACAGTAACGGGTTCAGGATTCTGTGATGTTTTTGCTAGAATGAATTAAAATGGTAGATGAAGTATTCAGTCCAAAATATAGTTTCCAGGGTTGGGATTTCTACACTTTTATTAAAGGAAGAAAACGAATGGCTGTTACCATTCTTGGTTCTATTCTTGGTTATGTTATAACTAATAATGAAACTGTGGCTTTCATAAGTGGTGCCATAGTCGAAGCCGCTTTTGCTGTTGTAGACTATTATCTAACACAACAGGGTGGTTCAAGTGTCGGAAGAAAAAACATCTAAACGTTCACTAGACATTCAGAAACTCCAACTTGACCTTGAAAACCATACAAGGCAGGATGACCGAATTTATTTAGAGTTCAAAACAATTCTTAAAAACATTGATGATAAATTAACGGCATTTATTTTATCTTTTAATACGCATACTACAGAACTTGCAGTATTGAAAGCTAACTTTGAAAGTCATTTAAAAACACATACCGATGAAAAAATAGCCAATGAAAGCCATCAAAAAAACGATATGGTTAAGATAGGTACTATACTTACCGTGTTGACTATTTTGATAAATCTAGGCATTTGGGCATTAAATCATTTCGTGCTTAAATAGATAACTATTTATTTTATTGGACAAACACCGTTTTTACAATCCATATCTCCTTGTGCTACTTGTTTATTCTTAGCATTATCAAAGTCTTCTTTACTTATTCGTTCAAACGGTGGTTGTTCTCGTGTGCCATCAACCATGATTGTAGTACCCTTAAGTTGTGGTAGGTAGTGAATTATGGTTTGTTTTGCCTCATCTAAATCCACGTCTTTAGCTTCTATATTAATAGTGAAACTTATACTATTGTCTACGTATTCTTTTTGAAGCATTGCTTGGATTGCTAGGTTATCTTCTAAACTTATTTCATTTTGACCTTCTACCACGCTTTCGTCAAAATCCAGTTCTATTACTTTTTCGACTAGTTTATCTTGACAGTAGAATATTACATTTGTGGTGTTTTTTGTATAAACATCTTTTTCTGTGGGATTGCCTTCATTTTTGAGTTTTGGTAAATTTTCATCGGTATTACTATATCTTACTCGTCTTTTAAAGTATCGTCCATAGATACATTGTGCTCCCGCAGTTACTCCTGCAAGTTGACTAATAGTTCCCGTTGGTGCTAGCGTTGTTACTTTCACGGGTTCTGGTATTCGTAGATTAAAAGCATAATTTCTTGCTTCATTTCTAACTATGTTTTGTAATTCTCGCATAATCTGTCTAACTTTTTGGTCTGAATGACAGGTAGAATACTTTTTTCCTTGTTTACATAGCCATTCTTGGAAACCGAAGAATCCTACTCCAATTCTTCTATTTCGTGATACGACTTGTTGTTGTCGTAAGTCTGTGATATCTCCGAACGTAGCTCTGATAAGATATCTTGTCATTAATCTAAATGCTTCTTTCATTCCGGTTTCATCATTATAGAAATCTACTAAGTTAATGTGCCCAAGATTACAATTTTCGTTTTGTTCCATTGAAATTTCACCGCATGGATTTGTACAATATATGTCTCCTGGTTCTTTTACGGATGATAAGCTTCGATTCCAAAATCCGGGTTCGCCATTTTTAAGCATTCCTTCTACTACTTTATTGTAGACCTTTTTTGCATGCTTATCTTTTTTCCTAAAGGCTGAAAAGAAGTCATCATCTATTTCTACTGAAATATTAGTGCTCCAGTGCATTCCCGTATTGTTTTTGCAATCTATGAAATCGAAAACATCTTCATCTTTCCAAGATTTCATCGCCATACGTGCTGAACGTCTTACATTTCCTGCTACTACACACGAAGCAATATAATGGTCTATTAACATATGGTCTAAACTAGTTAATTTTTCGCCATGTTTATCACTTAAGAGTTTGTTGATTTCTTGTAACATCTCAACTAACACTATTGGACCACTGGCAGTTCCACCAAATCCCTTGATTAGTGCACCATATGGTCGTATAAGACTGATATCTAAGACAAGGGGTTCTCCATTAGTATAAAATGCCTTATTAAGTAGTTGGTTTAGTGCTTCTAACCATCCTTCTCTGCTATCTTCTAATCGTATTGCACCGTTCCATTCGTGACTATATTCAGTTGATAATAGCTTCTTAAGTGTGATTTTACCATTATGTCTATCGAATTCTCTGTTGTAATCTGCGTGTTCTGGGTTACAAACAATGTGCAAAGCTACTGTGTGTTTTATTTTTGGGTAGTTTGAAATGTAGCGATTGCTGTAATTAGCACCGACACCACCGCCTTTCATGAGTTCATTAAAGGTGAATATGTAATGGTCTCTAACATCATCCCACCATCCAGCCGAATGACAGTTAAATAGGTATTGTCTTCCTTTTATTCCGGAAATCCAGATGTGTCTTCCTGCTGGCATGAATTTGAAGTCAAACATCAGTTGTTTTAGTCTTTCACGTTCATCTCGTTCTATATGTTTGTTAGGCACTAGGTTTGTGTTTCCATCTATAACTCTATTAACGGTTTCGTACCATTTTTCTTTTGTTCCATCTTCTTTGCTTCTAGAATAAGTTCTTTCGTATACTTGGAGACCTATTGGTCCCCAGTTTGGTTTTTTGTTTTGATATTGTTTGAGAAAATCGTTTCTTGTGGGTTTGTCTTCATTCATAAAAATACCTCTGAATTACTGTGATAAAAAGTAAACTTTTAAGGTTCGAACTGGTATTTAAGCTTTACGCTATCTTGAGTAAATAAAATATGTGTAGTTTTCTATTCTAGCTATTGCTGCTGCGAAAAACAAAGTTAATAAAACTAGATACCAGTTGTTGGTTCCCTGCCATGCGAGGTAGGTAGTGCAAGATGTAAAAAATATGAGCCAGATGATTCTAGCTAGTACATCTGTTGCTGTTGACATATGATGTACGTGTGTGAACTAGTATTTAAACCTTCCTATTTTGGTATAAGGATAACATTTAAATACCACTATTGTTAGGTATATTACAAATGGTATTTATATGAAGTTAAAACATAAAATATGGACTGAAGAAATACATTTTGACAATAAAACCAGACAAACCATATATGACGTCATATATAGTGAGCAAGGTAACTGGTGGCATAAAAAGACCAAAGACGGGCGATATTACATAATAAACCCAGACAAGGTTTTATTCGTAAGAATATATGATGGTGAGCACAAAGACACATGAAAGGACACATAATAACATACCGTGATGGTTTATCACGAAAAGACATAACATTGATTAATTACTACTTATTCGGACGAATTGTTAACCGAAAAACACAACCAAAAATAACAGAAAGATACTATTATCCTGGTCTATTTGAAATGACTCCGTATGTTCAATTATCTAATGGGTGTTATTTTACAGAACGAATAGTAGACGATTATGAGGGGCGACTGAAAATATTCATGGCAGATATTGAGATTTCCCAGCAGTTATTTACTACTGCACGGGAACATTGGAAGGACTTTATAATGAGCAAGAATTACCGAGTTAAGAATTTCTAAAGGTGACAAATGATTACATATCTAAAAATAAAAACAGTATTCTCTAAAAAAACCGACGCAGAGGTACTACGAGATTGGATATTTAAAAACAACGTTGCATTACAATTAGATGCCAATGCAGGACAAGGCCAAACAACACTACCAAAAAGTGATAACTTGTTAGTTGAGGGGACAATTATTAACGTGTTCAGAATACAAGAAGGCAGTGAAGCAACAATAAAACAAAACCTCCCGAACCAAATCAAATTAGCATATCAACAATTTCCAAGCTTAACATCAATAGAATTCTCGTTTACAACAGACGAAACCGATATAACTCCAATTATAAAACCATAGGTGACACAAAATGACAAGAGCAATAATTTTAGCAGGGGGTAGAGGAGAACGTTTAGACCCACTAACTAAAGAAATACCCAAAGTACTCATACCATTCCAAACCAGACGATTACTAGACCACGTAATAGACTTATACTACAAATATAACGTATACGAAATCTGGCTAGGATTAGGACATATGTTCCAAAAAATAATAAAAGATTATCCATTCCCGCACATATACGAAAACACACCAAGAGGAACTGGTGGGTGGCTACAAATTATCAAATCAAACAAAGAATCATTAGGATTGTTTAAAGAATCATTCCACGTAAATAACGGAGACAATTTAGCTAATATTAACCTAACGGATATGCTGAAATACCACAAAGAACATGACTTTGTAGCAACAATAGCGTGTGTTAAAATAGACGATGTTAGAGATTATGGTGCGGTAAACATCAAAGAAGGTCAAATAACTAGGTTCAAAGAAAAACAACACAGTCCAAAACCTAAAAAAGGATACATCAATACCGGATACTACATTTTCAGCCCTAAAATTTTCGATTACATTCAAGATGCAGAACCTAACACCATTCCCGAACCAATTAGTCTAGAAAAAGACGTGTTCCCAAAACTAGCCCGAGAAGGAAAACTAGGAGCGTTTACACAAGTAGGACAATGGTTTGATGTTGGAACATTTGAAAGGTATAAGAAGGCATACGAGGAATGGAAGAGTGTCTAATGACCCAGTACGAGACTTAATAAAGGAGAAGTTTAAGCTTCCTCGAAGTCTTCAGTTATACAAAGAATTTCTGGGAAAAACAGAAATAGAACAGTGCAAAGAAGAAGACGAAGTAATCCGAAAATTGGTAAAGGGCGACACAAAAATATCTATTATTGAATACCTTCAAAAAAGGCACCCCCAAGGCAAATTCGATTACATAGATTTAGATAAGTTTATAGAACGAAGCGATGAAATCCACGACATTCTAAAAATCGACAACACGTCATTAGCCCGAAGATGGCTAAAGACAAGTGCAAATCTAGCCGATGAACTTGCCGATGTCGCATTTTACACTAAGTCTATGATTCCAGAACTCCGTGCGCAAGGCGATAATTCAAACGCGATTAAAGCAATAAACACGCTTAACACGTTATTGATGAATGTAGGACAAGTACAAGGATTACTAGCACCACAAACTCAAATTAACCAACAAATCAATGTGGTCCCAACAGGAATAGAAGCTATAAAACAGCGATTTAAAGAGAAGGGGCACAAAGCAGATTTTGTAATAAAACCAAATGACGAAGTTCCAACCGAACAGAACAGACCTGAGAACGAAGAAAGAAGTAATTGACGATTTTAAAACATACCTTTTAAAAGAAGAACTGAGTACTCAAGCCGAGTTAGAAACTTTAACTTATGACCACCTTCTAGAACTCTTACACGAATTCTTATATGAAACTGAAGAAATAAATGGAGTTGCTTGTTCTACTCCACGTGCTTGGTACATATGGATAAACGTAGTTCTAAAAGAAAATCCGGTAAATGGGCAACAAATATGGAATAATTTTGTAAAAGACTCCTTTCTAGATATTGAACACCATAGTCTTACTACCATATTAGCAAGCCGAGGATTAGGAAAGTCATACTTAGTATACGTGTTATATCCTTTATTTAAAATGTATCTCATGGAAGGCACAAAGGTCTTATTAGCTTCCAACGTTCCAGATATGTGCGCTAGAAATGTTAGAGAAACTAAACGAATGATAGATTCAAATGAAATACTACTTGAAAAAAAAGGACTACACAAGAAGAGAGAATTGTTGTGGTCTCAGAAAAAGTTCGAATTTAACGATGGTGTAATTGAAACCGCATCGGCAGGTCAAAACGTCAGAGGATTTCACCCAGATTTTATATTTATAGACGATATTCTACGAGACGACTCTAAAATATCTGATGAAGAAATGCACAATTTCTTTTTCGGACAGATATACCCAATGCACGAGAGATTAAAGGCCAGAATAGTAATTACAGGAACACCAATACATACAAGAGATATTTATCACGATATTATGAACAGTCAACCTAATCTTTCTGGAACTAGACTTGGTGATGGAGCAATATCACATAAAGGATTTTGGTGCAAAGAATATAAAATAATCAAAGATTGGAGCAAAAAAGAAATATACTTACCACACTTAACTAGTTGGTGGAGACTAGCAGACTTAAACAACCCACAATCAGCACTTAACGTCCAAGGACAATCCAGATTCATGAGAGAATTCATGCTTGTATGCACAGATGAAAGTACGACCATGTTCCCAGAGAAACTTTTAAAAGCCTGTACGCAGGACTATAAATATCTAGAAATGGCGGAAGTAGCAAAACCACCAAAGACATACGTTATGGGTGTAGACGTGGCAACCGCAGGAGAGGCAAGCTCGGACAGTTCAGTATTCCTAGTAATCGAAATACTAACAATAGATAAAAGAATTAAAAAAATAGTAAGACACGTAACGGCAGTCAAAGGAATGCCAGTACCAGACCAAAACGACACTATCCAACAGTTATCAAATAGATTTAATAATTGTTTCGTAGTAATAGAAAAGAACAATGTGGGAGTGGCCTTGCTTCAAGAATTACAGAAACGAAACGTTCCTGTAGATGAATATACTACGAGTAAGACTACTAAAGAAATGATGATGCGATATCTAGTTAGCGAGATGAAAAATGGAAACCTATACTTCCCCGAAGATACGCATGAAATTCGTGGTTTAAAGAGTGAATTGTTGAATTTTGGCATAAAAAAGACAAAACAGGGTAAAGAACGTATGGAGGCTTTATCTGGTCACGATGACCGTGTGATAGCCCTTGCAATAGCTAATTATGCTGCTACATACATGAGTAGTGTGCCGTTCATCGCCAGTGCAAACGTATACTAAGATAATGCTTATAAAGGAAAACACTAGTTTATAAACTAAATGAAACAAATTTCTACAATCCCAACACCAGAAAACGTAATGCTAACCCAGTTTGCAAACATTCTAGATATAGAAGATGCCAAACCACTTACTAAACCAAGCATTATAGCAGAAGGCGGACTCCAACAAATCGGAGTAACCAAACTTAAACCGGAAAATGCCGAAAAATTCTTACTAGTACACCCACTTGTACCTAGAGGAATAGAAGTTCGAGCAAACCGAATGGTATCACGAGGATACACAGTAAATCCTGCAAATAAGTCGCAACGTTCAAAAAGAGCAGCTAAAGAAATGTCCGACCTCCTAGATAATTCAGGAGGAGTGTTATTAGTGAAAAATTGGATACAAAACACTTACGGTTTCGGAAACGGATATCTAACATTAGTACCAAACAAGGCAGATAATAAGATTGTGTTACTAAGACAAGAACACCCAATCTTTTTTAGGATAGCACGTCATAAAATAGACCAACAAACCGCCAAGCAAAAACAAAGAGCCATAGACATGGGGTTATATACTCCAGATATGGTTGACGATTTCTATTATGGATATGGTGCTAATAAGATAGACCCGATTACTAAGAGGCCAGCAGCGTATACCCAGGTAGACTATTATGACCAGTCAAAAACATTCATTAAACCAATAGGAAGTGAATTAACACCAGACCAAGTAGCACATTTAGTATTCGATACTTGGGGTGATGAAGTTGATGGACTGAGCGTGTTACAATACATTCACCCACTAGTTAACTATATGCTTAATGCAGAAGAAAGTTCTGCGGAAGCACTTTTCCGAGTTGGATTCTCACGACTAAAAATCACGACAGACATAATGACTGAGAAAGACTTGCGTGAAATGTCTAAAAACGCTAAAGATTTAACTACAAAAGATGTTCTTATTTTACCAAAAGGAGTAGATGCTACTAACCTGATTCCAGGAGATAGCCAGTTCCCAGAAATTCACGACAAATTCATGACACTTGTTGCTATCAAATTGGGAATTCCAAAACCAATCATAACCTTAGATGGTACGGATACTAATAAAGCTACTATGGATGAGCTTACTAAGGATATGATGAATGACTTACGAGCCGACGAATTAAAGGTTAAGAAAGCAATCGAAGACCAAATTTTCAGACCAGCATGCCAAAAAATATTTGGAGAAGAATTCCAAGACCTACCAATATTTGACTTTAATCCTTTCCGAGAAAGTGAAGATGCAACAGCAGCAAGAAATTTCAGAATAGCTCAAACACTTGACTCTATTGGAAAAGCAGCAACGGCGTTCGCAAACTTAGGATTTAACGATATGGCAGAGTCTACTGTAAAGTTCGCTAGAAGAACCATACTTTCGGAATCAAAGCATGGTTTTGAAGAGGAAACGAAAAATGAACCTGAAAAACGAGATACTCCAATACAAACAACTCCAACAACAGTACAAGGAAAGGCTAGCGAAACAACCAATACTGTTGGTAGACCAGAAGGCTCTGACCGAGTCAATGTTAGAGGAGAAAAACCTCCAAAACTCCCTAATTAAAGCTAGTAGTGATGAACTCGCATACTTACACGTGCTTGCGCATAGCGCGAAAGATAAGAAAGTTCATGATGAAATAGTTAATGAGTTGACGAGCCGAGGGCTTGGGCACTACTATTTTGATATTCTGGATAATGTTTAAATAGTACATTTAAATACATGTTATACACATGAGCAATTTAAAACTCCAAATCGACGCTTTTAAAGAACTAAATTCTGTTTATAAGGACAAAACTCCATATATTTCTACAGTTCAAGCATCAATAAAACCATTGGTAGCATTTGGAAGATTACAAGGGTCAAAAGAGTCACTTCTTATTAAAGGAAGACTGATTACTGCTGGTTCATATAAAGATAAACGAGTTACTGGTCAGGTTATAATGCGGTCAGACATTCTAAAAAAGACTTTGCACCAATGGGCAGGACTGCCAATTTATACATCTCATAAAGTGTTACGTAGCATACTTACGGGCGACCAAGATTCTGTACGAGATATTGTTGGAAAAATAACCAACGTTTCATGGAACGAAAAAGACCAAGGTATAGAGTTTGTTGCCGAAATAGTAGATGAAGATATCGCCAGTAAAATGGTAGCGTCGTTAATACAGTTTATATCTGCTGACTTTTTTAGTGACATTAAAACGGATTTTAATGAAAATAAGAAATTAGAGAATTATTATACTGGAGTAGAACCAATGGCTTCTAGTTTAGTGTACGACCCAAGGGATAAATTGGCCAAATTTGAGCCAATAAGCACATAATAAGGATAACGTTTAAATATTACTAAATTTTTGTTGAGGTATATAAAAGTATGGAACTATCACAATTCAAGATGGAACGAGAACAAATTCTATCAAACACGGAACAGTTAAACCCAGTAGTAAGACTTACACAATTTGCGAGCTTATTGGATTCAGAACCCGTACAACTAACAAACACAAAAGATGAGAAGATTCTACAATTAAACGATAAACTCATACTAACTTTAGAACAAGCAGACGCACAACTTCAAACGCTATCCCAACTTAACCAAAAATTATCACAAGATTTAGCAAAACTAGAACTTGATAAACAACAAGCACAATCACAACTACAATCAGAACTTGATAATTATAGGCAGAAAGAACAAGCCGAAAAACAAGTTCGAATTGACTCACAACTTAACAAGCTCACAGATAAATGGTGTGACTCATTCGCAATTACAGATGCAACAGTACGAGACGATGCCCGAAAAATGTTATCCGCATTCAGCGAGGATAAGCTAGCAATGATAGAAGGACAATTATCTCATAAACTAACGCAAATGCAAAACGTACCACAACCAATCACCAAGCAAAGTGACGAACTTGCCATGCAACGACAAGTCGTAGAAAGCAGACCAGCAGTGAAGAAACAAGTACACGATATGACACCAGAAGAGCGAAAAGAATATTCAGACCAACTATACAAAACAATGGTTGCGTCACAATACAAAACACACAATAAAAAGTAATTTAAAAAATTAAGAGGACAAACCACAATGAAGCAAATCACACAATTCGCAAACGTTGTTGGAGCACCTAATGACGTCATCACCTTGGACCCACAGGGTTCATCACAAGACTGGTTGATGGCAGAAGCAGTAGTTGCTAATGAACCAACATCAGTTTTAGTAGAACAAGGAATAGTAAAAGTATACAAGGCACCAAAGGATGTTGACGAAGTTCGAGTTCCAATAGGACGAAACAAGCAACTAACTTGGAGTTCACTTGACTGGCGAGCAGCATCTACAGTAGTAGGTAGCGACGTTTCAGCACAAGCACTAGCAATCCTAGAATACCGAAGAATGCGACCAATTGGAAAAACTGCAAACATATTCTTACCATACGGAATCGACTTAATCAACAAGATTGACTACGATTACTACGTAAAAATGCTTGCAACAGACGCATCACGACAAAAGGAATCAGACGCACTAGCAGTAATTATGGGAACTTCAGCAAACGTTGAAACGTTCACCCAAAAATACTCAGCAGGTGGGTTCGCATCAGGTGGTTCAGTAATCACTGGTTCAACCTTAACGCCAAACGACCTATTGAAAGCAAAAGAAACGCTAACAACTGGTTCAAACGTCAGCCTAGCAGACTTCGTACTAGTACACCCAAAACAATTCAGACAATTGAACAGTCACGCAGACTTCGCTCCAGGAGCAACAGCAAGAGGAGCAATGATGCGAAAAGCAAGATTCAGTGAAAAAACTGGAGACCTTGTTGCATTCGAAGGAATGGACGTTATTGTAAGCGAATTAGTTCCAGCAGGTTCAGTAGCAGCAAACACTGCATTCGTGAACGCAGGACACTGGGCACTTGTAGGAACAAGAGGCCTTTGCGGAGCACGAGCCGAACATATTGGAATGACTATCAAGAGCATGGACCACCCATTGTTCCACGGTACATTCAAGATTGTTGACATGGACTACGCACACAACATCCTAGTAGACGAAGCACAAATCCTACTAAGATGCGCAGACGCATAAAAACGTTTTAATTATCACCTTGAGCTAAAAGCTCTTGGCTTTTTATTTTTTTCTTTTTCAACAATCCAATGTTTGAAGGGCAACAATACAATGACGATTTCTATTCTAATTAGTTGAGAAACTATGACTTTAAGTGTTAAACAAGGAACCTATACAGGTGATGGAAATGCCACTCAAGCAATCACAGGAGTAGGATTTCAGCCTAAAGTAGTCTTTGTTCGAGAGCTTGTTCAGACGGTCGGTGATGATGGCGGAAGTTTCCGAATTGATACTATGGGTACCAATGAAGGTAAAAAAATTGGTGCTAATGGAGCAGTCAGCACAGATGGAGTTCGTGTTCTGGGAACAGATGGTTTCACAGTTGGAAATGGTGCAAGCGTAAATGCCAGTGGAGTTGCCTACTACTATCTGGCATTGGGTGGAGATGATGTTGCAACCGGAAGCTACACTGGAAACGATACTGACAACCGAAATATTACAGGCGTTGGATTCCAACCAGTCTGGGTAGGTGTGGCTGCAAGTGGAAACACCTTTGCATATTTCAAGCCAAGCAGTTTGGCGGGAGATGCAAGTCATTCCTATTCTGCAACTGCTAACCAAGCCAATAGGATTCAAGCATTGCAATCTGATGGATTCCAAGTTGGTACAGAAGCAGAAGTTAATACTGGCGCAAATACCTACTATTGGTTTGCAATAAAATCAAGTTCAAAAATCGTACTTAACTCATATAGTGGAGATGGAGTTGACAGTACGAATATCACGACAGTTGGATTTTATCCGCAAGCGGTAATCGTTAAAGAGATTGGTGCGCAACCAGGAATTATGCGTGTAGATTCTTTAACGGGTGACAACACTATCAAGTTCACGTTGGCAGGTGCTGCTAATTTAATTCAGAATCTTAACTCAAACGGATTCCAAGTCGGAAATGATAACGCTTCAAACGGTACAGGTGGAACGTATCATTATATTGCTTTTACACAATCTATAGCTCAAACAATAACGAGTTCTACATACATACACTCGGGCGAAGTTTCAAGACAGCCAAGAATCCAAGAAACACAATACAACCTTCCAAATATTGCAATAGTTCAAAATACACCAAAAATTACCAATATAACAAACGAACAACCAAGAACATTATTCTTCAGCTAGATAAAGCTTAAAAGCAACAAACCACGAGGTTAATTATTAACATGGTCAACAAAATAGAGTGGATAGAACCAGAAGACTCAACCGTAGGCTCAGTACTAGTATATCGAGCTACAGACAACATAGCAGACGCACTAGGTTCAGGAACAATACTAGCTACAGCAGCAGCAAAAACTGGAACTGGAAGCTGGGTACTATCATACACGGACACAACAGGAACAGACTACTCAGTATACCGAATACAGTTTTGGAACGGAACAGGCTCAAGTGACCTATCGGGACCAATAAGCAAAGGAATAGCCGAACTCTTAGCCAACTTCGGAGAAGTTAAAAGAGCAGCTAAACTAAGTGCGAACTCAGACATAGGAAGTGATGAAGTATACGATAGTATTAAAGATGCAAGTAACTGGGTGTACCAAGAATACGGAGACCCAATCAAAAAAACAGCAATCTTCTTACAATCGGATAGTGAAGATGAAAGCTACGTGTTCGACTTCACAGGAAACATGGGACCAGTATACCAAATACGAAGATTAACAGTAGACAATGGAGAATACTTAGTATCCGGAAGCTCAATCACTTTAAACCCACGAGATGGAACTGTAAAAGTTGCAAGTGCGTTTCTAACTGCACATAATGGTCAATGGATGCGAGTAGAATGGGTTCCACAAATAGTAAATGACCTAGTAAAATATAAGGCAGCAATGGACTTGATAGAAACCGGAATGATTATTGATGGTGGAGAAGTTACTAATCCGAGGTTCACAAAATTGGAACGAAACTTCAACGAAGCCAGAGAAACATTAAGACCAAAAGCCATATACGCGCCCAGGCACGTAACAGATGGAGTACTCATAGATTCTGATAGTGGAGTATCAGAATGGGCAGACTACGTGGGCCAGAAACTCAACAGACGCTCTTTAAGATTTACGTAGTTCTAGATAATCTTTAAATACTAAAAACCTATTTTTAAACTTAGTTATAACACTATTCGGTGAATAGTGTAGAAAGTCGTTCGGTGAACGCAAAACATGGCACTAACATTTAATCAAGCATTAACCACAACTCTTTCTATTCTAAACACCAGAGTATCAGACGACTATAACGGAACGCGAGTTGGTAGTTTCTTCTTCGGAGGAGACCACGAAATCACGTTTACCAAATACATGCCAAAAGGACAAGTCAACGAAGACGAAGACGTAACTGAAAATCATAGTTTCGGAACTCCCTTCGAAAATGATGAGTTTTATAGACTAAACATTCGATTCTTCGCAAAACACGGAGATTTAGGAAGCAGGTCAGGACTCAAAAACAGAGCAGCATGCCTATATTACGTTAAACAAATTAAGAACGCACTAAACACGTATCAAGGGAGTTATGGTGGGTGTTTAATCACATTTGATACGGTAACAAGCCCAGTATACATTCCCGAACAACAAGTTTACATTACGACAATTCCACTTATAATACAGACAAGGCAAACGATATAACATGGGAATAACACTATTTGACGTCAAAATGTCAGAAAAAGGCGGAGATAGAATAATCGCTCGATTTAACAAAATCGTAGCAAACCTTCCAAAAGAATTAAACTTAGGAGCTAAAAATTTAATAGATTTTGGTCAAATAACGGCAAGAAATATCATTAATGAAAACACCAGTGGAAATGGAATGCTTGCGAAAAGTGTTTCTACAAAAACATTAAAAACAGGAACTGGAAAACAAACCAAGATAGGACACACACTTTACATTGACTCTACTATAGCAAACTATGGTGGGTATGTTAATGATGGGTATACGCCACACTGGGTAACAATCCAAGATAAGCCAAACTTGCAAGCGTGGCTTAAGAAAAATTTGCCCAGCAAAGCGAATGACCACAAAATATTCATCGGTGGGCCTAACAGCGCACCATGGATAACAGGTGGTTTACACTTTATGGAAAAGGCATATGCTAAAATGTTAGGACTAACGGAAAAGGAAATAACGCAAAGAATACAAAATCTTATAAGAGGTACAAAATAAAATGACATTCGGAAGTCAATATACAACAACTACAGCATGGTTCCCAGCGAACGCTGTAATCAAAATAGAAAGAAAAGACACAGGAAGCATAAGCACTCTAACCAATCAAGTGTTTAACTTCGAAGAAAGTGGTGGTGGAAAAGAAACAGAATCCATCGCACACTTTGGAAATGCATTCATTAAAATCAAGAAGCCACAGGAAGATTTCGAAGTAAGTTTCGACGTTTCGATGAGAGACCCATTCTGGGCAAGCCTAATGAGCGATAGCATCACGGACGTTAGAAGTGATGCATCAGGTTCATTGCACTTCTTGCAAGTAATCAACGACGGAAACCAAGACGACTTCAAAATCAAGTTGGAATGGACAAACCCAGACAACAGTGGAAGCGAAGGATTTAAAGTAATCTACTACAACTCTACAGCAGTAACTTACAACAAAAGTTCAGCAGCAGACGACAGACTTATCGCAAACGTAACATTTAGAATCCCACCAACATCAGCATTCGGAAGCGGTCTAAAATACGAATTCGTAACAGGAAACAAGTTCAGTGTCGGAATCGGAAGCGCACTACTAGGTTCATACGGAGCATACGAAAAAACAGCAGACGTATTATTCGGATACTCACCAGGGTCAATGTTGTAAAGGTACTAAAAATGACTCGAACAACACTAACCAAAAAAGAAGGAGACATCGAATACTACGAAGTAGACGTTGCAACTCCATATCCAGCACAATACGTTGACATGAATAAAAATTTGCACGACAACACGGCTGAAACGGACTCGCAAAATCAAAGAATCATAAACGAAAACGAAGAAGCAATCAACAGAGAAATCGGTGTTACAGCTAAAAGAACCGATTTCAAAAAAAGATAAAGGTGAAACCTATGGCAGTATTAAAATCAGAATATGGGGAAATGGCACTAGATGATTATGGAGAAGATAGTCAACTTCCAAACCCAACTGTTTCAAAAGAAGCAGTGAATGCAACACCAAACGTGGCTGCACGAAAAATAGCAGTGGAAACATCAGCAATTGGTGATTCTACAGCACAAGTATTAAACAAGTAAAGGTGACTTTATGGACGAAAAGCCAAATGAAATGCAAAATTCAGACCTATTAGAAAAGGCTGAAAAATTCAGAGAAGGAGTACTATCAAGTATCGCTCTTGGACCAGAAAAAAGGAAGATAACAATAACGTTCCCAGAAAACGTGTGCAATGATTTTACCACGTTCGCTAAGACGAACAGCGCAGACTGTTATTGGCTAGCTATAAAACAATTGTTAGATTTTCATAGGGAACAAACTGAAAATGATATTAAGACGATGCTTATCATGCAAAAGATTAATGAATTACAGTCCGAGCTTGATGAGTTAAAAACGCAAAAACAACCAGAACCGAAAAAGTATAAAACTTTCGGACAAGAGGAACAGAAATGACACAACGAAACTTAAACGCATTAAAAACAAAAAGTAAAGAAATTCAGATTGAAGACTTAACAATTCAAGTACATGGACTGACTTTTCCAGAACTATCAGAGTTCTTACAGATAGGAGAACGAGATAAACACGCAGCAAGTAATTATCTGTTGCGAGTTAGCCTGAGAAAAGCAATACCAGCAACTGAATTATCAGATGTTGAATTCGAACAACTAGTTAAAGAACTATCATCACAAGCATCGCTTAAAATCGTTCAGACTACGGTTGAATTAAGTGGGTTAAATGATGACGCAAAAAAGTTAGTCAGCCCCGTCAACCAGTAAAAGTCGAAGACGCGGGATTAGCATTTGCAAATCGAGTGAAAGCAGCGATTAGCAAAAAAGGACCACCAGAAGAACAGACAGCAAATTATTCGCTTTTACAGGGAATGAGTAATATCATGAAAGGATATCCAGGGCATACATTAAATGATTTCTTTGGACCTAATCCTATGACTGCTGCTCAATTCTTTTGTTTACATGCGCAGTTGGTTCATGAAAGCGAGACACAAAGACTAGCACAAGAGAAAGAAGAACGTAAGGCAAAACAACGAGGAAATAAGTAAATGGCGTTTGATGAAGTAAGTATGCGTATTCTTGTTGATACTCTGTATAACTCAAAAGGTGTTAGAACAGCTATTAAAGATGTAGCTGCATTACAGAAAACTCTAGATAATATGTCAAAGGGGGCTAAGACAACATTAGACCCAACTATGTCGCAGAGAGGACAAACAGCAATAGATACCATTGATTTATTGAAAAAACGTGCTAAAGAACTATCGGACCAGGGAGTACAGTTTTACCGAAAAACAGATGCAAAAAATATTAAGAATTTCGGTAAAGATATGCGTCAAGGTTTCTTTAAACCAATTGAAGACGTACAATCCGAAGTAGATAACCTGATTGCCAAACAAAACAAGCTTTCATCTGCAAATACCAAATTAAAACAAGACCTATTGAATACAGGATTATCTATTCTGTTCTTCGGTATGCAATTGCAGAGGCTATCCAGCAATATAATTAAGAGTGCAATTTCATCGTTCCAGAAAATCACATACGGTGCTGAAGAAAGTGGAGGCGCGGTTGGAGTTCTTGGGGTTCACTTTGAATTACTAAAATACTCATTAGGTGCAGCAATAGATGCGTTACTTCAAGCATGGCTACCTACAATAATTAGCGTAATTGACGCTGTTAGTGATTGGATACAGCAACATGGTGACTTAGCAGCAAAACTACTATTATTCGCATTCGCCTTGGGAACTGCTGGAGTAATAGGTGGTAGTTTAATTACTTTCTATGCGGGTATTATGGATATAATAACCGCATTAGGTGGGTTTAAAGGCGCATTAGCTAAATTAGTTGGTGTAGTATTGTTTATTGATATTGTTACTAGAATGGGTGGACGAGAGACTACAACAACAATAGGAGACTCAATTAAAGATTCATTAGAGGCAGGAATAATAGGATTCATTTTCGGTGGTCCTGCTGGAGCACTTATTGGTTTTGTAGCAGCACTAACTCTTGATTTTATGTCAATGTATATGGGTATAAGTACTGCTGAACTCCAAACATTACTGTGGAATAGAGCATTACTTTTCACAGAAAATATTATAAATAACATAGCATCCAAATTAGAATACATAAGTGATATCTATGATGCGATAGCTGATGGTACTGGAGGCAAAACTTTAAAAGAAGCATATGATAAATTTAGTATGAAAGAAGCAGCCAATCAAAAAGCATACGATATAAAACTAGCAGACCACCAGATAGATGTATTTGAGGCAGAAGCCAGAACACAACTTGCTGATTTAGCAAATCAATTAACGGGTGAAGGAACTGATATTAATAAAGAAGGATTTACTCCCTGGAATCTGAAACCAGAACAATTAGAGTTATTATCACAAGCAGCAGGTAATTTAAATCAAGATTTAGATAAAACATTCTTACAACTACAAAAATTAGTAGAGGGGCCATCAAGTTTACCAACATTCACCAATAAACTGGGTGACATGAACGAGCAATACAAAACAATGGGAACCCAACAAGCTACCACAACACAACAAGTGGCTTCAGCAACTGAAGACATGACATTATCATTAGAGTCTGCACAAACTGCGTTTAATGGATTGCGAGCTACATTCCAAGATGCCACAGAAATATTCATGCAAAACCAAGCAGCACTACAAAAAAGTTTAGGATTAAAAGGCAACGCGATAGATTATACTACTGGAACAACTGTCGGCAATGAAGTAATGAGAAGTATGTTCGGAGACTACACGGCTGGACTTGGACAATTTAAACCAGGTGCACTAACAGATGCTTATAATTCAGGTGCTAGAGGCGGGCCATCAAGCTTTGCAGCAAAACCAGAATACCGAGGGCCAGCAGCACCAATAACAGTAGTAAACAACTCACACGTAAATGGAACATATGTAACATCGGCAAGTGGTGTAGTCAATCAAAGTCAAAGATATTTATAAGAGAGGAAAAGAATAATGGCGGTCAAACACGGATTTTTCATAATCAAAGATAATAGCTTACCAACAGGTAGTAGACTTTTTGGAGGAAGCGATATATACATGTGGGTACAACGATGCACGATAGCAGCACAAGTACAAACAGACGCTAATTACCGACCTAATCAAGAAATGGAAGTAAACATGAGCGCAACAGTAACCGACAAACGAGATGTTGGTAGTATGTGGAACAGAAGAAAAAGCCACATACAAGTATCTGGAATGCCCAACATGCAAGTAAACTTAACTGGTGCTTGGGAAGTCAGCCAGGTAGGAAGCGCAGACGTTGCACCTAGCTACATCTCAAACCCAGCAACAGGACAAATCACAGTACCAAGTCCGCCATTTGGAGTAGGTAGCCCATTACGATTTACACCATACGTAGGCCTTAGAATGGCAATGTCTGGACACACGTTTCACATACGAGGCGGAACCGCACTTAGAACCATAATTGAAGGACAAGCAAATGACTTTAAAGAAGGAACGCAAGTAGGAACATTATACAATACTGGTAGTGGTATGCCAGTAATCGTTAACGGTTTTAACTGTGATGACGTTGCGCAAATGGAAGATTATGTAAGTTGGAATCTAGCATTATCAGAAGATAAGGATTGGTTGAAGTAAATGGGTTTCACAGATTTTGGAATATTGCAACTCGGAAGTTTCATATTAGGTTCGACGGTAGTGTTTCCAGGTTCGATGGCTTTTGGCGCAGGAAGTAATGTATTTATAGGTTCACAGTCACATTTGCAGACTGAATTTTTCAGAAAAGCAATATCGTGGGAATGGAACGGAACTGACCCAAGTGGTCACGTAGTATTTAGCGCGACGGAAGCAAATGGTTCCTTCTTTGGAGAAGTTGGAATTACAAACGGAAGCCCATTCCTAGGAAGTAACGTGTTTAGCAGAGACATTAGCAGTATCGGTAGTAAGTCATCTGCTTTCGCATTAGAAGTAATATTTGAAACGAGAATAAGACGGTTCTAAAGAAATGTCATTGAGACCACAAGTATCAATACGAGTATACCCTACAGATATAGACGGGAACATAACTACTATCAACTATACAGAAATGGGTGATATAGCCACAGCTCAAGTAATGGAAGGTATAGGGAAGATTAAAGATACTTTTGAATTCGAAATCCCATTCTACAAATTCTACGATGGTACGTCTGACATAAAATATTTTAATAGACCATCTGTAGAGACATTCGGAGCACGAGTTATTAACGTTAATGACGTAGTAGCAATATATGCTGGATATACCAATAGTAATGACTTTACAACAGACAATCTGTTACTTTTTGGGGTGGTTAAAAGTTTTGCTATAACGGATTCTGGTAGTAAAATGCGAATACGTGTCCAAGGAGCCAATAGAACGGAAGAGATGTTAAAAGGATTCGTACCTTATACTACATATAAGTCAGGTGCTGAAACAACAGATACCGTTACAGGTATTATAAAAGCGATAATAAATAGACTTAATACTCATAATAAAAAACACCCAGTTTATGGTGCATTAACAACTGAAACTGTAACTATAACTGGAACTGCTGGTGGAATTCAAGCCAAAAAAAGAGATGGAGTAACAACATTCCCACAAGTAAGTTATAATGCTACATGGAAACCAGTACATACACAGATAGAAGAATTAAGTTCATCTGGATATACCGATGACAAAGACGCGGGAAACTATATTTTTTACGTTGAATCGACTCCCGTGCTTTCACAATACCAATTACTAGCACCCGATGGAACAAGACCAGGACCATTCGTTGATGTTTTATTCTGGCAATCAGCATCAATAGTAAACCAAGGAACATTAATTGCGGGAAGCCATTTCGGAGATTGTACGTTATCATATGACATTCGAGACATAATTAACGCATTAATAGTAAATGCTGGAACCGATAAATATGGCAATGGTGTAATCACTGTTGCTTACGATATTGAAAGCATGTCTAAATTCGGAACAAGATGGGGGTATTATACCCAATCTAGAAAGAAGTTTAGCGATATCGAAGCAAGAGAAGTTAACTTAGGAGTGGCTGCTGGTGAAGTTTTTAATTCAACTACCAAATTTCCTGCAACTGCTGAATATCCGTACACTATGAAAGTCAGTGGTACGGTTGTAGCAGATGAAACCGCGTACAACACAGAACTAAGAAGTATAGCGAGAGCCGAAGCCAGAGAAGAAGCCTTAAACGTTATTAGAAAAGTTAAGACAGCACGATATGACATAACTTTCGATTTAGCTGTGGGTAGTAACAACGTAAGCGCAGGAGACGTGTATGCTTTTCAAATTCCGACAATAGGATGGGAAGGCACTGATTTAAATCCAAACCATTTATTAAGAATAAATGACATAACACACGTATTAAACGTACAAGGTTGGAGTACTAGAATTACTGCCAAAGAAGACGAAGAAGTGATTAGATTACAATTACAGGGTAAAAAATAATGGTTTACGGTCCACAAACAGAAGGAGATGCGTATAACGAAAGACATCCTAAAAAGAAAACAGACCAAGGATATAGTGGCTACATGGCTACATACCAAGGTGATTATAGTCCCTATTTGGCATCATTACCAAAAGTAATGAAAGTAGAAGACCTAGTTCAAAAACAAGATGATAGTACGATGGCTAAAACCATTGGTGAATCAAACCGAGATTTACAGTTACAAATTCGTTCAGAAATCGGAGAAGACGGAGATGAAGCATACTTTGAAACATACATATCTGAATTAAAAGTTGGTAATGTCAACATATTTATAAATAGAAGAGATGATAATTATTTTTTACTAGGAAGCGATTCGGGTGCAGGAATACTCGGAAGTACTAAATACGGAAGTGTTACGGCAGGAAGCACACGAGTAGAAGAATTACAGTGTATACAAGATTTTAGAGAAAGCTTTACAAGTACGACTTATAGAGATACTGGTTCAACAACGGCTGGTGGATGGGGTTTTGGAAGTCTTGTATTTACAACTGCCGGAAGTCAGGCAGTATTTTCCAGTTGGAAGAGTGGAAGTTATTTACTAACAGACTTTGACCGAATAAGAATAGATATTCAATACACTCAATATGGTGGGTCATTAACTAGCTTTAACGTAAGCTTCAATGGTGGAAGTGATTATACAACCATAGACCCATTCAACGAGACAACAATAACTCCAGTAGGTTCAGATTTCCGATTAAAAGTACTAGACCCACATGGAAGTCTCATACTAACAAGAATAGACGTTATAACGAAAGGAGAAGGTTTCACTTAAAATGCCAAACGGAATACACGAAAAACAAGCAGCAGAAGTATACTTTGTAAATGACATCACGCAAAGTTTAGGCTTTATATTAGATAAAATGTTGTTAGTAGGACAAGAGACTGGAAGTTTTACAAACCAACAAGATGCCCATTTCGACCTTTATGGAACGGCAACTGCTGGGTCAATATCAAACATGACACACGGAACCGGGTCATATACCTGTAATAACGCAGCACCCGTACTATGTACTATAAGAACTGCTGCAATACCAGTCAATTATTCAACAGCCGGAAGCCATCTCATATCATTTTGGCCTTTCGACACGTACACGTTAGGGAGTGATGTAATAAGTACAAATCATGGAAGCCCAGTAAACGTAAGCCAAGTAAACGGAAAACTAGATAAATGCTACACGTTCAATAATTCAACTACATACGTGCACGTACCATACAGCGCAAGCATTGCTACGGGTTCTTTTACTGTGGCAGCATGGGTTAAACCAATAAGTCGTCCAGCAGGAACAGACCCAGACTTCGTAGATACAGTAATAGCTACAGATGGAGGCGCAGACATAGTGGGTGGGTGGCAGTTATCTATAAAAGCAACAGGAAGCCTCAACTTATTATTAAACGACGGAACTAAGAGAGACATAGATGCACTAATCAACGTTCCATTGGATACCTGGTCACACGTAGCGTTCACATTTAATGGAGCCAGCATGAAGGGATACGTAAATGGTGTATCAGGAACTGGGTCTTTTACGTCAGGAGCTTTCACAAGAAATGGAAGCCCAATACAAATAGGAAGAAGAACAAACGATGCGAGTTATGGGTATTATTTCAATGGGTCAATGGACGAAGTAGGATATTGGGCAAGAGCATTGACACAAGCAGAACTTCAATACGTTTATAATGGTGGGAATGGGACACCGAGACAATACTACAATGGGTCGGTTACTTCCGCGATTAGTAGATGGGTTGGAAGCTTTTCGGCAGCAACAACTCTTGCAAACTATATAAGCCTAGATAATGGAACAACGTGGACACTAGTTGCTTATGGCGATATAGGTAGTATAACACCAAGCACAGGAAGTCTCATGACAGAACTTAGAATTACTAGAAGTGCAACAACAGTTCGAGATACGATAACTTCAGTAGGCATGTACTATTGATAACGAGCATAATTAGATAACTTTTATAAGCAAACAAATATTAAGGTGATAACATGATTAAATATAAGAGAGGAAAACACCCAAATAGTCATATTGACAATCATGGTGGGGGTTTTGAGAAAGGACATATAGTGTTACAATCTTGGAAAGATGCATCAAGTATAGCTAATAAAGGTAAAGTTAGACGAGTTTATACACCTTTATTAGAAGAAACTAAATTAAAATTAAGTCAGAAGAATAGAGGACGAACTCCTTGGAATAAAGGACTTAAAACTGGTCCTCAATCCGAAAAGACTAGATTAAATACACGATTAGCTAGAATAAATTATATAAAACTTCAAATGGAAAGAAACGGTAAAGCATGGCCAGTAATTGGTAACTTCGAAAAACCCATTCTTGATTATATCGAAAAAACTGTAGGTTATAATATAATCCCTCAATATGAATTCAGAGGATTTTTCATCGATGGTTATTGTCCTGCACTAAATTTAGCGATAGAAATTGATGAGCCTCATCACCAATATAAAAGATTAAATGACGGAGACCGACAGATGGAAATCGAAAAATATCTAAAATGTACATTTCTAAGAATACCAATATCAAATTATATTTACAATAAGTACAAGGGTGGTTAAAATCGCAGCAGTAATGACATTTGCAGAAAGATATAGCACTTCTCCTGGGCTATTTAACGGTTCAATAACGAACGTAAACATGGGAACTTCAGGAAGTCCCAATTTAGTGGCAGCAAGCTTCCCAATAACAAGAGCGAGCAATAGTTATGAAAAATGGATTATGGGTTCGTTTTCAGGAACTTTCACACAAATCAACAACATAAAATTCTACATGAGTGCAGGCTCATATGGAACTGGCGAAGTTATTAAATATGACGGTTCACAAACTACATACGTTACTCCAACAACAACAACCAGTGTGATAGGACTCGGTTCATTACCTACCGCGTTACCAGGAGCTAACAACGTGTCTATTAAAGGATTATTGACGGCAGCAGGAAGTTTAACAGCAACAGGCTCAACAGACCTAATAGTAATGCAGTATCAAACTACTGCTTCAGCAGCAACAGGACTAACAAACACTAAAACTCTTACCTTACAATGGGACGAGATTTAACAATACAATAAGTTGGAGGCATAATACAATATGCGATTAAACTATTTTTGGACAGCCACATACAAGGACGGAACCACAATGTCTCAATTTGAGAACGGAACAGAAAAGTTATTCAAAGACATCAACCAATCGGAACTAAAGTCTTTCTATATCAAAGGATTCCAACACCCAAACCATTTAGGAATAGACTTAACTACTGGGCGTGTATTTCTGAATGGAACTTTTTTAAGAACTAACCTTTTCGATAATCATGTTGGTTTGCGTTTGATATATTTTAGGCAAAACAGGGCTAGTATTTCGATGACAGACGCTAATCTATTTTCTAATGGACATAACCATATGAAACATTATATAGGATTTCAAACTACCCAAAATGATAAAAACAAAAAATTGCTTTTGTCAGTTGATAACGAAACAAATGAAACCGAATTAATGGTGGAATAATGACGTTCAATCTAGCATTCGGCTCATATATTGGAAACGGAACTACTCCGAGAGCTTTTACTGGCTTAGGATTTCAACCAAAATTTTTACTAATTAAGAGTGCAGATACGTCAAGTACTAATGGCGCAGTAGGTAAGATGAACCGAAATGCTACTGATGAAGCTTCACAAGGATATGGAGAAAACGCTGGTGTAGAAGCCAGTATGATACTATCATTGGACGCTGATGGATTTTCTTTAGGAAGTAAAACAGCAACTAACATATCTAATGGGAGCTATTATTGGGCAGCATTTGGTGGAGATACTACGGAAATAGTTGTTGGAAGTTACATTGGTAACGCAACAGATAATAGAGATATTGGAAGTCCATTAGGATTCAAACCTGCCTGGGTTATCATCAAAGGAAACAATAATGATTTCGCTACACAAAAACAAGGCACAACTGGAGATGCAACTGATACAGCAATGTCATTCTCAGTATTCGCTAATGCAGCAAATGAAATCCAAGCATTAGCAAATGGAAGTTTTCAAATAGGAACAAGTGCTAAATCAAACGCAACCAATGGTTCGTATTACTATATTGCTATAGCTCCAGGAAGTCACATATTTACAGGCTCATACGTGGGCGATGGAGCAAACGTTCGAGCAATTACAGAAATTGGTTGGAAACCAAATTTTATATCAACTAAAATAGATACTTCAGCTAATGGTGCAGCGTGGACTAATGGTTCGGCTTTAGGAAGTAATACTTTAGCTTATAGAGCAGGGGCGTGGTTTGCGGGTGGATTTAAGTCACTAGACCCAACCGGATTCACTCTAGGAAGTGATGCACGAGTAAACGTAAGTGGTGGAAGTTATCACTATGTAGCACTAAGAACAGTACCATCGGTCACAATAACTGGTTCTAACAGTATATTATCAAATACCACCATCATGGCAACATTATCTAATACTATTTTAACTACTTCAGATATTAAAATATCTAATGCTATTTCTGCAAATGCAGCAATTATGGTGTTAGGAAGTAATTCAGCTTCATCGCAATCTTTCATAGCTAGCCTTTGCCAAGTATATCTCAATGAAAAGAAAAATAGCGAAACATTACAAGGTATAGAAGTACGAGACGGGCACAGCATTGCACTTAAAAACGTTTTATCATTATTTAATAACAACATCGGGTCTACAATACAAACTGACTATCAAAGGGATGCTTTCGCTACTGATAACGCGTTCAAAGCGAAACATATGATACACGTGACTGGTGGAAGCTATCAATGTATTAATGCTGGAAGCACTTTTTATGTAATGATAACGTGCGGAAGCCTTACTCCATCAGATTTTAACATCAATGGGTGCAAGTGTTACAAATACGCGCAAGGAAGTTATTTACTATACGGTCCAGACGGGCCATCATTAGGAAGCAGTCGTGCCCGAGTAATGAAAACACTGTTCTATGGTAGCGCCGTAGAACCCTCACTTGCGGGTGACGCTCGTGCAGGTTCTGAATACATTTACCAACTAGGAAGCATATTCGTGTCTACTAACTCGTTTGGGGATGTTGGTAGACGTGCGTATAGAATGTTCGTGCATGGTTCGCAATCTATTGGTGCATCTGATACCAATCAATATGATGGGGACGCATTAGGTAGTTTTGAAGCTAACTCGGGTAGTGTGTGGTCTTGGTCATACGTAAAAGGATTATCAATTACTGGAGCAGGAATTGATATTGTTGCATCGTGGAGTAATCCATTTGGAACAGTTCTGAATACGGCTACTAACACATCATCTGACGAAACTGGACTTGATATGGTAGCCGATGTTAAAATCAATCCAGGTTCAGCTTCTTTGCAAGTTTCTATAACAGCTAATTCAGGAGTTACTGAGGCTGGTATCGGGTCAGCAGCAGCGTTCTTCCTTACATCTGGAAGTTTCACTGGTTTCACATATAGCCTTTTAGAATTGAACGGACAGGGTTCTTCTGTTAAAGATTTCATGGGAAGCGGAGTGCCTAAATTCGGCAGCATAACTAACACAGACTTACTAGACTATACTAATACGTGGGTACAGTTTAATCCTATAAACGGAATAAATGGTTCAGTAGATACTGCAATAGTTAAAACTCTAGGAAGTTTAAGCAGTGGTACTGCTAGACACCTTTGGGTAAGTTCAAATGAAGGAAGTAATTTTTCGTATGTATGCGAAGGAATTTTAGGAAGTATCGGGCCAACAACAGGAAGTATGATAGTAAAATATGAACTTTTCAAAACGGGTAGTACAGAACGAGATTACGTAAACGGGTATGGGGTGTATTATGGGTAGACTTTTCGGATTAGCAAATGGGCACATTTCAGATGCAGCGCACGTTAATGAGTCATACGCTCATATATATTCAAACTTAATAGCCTTTTCTTTAGATGGGTTAGGCTCTAGATTTCAAGAAAACGTGTATACAGACACATTCGCAACAAATACAGGGTCTATACTTACAAACGTTACTTACGGAACAGGAAGTTTTGGACACGGTGGAACTACTACGGGAAGTTTAATAATTAATCCTGTAACGATAGGAAGCACTTTTACCACTATTGTTCCATTTGTTTTGGGAAGTTTTGTAAATACGTATAATTTATATTTTAGCTTTAATAATGGAACTAGTTATGCCGAATATTTCAGTAGAAGACTGGGTAGTGCTACAGGTGTTACTGGTAGTGGCATAGTCGTTAAATTCCATTTTGGCAATGCAAATTCAGGTAGTGACATAGTTCACGGAGTAGGATTTTATTATGGTTGACATTTTTAAATGGTTTAGCCCAGCATTCAATGCAATGTTAGGACGCAATAAGGTATTCGAAAATGTAATTAGTACAACATTCGGACCTTCAAAAGTGGTAGTTTATAACGCTAAAGGAAAACCTATAGACGTTCGAGAAACACTTAGAATCTTAGGTGCGAGTAAGCCTTTCTTAGAAGGTGCTTTAAAAGAAGCGGGAATCAAAACGGTTGACAGTTTAGATGTGAAAGTAGAAAAAATAAGAGACTACGTTAACAAAAGACTAGCATACACTAGAGACATTGTTAATTATGGAATGTCTGAATACTGGGCTGATGCCTACACGGTTTATAGCAAAAAAGCAGATGATTGTGATGGTTATGCCGTGTTAATCATGGCGTTAATGCAACTTGCCGGAATTCCGGCATGGAGACGAAGAGTCGTAGCTGGAACTGTAGCTACTGGAGAAGGCCATGCATACGTGGTTTATTTCACAGAAGCAAATAACATGTGGTGCGTAATTGAAGGAAGTTACTACGCAAGTGATGCTAAAGCTAAGTTTAACGTGGTACCGTATATTTCAAACGCTAGATATGTTGATACTTGGTTCTGTTTTAATGAAGAGCAAGCGTGGTCTAGTGAAAAGAAAGTATTTATTAATGACTTTCTTAAACTAGTTGATTGATTCGTTTAGCCATTTTGTTAACCACGGCTCTCCAAGTCCACTCTTCTCTAATCTTACGAGCTTCCTTAGTAGATTTGATTCTACAATCTTCGTAATTGGCTTGTACGAATTTCATTTTTTCAACTAAACTTTCAACTATTGGTTCGTCCCACATTGAATTAATATATGGGTATACAAACGGACTCCATCTTTTCATCTTTTCAACTTCTATGAAATGAGTATTGTTTTCGTTACAAAAGTCCATATTTCCAGTTGCTCGTGTAGCAATAACAGGAATGCCAGTCGCTAGTGTTTGTAATATATTGATTCCAAATCCCTCACTTCTGTGCGGAGATATGTATACCTGACTTAGATTTACCAGTTCTACCATTTCTTGCTCGGTAAGTTCATCATCAATCACGTAAATGTTCGAGTTCCCACCAACTATTAGGTTTTTCTTTATTATTTTGTTAGCATCTACTCGGCTGTCATATATTTTGTTTGTTTTAAGTATTAGTCTTACGTTGTCTTCTGGTTTGAATGCTTGACTAAATGCTTTAACTGCTACATCCATTCCTTTACGTGTGTTGTGCGTTGTTCCCATCCATAAATACGTGAATGGCTCATCGTGTTTCCATTGATAACCGAGTGGTTTCCACACATCAGGATTAATTCCATGTGGTATTACAGTGATTGGTTTCTGTACTCCCGACTTCATAAATGCTTGCTTGCAATAATTACTTGGCGTCCATACTTCTTTCACTTCGGGACTGTTCATTATTTTTACCCACTCCATTGGAAGATATCCTTCAAATGCAAGATACCCTATGAAATTCTTGTACCCGAGTGTTTTATTCCACCGTTCTGGAGGCTGGTTACAAATGGTTACATAATTATCATTTACCACATCTATTGGGTTGTAGAATTTTTTGAAATATTCACAGTCTTCAATGTTTGGATTGAACCTGTACGTATCCATGATTTGAACATGGTAGTCTTGTTGTTCCCATTGTTTGATTTCTTCTCTTGCGTGTTTAGTTATTCCTTCGGTGGTAAAAATTACTGAATCGTATATTATCTTTTTGACTGGTTGTTTTTCTGCTATTTGGGAATACATTTGGTCTTGATTGTTTTGTCGAGTTATCGTTTTAGGATGTGCAAATGGATTGTTTATTAGTGTTACAGAATTTTCTTGTCGTACTACCGTTTCTGGTACTTCATGTACTTTACCTACCCATTTGATGTTTTTAGTGTGTAGTCTGAATTGGTAGTCTGGATTTTTGACTTCTAATTTTTGTCCTTGTTTATATTTAGGATATCTACTTAGTCCGTCTAGTGTCCATTCGTGTCTTGGAATGTCATTTACTAGTACTTCGTTTAGGAAGTTAAGCCTTGGTAGTCCTATCGTGTTTTTTCCGGCTCCTTCAGCTTCATGTACGAACTGGCATAAACTGTTCAAGAATTGTTCATTAAACAGTTCGTCTAGGTCTATTTTCATAACCCAGTCGTTTTTACATTTGCTGATTGCGTAATTGGTTTGTGTTCCAAAGTCACGAACTCCGTTCTGCATAAGTGGCCTGTAGAATACTTTAATTTTATTTTCATCAAAATTCGTTGGTCCGTTTTCTAGGGTGTTAATGGTATATTTATGAATTTCAGTATTTATATTAACAATACCTTCTGGTTTATCTGTATCGAATACGAATATTATCTCATCGAAATATGGCTCTATCATTTCTAAGAATGGGTATACGTAGTTAACGTCTCGTTCGCATGCGAGTATGTGTGCGCTTATTGGTACTTTCTTTATTACTATTGGATTTTTAGTTGGGGTATATAATGGTGTTGTTCCCCATTTTCTAATAAAGTTTTTAGTATTCTTCTTATTAGTTTGCTTCCATTCTTCAGAGTCTTTTAATGTTTCTTTAGTCTCATTATTGAAGCGACTTCCTCTACTTGTAAAATGGTATACAAAACTGTCCCATGATTGAATAAACTTATATCCTCGTTTTACCATTTCGTATTGCCAGTCACTATCTTCTCGGCTTTGCGGGTAGAATAGTTTATCGTGTCCCAACCAATCTTTTTTATAACATAATGTTGGTGCAAATACTCCCTCAGTAATACTGTTTTGCTTCATTTGTGATACTTCTCGTACTAGTAGTTCAAATTTTCCTTTTTGGAATTCTTGTGGGAAATTACCCAGAGCTTCTGTTATTTTACATGGTTCCGACGGGTGTAATGGTGGTTCTATTCGTGTAGATGATACTATAGTTTTAGGCTTTAAGTTTTTAACCAAGTTGATGTCATAGTTTTTTCCACACACCATGTCTGAATGTAAAATGTAAATGATTTCATGTGTTGATTTAGCGACTGCTTCATCTACCATTCCTACGATTCCATGTCTTTGAGAATCTGTGTGTGTATAGTATGTGTATTGATATGTGTTTTTGTTTGCTTCTAGCCAGTCTTTAGAACCATCTGTGCTATTATCGTCCATGATGATTAGTTCGTTTTGGGCTGATTGGTTTGCACGAACAGATTCCACGCAAAGTTTTAAAAATTCTAAAGTGTTTCGATTTGTTATTAGGATGCTTATTGGGTTCATTTCTTTTCCTCTATTTCTTTTTGTGATATGTATGCAACCATTATGATTGCAGATAACACGTTCTCGGGCATTTTATTATCTGGCAAGAACACGGTTATATAGTCTTTCAATATATGCATTTCTGCTAGTGAAAAAAATCTTACTCGATTAGTATCCGAGAATGCTAGGTTCATCACTCCACTAAATTCTTGTGAGTCATATTCATATATGTGTGTGCCACCATTATACGTCCACGTTGGTGTTTTTCTCAACGGTGTAGTTATGAACACTTCCGTTTTGTCATGCATGTGTCTTTTAATGGTTTCTAATAATTTTATGCTATCTTGTTGTGAGACGTGCTCAAAGGTTTCTACTGATATTATCACGTCGAACTTTTCCTTTAAATCAATATCTTCTTTTACAAAATCTGCCACTATTCCAGTTACGTGTGGCGCGTATGTATTGTTTATGTATTCTATAGCTTTTGGGTCCATATCAAGTCCTACGACTTTATCTGCTCCTAATGCTTTCAAAATCATTTCACCATAACCATATCCTGATGATATTGATAATACTTTTTTCCCTTTACAAAATGAACTTAACAACACGTATCTATCTATACAGCTTCGTGTTACTGGGTTCGTTACTGGGTTAATATCGTTTACTGGTGTGTTTTGGTCTGTTTTAGCATTTGTATCGTGTATTTTTTCGAATAGTAATGCCATTGATGTTCCGTCTGTTTGATTTTTTCTTTTGCTTACAATAAATTTGAATCCTTCCTTTGAAACTATTTCTATTAATTCTTCATAATCGTATTCAGTCCAATGGCTGCCTTCAGGATATTTGTGTTTTGGTAATCTTCGTTCTGGGGTAGTGATATATAATAGTCCTCCTATGGGAAGGAGTCTGTTCCATTCTTTAAGTGCAGTTGTTCTTTCTTCTTCATCTAGATGTTCTATTGTTTCAACGCACATGATTGTATGTGCTGATTGTGGTGGTAGTCCTGTGTTGGAAACTAGTGCTTTTTTATACGTAATGTTAGGGTGCGCGTTTTTGGTTCGGCATATTTGTAGTGCAGTTTCGTTAGCTTCTATTCCTACTACGGTACAGTTGTATTTATTTGCAAGATGTACTGCTGCCGTTCCAAACCCACAGCCCATATCGTATACTATTTTGTCTTTGTACATTTCCGGAGTATCTTTGGATATATAAGTTGCTCTATCTCTAGATAGGTCGTGTTCAAATTCTGTGTCTTCGGGAGTTCCAAAATACCAAAGTATTGTGTCTGGTGGTAGTGCTTCTATTTCTTCTATGGTTAGGTGTTTTGTTTTTAGGGTAGTCATTGTGTGATTATCTCTTGTAATATTTTTAAAATTTCCGGAATTCTTACTTTGTGGCTGAAAAGCGCACGATTGGTTGTTGCTTTATCTACTACCATGTTGTAAAAGTCTTTGTCGCTAGTAAGTTTGGTTAGCAGTTCTTTGGCTTTGCTTACATCTGTTACTTCACAGCACAGGTCTGGGAATAGTATTCTTTGCGTGTCTGTTAGGTAGTTACCTATGCATGGTATGCCTAGTATTGCGCAGTGGAGTTGGAATGTTCCGGCTGCTGCTGCTGGCATTAGGTGTACTGCGTATTTGGCTCTTGCTAGTTGTTGCATGAATTCTGTCCAGTTTAGATAGGGTAGATATTCGACTTCTTTGTCGGTTAGTACGCTCATTAGAATGTCTTCGTTATCTTTTTTTCGTCCCATGGTAGGGAACAAAATCTTGTTTATATGGGGATTATCCCTTATAGTACAAGCACTTGCTTCACCACTATACCACGTTCCGGCATTACCACCCACTATTATAGTGCCTTCCTCACGCGTTTTAAGCCTTATGGTGGCACAATAGTCCTGATTGTACATAGTAGGTAATACATAGCATTTTCGCCCTGCTATGCCCTCGTAATAGCGTTTATCGCTATCTCCATGAACTAACATGCCATCTACTGCCTTTAATAGGCCGTAATATTGAACTTGGTTGAATGCATTCCATTCTTGCCAGTACCAACATGGTCCTTCTTGCATGAGTATCATGGTGCATGAAGTTTTGTTTATTAATTCAATTATGTATGGTATGACTTGTGGGTTGCTTTTTGGTATGACGAATATTGCTGCATCGTACTCGTCTAGGATTTTGGGATTTTCTATTACTTTTGCCCAGTTATGATGGTATGTACCCAGTCCTATTTGCCACGCTAAATCTATTCTTTGGTTAGGATAGTTTGGGTCTATGTATCCCGTGTATGGTTGTTCTGATATCCACGCAAGTTTTAATGCTTCCATCTCTATTCCACCTTATCTGTTAACGATTGTGAACCTTTACTTTTTTGGGTTAATGTATTCAAAAGTAATTGTTTTGCATATTCTAATACTCCTACTGCTTCGTACATTCTAAGTCTCGGGAACGTAGTATCTACAGATACTCCACCTTCTCTTACTTTAATAGTTATAGAATCGCCATATAAGTCTGATTTATGGTCTATTCGTTTCCACAATTTAATATTGCCTAATAACATGGCGAACCCATTATCTGCCAATATTTTTCCTATCTTATTTTTAAACTCGTCTTTTCCAAGGTGTTCTGGGTTCTTTTCGGGTTCACGCCAAGTGTCGGGATAATCAATCCATAATAATCCACCACCTTTCGTTGCGTTCATACACTCGTTTAATAACTGTTCTGGGTCTGGAACGTGTTCGATTACGTGTGTGCACATTACTATGTCATATTTTTTATTCCATTCATAATCGAATAAACTTGTTGTTTTCACGTTTGGACTATCGCACTTATATTGTACCCAGTCTAGTGTTAGCCCCGGAAATTCTACTGCATCTATATGAAACCCTTTATATTGTGATAAGAAATAAGTGAATATACCAATTCCACAACCATAATCTAATACGCTTACTGGTTCCTTAAGTCCTAATCGTTGTATTTGCTTTAGTACCAAGTTCATTTTGGTTATTTGTTCATCCCAAATTTCTACTCGTTCTCTGTTAACGATTGTTGCTGGACTGTTGTTATAATCTAAATAGTATTTGTTTATGTTTGGAATTGTAAGTTCTGTTGGAAATTGTGGGTCTTTGTATACGCCATTAATTTCGTCAATTTGCAAGTCTGTTAGGTTTAGAAACGTTTTAAGTTTGTTTTTAACATTATTATAAAGTTCAAGTTCTTCCATGGTTTCCTCAAAGCGTTAAATTAATATCTAATCGTTTTTGAATTTGTTTGCATTCTTCAACTGCGTATTTATCCCCGATTAGTGGGTAATCATCTATGTTGGTGCTGGTTATCTTGTTTTGAATGTTTTGTACTAGTTGTTTGGTTTGGTCTATCATTGTTTGCGTTACTGGAAACATGTAAACTTCACCATATCTAAGATAATTTATTCCTACATAGTCTGGTAATTTCTTGTTGTTTTCAGCATATAATAATGCGTATATGGATAGTTGTCTAACGTATTCTTCGGATATCATGTTCTGGTATTTTTTGCTGGTTTTATAATCAATTATAAACGTTCGTCCATCAAAGTCTGTTTCTATTGAGTCTATGATTCCTTTTAATTTTAATTCATCATTGGATAATTCGTGTTCTGATAGTCTTGGTTTAAGTGTGTTCCATGCGTGATTTTTGTCTCTTATTCGTTCGTCTTGAAGTACGATGTCTATTTTGGCTTGGAACATTGTTCCGAATGATTTAAGAATAGCTTCTGTATCTTTGTAGTGTTGTTTATCTTCTAGTTCTGTTAGTATTACTCTATCGTTAGATGGTTTCCATTCTTTCTTGAGTGCTTGGCTTGCGTGTTTTTTGATATCTACCCATTTATTATTTTTGAACACGTTCTCGATAATTGAGTGTACTAGACTTCCTTTGTATAAATGAATGCTTGGTTCTGTTGGAATTTCTAGTACGTATTTGTAATAAAATAGTCGTGGACATTTAAAATAACAATTAATACGGCTTGGTGAAAGATACTTCATAATTTATCCTTTACTTGTTCTGTTAATTCACTCATTGTTAAGCATTCTAAATCGTGTGTTTCTTTTAATTTGAGTAAGTATTCTCGTGTTTTTTTGTACAAGTCTTCAGTCCAACCGTTTTTATTTCCTTCTTTTGGGCTGATGTGGCTATGGAATATCGCTATTTTTTGGGGGTACGAAAATTCAAGAGTTTCTATATTACAATTGTATGGTATTTGAATTAGTCCGTTAGATAAAACTATTGGTTGCTCTCCTATGAAATGGTCTGCTATCCAGTTTATTCCTATAGTTGGTAATATTTGATATAATTCTTTTGGGTGTATCCATCCGGGTGTTTTAAATCCGGTTGGTAATATTCCGCATTCTCGGAACATTGTTGTACTAACTTGTAATCGTTTTTGTAAGTCTTCTAAAGAAGTGTTCATCAACTCCATAGCGCCTAGTTCTGGCTTATTCCCTATATGGGTTAGTCCGTGCATGGCTATTTCATAGAAGTCGTGTTTTTTAATCCAGGATATCCAATCTTTATGTCTTTTGATATCCATTTGTTCATCGCCATGCCACAATGGAACCATGAATAGGGTGAACTTTATTCCAAATTCATCATTAAGTTTTTTTAAGTATTTGAATTGGTCTTGGTTTTGGTATAGTCCATACCCCATTTCTGGGTGTATGTCATCTACTGAGAACAAAACTTTAAGTTGTTTTTTCGGTGGTTGGTTTGGCTTTTCGTTTTGGAGTGTCATTTGGCTTTTCGTCCTTCACTATTTCTTTTTGAGGTTCTGGTTTATATTTTTGTCTGTTTGCTATTTGTTTTTGGAGTTCGAGTTCTGCGTCTTGTAGTGATACTCCTGTGGCGGTTTCTTTCGCTACTATTTTTTCTGGATTATCGTACAGGTGCGCTCTGTTTAGTCCGAACATTACTGAGCATCTATTGCAATTCCATGTGTCTCCACCATCATCGCTTACGCACATGGTTCTTAGTGAGCATCCTGTGCATGCTGCGACTTGTCTTATTCTGGGAATCATTTTTAACCTTTATTTTTGTTGGTCTGGTACTGGTGCTGGTGGTGTTACTGGTGCAACGGTTATGTTTGTTAGTGGTTGTCCTACAGGTGGAGTGGTTGGTGGGGGCGTGACTGGTTGTGTTGGAGGTTGTACAGGTGTTGCTATTGGTGCTGGTGGTGCTACGGGTGGGGTAACTGGCGCGGGTGTTGGTTCTCTTGTTAGGTCTATTACTTTTACTCGGGAATCAATTTCTAGGTGTTTTCCTAGTCTTTTTGCTTCTGCGATTTGGACTATTAGGAAGTCTTTGTCTTCTTTGCTTGTTCCTGCTGGGAATTGGAATCCGTATAGTCCTTTGGTTGGGTCGATTGTTGTTTTCGTTACGATTTCTGGGTCGTATTGTGGGGTTTGGTTTGTCATTGGGAAATAATACCTCGTTTTTAATATTGTAAACAAATGTGGTTTATAAACATTATCTAGTTTGTAATATAGCTAACAACTTCTTGTGGAGAAACCGTAGGAGATTCAATAAAGTCAACACTCATACCTAATTCTTCATACCCATATGCTATTGACGTAATAGCTAGTCTTAGCGAGTTATGAATTACTCTATTTGGCTTATCCATTCCGTCAGACTTTTGAACGTGTGTGTTATCTAAAAATACTTGCTTAACACCTGCCCTGTATGCTAGTTCTAACATTATTCCTGCGGATAACAAAACATCTCTCTGCATTAATAGGGTATTATCCGTTCTTCCCGCAAGATGAACTACTACATCTATTTTATTTTCATTAAATACTTTTTCCATTTCAGTAGTTTCTATAATATTTCTCGTTACTAGTTTAAAGTTCGGGTTGCTTTTAAATGGTTCTAGTCGTTCTTTCTTTATAAGACTGAATGGAGTTAATGCATCTATGCATATTACTTTGTGTCCTTCTTTTAGTATGGCTTCTATGTATTTGTGTCCTACTCGTCCTGCTCCGCCTGTAATGCAAATAGTTTTCATTTAGTTTATTTCTGGTGCGTATTGGTATAATGATGCTGAACCAATGCTATTACACATAAAACTGCCAAACATTGTTTTTGACTGTGACGCTCTCCAATCTAGAGTAGTCCATGTGTTTTTGAAGTCTGAATCTTCTGTTAAATCTTCTACTGGATTAGAAGCATCCCATCCACCACCTAATACGACTATTGGTTCGGTAATGCTTGGAATTTCTACTATTCTGTCAACGCGTCCAACAAAAAAATAGTTCTTTTGTATCATAGGAGTCGGACACCTGTTACAACTTTAAACTTTACTTGGTCTTCCTTTTCAGATGTATTGATGATGTATAGTTTTGCTTTGTTTGTGTATGGTTTGATGAACGCCATTGCAGGTACAGTTTTGCTCATTACTTCTTTATCTTCTGTGTCAAGGAAACTGATTAATACTCTTGGGCTACCTTCTTGTAGTTCAAAGTATATTTGTGTTTTGTCATCTTGGAATTCTACATGTTGTTCCACTTTTTCAAATGGTTTCATCTTTTCATTAAATATTTTTTGTATCGTCATTTTACTTTTCCTCTTTATTCGTCGCAAACATCTCGTATTGCCTTTTTCCACTGTTCTACAATGTAGTCCCAATTACACATTGCTTCAACAAACTTTCGTCCATTCTTTCCCATTTCTTCTCGAACTTGGGGGTTCTTTTGCAAGTAATCTATTGCTTCGACGGCTTTTGGAATGTCTACGAATGCGTGTTCTGTATTAAAACTGCTTACGTATTTTGTCGTGTATGGTACTGCTATTCCTCTTGGGCCTATACCGTTTACTTCTTCTACTAATAATTCGTATGGAGTACTATAGTCTGGATGTATTACTGGTATTTGGCATGCTGCTGCTTCAGCCATTATTAATCCGAACCCTTCTCCTGTTGTCGCACTTACTATTAAGTCACTCATTTGAATGTATTCGGCAATTTCATCATCGGATGGAGCCGTTCCGTAATCTACTGCTTTGGGATTCATGAATACATGCCCTGTGTCTAAGAAGTTTATTCCGGTTTCTTTTTCTATTACTCGATTCCACAAGTCTATTAAGTTTCCATCCGGAGCAGTATAATTCATTATGTGTAGGAATGCTTTGAACTTTTTAGGGTCTTTGTCTTTTAAATATTCAGCGATTAGTTTGCATAGTTGTGGATTGCTTTTTCGCATGTTGTTTCGTCCATAGTTGAATAATAAGAAACAGTCTTCGGGAAATCCATACTTGCGTCTTAATGCCATTTTCTGGTCGAGAGTTACTGGTTTAAACTTGAACAGGTCTACTCCGTGGTATATAACGTCTGATGCAAACCCGTCTTCTTTGGCTGCCCATTGAGTAAATTTAGCCATTGAAACTATTTTGTCCACCATTCTCAAAATTGGTAGCCCGTTTGTTGGGGTCCATTTACCATCGAGTGGTAAATACAATATTAATGGACATGGCTTTCCATATCTCAAACTCCAGTCATACCATCCTTGGTGGGCTAAGGTGAAAGTGTCTTCTAGAATAATTATTACGTCTGGTTTGATTTGTGAGAATGCTTGTAGAAATGCTGGGAAGAATGTTTCTTGTCTGTCGTGTTTGATTATTTTTTGGTCCATTCCCCACATGGTGTAGTTTTGGAATTGTTGTGGTGGTCCAATGTAGTTTTCTCCAATAACATGTACTTCGAATGATGGGTCGTTGGCTAATCTACTGCATATTTCTCGTATTACTTTGGCGTACCCGGTTGCTATGTTTGGGCTGTTGCTGTAGAAGCATACTTTGTATTTTTTGTTTTTGGGACTTTTTGGTTCTTGATATTTTTTGAGGTTGAAATTTTTCATTATTTACTCCTTCTTCTAAACGTGCAATGATTCTTTCTTTTTTTGTGTGAATAAACTTTTTCGGTTTCGCGTCCATGACCCACAATCTTTGCACTGGTATTGTTGGAATTTACCCAACTTTGTATAGCCGAAACCTCTTTTTTGAATGTTCATGCTGCCACAATTGCAAATGATTTCGTTATCTTCCCTGTATAGGTTGAAATTGATTGTGTTATCCCAGGGAGCTATTTTTTGGTACAGTTCTTCTAAGGATAACACGTCCATTTTGTTGTACTTTTCCATTTCAATCCATGCTTGCTTGTTTCCAGCAAGGCATGCTCTCCATAGTTCGAATCCTGGGAAGGCTTTGTGTGATTGTTTTTTGTACTTGGTGCACAGCTTAGATGTTAGATATTCTAATTTGTTGCTTGTGAATCCGAAATGTTTTCTTGCCAGTTGGTATGTGTCGATGTGTTTTATGTTGGCTACTGGTTTGAAATTGTTGAGAATGAATCTCGCGTTTAGCTTTTTTAAGTCAAACTTTTTACCGTTGTGGGTTAGTAAGATTTCAGCAGAATCGAGCAAGTTCCATATGGTTTCTAAGAGTTTTTTATCATCTTCTATGTTTTTAGAATGTCTCTGGTCCATGTATATGGTTTTGTTTGGCGGGTCTCCGAGCCATTTGGCAGCGAAGGCTAACAAGTGCCAATCGTTTTGTATTTGGTTTAAAGCAATGTTTTGGTCCCATAGGTTCCAAACATGAGCGAGAATAGGGCTTGTTTCTATGTCTATAACGAGTATTTTAGGTTTTTGTCGCATTAGTTTTTGACTCCATTTCGAACGAGTAAAAAAATAAAAGTTAAAAATGCTGGGCTAATTATCTGCCTAGTCCCAGCAAAGGCAATTCCCTGTTAGGGGAAATAAAAATAAAAAAATAAAAAATTGTAGGCAATTACTTGCTTACAACGATTTGTGCTTCAACTACGTCGTTTGGAACGTGGAAGGTTAGCGTGTCGTCGTCCAGGCTACTGTCTGGGTTTTCAACAACGGTTCCATCATCCAAGAGTACGTCATGGTCTCGTGTTCCGAGATTGACTGCTCCAACAACAAGGTCTGCTACTTCTGCATCGTCGGCTACTGCGCCGAACTTGTTGAAGTTTGCATCGACTGGTAGTTGCATTGGTCCTACTGAAAGTAGTCCACCTGCGTATGAAACTGCGTATGTTAGGTCATCGTTTTCGATTACTAATGCGGTTCCTGTTTGCCAGTCGTTATTGTCGTCCTTGTAGTGTACTGTGCTTGTAGCGTCGAAGTATGCTGTTTCAACTTCTTCGTCGCCATTTACAGTTGTTACTACTAGCGTTTTTCCGTCTTTTGAGTCGAATCTTACGCTTGGAATGTCTGCTGTGGTTGCTTCGTCGAATGAGACTTTGACTTCTGCTGCGTCGTAGTCCTTTTCTTCAAAGTCGAACAATAGGTTGAATAGTCCTGCGAATGACCATGTTTGGCCTTTTCGTACTACTGCTTCATCGTTGTCGTCTGCTTTTTCAGCATGTGCTACTCCTAGGTAGTTTAGGTTATCTCCTGTTGTTGAGATTACCCATTCAAAGTTTTCATCATCTGTGATGAATTCGTCGCCGTTGTCAACTACTAGTTCTGCGTCTTGTGCAGCGATAGTTAGAGTTACGATTGACTTTTGAGTGTCTTTACCAGTGTACGCAATATCGGTTGCTCGAACGCTGATTCCTTTGACATCTTTGGTCTTGCCTTCATCTACAGTTATTACTGCGCCGTCAACTGCTAGTTGTACTTTGCCTTCTGTAATGAGTGCTACGATTATTTCGTGGTCTACGCCGTTAACTTGGACTGTTTTCTTTTCGTTATCGGCTAGAACGTGGTCTTCACCATTTAATAGGGTGAACGAATTTGCGTCCATATCTATAATGGTTAGTTTCTTTCCTAGAATTTCGATAACGAGTGGTTCGTCTTCTGTGATTTGCGTAAAGTTTAGTGCGTCTTCGAATACGTATCGGTATTCGATTGCTCCTTCATTGGTGAATCCTAGAACTGCGTTGTCTTCGAAGTCTTCATCGCCGTTTAGGGATGTGAGGACTGCTAGGTCGCCTGTTAACAGAATTCTTTCTTTGACGTCATAGTCTTCGTCGTTGAACTTGATTTCGTCATCAACTAGGAAGTCTAGGTCGCCGTTATCTAGTGTTACTAGTGCAAGGTTTGCTCCTAGTGCTAGGTTTTCAGTAACGTCTGTATCTGAGTCGTCTGTTACTGCTGCGGTTTCTTTTTGTTCCGCTTCTACTTTTGCAACAAGTTCTTTGTATGTTGCGAGTACTTCGTCATCTCTGACTTTTTGCTCCTGAAGCTTCACTAGGTCTGCTTTGATTACGTCAAGTTCGGTTTGAACTTGTGCGCCAGCAGCTACTTGGGCTTCAAGGCTTGTTAATTGTGCTTGAAGGGTTTCTTTTTGTGCTTCGAAGCTCGTAGTCAAGTTTTTCAGACTTTCATCCATGAATGACTGTTCTACTTTTGGTGTACTTGTGCATCCGATTAGACCGCCTAATAGTCCGCCAATCAGGATGATTGTACCGATTTTCTTGGTTAGAGTTTTCATTTTTTGCTTTACCTCCTATTGGTTAGCATTATATAACAAATAAAGTTATCATATTTAAGCTTTATGCTTAAACAGCCTTGGTTTTGTTCTTATTCTTAACAACTTTTTCGAGTTCTTGGTCTAGTTGTTTTTGTGCTTTTTTAATAAGGATTTCTAGTTGTGTGGGTTTAGTTGTTTTTGATAACATGGTCTATTATGCCCCATTGTAGTGCTGTGGTTGAACTAGTATATAAATCTTTCGCTCCGAGTATGTCATCGACGATTCTTTTCGTTGATAGCTTGGTGTGTTTAGACATTATATATACTAGTCGTTGCATTAAGTCTTCTGTTTCTTTTTGTTGAACGTATAAATCAGATATTTTGATTGGGCTATTTAAATAGTCCGTTATTTCGTGAAACATTATTTTACTGTTCTCATGGGCGAATCTTTTGTGTCCTGCCATTAATATAAAGGCAGCAGCACTCATCGCTGTGCCTGTTACTATAGTGTGTATTTCGCATGGGCTACTTCGCATTGCGTCATATAGGGCAAGCATGTCGTAAACGCTTCCACCAGGACTATTGATGTATAGCTTGATGGGTTGTTTTCGAGTCTTGCCTCTAGTTTGGAGTATGAGTAACTGTTTTAGTAGTTTCCCTACGGTTTCTATGTTTATTTCGCCATCTAGAAATAAGGTTCGGTCTTCTAATAGTTCTACTTCGAGGTAGTTTTGACTTATGGTATTGAAATCTTCTGCCATTTGTTATTACGTTTTTCGTAGTCTCTATATATCCAAAGTTGCTTGATAATGTGTTTATCGAGTTTTAAGTCTTTCAATTCTTGTAATTCTTTATCAAAATTATAATATTTTGTTTTGACTCTTTTGAGTTGTAGGAAATATGTTTTATTTGGTTCTGCAATTACCACGTCAATTTTTGAATGGCTTCCGGCAGACCTGAAGGAAAGGAATCCTTGACTTCTGGCTTGGTTTACTACTTCTCGTTCTTTGGTTGAACCACGAACGTAATTTTTGTTTGGCATTTAATTTTCTGTGAATTCTTCTGGCATGCTAGTGTCAACTTCTTCAATTAGCATTAGTTTTTCCATTTCGTCTAATTCTATCATTGACTCGTTAACGAAGGACGCTAAACTTGCGTATGATTCAGCACTTAGTTTTGGTTCATTTTTCATGAATAGTGCTTGTTTTGAATCTTGTAAAAACCTGGTTAGTCGATACCTCATTAGGCTATTGACTAAGAAATTGAGGATTCTTTCTCCTTTCTTTCGGTGTTTGGGGCAATACGTTAGTAGTATTGTTTCTCCCATTCTGCCTAGGATTCTCCCTCTTTCTAGGCATCCTGTCATTTTACAAGCGTGGGCACGTTGTCCTGCGACTCGCTTATTTCGTGGCTCAGATTGGGTCTGGTCCATGAATATACTAGTGGTAGTGTGTACTAGTATTTAAGCCTTTCGGTCTTTTGTACACTCACAAGTGGTTATTTGCTCCAGTATCCAGCCACCTTTGTCTAGTGATATGTTTTTGAATAGATGGGTTTCTAGTTCTTTTGTGATTGGATTTCGAACCACGTATAGTTCTTGGGTGTCTTCACATTTAGGACAGGTTGGTTGCATTGTTAGTCCCAGTAAATGCCGTTCTTGGTCACTGCGTATAACATATCTCTTATTGGTATTCGTACTTTACCGTCTGGACTAGCGCATAATGTGATACCATATAGTTCTTTTTCTATTTTGGCTTGTTCTTTTTTGGTAAGCCATTGGTTGATTTCTTCATCAGTTAATGGTTTAGCGTTTTTGCTATAGAGCCATTTCTTGAATTCTTTTAGTCCTGGTTTTTTGGGTCTTGCCATAGTTCATCTGCCATATATTCTTTCGTTTTAGTCTCGATTAATTCGTATTCTTCTACTATAAATTTTTGTAACCATGTTTCAAAATCTTCACTATCGAAATCAGGTCCTCTGGGTTTTAGATAATTCAGATGGTTTTTTAGATGACCTATCTTAGTCCAGATTTTTCCATTCTTTGATGTATAATTTCCATCGGAATGATATTCACCTGTTTTCTTATCTTTAACTCTATATACTTTCATAATTATAATCTGGGATTTCCACCCAGTGTCAACAGTAAGGGTCTATCACTTGTCCGACCTCTCATGTTGTCTGTGATATTACGGACATATAATGTTTGATATATTGCTGTAATAATTCTGTTATTTTTTGATTCTGGTATTCGAAAGCTGAGTTTTAATTGTTTATCCGAACATCTAAATGATTGTATATCGAATCGTTTGTTATTATAATCATCGTTCTCTACTAAGATTTCTGTATTATCTTGTATTGGGTGAATGAAAATGTCATCACATTGTTTTGTACCCGGAATATATGCACACTCCATAATTACAAACTTATATCCCTTTCTATATTTTCTTGGAACTAAATGATTGTCTAATATTTTTACTTCCTTAATATAGAAGGATTGCACCATTTTTACAATCTCCGAATCAGATAACGTTATTGCCATGATATTAAAAGGGGTTTATAGCACCCCCAAAGCTTTTCCTAAACTCACCGCTTCCAGTGCGTTCTTATCGTTGTAATAATTCTTCACGTTCTTAGCGAGAACGTAAACTGTAATTGCTTCATCTTTGTCTTCGTTAAAGTCGAAAACGTCTATGAGGGTATGTCCATTTATAGTCTGTTGGACTGAGTTTTGTGGCTTTGCCATGTTGATATTACTGCATTTTCAACATGGTTGATGTTATTTAGTTCCATTTAATCTCCATATAACACGTGTGACAATATTTAGGATTGCCCGGTCCCTTTTTGAAAGCGAGTAGGTTATCGCATCTTGGGCATCCATATCTGGTTCCGTATAGTAACTGCGCAAGTGACAATGAGAGAACTCCACACCGTCTTGTAGGATGCTCAGCTACATCTCTTAATTGATTACGTAGCCAATTTATCATAATACACCTATTCTGATATCTCCCGAATAACCGCAATTAGGGCATTCTGGAACGTTATACTCAATTTCTTTTTCACAATCTGGGCAAAGACTCATTAAAATATTTCTCCATTTTCTTATTATACAATTTCAGTTGAGCACCAAAGTAGCAATTAAAATTCTTAACGTAGTCTAGCTCGTAATGGCAAGTTTCGCACAAAAATATTTTTTTGCATTTGGCTGTGTGGTCTTCATGGTTGTGTTTTGTGCACAGGTGTGCTTTCGTGAGGAAGTATTTGCTTTTGCATTTTTTGCACTGGTATTCTGGTCGTCCATCGAATCTTCCCATTTCTCTTCCATAATATGTGTTCCTTTCGTATATGTCTGTTTGCATTATGATAACGCCGTGAACAGGATTTGAACCTGTAACCCCTTTCGGGGCAACGATTTTCAAGACCGCACCCTCACCGCTCGGATTCACGGCATGAAACACCAACCCTGGACATGTTTCAGGAAGCTCTCCCTCTTCTGATTCCCATCTACGAGCTTCGTTCCCATCTACGCCGAGTACAGGACTTGAACCTGTATGCCATGTGATGTACGCAAGTTTAGCAAACTTGTGTGTCTACCAATTCCACCAACTCGGCATTATTTTTCTGTATAATGAAACCAATAATGACAGTTTGGACAGATTAAATCACATTTGGCAATTTCCTTTTCGAAATGACTCCAGTTATATGTTCCCCTCGATAAGTTAGATATATTATCTTTCTTATTTTTCGGGTCTCTATGATGAAATTGTAATATTTCCGAATGTTTATTATATCCACATTTTTGGCATGAGCCGATTTCAGCTTTAAGTTGAAGTAACTTTTTTTTATTTTCTTTTCGTCTTTTATCTAACCAGTTTAGTTGGTCAGTCTTGTCTTTATATGGCATGTGTCTATGAGTGTGGTATTAGTATATATAGATTATCTTAGGTTGCACTAACCAGCTCGCTCACTCATGGCATTTTATGATGTTTTGCCAGGGTCACGATACATACAACGCACAAACCACTTCTCATCCTTCCCAGGAGGAAAACTCCATACTTGCTTTCTCAAATGCGGACAGTAATGACGTTGTTCGTAATACTCGGCTTTTCCTTGCGTGTCTGTTATAGACAATTTACAAAGGTTTACATTAGAGCATGCACGTTGAAATAAGGGGTCTCCATCAAAATCAGATATACACCTGTCTTCTAGTGGTTTGCCCGCGTTTTCATCTTGTTCATCTGGCATAATGCGCCAGGTAGGAATCGAACCAACTCTCGCAGTTCTCTTCTGTTAAGAATGGAAGACTGCTGTGCGACCATAACACTTCAAGCGCGTAAAATAAGAAATTAAAAAAGTAAAAACTATCTCGACTTGCCTAATCCCGAAAACAACGTTCTAACATTGTTTTGTTTTTGGGTTTGCATTTTTGCAAGTTTCTTCCTTAGTCTTCCTAGGGAGATTACTCGTCCACGAGACTTATCATACGTGTCGTGTTCTGAGCATTCTGCTAGTGCTGAGACCAGGGGTGGTTGTGGGTTGTCTTCTCGGCTGTCCGAGATGTAAGCTACTGTGGCTCCGCCTTTTGGGTTAAAGAGTCCTGTTTCTTCATCGACTACTCGTTGGTGAGCGTATCTTACTTTGTATTCTTTTCCGTTGTGTGTTGCGTATTCAACCATTTTGGTTCACCTTTGTTATACTTATATGTACGAACTAGTATATAAAACTTACTATTTAAGAGGAGTTCTACATGTCAATTCTTTATAATGTAATAAATCCATACCTATGCCTATTCGTTCTATATTACAAGAAAGGCTTGTTATCGCTATTCGTCCTTTTCTGTTAGGAAAAGCCTTTGTAAATGTGCTACTTATTTCTGCTAATTCCTTTTCGGTTGCCCCGGGAAAAGTTACTATGTAGTCTTCGTTCGGGTCTAGCTTTAAAATTTTGTCTAGTCTGTCGTTCATAGTATGTACTCTTTTAGTTTGAAGCTTGCAGCATTTGGATGCCCGCCCCCACCGTAATGGGTGGCTATTTCTAGGGCTGTTTTATTATCTATGCTTCGAACGCTATAATGCCACACGTCTCTCGTTTTTGAGAATACGATAGCTGCGTCATATCCTTGCTTTACGGAGTAATTGCCTATATCGCTCGTGTCTATCGTGCTATTTACACACCAGGTTCTTTTGCCTTGTATGTTGCGTTCGAATCCTATTTTGAATGCTCGGTCTACTCTTTTTGTTTTCGCTTCGGCTAGTATAGTTCCAACGGTTTTTAGTTCCTTAATTCTTTCATCGTTCCAAAACAATTCGTAGTCTAACACGTTTTCAGGTATGGTTATGAAGTGGTCAAATGCTTCATGGAAAATGGTCGAGTCAGGGTATTCGTTTTTCCATAGGTCTCTATCGTTTATTCGTACCACTATTAGTGGGGGGTTGCTGTCTGGGTATATATAATTCCATGTGAGCATGCATCCAGCTTTGTCCATTTGTCGTAATCCTGGAACGTTTTTATCATTCCATAATTCTGGGTTTTTGTCTTTTGCTGTTTGGTGATGGTCGTTCCAGTGTACTTGTTTAGACTTAAGTAATATGTTTTTCATTACTTGTGGTTCGAAACTGAAATCACTAATGTATACTATTGCGTCTTTGTATGTTGCTTCATCTGGGTTGTCCCCGTATTTACAACCTATACATTCTGTGTTTTTGTGCTTGTGTTTTACTATTGCAGCAGATAGTATTCCATCTGCGCATCCACCATGGTAAAAGCATATTGTTTTCATTTTTTACTCATTTTATTTTTTACGTATTCGGCAGCATTTATGTTGAATAGGATTGCGACTGCGTGGTCTTCGTCTGTTTCATCACTGAACCATTGCATGAAGTGTCTTATAGCCGAGGCTTTGAATCTGTCCAGTTCTTCTTTACTGTTAGCCTTTTCCCAGTTACGGAAACCATATTTAACTGCTCCTCGTTCCATGAGTCCGGCCCAGCGATATAGTAATGTTTCTTCATACTTTTCCGTTTCTGGTATGATTAGGTCGAATCGTGCTTTCCCTTTTTGTAGGTCACGTCTCATTCCGCTTTTGTAGTTTTGTCTTTTTCCACTGTCTTTTGTTACAAATGTTTTGGTCATTTTAATCCTCCTCATAATCGCAACATGGTTCTCTTGATTTATTGAAGAATTCAGAAAGTTCCCAAATCTTCGGATGCTTCATTTTTGTCTCTCTTGTATTCTGAATGTAAGTATTGCATTACATTTTACACACGCATCGTAACTAATCGTTAATGCGTGTTGTGTTTCATTGTTGAAAGCCACTTGTCCGTTATATCCGCAACATTTAGATTTGTTCATTTCAATTCCTCGGCTGTTGCATTAGTGAACATCTCAATAAACTCCATTGCTCCCCACCGAACAGAATTCTGCGTATCATCTCGTTCATATGGCACTACAGAGTTTCGTTTATCACGGATTGCTTTATAGTGTTTAAGCATCTCTAATCGGAAGTCTTCGATGAACCTATTGTATAGTAGTCTTGCAAACAGTTGTGGATTCTTTTCGATATCCATCTGGGTGCATTTAATTGCAATAGATAATAACTGTAAATCATCTATAGTTTTTAGTTCGCCTTCCTTTTTATAGTTGGTTCGAATGAGCGATGTATAGCACTTAGGTTCTTCCATTCTTCAAATCCTCATTAGACAAGTTGAACTTCCACTTAATATAACTAATAACTACCTTATGATAAGAGTCGTCACATGGAAGAGGCATTCCGTCACAATATGGACACCAAGACGAATTATCTGTTTTACTGATTCTTTTAACGTCTTTGATTGCTTCCGCACGTAAATAATTCTTCTGGGCTTGGAAAGCCATTTTTGTAAGTTCCATAAGATGGCCTTCGTCTCCTCCAATAGGAGGAGTGATGTCTTTGATGGTTTTAAGCTCTTCCATACATATCCTCGTATCTAGTTATGTCTTTCTCATCAATCTTTCCAAGTTGGGCTTCTAAAATAACTAAGTCGTCTAATCCCGTATTTCTTACCCTGTGCAATACTCTCTTAGGAATGACTACTTGTGTTCCTGGATGTGCTTGTTCATGCTTAAATCCTGAATGGTAAGCACCAGTGATTATTTCACCTGCTCCTCTAATCACAGTCCAATACTCTTCACGGTTATCATGACTCTGTAAGCTGAGTGCTTGACCGGGGTAAATTTCCAATCGTTTTACTTGAAACTGTGGTTTGCTATCTGAGAGGTCATTCCACATCACTGTGTAGTTACCCCAAGGTCTATATACTGTTTCCATTGACATTTTATGTTGCCTCCAATAAAGTTTGTTGTTGTTCTCTAATAAACGGTTCTAATTCTGCTGTTGTTTTATCAATATTAATATCATATACTGTAAGCTTATTATTCTTAAAATCTTCGATAGTACAATATCCTTTTTTAAGTCTAGAACCACTATTATCCATTCTCACTCCTAAATTTATTTTATGGTTTGGTATTAACAATATTGTGTCTGGCTTTTCTAGCCCGCTTAGTTTAAACCTATCTTCCATGTATTGTGATATTTTCGCTGGAAGAGATGTTGGATTTTTATAACTTCCTAACTCTTTTACTTTATATATTTGTCCAGCTAAACTAATGTCCTGCTTTAATTCTTCGTGGAATAGTTGGGTTAAATATTCTTTGTTGAATTTACAGTCTAGTCTTTTGATTATTTGTGTTTTAAGGAATTTATTGTATACTTTAAGTCCTAACGCGGTTGCGTTGGATTTGATAATTGGCAACCCTTTTATTACGATTATGTCTTCTTTAGTTTTTTTGTCTGTCGTGATGTACATGTAGTTTTTCTTGGCGAATTCATCTCCGCTTTTAAAGAAGAACATTGCCTTTATTTCTGCTTCGGTATCCATTCCGAACGTGTCTTGGGGGAATGGGAAGCAACTTTTGAGGTACGCCACTAGTTCATCTTGAACTTTGTTCAGTCGTGCATCATCGTTGAATGGGTCGAATACGTAGCATGAGTCAGTGTCCGTGTATAATACTTCATATCCTGCTGTACTAAATTGTTCTCGTGCGTACTTAATCATTTCTCGTACTATGTATGTACAATCGCTTGCTGTGTTGATGTTGTAGATTGATTCAAATATTGGGCTTCCGCTAATTCCGTATAGGGTGTTGATTACGATTTTGATAGTGTATTCTCTTGGGTCTTTGTCTTTTTTATATTGTAGTCGTAGATTGTAAAACTTCCTGATAACTTTTTCAATTGAGCCGAGTTCTTTTGAGCAATATGCACCTTGTAGTTTAAATATGCCTTTCCCTGTGTATTTTTCTTCAAGTGTGCAACAATTACAACTATGTGAGTATAAGTTTGCTTGTATGAATGCGTGGGGATACGCGCTTTTAACGTCCTTGCAACGTATTGAACCAACTGCTTTTTCTCGCGTTGGTAATGCTACATATCCTCCTTCGTATGCTTTTTGTGCTCCTTCTTCATCTGCGTACTTTTCTGGTAGGTTAGCTTCTTTACAAATTACTTTGTATGCATACGCTCCTACGCTTGTCGTTAGCCATTTGAGCCTTTTATTGTCTTCTTCGTTTAAGTATTCGCTGAACGTGTAAAAATAGTTGTATAAATATTCGAATAAGTTTCGAGTGATTGTTATGTCTTCTTCAGTGTATGATACTATGTGGTCTAGTTCTTCAGGTGTGTACGGTGTTTTCTTGCTTAATAGTTTATAGTCGAATCCTTCGTTTTTCTTTTTTCCCAATCCCAAATATTTTACTATCGTTCCCAGTTTATAGTTGGTTGGGGTGAATCCTTTCATGATGGCGTGTCTGCCTTTGCCACCACTTGATTTGGGTGCTATCATGTCCCAGAGGTCTACTATTGTTCTTCCTCTAAAGTCTAGTCCGTATTTGTTCAGGATTATGTTGTCGAATTTTTTGTTGTTAAAACCTACTAGTATGTCGTGTGTGTCTAATAAGTATTTTACTTCGTTGATTGTGTCGTGGTTTTTTATTTCTATGATTTCTCTTTGTTGTGTTTTGTATGAGTAGTATCCGAAGAATCGCATTTCTGCTTCTTCAGTTTTATGACTAGTGGTTTCAATATCGTAGATAAGGATTTTCCCATCTGGTATTTTTCTCATTAGTCATCCATCCAGAACATTTTAAGAATTGCCGGAAAGTGTTGTTTTAAGTGAAATAATAATGACTCGTTGCTTTCCCACCAATCATTTAATGATATGTAAAACCCGACTAGGGCAAAGAGTATAATCCACGGTAATACTATCACGAATACTAATATTTTGAATACGCTTTTTTCGCTACACCAGTCTAAAAATTTGAAAGGAAGACCTAAAAGCATTTCTATCGTGTCTTTCATTCGAATTAGTATTCTATTTTTCATCCGTTCAGTCCTCGATTTGTAATCATTTGTTTAAGAATTGCCAAACATCGAGCAGTTATCTTCTTTCGAACACTTTTGAAGTTGATACTCCACGAACTCCAACTAATCTCCTTATAATTCTCCTCCATAATGTCGTCGATAACTCGACGTGGGAGTTGTTCCATTAGTGGCATATCTAGTTTGTTTCCTTCATCTATGAGTTTGAAGATTATCTTGTCAATTCTAGCATTGGTGCAAAAGGCTGCGACTATTCGTTCGTCGTCTGTGTCTGCGAAATGGGCTTTTCCTTCTCCGAATACTGCCTTGTTTAGTTCTTTAAATGCAGCACGGACGTATTTTCCAAAGATTTGTTTTTCGTAATTTTTGATTACGATGCCTTCTGCTTTTACGTCTTTGGCACTTGGGGCGTGGTATCTGGATGTTGGTACGATACTATCATCTTCAAATTTGTAATTGTTGTTGCGAATCCAACCGTGGAATTCTTTTACTGTACCTCCCCAAATGAATGGTACAGTTGAGAGTTCCCCAGACATATATACTTTTTCGCGTTGTCCTATAAACTTACCAGTACTTAAATCCATGATGTCGAATAGAAGAAATGGTGGAATCTTGTCCCAGTTATAGTCCATACTATGTCTAGTGCAGCATTCACCGTAGTAAGCATAACCTTTCTCGAAAGGGTTCTTCTCGTGGATTCTTTTTAAATACTCAATACACCGTTTCCAGTTTCCACCAGCTTCGTCTGTATCTTGAGCTAGTTCTTTAGTTCTACTTCCAAATATGAGTGTATTGTCTTCTGGATTGACCATGAATCGGAAGTTTGCACCGTCAATCTTTTCTTCGATGACGATGTTGTCTTCTTCGTTAGCTAATAAGTCTTTAATGTCTTCATTTCCGATTTGGTAAATCTTAGGGTACTTGTGTAGGGTCATTTGTGGATTCCTCTATTTTAGTGCCGTCTGTTTGTTTTAAATAATTACCACACTTGTTGCACCTTACTTGACTGTTTCTCTCTACTTCTTTTTGGAACCCGTTTCCACAACCAGGCCATTGACATTTAAACTGTTTCTTATTATTAAATTGTTTAAGTCCACTCATGTTAGTTCCTCCTCAGAACAATATTTTTCTACAATGTCTGTTTCTCTCGTGCACCACATTCCACCATAACCTCGTGCCAAATCATCATCTTTATTGATTTTTACATAACAAATAAGGTGGTCTGGGCAGTGTTTGTAAATTTTAATTGGTTCAAACGGGGTTGGTTGTTTAGCTGGCTTTACCGAGTTAAATTCTTGTGCTTCCATATAAGGACTACACGAGCTTAGTAGTAAGCAAAAAAGTATTGCTATTGCGCATAAGGTCTTCGAAATCATTAGTTCCCTCTTGTCCGTTTCTTAAGTAATAGGCCGGGTGATAGATGTAACCAACTGGTATACCATCCCACAAGTCCCATTGTTTTAGTGTGAACGTTGTTTGTAAGAATCTGCTTGCACTTTTACCTACGCAAATGATGTATTTAGGATTCAACATTTTTATTAAATATTTAGTGTATGGTCTGAAGTGGTCTATTTCTTTGTCTGTTGGAGGTCGAATTTTGCCTTGCTCATTTAGTGGTATTAATGGAACTGTGTTTACGAATGCTACGTAACAACCTAGTGTGTCTGCCCATTTATCAATGACTTTACCACTCGGTCCAACAAAAGGTTGCCCTATTTTGTTCTCGGTGAAACCCGGAGCCTCGCCAATAAATAATACGTGCGGTTGGTTACTTCCACGATGTATCACCACTTTTTTAGTATCGCATTTGAATAGTGGATGTAGTTTAGCTTGGTATGTGAGGTTGTTTTTAGCTTCGGTTACTTTAAATTCTTTCAAGGCTTCGGCTGTTTCTCGCGTGAACATCATGTTATATATTGGTCATAACTAGTATATAAATGTATCGAATTATGGGTTAAATACTACATCATCGTAGTCGATAGGCGTTCCTAATTCTTCTAATAAATCCTTTAAATAATTGTAGGGAAACAGAGGTTGTGTTTTGGGGTCGCGTTTAAAAACACCTTTAATAGTGGTTTTAAGTGTTCCCGAATGAAAATAGTTTTTAAGCTGGTAATAGTTCCATTTTTCTAAATGTTTGAATAATTGTTCTTGCGTCATGAAGTGCGAGTAGTAACACGTTAGGACAAATAAGGCTCTAGCGCGTCCATCTTTAAGATTTGAGAAGTCTTCCTCTTCTAAGAATTTGATTGCTTTTGGAGCGTCAACGAACAGGTTTACGTTAGATTGTTTTTTGAACTCTATTGTTCGGTTCTGGAATAGTGTTAAAACGTTATTAGGAAGCTTATTAGCGTCTTTTGTTTCGTTCCAAGTGTATAGGTTCTTCCTTCCTCCTTTTCGGTGTACGGCCTGTTCTAGCTGTATTAGGATGGCTTTACCGCTACAAATGTGTGCTTTGTCTTCTGTCGCATCTAAAAAGTCTGGTCCTAAGTCCTTTATGAAGAGTTTCTTTAAATAGTCCCGTTGTCCTTTCGAGTATTTAAGTAGTTCTGAAAAGAATACGTGAATATGATATCCTTTGCCTCCGCTAGCCCAGGCAACGAATTCGTAATTTTTATTTCTAAGCCTATTGCAGAGTTCGTCTGTGACTTTTCTGGCTCGTAGGGTTTGTTCTGATACTGGTAAGTCTTCGGAGTCTACGTCAATATCAAGGACTATTTCATCTGGGAATCGTTCTCGATTGTTGACGAACTCATATTCTTTTATGTAAGAGTCCCATTCTGGGCTTTTGTAGTCGCACCATGGTTGTGGCCCGTTTTGGTTCCAGCATTGGGTTCTAAAATTTGTTTTGTATTTATCGTAGTAATAATCTAGGTATTGTTCTGCGGTTTTGAATAGTTTCATGGTTCATTTTTCTAAAATAAACTCGTTTACTATTTTTAGTGTTTCTTCCGGATGTGACACGCTTAAACAGATAACGTTTTTTTGGTTTAACATACACGCATCGTTTCCGTTAACATAAAACGAGTTACCAATAAATACTAGTGGGTTTAGTTCACTATATTTAAGATGTTGTAATACGTATGTTTTGTCCCAACCATACGGATATATATCAAAACTAGTTACTCCTCCTAACACAACGTCGTATCCCATTGTTTTTAACTTAATTTTTAGTTCTTTTAAATATCTGTTTCGGAAGCTAGTTATTTTATCGTAGTCTTCAAATATTTCTCTATCTGCCCAACTAGCTTTTCGTCCTATTGGGCAGAAATTAATCATGCTACCTCTGTTTTGTATGATATCTCCACATGTTGGCGGTAAATATTTTAAGTCGTCTTCCATACTTGGAAACATATCGAATGTCAAGTATCTTGTTATTTGTTCTAATTCTTTCTTGTCTATTTCAACTGCATAACTTCGAACCCACTTAGATGTGTTATCTTCTAACATAAACATTCTTACCCATTCTTGGGTTCCATTACATGGATATAACTTAAGTCCTTCACATATTAATCCATCTAATTGTTCTGTTAAATAGTCTATTCCACTTCCTGTGACTATTCCTACCTCATATCCTAGGCTTATTAGTTCTAGTATCATTTCTTTTATTTCTGGACTCATTTTTTGTCTTGGGAGTGTTAGTGGTCCATCTAGGTCGAATAAAATTTTATTTATCATCGGCTTGTTCCTCGGCTGGAGTTATTTGGAAATAATGGCGTATCCAGTTTCTTGCGCTCATACAATCTTTAGTTTTTACTACATTGAATATTTCTAATGGTAGGAGTGTTCCGTCGTGACTCATTGCTTTTAACCATTTGATGGCTCTGTCTTTGTGGGTTTGGTTGGCTGCCATCACGATTGTTTCTAGGAATTTTGGACTCATGAACTGGTCTAGGAGTGTTTTGAAGGTCGTGTTTAGTTTTTGGTTTTGTATTTCGTTTAGTGGCATGCCTAGTATCATGCTGAAGTCTAGGTTGCTGAATCCTTTTTGGTGGGTGAATATTGGGTCTTTAATCGTTTCTAGTTGTTTCATGGTTAGTCAAATCCTTCTTTTTTAATCTTGTCTAATAGGTTGCGTAGGTCGGGTACTTTGGTTTCTATTACTTCAGTGTCTCCTATTGCCATTAAAGTGTATTTTGAGTCGTTATAAATATGGTATACTTCACCAGTGTTTAGTTGTTTAAACGTTTCCCATGTTTGTTTAGTACCATAAGCTCGGATGGACAGTCCGCCTTTCACTACTTCTAGGCTTCCTTGTTTCACGTTTTGGTATTCACGTTGTGCGTGTTTACCATTACCTATTTCTAACTTAACGCTTATTACTTCTGGAGTGCATTCGAGGATGTGTTCTAGTCCCCATGGTCGTTCGATTGGTTTCATTTCAATAGTCCTCCTCGGTCAAGTTGAAAAAATCAATAATCCAACAAGCCGTTTTTTCATCAGGAATCAAAACTTCATAAGTACCCCCAGGAAGGTCGTTCTTCGTTACTTCATCAAACTTTTTCCAACAATATTCTTCACATTTCTTTTTATCGGAAATCAACCTTACCCATTTGATTGCTTCCAACCGCAAGTCTTGTGCCATCTGTTTACGCCATATATTTTCTGCATGGTCATCTGCGTCCTCACCAGTTGCCAATTCCTCAACGTCTTTGAGGGTTTTGAGTTCAGTCATTCTAACAACCTCGCTTTTCCATTCTTATACACCAAATCATTAACACTATTCAAATATCCAAGTTGGGTCTCTAAATCTTCTTCCTCACAAGCCAAATCAATACTTACTTCCTTGTATAATTCTTCTAGCGTGAGTTCTTCTTCTCTTCGTAGTACGTCTACTATTTTTTGTCGTAACATTTCTACCGGGTCTATTTTCGTTTGAACTTTAACGAGTTTTGGTTGCATTGTTAGTTCTGTCTTTGGTTGTTCTATTGGTATTGATGGTGTTGCTTTATACGTTAGTATATCGACTTGTTGTCCCGAGAACGGGTGAATTGCAAAAATGGGATTCGTGCAGTATCGTCTAATATACTCGGGTGCTTCTTTAGGAAACTGTTTTAACACTGCCTGTTTGCAGTCTTCAACCACTTTATTCCAATTAATATTTCCTATAAATGATGATGATAGGTTTTCTGTTAGGATGTATTTGAATGGTCGTTGGTCTTCGATTCTAGTTAAGTATCCGATTTCTGCTAGGTTGTCGCATGCTTTTCTTATAGTTTCGTGACTTGGTGTCATGCCTTGACTTAAGATTTTGTTTCTGATTTCGGCAATGCTTAACAGTTCTCCTTTTACTGCGTGTACTATTCCTAGGATTCGTCTTTCGATTGGTCCCGCTTTTAATGCGGACTGTAAAAGAATTTCGTTATAAATAACGTCATTATACCAAGCATCCAGTGGCGTTACTAGTACGTTTTTCTTTCCATTAAAATCTAGTACCATTCGGTCTTGTAAGTGAAAGAGTGCTATTCCTTGAGTGTTTTTGATGTACTTGTCAGCATCTCTTCTGCTGTCTGTGAATTTTGGCGGAATTGCAACTTTTAATAACTCTTTTCCTGGCAAGTATATGAACGTGTACTGATTTATTGATGGTATGTTGTGTACGTAGTTTATGATTTCCGTTATTCTTTTCTCGTCTACAATTTGTAGTTCGTATGGGTTTTGTGCTCGTTGTCCTTTTTTGGCAATAACACGTTCGTTTTGTTGCGTACTACTATCTGTATTTACAACGGTTAGTCGTGATAATAGTTCTTCTCCTAGTCTTCCTTGTTGTCTATTTTCATCAGCAATGCTGGTAATGAATGGTTTGGGGTCGATTGTTAGTTCTCGATTCATTCGAGAAGTGTCTAGAAACTTGTAAATTGTTGACGCGCCCTCACCCATGTCTTTTAACATTTCAACAACGTTATCGTTTACTTTATTTATTTCCGGAATGATAAAGTGCGTTGAAGTGTTTAGTTTTTCAAAGTCATGATATTCTGCTTTATCTGATGACTTGTTTATCGACAATGGTGTTTTACAATACCTGCTAACTACCATCATCGTGTTAGTTTTACCGCTACTTCTTGACCCTTTGAGAAGTACTGGTGTTCGTCCCATGACGAAATTAGTGAACACAACCATTCTGGCAAACTCCTCGCCTTCAATACCAATATAACGTCCGTCTTCCGACTTGATATAGTCTAAACTCTTGTTTATTTCATATAACGTTGGGGGTTTGGTTGTTGGCTTCAACTGGGTTATCGGTTCTGGTGTTAGAATTATCGTGTCTTGCATTCTTTTCCTCATTCTTATCTAACCACTTGCTTATTTTTGTCCGTTCAGCATGTGCCAAAACACTGTTCGTTCGTTTACAATCGTTGCAAATGACGAGTAGACCGTTTTGTTGGCTTATTGCTTGCATTATTGCTTCTTGCAATGTTGGTAAGGTGTCGTAAAATATGCTGACTGCTTTACCTAGGTCTGCATTTGTTTTTTGTACTCGCCAATTGATTCCTATTGGGCGCAAATCTATCTTTTTACTAGTACAGTCGGGGCATTCTAGGTTGAATAGTGGTCCTTCTGGTGTTACGTCTTTTAGTTTTGGAAAACTATCCAAGCTGGTACTCATAATGCTACCTCCTTAAAAGTAGTCGTTTACGAGTTGTCTAGCTCTAGCTTCATCAATCTTGTTGTTCATCAAAACTTTAACTTTAGATTCCTTATCGTAAGCATTGGCAGTTGGATTAGTCTTCACTGCGTTGATTACTTTCAGTTCGGCTTCTGACGCTTGTGTTCGAGCAACGTTAATTACTGAGTCCGGAATTGGTGTTCCGACTCGTACTTCGTATTTGACGAACCCGTCTGGTGGGCTTGTTTTCTTGATTATGTATGTCATGCTTAGTGGGTCTTTACCTACGGCTGATAGTGTTTCCATGAGGTCTGTTAAAGCTTTTTCGGCTGTCTTTGGGAATGGTAGAATCTTTTTTTCTCCATTAACAACTACGTCTCTTTCGTATTGTTCTTTTTTGCTCCATCGTTTGCCTTCTTCGCCTAATTTTTTGAGTGGTAGGAACTTGTTGACTTCCATTTCTCCTTGGCTCGTAATAATTTTTGCGCCTTCTCGTATGAAGACTTTAGCAGTGTTGTCCCATACTGAGAATACGGGCTTGCTTTCTCTACTCAGTACTTGTACTGTGATTTCTTTTCCGTCTGGGATGCTTGACATTTTCATCCATTTTGATTTTTGTGTTTGTTCCATTTTTGTACCTCATGTTAGAGACTTGTTTTTTATAGGTTTAGCTTAACTTGTTCTTTTCCTAATAGGGATAGTTCGTGTTCTACTTTTTCTTTTACTGCTTGCACTGTAATGTTACAGTTGTTCAGATAGTCTTGTTCTGTCATTTCGCCTTCAAAGCCCATTGAGGCTTCTACTGATTGATAGTTGGCTGACCTTTTTATGCTGATGTTAAAGTTTCGTTTCATAATTACACCTACTTGTATTTTTTAAGTAACGCTTTAGCTGTTTCACTTTTCTTTTTTTGTTCTTTTTGTCTGTGTTCGCTATAAGTTTTTTCTTGTTCTGCTAAATACTGGTCTCTTGCTCTTTTAAACCAAGCGATTCCATTAATGTCTTTAGCATCTACTATATCACGGGCTTGGAACATACCAAAACCACCATATTCGTCTGCGAACTTATCACACTGTATGCAGTAGTTACCAATACAAAAATTTCTATCGTGTTTTATGGCGTTGTCACCACACCATTCACATTTTTCTGGTGTGTAAGGCTCATCGTTTCTACATGTAAATAGTCCCATAGAAGTATTATATGTATGAACTAGTATATAAATGTATCGTTTACGAATACTTGCAGTCGTCTACCACCCATTTCGTGGTCTTGCAATCAGAGCAATCCCAGTCTTTTCGTCTGCTAATAGTATCGTATAGCCCTGGGAAATATTCCATACGATGATGCTCACAGGCTTTATAAGAAAACAATACCTCTATAGTTCTACTCATCTTTTTCGAGGGTGTTTGCCTACTATTTCGGCTTCTAATTCTTTAAACCTGCCTGTGACGAATAGTTTATAACATTCGGCATCATAGAATTCTTTTACGAATTCTTCTGACCGTGCTAGTTGGTCTAAGGCGTGTCCTCGTTCGTTAGTGCTTCTTTTGTATTCTACTACGAAGTATGGTTTTTGGTACGTGTTGCCTGTGTAGAATAGTAGGTCTGTTTCGCAGTAGAGTTGGTTGTTTTTCCACCACGGAATTTCAGAAGCTCCCCATATAACACCTTCAAGATTTAATTGTTGTTCTCTTTCAGCTTTACTATGGAGAAGTCTTTGGAGTATGTATGAATGATGATTCATCGGTATTGACCTTCGATAATGTTAATCAATTGTGGTTTTCCATTAGGGTGAACGATTCCGTGTCCTTGTATCCAGTCACTCGGAAATCCTTTTGTATAATCCAGGTTTAAGTACGTGCTTGTTCCTACTACCCAGATGTCTCTGAAAATTTCCGGGCTATGAAAGTGTCCGAACATTCCTTTTCCAAAAGACGTTTCTAAGTTTCGAACGTTGCCTCGACTTCCTTTTGGTCCTTTGTGTCCGTGGCTGGATAGTTGCATTCCTTTTATTTTGTAATCTCTATCTGCTGGTAGAAACTCAACTCGGTCTGGTATTCTTCCGTATGCTAGTTCTACTGCGTATTCTAAGTTGTCTCTTTCTTCGGATACCGCGTTTGCCATTAGTTTGCTTGCGAATACTAAGTTAGTCGGGTCTTTGATAAAACGACCTTCTTTGAGATATCGGTCTAAGGCTTCATTGTGGTTTGATTTAACTATTAAGTGTCTGGCGTATTTTGGTGCTTGTTTAACCATGTCTGATAAGTATTCTCCGACATTGCGAACTTCGTCTTCTAGTGAGTCTTTTCCGTTAGTTGCTTTTTGGGCTTGAATTATAAGGTCGTCTTGGTGGTGATGGTTTACGCTGTAACAATCGAAAAGGTCATGGTATATGATTGCTTTTGGTTTGAGTTCTTTTATTAACCTGTTGGTTGCTTCTATGACTTTTGGGTCTGTTAGTCCAACGTGGACGTCTCCCATAACGAGAGCGTCTATTGATTCTTTTTGTGGTTGTGATTTACCATCGTACTTGATTCCTAAATCGTAAAACACGCCTTTATTGTCACTAACCAATTGTCTATAGTGGAAATCATCTTTGTCTTTAACTTCTACTATTATGGCTGCGTATTTGTGGTCTAATCGTG